>JACCEC013281812.1_pt1 | contig 22343 bp, 22 predicted proteins | sample 7450121 | NCBI WGS metagenome assembly JACCEC01 (sample SAMN15323455, study PRJNA562643) | freshwater metagenome | isolation source: river surface water | place: USA:Blue River Watershed | collected 2017-08-18 | reverse complement strand
TTTTGCGCTTCAATTAACAGCGTCAAGACATCGACTAATTGGATAAATTTCAGAATCTTATCTGAGTTGCCAATTTCTTTAATTTGCACACCCCCAGAAGGCTTGGCAACCTTCTGAACCACTTTGCTATCAAGCATAAAGAAAGAGCCTTTGGGCATCTGTTCTGCTTTTTTGTCAACCAAGGTGATTGCCTTGGTAATAGCAGGTTCGTACTGGGGGGTGATGGAAGTTGCGATCAACTCCAATTCCACAACGGGGTCTACCCCGTCAATTGGAATTAAAGCACCTCGGCTTCCCCCTCCATAGAGTTTGTCTACAGAGATCATTCCTAGTAATTTTGTAAGATCTACCAGGAAATATTTGTTGATAGGGATTTGTTCGATTTCTTGTGTATTCCCATGTAATTTATTGTGATTAATCAATCCGTTTTTTATGCGGGAATTCCAAGATTCATAGCGTTCAAATCCTACAGAATTGCGATAATTCTTATATCGATCATCTTCCTTGAGTGTTTTAATAGAAACACTTTCAACCCAATCCGGGTAAGGAAATGAATGCTTTTTATCATCATCAGAAGAAAATGCTGACGAATAATGTTCTGGTTTCTTGGTGTGTTTTTGAAATACAACAAGGTCAATTGTGACTTCCGTACCAGAACTCTCTTTAAATGTTCCAGAAGGTAAGCGAGTTGCCAAAATTAATTCCCCGTATTGGGAAATATGTTGGCGAAACGCTTCCCCTGATTTAGAATCAAGAAATCCGGTTGAAGTCAGGAAGGCAACTAAACCCCCTTTTCTCACCAATTTCATTGCTTTCATCAAGAAGAAATTGTGGATTTTTTGGGGTTCAATTCCCAATTCTCGATCCCAAAGTTTGACTGCACCAAAAGGGACGTTTCCAATCGCAAGATCGAAGGAATCTTCTTCGACCGTCAAGGTTTCAAAACCCTGGTTCCGAATGATTACATTGGGATGCAATAATTCGGCAACTTTGGCTGAAATTGGATCTAGTTCGACCCCAACAAAATTGGAATTGTTATATATACCCTTTGGGCAGTGAGTTAAAAAGATTCCTCCCCCACAAGAGGGTTCTAAAACATTTCCTCCGGTAAAACCTAAGTTTTTAACAATCTTCCAAATTGCTTGTGCAACTTTGGGATGAGTGTAATAGGCATTGGGCGTTACCGAACGAGCAATGTTCAGTTCCTCTGGGGTGAGTAATTCACAAAACTGTTCATAGGCTTCTTTATAGAAACCTTCTGAATGGGGATCTAGTGCTTTATACACTGTCCCCCAACCAACGTAACTTTCCAACAAGGTTATTTGCTCATCTGAAAGTTTTTCAGGAGCATTTTTAACCAAGTTAACAATCTTGACTTGGTTGTCAATCGTTTGCTTATTCATAGTAATTGAATCCATTTGATAACTCGCCTAAAATTTTAACACTTAACGCTTTATTTGGCAATAATATTGTTGATTATAACTTCATTTTTCTTAATTTTAACCTTGACTTGTCAAAAGCAAAATGTTTGTCTACAATAGAATTTGTTAACGCATATCACACAACAAACTGTTCTGTTGGTTTGTGGTGGTAAGTAAGATGCCCTCTGGTTTTATTCTGGGACTGGTTCGATAAAAAGAATCAGTCTTTTTGTTTTATTTACTATTGAGAATCATTATCAAAACAAGTATAATAATAGTAGTTGAGTTAATGGTAAAAAACAATGAAATTCTTGGCTAACGATTTTCTACATCTCTTAAATAGCATTGAAACTGAAAAAGTAGACTCGATTTACTTGAGTCTATTTTATGCAGGTATCAAATTATATTGGGAAAATGAAGATAATAAGATTCATTATTTAATCCGCAAAAAAAGCGGAATACTGCCAACATCAATAAATGGGAAAACCTATTCTATAGATATTTTTCCATTTATGGGGGTTAAAAGAATCATAAGCCAACATACCGTCGAATTTAATGGAGACAAAAGTTTTTTAATTGATGTTGATTTTGAATCCCAGAAAAAGAACCAACTTTTTCTCTATATAACAGATACAGAACGCGGTTCTGGGAAAACCATTAAACTTACGGAAGTTTTTAATATTCCCTGTATGCCCGATCCGATAGTGAAGGCATACGCCAACAGCCACGATAGTAAGTCGCATCTGCGATTAGCAAAATGTGTTGCGGAAAACGGTGAAGTCGGCATTGAATTTGGCGGAAACCGGATGAAGATCTCTGGGTTATCAAAAGAAATTTTTTTTGGAGGTGTAATCACGGACTATGCCGCCCATGATGACTTTTGGATGCCCCACTTAAAAGTTCCTGTATCTTCAATTTCTCATGTTCTTGGTTTCAAGGATTCCAGTGTTTGCTGGGCTGAAACTGAACCAGGGGAATTGACGTTCATCGGGGACGACGGTACTGTCTCTATGCCATACCGAGAATCTTCAACGGAATGCCAACACCTAATTGACAACAAGCAGGAAGGTTGGTTTGGTATTGACCGTAATGCCTTGATTAAACAAATCGAAGGCGTTACCCACCCCATAGTGAATTCTCAATCATCGGTTCAGATCCCGATTAAGTCAATAACAACTAACGCAGATGGGTTTGTTATTGAAACAGACGACTACCAAGTCAACGCCTCAACTACTGCAATCAACGCAGCTATTAAAGGTGTTGCCTTATTAGAGTCATTTCAACTTCCCCAGAAAGATTCCGTCTACGCAGATATCGTAGAACTGGAAGCTAAAGGGGGAACCCTAACAGTGACGGGTTTTGATGGTCGAAAACGAAAAACTATCCTTAAAAATTCCGGTAACGTTACCGGGTATTGGCGAGGAAGCGTTAAAAAGCTTGTCAAATTACTCACATTATTGAGTGAGTATGACAACAAAATTCAAGTTATCTTGGATCATCCAAGGCTTCAAGTTCAAACCAATTCAGGCGCAAGTATCCTGATATTGGGTTGTGAATTAGTTGAAGATGACTTCCAGTTTGAAAATCGAACACAATTAAATTGTTCAGAAAAACCTATTATACTCTTTCCCGAAAAGAGTAATGAGTTAGGTGCAAGTACAGACGAAGAATTTCTTTCAAAAATCTTTCGTCTTCACCAACTTAAACGGTTGGCTTCCGAGTTGGATAACTGGGTCAATGACCTTCCCTTTGATTTTAATCAAATGGAAGAAATCTCCCACCACATGAACGAAGCTAATATCCTTATTGATTTTTTGCCAGATGGAAATATAGTCCCCTCATTCGAGGGGTGTCTTCAAGAAGAAGGTTATTACCATTACGGAATGATAATGACCGAAGACAATGACATGGATAAATTCATGGAGGAAATAGATTGCCTCCTACATGGTTTATCATTAACATTAGGACGAGTAATTCGTTATTGCCTTGAATTACCTGTCTTGATGCAATATACCTTCTAGGTTTTAGCGATCGCATTTTTTACAGAGTGCGATCGCTTTTTGCTTGACATATTGGGGTATTGTGGGGTAAGCTTATCTCAACAATTGAGGAATATAATTATGTTGAAACTTCGCTGTCTTAATATTTGGCTAGGACATTTTAAAATCGAAGAAGAATTAGCTGACTATGGAATTGAATGTCGATACGAAGAATCTTACTTCTGGTCTTTGATTAATGGGGAGTATTGTGTTTGCGATCGCCCTTTAATCTTTCGCTTGTTAAATATTTACTGGAACAAGTTAGGAGTTTAATATGAATAATCAATCGATATACGAGGAACTTGGTCTGAAACCTTCTTGTGAACTGTCGAGTATTGACAGGGAAATTTTGCTCGATAAAGCTTCTGTCCTGAAATCTCTGTACAGACAGAATGTTACAGAAGATTTTGAAATCATAACCAGTAACAACGGTTATTTTATGATTGCGTGTTATCCTTCAAATGATTTCAAGAATGGGGACATTCAATATAATTGGTACGGAAAACATGGTTTTGCAATATCCGATGGCTATTCATCAACTCCGATTCCCTTATCTCTGTTGGAAAATATAAAGTTTTCTAACATCAATTTCAATTATCGATACAAAATTTCTTTTGTGTATGGGGAGTTAGAGCAAATAGTCTGTGAGCCTCGTACAGAAGAGTGTATTCACTTCCCTGGTTTTGTTTTTACCTGTCACCCAATTAATCCAATTATAAACCCACAAAAACGAGAACCGATGATTCTTCGAGATCTTGGGAAGGTAGTTAAAATTTGCCAAGCAATAGAAAAGAAAAATAAGCTTGATAAACCAATTAAATTCCTGATTTCCTGATTAAAGCTAAAGCCGTGTAGTTTACACGGTTTTTTTGTATTTCTTGTATTGTGGGGTATTATGGGGTAGACTTATTTTAGAATCCAAAGTAATAAAAAATCATGAAATCAAAACCAATTACATATACTCCCAGCAACCTAATAAAAGTGCTTAACGGAACCAAACCCAAGACCAGAAGATTAAATGTGAAAGGGTATATTAGAGTTGAGCAATTGTGGATTCAAGAACCCTATCGGTTAATAAAAATTGAGGGTGATCGCAACTTTAAATGTGAATATGCTGGCAACCCGCTAGATAGCCAATATAGACAATTAACCGAGGATGAGTTTAAGAAGTGGGAACAGTGGAAGAAACCAGATCAAGTAAAACCCGCTCGGTTTATGTACAAATCCTTAGCGCGACATTTTGCTCACAGGATTGAGGTTAGCGTAGAAATCCTGAACCAAATCTCCGATGAGGATTGTATTGCCGAGGGGATTGAACAAGTTGGGGATAAATTCGCAGACCACGACAATGTTCTGTGGGATACCCCAAGAGAAGCGTTTAAAAGCTTGTGGATATCGATTAACGGCCCTTTGACTTGGGCTATGGATACTCCTGTTGCGGTGATTGATATTAAGGAGTTGATTGTAGACTCCCAATGGCGATCGCTAAACAATTGACACTCCCCCGTCAAGCTTGCGCTGTGACGGGGGATTCTTGCTTCACGGAAGAATGCTTTTTAGCGCAAGCACTAACAAGTCTTACATCCTCTCCACAAGCTTGAATTTCCGTATGTCCTACGGTATTTGTTGACAGTATTCTTATACCTTCTTCCCGAATATTATGTGCTGCATTTTCATCCCTATCATGGTGGGTTTGACAACTTGGACAAACCCATTCACGAATACTTAAATTTAATGAATCGTTTTTAAATTTACAGCAATGACAAAATTTTGTACTAGGGAAGAATCTATCAACTTCAATTAACTTTCCGCCTTCTCTTTCCAGTTTGTAGCCCAGGAAATTAATTAGCATTCCAAAACCAGCATCTAATACAGATTTTGCTAATTTGGTACGAGCTAACCCTTTAACACAAAGGTTTTCCACTACAATGATTTGGTTCTCGTCAACTAACTTTCGAGAGAGTTTGTGAAGAAAGTCTTGTCTAGTATTCGCTATTTTTTCATGAACTTTAGCAACTCTTTTAACTTGTTCTTTACGGTTATTAGACCCTTTTGTCTTTCGAGACAAGGCTTGTTGTCTTCTTCTTAATCGCTTGGCATATTTTCTAGTGGGTTTAATTGGGTCAACCTTGCTATAGGTTTCACCGTCAAATATCGTCACTAAACTTGTTAAGCCTAAGTCAATCCCTGAGATTTTTCCGGTTTTATTTAGAATCAAATCATCAGTTTCAAACAAAATAGCGGCAAAATATTTATCTGTACTGGTCTTAGAGACGGTAACAGATTTTATTTTGCCGCTAATTGCTTTTGGAATTCTAGCTTTAACAACCCCCATCTTGGGAAGTTTTAAACCGCTTCCTCGGATTGAACAACTTTCGGGATAACGAATGGATTGATTTTTATGTTTACTCTTGAATTTAGGGAATCTAGCTCTTTTTTGGAAGAAGTTTTTAAATGCCGATTCCAAATTTTTGAGTGATTGTTGCAATGTAGCAGCAGTCGCTTCTTGTAGAAACAGGTAATTGGGTTGTTTTTTGAGTTGGGTCAAATCCTTTGACATCTCGTTATAATTCAACCCTTTCCCTGTTTCTCTGTACTGGGTATTGGTTTTCTCCAGGTAGTAATTCCAAACAAATCTACAGCAACCAAAGCTTTTCGCCAAGACCGTTTGCTGTTCTTTGTTTGGATATAACCTTACCTTGAGAGAATTCAACATTACTGCTATACTTTTAAACAAATCTTATTTTAAGATAACATTTATTTGACTTTGATGCAACCTTTATTTGTGTCAATTAAATTGTATTCGCTACCGCTCATGTTTTTATTTTGTCGTGATTCATCTCACCGCCAAGCTTACGCTGTGGCGGGAGTCCTCTCACGACGATCAAGATAGGCTATCTTGTTTGCCAAGTTAAAATACTATCTAGGATTTATCATGGAAATGGCTTGGCTTGGTAAAGGAGATTCCACGAAGATTTTGCACCTAAAGATTGACGGCAGATGGCTACCCTATAATTCGCCTCTTTGTCGTCAATTTTTTGTTCCTGATTACGAACATCCTCCAGAGGGTTCTAAGGGATGGCGAATGTTCCAAACTCTTTTGAAAGCAGGTTGGAAGGTTTGTAGTACCGATGCAGTCAATCAATCACAGGAGTTATTGAGTCGTTAGATGCAAATTGAGTTTAATATTTGAAACACCTTTTATTGTTTTTTTAAAGGGTGTTTTATTTTTTGTTTAAATTGACAATTATACCGCAATGATGTAATATTTATAAATTCTGATCTTGGTTGAGTTACCGTCAACAACCCACCACTAATCGGAGTACCGATATGATTGCAATTATTAAAGAACGTTTGTTACGGCTCTTATCTAAAGAGGTGTCAACTAATTTGGATGTTCCAGAAGATTTTAGCGGAAGGCAAGCTAATCACGTTAATAGACATCTCGAATTTTTATTGGGAATTTATCAACATCCTGAACCAATTAATAATTTCAGCAAGGTTCCTGAACGCTGCCTTAAATGTAGTTATTTTTTTTCTAAACATCAAGGGGAATTTCTGTATTGTGCAGTCAACCCATCCGGCGGAGAAGATTGCCAAGATTTCTATCAAAGAAAAGTTTGACTAGGTTTAGATAGCAGAAAAAAGCGATCGCAAATTATCAAAAACGCGATCGCTTTTTCTATTAAAACTATTGACATATAAGTTAAAATTATGTATTATTAAAGAGTGAGGAGTTAAACACACTACCGCAGTCGCTACCCTTAAAACGTTTAAGTCAGAGTGTTTTTAACACAGGCATTTTACTGAATCTGGAGCAAATATGCTGCCGTAGGAAAAGTTTAAACTCCTCACGGTTAACCGTCAATAACCGGGTACTGGGCGCAGTATCCGGTTGTTTCTTATAAACAAGAAAGGAGTTGTTATTGTGGAATACAAAATTTTTCTTCCCTCAGTAGAGGGAGCAAGAGTAGGTCAAAAGTTTGTCTTCATTCCCGTTGTAAACGGGATTGAAGACGATAGAGAACAAAGTTTCTTGTTTTCTGAGCTAACTCCTCAGTTGGCTAACTTAGTCCTAAGATGTATCGGGGAAACCCCAAAATATATTCGGACTAGACTTTAATAAAAAGCGATCGCAGTTTAATTACAAATTGCGATCGCTTTTTAGTGTTTAAATATTTACTCCCGTATCTACGGAGTAAAATACCATAACTAATCTCTTTCTGTTGACAATTAAAGAATAAATAAATTAAAATATAGTCGTTGAGTTACCTAAAAATAAACATGAAAACCAAAGTAGAGTTTGGTGCTGTGATTTTAGTTGTTGTCACTGCTGTATTGCAGTGTCAAATTTCTTTTGCTACTCCTGCTTATGATCCTCCTGAGTGTGATGCAAAATCCACTCATTGTCGAGGACGTTAGTGTTTAGTTGAAAGCGATCGCAAATCTTTGTTAGAAATGCGATCGCTTTTTATTGACTATTAATAACAAATAGATTAAAATATTCAAGTTGAGTTTAGTTAAAACAATGACAACCGAAATCCAGTTAAATTACGGTGAAACCATCATTTCTTTTGATGGGAATGGGTTAACATTCCATGAAGGATTTTATGACCCCGATATCTCAAAGTTTTTTGAGGTAAACCTGTTTTCTATGACGGGAACTATGGAGATTGTTTTTAAAGAGGTTGCGATCGCGCGAATCAATGAAAAGAAAGCTGTTTTATTGCGGGGAATTTATGCCCCGGATGTATTCAATGCCTTGAAAGTTTTCAAGGATGGAGTTTACATAAACGAACCCTGGATTATTGTCGGGGTCGAGGAAGATGGAAGTAATCACTTCCTCTGTAAGCAAAATGAATACTGTGCCGCATGGGATTGTGATGTTGAGCATGAATCCGTCACGCTCTTTTCCCAAAAAGATGCAGAAATAGAGTTACAACGACAAAAAGAAGCCGATATGGATTGGTTTAAATCCTTGTCAGCACACCCAGTTAGTCAATTTCAAGTCAGCTAACTACTAAAAAGAAAACCCCCTAACCATTCCGGTTGGGGGGTTTTAATCGTTTCAATATTTCGCTCCGTACATACGGAGGATTTTACAGATCGGCGGATGCCTCAACAACTTCCAAAACTTCTTCCATGAGATCGTCTTTACCTTGCAGGTGGTTCTGAATTACAGAAATCACCTGATTTTTTTTGTTGGTTTTCCGCCAATTTTTGTCACTGCCGATTGTGCCTTGCACGGCAGTTAAAATGGTTCTCGTCTTGCTCACAGCATCACCTTGGGCGAACCCGTTTGACATAAACAGGATAAATAAATCCTGTTGTGTTTGAGTTTTCATCGCTGGCGGGATATCCCAATTCTGAGAAGATTTCTTCCCGGTGGGACTATCGCCAGTGATGCTATGAACGACGATGTTTTGTTCAGGAATCCCCGATTCCTGAGCAATATACTCAGCAGCTTTATCTTCAGCAGTTGGTTCAGATTCTTGTTCCGATTCTGCTACCGGAGGGGTTTCCTTGGTTGCTTTTTTACCCTTCCCTTTCTTCCCTGTATCTGCTTTTGCGGCGGGTTCAGGGTTTGTTGTAGGGGGTGTTGTGGGGGCTGTTTGTTGATAAAATTCTTTCCATAAGGCAACCAGATGGTTTGCTTTTTTGGATTCACAGAACTTCCGATCTGAATCCGTCAGCCCCAGTCCAACTACGATACCGAGAAAGATAGCAGCAAGTTTTTGGTTATCGCTACCTGTCTTAACCCGACCACCATCCCACAGGATGCCAACCCAACTTTTATTGTCCTTGCTGAAATCAACTTTAGCCAGTTGAGAGACATAGCTCTCAACTTTCTGAAGCTTTTCATCTTCAGACAAATTGTTGCTTAATACAAAGCAGTTGCGGAAAATGTTCGCTCCCAGTAATCCGAGAGCTTGAAACATAACCCCGTGTGAACACAGGGTATCTTCACGCAGTTCTGAGGGTTTCATAGTTCCCTCTTGAACTTCCTTCCACAGAGGGATATGCTTTAGAAGCATTTCCCAATATGCGATCGCATATTTAAGACGGTCATCCGTCTTAATAGCACTCACCAGATATTCCACTGATGAGTGAAAGGTATTGAACGTGAAGAACTTGCCTGAGCTTTTTGTCAGGGAAGTTTTTTGCAGTTCCATACTTTCTTTAATAAAAGGAATGGATGTCATTGTTTTCCGGGCAATATCTGACGTGGTACTTTGCCCGTCATAATATTGCAATAAACCTTTGGGAATGGGTTTGGATTTCCCGTTGATAATCCCAAAGATTTCTCGTTCTCGCTCCACGTCTTCAGTGACATAGAATGTTACTGGAACCGTTTCGAGCAACAATATAGAGTCTTCTCCCATTGATTCCATGATCAATTTAAGAGCGGTTCGACGGTGCTGCCCATCACAAAGATAGAGATGGGTTCCTTCTGGGATAATCAAAAATCCCAATCCAGATTCCGGGTCAACTTCTTTAAAATCATAGCTATACCCAACCGTCGCAATGACGGGGGGTAAAACGTATTCTTTTGGGTTTGACAGAATATATTCGGAAATTTCTGGAGGACGTTTTTTGTCCAATTTCCGTTGTGCCTTTAACGTTGGGTCATCGTCTTCTTCATTAAATTGAAATAATTCAATTAATTGTTTAAAAGTGACAACCCCACTGAAATAAGTTTGTTCTGCTTGCACGGAACGAATGACTGGAATTCTGATTTCGTTAGTCATTTTACTGACTCCTTCTTGTTTATAAATAACTTGAATATTTTATTACATACTATTAAATAAAGCAAGTGTTTCTATTGATTTTAATAATCAAAAGTTATATAATGTTTATGTTGAGTTAAAACTAACAAAGATGAAATATTCTAAGTTGAGAGAAGAATTTGTTGCTGGGGAAATTTTTATTGCAGTCACAAAGTTGCAATTGATTTTACACACTACAAACAAATCCCTAAAGTTCTACTTTGGGGATAATCTAAAGATCAATAATAAAAAGAATTGGTTTGGTGCAATTTCTGCGCCATTACCAACCGTCAAGAAAGATGGTGAAATTATTGAATTTCAAATCTCGGAAGATGATGGAGAATTTAAAATCATTCTCTCGTCCGGGGAAGAAGTTGAAATTTCCTGTCACTTTCTTGACCACACCAGTTCTTCCCCTGCGGAAGAACTGATGTGGTCAACAACCACTCTATCGGAAGAGGATGTTAAATGGTTGTCAAACAACCACAAAGCAGCCACACTTGCCTTTGAGTGCGGACATACATTGAAGATGTTTGCTCACTATAAGGAAAGTGGCTTACGTGGCATCCGTATTGCAGAATCGGAAATCCTTGGTCGCAAGGAAAACCAATTTGAAATCGTAAAGATAACACCCAAAGATATCCCTTTGAAAAATTTAAAAGGGGACATAAACCTGTACAGGTTTAAAAACACCATCGAGATTACTGTTTTCTCTGGCACAGAAAGTTTAAGCTATCGGACTGAAATTATTTCAGAGGAACCGGAGAAAACTTTCCCTGATTACTTTAGTAGTAGTGGAGTGGAATTAAAGCCCTCCAAACAGCTAGGGCAACAGTTAAAAGCAATGATGCAGACGAGACTGGAAGCTCAAAAACGGGAAACCGCGATTCCGGTCAAGTTAAAAGAAGGCGTATTAACAGTCGCCGGAGATATTCTTGTCGAATGCTCAATAAAATCGGCAACGGCTGAAGTAGTTTGCGAAAGCAAGGTAGTTAAGGCATTGATTCAAGATTTTATGCCTAGTAGCCTAAACTGTGAATTGTCGGTTTTATTTCCGACAGAACCAAATTCGGTTCACCTGGAAACAGGAAAAATAATGCCATCTTACCTAGTCGTTATCTATGGTATAGAAGGGCGAAACCGATTCCTTATAGCCTGTAAGGTGAAAACCCCGTTCTACTACGATCCAAATATCACGGCAAACAACAAAGATCGTGAAGCTAAGAAGGCTGTTGAAGCCGTTGAGAAGACAACCAAGAAAGCTGTCGCACAGTTAGATGCGATCGCAAAACTCAGTGAAAAAAGTGAAAAAACGGATGATATTCCGTTTACTCCCGACTCCGCCTTAACCCCTGCATTCTTGCAGGAAAAAATAGCGGAGATCAAGAAATTTGAATCAGAGGCAATCCGCCCACTGAATCGGGGTGGGTCTAGCGATCAGATCAAAAAATGGGTAGTCCAAGCTCATACAAAATCTGGGCAAATACTGGAGATCGTACACGATGTGGAAAGTTCCGTATCGTCATTCATGATCTATGAACAAGTCTTACTCGGCGTTCCTGCTGAGAAAGATACCTACTAATTAATAGCAAGCCATCCTGCGGGGTGGCTTTTTTGTTGCTTGACAGTTTGGGGTATTATGGGGTACTCTTTTATTAAAGCGAACTTGTGTACACAACAATCCTCTTAACAATCGAATAGAATGGTGTTAAGAGGATTTTTTACTGAGGATTAAAAATAATGAACGCTTTAGCAAGAAGAAAGCAGTTTGGGGGAATAGTCGGAAAAACCGTTACATCGGACGGCGAACCTATTTATCAACAATCTCGGCAGATTACCGTCTTCAAGGGAGAGAAGAAAACAAGTAATCGCCCTGGAGAAGATTTGAAGGACAGATATAGAGTTGAAATTACAAGCGATGTAATTAAAGCTGCGTTTCTGAAACACCATGACAGCCTTTATCCAAAACAACTGAATATTATGTTTCCCCCTAATAGCGGAGGAAAACCAGAAGATGTATTCTTGACCAGTATGTTAGCAATGGCAGCAGGAGGAATCCAAAAACGCTGCAACGGTGAAACAATTTATGAGGAGCGAGTTAGCACAAATACTCCTCAAGGTGTTTATAGTAGATTGGTTCAAACAGAGAAACCTTGTCCAACCGCATCAAAAGGGTTTCCTTGCCCCGACTGCAAGAAAAATGGGGAATTACACTTCAGGATTATCGAATTAGAGGCGGGTGGCATCCCTGCCTCCGCGATGTTGTCCGTTAGTTCGACAGATATAACTAAAATATTGAGCGCACTATCCGATGTCTATGTAGCGTTTGGAACTCTAATCGGAATCCCATTTATCCTAAGACGAACCAAATCCTTCTATAAACTGCCCGTAAAAAAAGACGGGAAGTTTACCGGAGGAAAATCTGATAAAGATTATTGGGCAGTGTCTCTCGAAGTTCACCCTTTGTTTTATCAGAAATACGCCGAACACCAGGAAAAGTTAAGCGCACAGAGGGTTAACGCTATGCTTGAAGGCAGTATTGAAGTTAACGCACTACCTTCGGCTGCACCGGAGCCTGATTTGGAAGAATTTTATTCCATCACAGAAGATCAGGTGAATGAAATAAGGACGTTGGTTAAAGATAACTGGGAAATTCCTGCGGCTTGCTCAATGATGATGAGTGAAGTCTTCAAAATTACAGGATGGGATAAAATTCAGACTGCTCAACTCGAAGATATTAAGGCTGCGATCGCAAACCCCAAAATAGTTCAACAATACGAATACGCCTACCAGCAAAAACATTCTACTCCGTAACTACGGAATATTTTCTGATAAATCCTATGGACAAAGATCTCTTGCCATTAGTTGCTGAACTAATGGCTTCATTAGAATCAGGAGACGAGCAGAGTTTCGACTTTGCACTAAACCTACTCAATCAACACCGGGGGTTGGGAATCGGTATTAGGCTTTTTATTGAAGGTAAACCCATTCCCAAGGCTAGACCCAGAGTAACAAGTAATGGTACGTTCTACCCAGAAAATTATCAAAGCTGGAAGAATCACGCCGAACTCGAAATCTGGAGTCAATTAAAAAAACTGGGAATCAATACGCCCTTTGAAGAGGTTGCGATCGCATTCATCCTGCACGGCAAAGCCAGGGGAGACGGTGATAACTTAATTGGAGGATGCCTCGACCCCGCCAAGAAAGCCGGATTAATAAAGGATGACAACACCAAACGAGTTCCTCAGTTTTCTTTTAGGTGCGATCGCACTTCCAAGAAACAAGGGATGGAAATGATCGTGTACCCTAAAAAACATTCCGTATGTACGGGGGATTTTTAAGAAATAGCAATCGCATTTCTAAAAAACAAGGGTTATTTATCAGTTAATTAGCTTGTTAAAGATGTAAGAAAATAGAGCAATTGACTTGATTTATTTCGACCAAAAAGTTAAAATATCCGAGTTGAGTTTGCAAAAATATGAAAAGTCAGCAACAAGAAAGAGTGTTGTTTTTCACACAGTCCGATCTAAAAGATCGGGGTTGGACTGAATATGCGATCAAGAATTTCTTAGGTAGTTGCGATCGCACAGAAAATAGCCTTTATAATCGAAGTAGACCAACAAAATTGTGGTCACAATCCAAAGTTCTCAGGATAGAAAGATCAAGGGAATTCAAAAATTGGTCTGAGGAGGTCAAAAGAAAGCGTCAGCTTACATCTGAAAGATTGCATCGGGAATGGGAAGTTAAAAGAAAAGAGTTTGCCCAGTATATCAGTACCCTGAAGATAACCATCCCAAAAATTGAGATTTCAGAACTCATCCGCTTAAGTTGCGATCATTTCAATGCCTACCGCGAACCGCAGGGATGGGAAATGGGTTCTGTTGAGTTCAGGCCCGCATCCCTAAAATCCGATCCCTATTTTCTGGAGCGGATTGTCTGTAACTACCTCAGACATGAAACGACTAATTATGATAATCTAGTTGATCAAATCATCTTTCGGTTTAAAGGTTTAAAGAAGCAAGAAGTTTATGATGCTCTTAAAGAGCGTTTTCTCAACGAGATTATAAAGGTTTACCCCGATTTACTATCTAGGATTGTTGAGGCTCAAAGATAGCGATCGCATATACAATAAAACACCGACAAGTTTTTACAATTTGTCGGTGTTTTTGTTTTGGGGTTTGCGATCGCATACATCAGTAGTTGCGTCTAATATTCTGGTGGGTTTTAGGGATTTTTGTTGTTTGGAAGTGCGATCGCATAATTTCAGGCAAAAAAACACCGATAGATATTAAATACCTATCGGTGTTTTGTTTTAGAGATTGCGATCGCTGCCGATCACCTCTCTTTTTTTGAACTTCTCAAACAGAAGTTTGAGATGATTGTTTTTGATTTTTGCCTCAATTTGATCGAGGCTATCTAAATCAGACGGTTTCCCGTCATCAATCATAATCATCCAGTTCGGACGCGGGAATGTCATGAAACTGTAATCACCCCAAAGAGTGACTAAATCCTGGTCTTCTGGCGACCAGTCATCTGAAAGACTGCCCGGAGATATCTCAATGACATAACCTTTTTCGATAGTGTCACCTATTTGGACTGGCGTTAATTTAGCAGATTCTTTTAGAGCTTCTTCACGGGTTTCACACAGTCCATGCACAGTTACACAACAGGCATAGGCAAAGCAAGCGTTTTTGTTAATCATTTCGATTTCCTTTTTCTTCTTGTATACACTTATTATACAATAACTGTATACGGTTTGTAAAGGTGTAAAACCATGAATTTCTATATTGTTTTAGGACAATCGAACCATCCCATAGCCAATCAACTATTCACAGAAAAGGATGTTGAGGAAATGAGGAAGATGCCTCAAGCGGTTAATTGGTCATTTGTTCCCATACAGGTTCCTTGGGAAAATACGATGTGGTCAAGAGTTGGGGGAAGGGGGAAATCTCCCTACAAAGGGGATTTGACAACCATTCGAGTTGAAAAAGCGATCGCATATCAAGTCCAAAAGTATGCGGTTTGGTTGTCGCAACAAAGTTGAAATGTGCGATCGCTTTCTAAATACGGAGTTAAGGATATGCTAGTATATTAGCAATTGTATTCATGAAATTCCCATTCCCAACCCAGGAATTCCCTTGCCGGAGTTCTTGGGTCGATTTTTTAAGTTATGGCTAAATATAAAAAATCTGAAATCCTTGAGTTATTAAATAAAGATGCGATCGCAACCTTACCATCCTGTCAAAAGAAGCAGGACGAGAAGCAGACTACTTATGATGCTTGTCTGTTATATCTCGGAATGGGGGAAGAAAGAAATTTTGAGGATGTCGCTGAGTTAAGTCGGAGGACGGTAAAATCGATTGAGACATCAGCTAAAGATTATAATTGGAAAAAACGAGCATCAGATTACGATAAGTTTTGTTGCGATCAATCTTCTGGTGATGATGAATTTCAAGTAATATTAGATAAATTAGACAAGAATGCAATATTAAACGTTGAAAGCTGCGCCCAAAGGAAAGATGAAGCTAGTCATCATTATAAATATTTTTGTATTTATCTTGCTTTGGAAGAAGGAAGAAAAGTAGAAAAGGTTGCCAAGCTATGTAAAAAATCTATAAGCACAATTTATATATTATGTGGTCAATATGATTGGGTTGATAGAGCTAAAGAATACGATCATTTTTGTATGGCTGTTATCTTAAAAGAAATGGCAAATATGAGAATTAGGCGTAAAATCCAAACCTTACAAAAAAAATGGGAAATCTCTGAGGCACTTGAAGCAAAAGCATTAGAAATGTTAGCAACCCCCTTACGCAAAACACGGGACGAAGATGGAAATGTTATCGAAGGGGCTAGATGGAAGATGGAAGATGCCGCTAAGTTTCTTGACCTATCCAGTCGCTTAAGATCGGAGTCGGTTGATGAACCTAAAATTGATATCCTTGAAGCCGTTAAAGTGTTATCCGATAATGGCTTACTTCCTGCGGGGGTTGCTGAAGCTGCGGCTCTTGAAATTCAGGAAATTAGCGATCGCATTAAAACAAAAATGGCAAACCAATAAAAAACCCCGACTTTCTCAAAAGCCGAGGTTCAGACGAAATCCCATAGAAGGTTGAGTTACCAAATGGACTGCGACCAGTAGCGATCGCAAAATTTCCATTTCGTGCTGATTTCGAGTTTGCCTACTTCTATGGGATGGCTTTCTCTGCTGCAAAATCAACACATGGTATCTCCAACAATAACACCAAACCATGATAAATAGCAATCAGGATAATAGTGCCAAGATTACAGAAGAAATAAAAAAACCTCCCACAGCACAACCCAGCCCCCAAGGAACGGGTAATCCAAATGACTACTATTATCCGAATCGAGGATTCGCATCTGAACAAAAACCATTAAAGATTGATTTCCAAACGCCTGACTCTGAAAAAATCGTTATGAGTCAGAAGCGGGATGCTAAATTTGACCCGTTCTATACCCCAATCAAAATCACAATCCTAACTGGGGTGTACAAAGGAATGGATTTAGATTTGGGGTTAAACGTGGTGCAACTCAGTGAATCCCAACAAGCCAACTGGGAAGATACACCGGGTAAAGCTATTCGGGTTGGGGCAAATTTTAACAATATTTCATCGCGCTCAATTGATTTATCGGTTGAGTATTCTTCCGTGAATGAGGATATCAGGCCATTGGTAGAAGCGATCGCACACCTCCACGAAATCACCGATACATCCCACACTCCCCCCCTGGTACAGATTTCATCAGGTAAAACCTTAATTGATCCTTGTGTGTGTGAAAGTTTTGACGCTCAATATGATGAACCTTTACCGGAGGGCATGGGGTTTCGACATTGCACCGTCAACCTGAAATTTAAAATGATTGGGGGCAAGGGAACTAAGCATCAACTCGCGCAACCTTTGACGAATACGCCCATAAAAGCGATCGCAGACAAGCAATCTGACTTAGAACGACAAAAGGAAGCGGAACAGCAAATTGCTAAACAACAATTAGCTAAATGCTTAGGGGAAGATGGCAATAAGGAATTGGAGAAATTATTAGAAGATGATAATTTTAAAAAAGTTGACGAAGTTTTAAAGTTGTCACCCTCAACTTTCATTCAATTAGCGGTTTCGGGTCTGATTCCGAAAGATGTAATGGATGACCCAAGGGTTCAGGAGAAACTGAAGCAAGATTTAGCGACTGTGATCGCGCAAAAACAATCTGGGATAAATCCAATTTATCGCAGAGACTTGGCTAGAGGAATTCAAACCAATAATTATCAAGGGTTGGAACGAGTCTTAAAATTAGAAGAATTTAATCAAATTATGACGGATTACAATCTGATTTTGGAAGGGATTAAAACCGGAAATTTAGACAAGGTGTTTGAACTAGGCAACATTTCTGCTACTCGTCGAGCTATTGAAATTGCTGAATGCGGCTTATCCCTAAAAAAGATTGGCACTCCGGTATTGTCTGGGGGTACTAACTCGCCTTCGGATTCAGTTATCCTTGATGGCATCAACAAATTTTTATCTGACAATCCCAGTCGAGAGAAAATTATAGAAGCATTTGGGCTACCAGCAGATACCCCGGAAACAGTTATCAGAAAATTATTAAACTCACGCCCGTTTAGGGATAAACAAGATTTTTTAGATCGGGCTACCCCGAATCAAGCGGGAATTAGTAGTTATGTCGCATGGTCTAATTTTGCTCAAAAAGAAGCGGAGTTACTGGGCAAGTTAAACTCCGCTTTGTCTACAATGACCGAAGATGATATTAAAAAAGTATTTGAGGTCAACGATCCTGCTGAAATTGCTAAATTAAAAAATTCCGGTAGACCGTTTAAATCTAAAGAGGATTTTGTGAATATTATTGGAAAGAGCGATCGCAATCGTGCTATTCAACTCTGGGAAATCATGAGAAAAAATCAAGATAAAATTCCCACTAATACAACAGGGGTTGAAACTCCTGTGAGTTGATACGAAAAAAAGACCCGTCTTTCGACAGGTCTTCTAAACTAATTATTTATATTTTTCGGGTAACTCTTCGCCTTCTCCGGCTCCATAATTGAAGTTCCACATTTCGGACAATTTAAAACATCGTGACCCATTTTAATCTCCTAATTGTTATTACAAAAATGCTCTTTTAACTGGATAGATGAACTTTTCGGGTTCATAGACCAAACCCGCTTCTTTTGTATATTTGACCATATACCACCACCCACTGAAATCGGGACTATCTTGATACAAGATTCCGTATATCAAAGCTGTTCCCAAGTTTTCTTTTCCTCTAACCCAAACAGATTCGCCAAATCCAAATCTGGGTGATTTGAATATTTCTGTGGGTGCTAATTGAATTATTGTATCGCTCATATTTTCCTTTTTGTTAGTTAGTGATCGCATTTACCGAGAAGTATCAAATACGCGATCGCAGAACAACCGCCAACTCGACTTGTCACTGATAAATCCTAGATTAGCTCTTTGGTGCTACAATACAAAAATACCTCGCCCGGTGCGTTGAACACCAAACGAGGTTAATTAACCCCTAAGCAAACTAGGAGCTTATATGACAATCATATCGCAAATCGTTCCATCTGGGAACGGATCTGAAAAATATCCCCAAGCACTACAAGGGGGTGTGGCATGAAACGCGATCGCCAAAACGAAACGGGTAATATCTCCATCAGAAAAAAGAGTGAATTTTCAGTTGCAAGTGCAATCACAGACCCGCAACTTAGTTACAAGGCAACGGGTTTATGGATGTTCTTAATGAGTCATTCAAGCGATCGCAAAATTAATTTAGAGTACCTCCACGACTCTAAAGCCGATGGGAGAGATTCATTACTGAGTGGATTATCAGAACTTAGTGAAGCTGGTTATTTGCTTTACTTCCGGTGGCGAGATGATCGTGGGCAGTGGAGTTCTCGGTACGTCGTTTTTGAGAATCCAACTCTCAAAGACCAATACCTTGATCAGCCATCGGAGTCTGAAAAGGAAAAAATAAATATTCCTTCCAATCCAGCTAAAAACCGAGCAAACAAAAGAGGTGTAGTATGAAATATTCTTCCATCCTCGCTGCTTTTTCTGAATCAATCCCCTATATCCCCGGATTAAGGGAGTTAACTGGAAGTTCATCCTCGGCTATTTTGATGACGCAATTGGAATATTGGTTCAGCCGTTACCCGGAAGGTTTCTACAAATTTCTTGAGCCTCCACAAAAAAATCACCCTGATTACACCCCTGGCGATAGCTGGACTGAGGAACTAGCTTTTGGGAAAGAAGAATTTCGATCCGCATTTGATCGAATCGGTAATCGCTTTAGTTCAAAAACTCAGTACGAGGAAGCAAAACGATCAGGACAAGAATTTGGTGACAAGTTTTACTCGTCCTATTTTGATCGCCAAACAGGATTGACCTACTATCACCGATGTCATGATCGCCTGAATGAATTTGTTTCACAAATCCAACCTCGGTATAAAGGAGTAGGTAAAAAAGCTCGGAAGACGACAAATAAACCCCAGTCTCAAAATCTTGACCATGTGGTAGATCCCGATTTACGGGAAATCGTAGATCCTGATTTACAGGAAATGGGAATTGCCGAGGTGAGCATCTCGGAAGATCCGATTTACAGAAATCGGGATTCCCGATTTACCGATCCTTATATATATTCAGAGATTACTCCAGAGACTACTACAGAGATCACAATAAAATCCCCCCTTACCCCCCAAGGGGAAGTGGTGGGGAAAATTTTTCAAAGTGATTCGATTTTTCAAAAACAGGAAGGCGAACAGGAGGCTACAGTCAACTCACCTTCACGACCGATAGAAATTAAACAGGCCCCTTGTACAACCCAAAATATTAATCCTGAGATCAAGCATCCCCCGGCGATTGAGAACGATTATCGTTTTGTTCCTTCTGACCCAACTGCTGAAAACATGGAAGCCAGGGGTGCGATCGCAGCTACAGGAGCAATGAAGGGAGCTAGTTGTATAGATCCTGGTTTTCTGGAGTATTACCGATTATTTCTAAATGGTTGCGATGCTTACAAAAAACGAGGTCGAGAGTGTACAACCAATCATGCCAAGTCATCTTTAGGCAAATTATGGAACAACGATCCATTGCGGATACTTGGGGAAATCGAAAATTGGCAAAAGTCTCAGGAGACTAAAGCCAAGCAGCCTAGTACACGCAACATCGACGAAATCCCCAAGGATGAACTGTACGCCATTCTCAAAGCTGTCGAAGACAAAAATCAACAAAAAAGGAGCTAACTCATCATGCTAACGATTGAAGTTTTTGCCGCAGGTATCGAAGATCTGAAGAAAAATTTCCCTGATGCCCTGTTCACTGAGCGCAAATACAAAGCTTGGTTCAAGGAATTGCAAAATCGATTGACACCTGAAGAATTTGAGGAGGCTATCGACCTAGCACTTTTTAGGTTCACCAAATGCCCCACCGGAGAAGACCTTCTAAACCTTGTTAAATCTTCTGGGAAGGAATTGGTAACTAAAGCTTGGGCAGATGTCCTTGAAGCCCTCTCTAAGAAGCTCTCGTTGAATGATTTAGATAAACCCTCTCAGTACGCGATCGCACGTCTTGGTGGAACATCCCATTTAGAAGCTCTACCTATAACCAAACTTCATGACTTGAGATATGAGTTCGCAAACCATTACAACAGCTACCTCAAGAATCCAGTAGAATTCACGCCCCCAGTGCAAACTATCACGCCGGAGCAACGGGAGTTCAAATCGGAAACCGCATCAGATGATTTTGGCAAGCTTACTCCTGAGCAAAAAGCAAGAAATCAGATGACAAAACAGAATATCAAGATGCTTGCAAAAGGGATGAGCATGAGTGAGAAAATCAAGGCATTCATGCCGCCAGAACCAGATGACGACACTGAATCTAAGGTTTTACAAGCGTACAGGGAAAGGCTAATGATAGAGGAACAGGATATGGAGTTTTAACTGAAACCCCTTCTGTGCAAGGATGGATGACACACCAAATAAAATCTTCCGTATCTACGGGATATTTTATTTGGGTATGAAAAAGCGATCGCGCTCTATTAAGAATGCGATCGCATAATTTGTTTTAGTTAATAATTAACCTCTATCCCATGAGTGTTTGTTGAATTCTTTTACAAATTGAATTCTGTCGTCTTCGCCTTCCGGTAGGTTGTTAAAAAAATCTACCGCATCTTCTGTGGTTTGAAATTTTGCGTTTCCTAAGCAACACAAATCCCAGTCGGTTTTTATTTGAGTATCGCAGGGATTTACTGATTTTAGTCTTGTTATATTTTTACTCAAACCTCTTACCATGCCATCAACCGCTAAGTGGATTCTGATTTCGTCGCCACCATATAAACCAATGCCATAACCTGTTCGTATGTTTGGGATATCTGGAATGTCGTTAGTCGTTTTCATGATTCTCCTTGCTTATTTAGCAAAAGTATTTTACATCTAAATTTGTAAAAAAGCAACTTATTTTTCGCAATTCCCACAAACCCCATTCTTGGATATTTACAAGTATTAAATATCCTGATATAATATTAATAAATAAGAAATCGTACTAATGTAAAAAGAGAGATTGGCATTGCCCGTAAAAATTTGTTTTGGTAGAGGCAAATATTCGATACAGCGTAATTCGGGGTAATGGAGAGGATAAATACTGATAAGAGCGATCGCAACGCTATCTAGGTAACTAGACTGGAGAACACGCAGCAAAACGTGAGGGTCAGAATCAGAAAGATCGTTCCTCTCACAGTGAAAACTGTCCGTAGATGAAGCAAGCAAGTAGGCGTTGTACCGAGGAGTGACCGAGGAGAGGTTTAAAACCTCCGCTTGCTACTAATTAATGAAGTTTATTGGCTCATAGGGATTGAATGAACGAGTGGTATATACTACCTCAAAGAAAAGAGTGATCTGAATATTTGAGGAGCCGCAGTTCAGCCTTAATAGTATTACTGGGTTCCCTAGTAACCGTCCAATTTTAGAGGAGTTAACGACTGACTCAACTTCAGGTGGTGAGACACAGGAAATCTGCGCGATTAGGCGATTAATCATACCCTGTCCTAGAGGCGATTGCCCCTCTAGTCGGATTACAGTACAACATTAGGCA
>JACCEC012118515.1_pt1 | contig 22347 bp, 17 predicted proteins | sample 7450121 | NCBI WGS metagenome assembly JACCEC01 (sample SAMN15323455, study PRJNA562643) | freshwater metagenome | isolation source: river surface water | place: USA:Blue River Watershed | collected 2017-08-18 | reverse complement strand
ATGAATTATGAATTATGAATTATGAATTATGAATTATGAATTATGAATTATGAATTATGAATTATGAATTATGAATTATGAATTATGAATTATGTTAAGCAAACTCGCAGTTATCATGTCCAGTATCATCATTTACCTTGGAATTTTCACCACTAGTTTCACAACCAGTAGTAGTTTCACTTCTAGTTTCATTTACATTTGCGCACCCATTACCCGCGGGTTTGACATGTTTGTATCCAGTCATATTTAAACACGCCAATTGCTGCGCAGGAGCCAAATTATTCACATAATGAATAACTGTTGCCTTTGACACAAACTGCCCCTTGGCCCGCAAATCAGCCAAATAAATATCGTGATGCAGCTTGAATGCGTGGGTTCTAACTTCTCCCGGAAATTGATTCAGTGGCTTTTCCTTCTTTACATAGCACTTCACGTATGTTTCATACAGCGAATTGGTGTAATCGTGAATCTTACGACGAAATTCATTAAACAAGTCCGCGTGATGAGGAAATCCAACCAAATACTCCTGCACTCGGTGGTCCTTACGCAGGTGCAAATACTGCATCATCAATTTGGTGTCCTTGCCGCGGCGGTGCTTCACAATTTCATATTTGGGATTACGAAATTTGAAGCGTTCATTTGTGGTCTTGTTATGAAACACGACGCCGGGATATTCTACGCCGGTTTGGCCCGACGCATACAACGCCTTGAAATCAGCAATCGTTTCCCGGGGCTTGGTTAAGGCGGTTTCGGCTTCTTGCTCCAAGGTGTGAGGCCGGCTGGTCAGCATTGCCGGAAACCACACCTTTGTTCCTGAAAAAATATGAGTCAGTACTTCGTTGTCGTGGGACAATTCGTGGATGGAGTAGGTGTCGCTGTCCAACACATACGCCGCAATCAAATACAGGACCGGCTTTTCAATGTAATGAACAATGGGGTTTTTGGGGTGCTGTAAAACAAATGAATACGACATGTTGCGGGGGAGTTTATCCAGGGACACACCAGATGCTTGAATGCCTTCAAAAAACCGGGCACGCAAGGTAGACTGTGTCGTTTCACGCTGAATTTCAGGCATTAAATGCGCGCCCACGCAACTCTTTGTTGCTACTTCCCAGAAGCCATATGACATTGTCTTTTCTTGTTTTGCGTCCCCAGCCTCAGCCTCAGCCTCAGCCTCAGTCCCAGGTTCATTCATAACAACCGACACTTCATCATAGAACAAATTAAACATAATGCCTTCAACCAGCATTTCAGCAACAATGTGATTGCTGGCGGTGAGGTCATTCACGCTATATGAAGCCAATGCTTCTTCGCTTGGATGCACCATCTTAGGCGGAGCAAACGCCAGCATCTTGCCTTTGTCGTTCAAAACCAATGAACGCAACATCCCCTTTGTGGAAAATTCTTCGGGTTTCAACTTTTTACGGTCATATTTAAGAACATTGTATTTTTTAGTGGTTTTGTCGCCATTGAAATCAAATGACACGGTAGCAAGGCACTCTTTTAATTCAAGTCCATTGGATGAAAGCAAGTTATTTAGTTCAGATGTAGTTTCGGAGTCGGCGGAGTCAGACTTTTTCTTAATAAGGTCTAATATTTTGGTGAAATCGGAATCAAGATTGTAACTCATTGTATGTATGGTGTGGGGTGTGGTGTTATATTACACTGCCGGGTCTTTAAACGGAGTAGAAAAACGGAGTAGATACTTATACTACTACGCTGTGTGTCTTTAAGTCGTAATTATAATAAACCACGCGATGCCGTCTTAAACCGACGGTAGTGGTCAAATATTCATCTAAAAAAATGTATCACTAATATAAGTATATATATGAGTTCCACCGATCGCACTGAACCAAAAGAAACCATATCTATAAATTTGGGGGATGTCATTCAAATTGAAGCCCCCACAAATCGTGAATTAAATAGAAACACATATTTGGTGGATTACATTGATGCTCGTAAAATAAAGTTAATTAATGTAGATAATCTCTCGGAAGTCGTTCTGAAAATAGACACAAGCACCGGGAAACTAAAAGATGAATCCATAAACACCATTGCCATATTAAGACGGGCAGACGTATTGGGATATGCGCGCCAAAACGAGCTTGTAGTCGGAAAGTGGATTGACATTCATTTTGGTGGAGATTTACCAACAACCATAACCGGACTAATAACAAATTTGGAAGAAGATATGATTGAAATCAAGACATATCCGGACGATGACATGATATACATTGATTTTGAATACAAAGGGTTGCCTGAAAATATACCGATTGAGCGGATTAACATTCGTCAAGCCCCTCAGAAAGAAACACAAGGACAAGAACAACAACAAGAACAACAAGAACAACAACAAGAACAAATAGAAGAACAACAGCGCAGTCTAGAAACACGGCGAGGCTTATTATCTAGCCGTGAAGAACGGCAACAGCAACGGGTTCAGCGCCAAGAACAAGAACAAGAACAAGAACAACCCTCAAATGAAGGCGAAGGCGAAATGTTGGTTTCACAGCCCCGTGGCATAACGGACGCAACCCCTGGTGTTATCGGCGCACCGCCCAACGAAGAGGACCGTGTTGCCAACATCATCGCCCCGCCAAAAGCCGAAATCCAAGAAAAACTGCGCGAGTTGTTGTTTGACGCCGACCAAATTGTGTTTGGCGAAGAATTGGACGTCTTGGTTCAAACCGTGGATGTTCCCGAAGAACAAAAACGATACAGCATTGAACGCCAGACAAACGACTTGTTGGATGAGTTGTTATCCAACATTCCAAACAGCCAGCGTACCAACCGTGTAATTGCCAATCTCCACAAGATGGTAGAGAGATTTAAACAACTGCGTACCGAATTCTCCAAATTTGATGAAAATGGAAATGCGACGCTTCCGGATATAAAGGGCGCATTACACAAGCCGTTGGTGGATACGCTGTATAATTTCAACAAGAATTTGCAATGGATACTACCGGTAGTCAAAAATAAGCGAAAGATTCAATTAAAAAATTTGTCCGTTGCTTTAAACGACGATGTTAGCGCAAAACACGTGCGCGATTTTATAGACGAGATTGGAGATTTGACCGAGACGTATAAAGGCAAGGGCAATGTATTAAGCGAATATGTGACAAAAATGTCGGATGTGATAACCCCGTTTAAAGAACCGGAAAATGTGTCGGGCGTGATTACCGCCCGCCGTGTGAATGACAATATCAGCGCCATAATAGATAATTTGGACGACTTTTATTCCAGCGTGGTTAAGACAACTCCCACAAGCGATACCGTATATCAGCGCCGGTATGTCATCCAGAAGTATAATTTGGGGTTGTCAAAACTTCGCACCACAAAACACACCGGGTCTAAGTTGTCAGCCGAATTTACACAAATGACACCAAATGACACGATGTCTTTGAAATCCGTGCTTGTGTTTCCTGAACAAATTATGAATTATTCGCGCATCTCTCTACCCGGCACCAATATACTGGATAAATCTAATTTGAACATGATACCCCTCTCTTTTTGGGAGGCACTGAAAGAAGACACCAGCATCGTAACGCACGAAATTGAGGATTTAACCAAGCCCATTGACTTCAACAGCAAGCACTTTTTAGAGTCTATCAAACAAATCACGCTTTCCCCAAATGTGCGGTTGCCGGGTAAAAAAGATGATGAGCCGGTGGTAGACAAATATCGCCAGTTTTTGGAGTTGATTATTCCGAAAACCCGGGTATTTTTTGAACTCATGCAGCGCTATATTCACGGACGGCTGTCATTCACCGAAGTGGTGGGGTTCTTAGAACCGTTTATGGTGTATCATTCCGATTTGACGGCAAAACAGTATGACGAAATCACCGAATTTATTTATGAACGGGTGTTGGAATACAAACGAAATTACGCCAACATTTCAAGGAAATTCAATAAGATTCGCACATTCAAATATTCTCTCCAATATGCCGGCATAACAATACTGTATAAGTTGTTGGTGTCTGGTAAAATGTTGGATTCCAATGTGTTTGCGGCGTATGGATTCACGGATGCGCAGGTGCGCTCGCAGCCAGGGACAACCAATGCGATTACCGAACAAGAGAAACTGCGCGAAAAAGGTCGGGCGTTTTCAACTGGGCTGGGTGCCCAAAAAGAATACAACGAAAATTTACTGACATCTTCGGAATTAATCTCTCGGATTGTTGCGTTGGATTGCGCGAAAGTGTACATGGATTCCATCGCATTAACCACTTCGGATTTAATCACGCCGTTTGATTTTAATTTGATTATGAAGGAGCAACTGAAACAGAGCACCGGCGCCGCACCCTCCGAGTCCGTGTCCGTGGTGTCCAACGACAATAAAAATAAAATATGCGGATTTACACTTGCGAAAGTGTATCCAAATGTGGATGCGGTAGAAGAAGCAAACGACAACGCAAGAGAGATGCCGATTTATTATGACAAGCAATACGACACCACCGATTACAATTCATTGTCTCTCTACAAAACCGAAAAGGCAAATATGAGCGATGCCGATTTTCACATGTTTTTGGTAAATGAATTTATTAAACACAAGAATATGCGATTGGAAGATGCCGAAACCGAAGCAGATGCGGTGTTGGAAGGATTTCGTAAAGTAATGGTGGGGGATTATGCCGTGGTGGAAGAAGAATCCATACAAGAAGAAAGCGACGAGCCGCGGTTTTTGTATTACAAGATGACAAAAACGCCGGACGGCTTACAGTGGAAGAGAGATGAAAGCATACCCGAAACTGTGCAAATGGACGACCCCAGTTATTTTTGTAACAGCGCAACAGGAAAGGGGGGCATTCTTTCACTTTCGGGGTCAGAACAAGAATCGCAACAAGGAGAAACACAAGAACCACAAGAATACAAGGGTGGGGCTAGCAAAGAAGAAATAGAACAAAAGATACTCGCTGAAATGATAAAAGAATTTGATATGAAATACCAGATAACCAAGGACAAGTTTCTTGATTTTTTGAATAAGAAGTTTGACTACGATTTACACAATTTGACGCGCCTTACCAATTTGTCAAACCTTAATTTTTATAAATACAACGACCGTAAATATCAGATTGGCATTGAAGGCGATAAAAACAATGAAATGGATTATGAAGTCGTGGTTTCACCAAACGCATCTCTCCGGGACATGATATTGGGACAAGGCGACTATGTGAAAAAACAGCACGACATTATGAAATTTGTGAATGCGTACACACGTCGCGCGAACCCGGTATTGGAAGAAGACCCGCATTGGCTGTATTGTATAAAGACCAATGAAAAACTGTTGCCGACATTTTTTGAAACCATTGCGACGGCATTTATTCAGCACACAGCCAGTGGCACAATTTCGCAATTGACGACGGTGATTGATGCCATATGTAAAGAGCGCGGAACCGAACACGGCGACGTGTGTGTAGACAAATACAGCGGCTACACCATAAAGCGCATTGAACACAGCACGGATGAAGGTTTTGACGAAGCCGGATTTAAAATAACACGAGACTTACTGGAAACGGATGCCAGAGACGAGTATTTGAAGCACGCAATGTCCATATCTTTGGCCTCCTCTTCCTCCTCATCGTCATCCACCGGCCTTAATAAATACACCAGCCCCGATGCTCGCATGATAAATAACATTATAACTACTATGTCCGGGTATATTGGCGTAGATTTGAACGAGCAGAGAGAATTCGTCATCCAAAACACGATTTCAACCATAAAAAGTTCCATCCCGCCCGAAGACATATACAAGGCTCGTTCCGAAAAATTATTTAAAGAAAAAGGCAAACATTTGACGCCATACAAAGAAGCCTACTTTCAAAATCTTTTGCTTCTCTCACTGGCGTATATTGTGGTAGCCATTCAAACCGCCGTCCCTTCTCTAAAAACTCGCAAGACACACGCCGGCTGTGTGCGGTCATTCAGCGGCTTTCCACTGGACGGCGCCGAAGATATAACCGGCATAACTTATGTTGCCTGTATTGCGTTTAAAATTCGCAGCAGCATTGAACCGTGGAACACGTTGAAGAGTTTTAAGAAGGAAACCGACCTCATTGCCAACTTAAAGTCATACATTGAAAATTATGTAGCAAAGGTGGGGGCAATCCAAGAAAAACTGCAAACAAAGCGCGACTATTTAAAACAGCAAGCCAGTTCTCACGACGACGATGTTCCGCAAGAATTGGATGTCAAGCGGTGGCAAACATTCATGCCGTCGTTGCACGACATGGCAGTTATGAAAACGCCGCAAAATGTGTCCACCGACTTTAACAATTCGTTGTTGGACGCAATGAAAAAGGGGCACGGCAGTCAGCACGAAAAACTCTTGTTGTTAGAAGCCAAGGCGTTGTATTTTTCGTTATACACGCAACAATTGATTAACGAGGTTGTGAAATCAAAGAGCCCCTTGATTGCGAACAATGCCGGCGAACCATTTCTGGAAAACGCGTGCTGTAATGAAGGCACGGGCGACAGCCGAAACATCCGCACCATTGATTATTTTATCAAGGAAAACCAACTCATCCAGCACAACAACACGGTTATTAAATACTTGACCGATGTCTTGCTTGATATGGACGCCATCAGCAAAGCGTCATTTTTGTCGGATTACCGAAACACGAAGATGGTGTATCCTGCTATCCCCCAAACCTTTGATGAAGCCACCATTTATAGCGCGTTTATTTCATACTGCCGGCTTAACACCGGAATGCCGGTTAGCGATGAATTGAAATTAATGTGTATGGAACGCCCGTCTGACTGGAACCCCGCCGACACCATTCAAGAAAAAATACAGAAATTGAAGAGGGATTCGCACATTTTCACGAGCGAGAGTTTGGATAATTTGCTGCGAGTTGTAAATAATGAGGCTGAACACAAGTTGGATTCGCGCATTGTGCGAAATGACGGGCGGCATGAATACTCGCAAATACAACAATTGAGAGATGTGCTCATCCACCTAGACACAAAATACACGGATTGTCGGGAAAAGTGCGCTGTATCTGACGAATTGCGGCGTTTATTGACGGCAAATATGGACCGGTTTGAAATCGCGACTGATGAAGATACAGAGGAAATGCGAGACCTGAAAAATTATTTGGCGGTGGAAAATGATGGATTGATTACCCGAATCATGGCGTTTTTACATGAAAATATTAAACAGTCCAAGGCAGTAAAAGGTGCGAAAGAAACAATGGAGACGCTGCTGGATTTTGAACCGCTTAACACAAACATTCTTATATCACCCCAAGACGAAACCGCTACCCGATGCGCCCAATTTATGAAAAACACAATGTTCCGCATGACGGATGTTTTACCGCAAATCATCATAAATGGTGTGGATTTTGATACAGACGAACTGTCTATGCCGACGCATTGGGGATTTTCCGAACGCCATATTCGCAATTTACAAAACATCATCTCTCAGCACTACACCGGCATTCGCAAATTTTACAACGACACGGTTGTGAAAGATGTGATTGAAGCCATTGGCGACAAGGCGGCAGATTTGGGAAAGATGTCATCGGTGACACCTTTTTTCGCAGAAATCAATGGCGAATACGCCGTGTTTGACCGCAAAATTGTATTACTACTACATAAACACTATTTTCTTTTGTTGCTGAATGCGTACATTGAATTGGTGCAATCCACGCCGACCTCTATATACCAGGCGGAGCCAATGGAATTGGCGACAAAAGGAACGGGCAAAGGAACGGGCAAAGGAACGAACAAAGGAACGAACAAAGGAACGGACAAAGGAACGGACAAAGGAACCGGCCGAAACATGGTCGGAAAGGGCGGCATTACAACCCGAGAACAACCGCAACAACAAGAGTTGTTGTTTAGCACCAGCGAAGCCATTTCTTCACAAACCGGCGTCATGAATGAAATTGACATGATTATTGGAACCAAGCGGGCATTGGGTCAAAAGGTTGCCGAATTGATAATTGCGTATTTAAACATTGTTGACAAAGATAAGGCAGCGATTAATATAAACATCAAATCCATAAAGGAAAAGTATATGCAAGTGAAAGACAAGGAAAAAGATGAAATTGTTTCTTATTTTAGGGTCATGTCTGATGAAGAACGAGAGATTGAGAATATCAAAAAGAAATTTAAAATGGGGCGATGGGGGCTGGGGTTGGAACGCAGCATCTTTGAATACGACCCGGAGGAATACGACCGGTCAATGAAAGAACGAGAAAAGATTGCGATGATGGAACGTCGCATTGGGAAGAATGACGTGGTGACAGCGATGAACCGTGAGGTTTTGTTAATGGATGAACTTGAAAAGGCGGACCGTGCTGCCGCAATTGAAGCAGAAGAATACTCCATGGCAAACTTGCCGGATGATGAGGATTATAACAACGACGACGATTATATGTTAAAACCAAACGAGGATTATTAGGTGTGGCAATAAAATATCAAAAAAAAAGTTCAAAAATTGTAAATCATTTTATTCAAAGTATATATCATATATCGGTATCATAACAATAATAACAAATATTATATAAAATGTTGAATAAAATGATGATTCGGAAAAATATTGCGGGGGTTTCCATTGCGTTATTTATTGTGGTATTTATGTTGGTTCAATACATTCAACCCGCATTTTTATACAACGAAGACGGCAGTCTGAGAGAATTTGGCATAGGATACAAAAATAAAACAGTGATACCCATTTGGTTGATATCTATTATTTTAGCCATATTGTGTTATTTGTTTGTGCTGTATTATATCTCTCCACGGACATATTATTAAGGTATTAAGGGTATGTTTTATTTGATGAAACGATAAACGATGCGGTCGGTTATGACCGTATCTCAGAAATGTTCGCTTCGTCGGCTTGTTTTGCCCGTTTCTTTTCTTCCATCTTTTGTTGTAGCACGCTCTTGCGTATTTTCTGTTGCTCTTCCGTGTATTTGGGCGTAGAATTCAAAATGTAACTATAACTAATGGTGACTGCTAATATGCCGCCCAGAACCATCCATACATATTCAGCAACCACGTCTTTTAACAAAATGTAATTCCTCAATTTGACAAGGTCGTCTAATTGAGCGCTTTCACGAATTAATTTGGAATCCTTGAAACTCTTCCAAACAGAGTCTATATTTTCCAGTGTTAATTCATTTAGTAAAACGGATTTATCGGTGTATATTTGTTCTAATGCCAAACCAATGTCTTTGCGGTTGGCAACCGATGGTTTAGGAATGTCGGCACTGCCTTCGGGCACCTGGGCATTCGGGTCCAAATTGTATTTCGGCGTTAATATTTTATCAAATGTTGCTTTCATGTCGGTGGCAATGGAAACAAACAAATATCCAAATGTGTTCGCAAAGGGCGATAGCCAGCCAGGAAAGGTGTTTAATGCCAGTTTAAGCACTCCGACTACCAGTATCCACGGTAGCAACGTGCCCCACAGTGCCATTGGAAACTGGTCAAAACCGTACACATCTTTGGTTATGCCAAGGTTGATAAATAATTCGCCCACGACAAGGATGCTAGCAAATCCGACATATGCCCACCACGCACCTTCGCCTTTTCGGGAATAATGATACCAATACAACCCAACAAAAACACCCAACGCATACAAAACGCCAAATGTGGGACTAACTGTTTCTGCCATATTTATTTATTTTAGGATATGTGTGTGTGTGGAAGAGAGATAAAAGGTTATATTATAAGTATAATTTTTTTTGTAATATTCAACATATACAATATACCAATACATCCAATACATCCAATACATAGCAAAATAAAAATATATGGACCGACCTGCTTTAATAGAGCCCGGTGTTAAATACTTTTTAAATTGCACATTAAACAACTGTAAACAAATCAAAGAACGGTATTATACCAAGTTATACAATGTGTATTTTTTTGTCGGGTTTGTTGCGGTGATAGGCGCAATACTGTATTTTAAATACAAGGGCAAAATAACACCAGAAGAAAAGGAAGCGAAAAAACGAAAAGAAATGGAATACATTATGTCTAAATTAAAACTCGTGAATGCCACGCACTATGCGCAAAGTAAAGGCATTCCCATTGATTCACGATATATGGATTACGGGGATGGTGCGGGCATTGGGTTTGGCATGCTTACAAACTTACCGAGATGGAGCGGGCCAGACGAAGAATATTATAAACGGAAATAAACATTTAATCAATAAAATAACCAATAAAATAAACATTCAATAAAAAAATAAATATTAGAAATATAAAGATACATTATAATATGTTAGAGTCAGACTACAAATCACCATATGAAATTATATCAAGCAATAATCGCAATTCTATCACTTACGGCGGTGTCTACAACAGCATTAACGCTGACGAGTACAACCAAGAATATCGTGGAGGAGGTTCAAAAACAAGTGGTGGAAAAATTCTTAAACAACGGAAAATAACACGGGAAACGATGAAGGCGGCGACACGTGCCTTGCTTCAACTCACCACGAAAAACCGTCGCAAACGACAGGCGCAAACCCAATTTGGCGGGGCTAAAATACCGAATCGTTTGATTGCGAGAACCGATTTAGGAAAAGGCAAAAATGCGGGGGAATTGGAATATGTGGCCGAATTAAACATTCTCTCACAAGATGAATTTGAAAAGTTGAATGACGCCTTTAATCAATACTATATGCTGAAAACCAAGTACGAAAAGGCGGTTCAAACCAAAAAAGATGCGCTGATTAACAAAAATCCGGATTTATCCGCCAGACAACGCCAGCGGTTATTTCAGTCCGCGAAACCCAAATGTGTGAATTGCCGGCAAGAAGGCGGAACCATATTCAAAAACGAAGACGGCATTTTAAAGGCGCATTGCGGGAACATTTCGCAACCGTGCGGCCTTGACATACAAATTAACCGCGGAAAATATGAGAGTTTGGAGGAGTTGATGAAGCAGTCCCACGAAGATGTCAAAGAAACCAAGGAACGCATCATTCGTATGAAACTGGATGTGTCGTTTGATTTTATTACACAAGACGAAGTCGCGCAGAAGGTTGATTCTATTATGAAGGAATTAAACGAACAGCTGGAAATATATGCTGAGTTTCGTAAGTATTACTTTGACGTCACTGACAACACGGAAAAACGGAAGGAGTTGGCAACCATTATGGAACGCATACGCGAAAATGAAGCGAAAATCAGAGGTATTATGGCGGACTTTTCTGAAACCGGAAACCGCTCCCTCATAGATGACGTCCTGCTGATATACCAAGACAATTTAGAACCGCTTTATAAAGAATTTGCGTTGAAACAATCTGTGTATCGCAACATAGAGACCACGGATAATGAAGAAGGCGTATTGGTGCCATCGTATATCAAGGGCGAATTTTATATGATACAAAAGACGTATTCTTATAACGAATTGTATGTCCCTGTGGTCGTTCCGAGCGTCATATCAAATGTGCGTGTAAAAGTTTAATATTACACCACCAACCCATTTCTTTATTTTATATGTATTATATAATATATTTGTATTTGTATTTGTCTGGTATCAAATGTTTAATAATTTTGTGAATTTTCCTATATTTTTGGTTAGTCTAGCAATTGGTTTGTTTTATGTGTATATTTCCGTGCCGCCTCCCAAGGTTATTTATGTGTATCCTACCCCCAGTAATTTAGATAAAATCCAATATAAAGACCGTGCGGATAATTGTTATAGTTTTGATATGACAGAAGTGAAATGTCCCGCAAACAATGATTATAAACGCATTCCGGTTCAGTAATCCCGTAATCCCGTAATCCCGTAATCCCGTAATCAATCCAACATAAATTTATATTTTATATTATTGTGTATATATAACATAAAATACATACATACGGAATAATATGGCGCTTGGAAGATTGTTTCACACCCCCACCGGTAAAATAATAGTATCAATTATATTAGGACTCGGCATTGCGTCGCTGTTTAGGAAAGCGTGTAAGGACCGCAATTGCATCAAATTTGAAGCGCCGTCTATTAAAGAATTAGAAAAAGATGTCTATCGCATTGACGACAAGTGCTATAAATACAAGTCAAAAACGACGACTTGTGATAAAAATAAAAAGACCATTGGTGGTAGCGGATGAGTGCGGTATAATAAATGAAATAAATGAAATGAATAAATGAATAACGGTTTTTGGCGTTTAACTGTGCCATTTTAAATCTTCAAAGGTGTATATTGAATAAACAAATTCATATTTTAGGGATTTAAAATGGCAGACACGACAAGTATAGATGATTTACCTATGGGTCCTGCCGGCGGAATGGGCGGCAGCGGACAAAATATGATAATTAAAAAAAATGACAACGCGGTTGCGTCTCCAATGGTGTATTCCCCGAACGTAGAAGGGCTGTCTCAATCCACCGGAGGTATGGCGGGACCCGGCATGCTTCCCCCCGCAAACCCCGCACTTATGAATGAAGTGGTTTCCGGCATTCAGAAAGCCAGCGCCCAAGGCCTCACCATGCTGCCCACGCGAGACATACCCATGAATCCAAACGCATTCACCCACGACCAGTATGTTCATCAACCCAATTACATTCCACACCCGCCACCACAACAATCCGACTACATTACCAATCACGAGAATTTCCATTCCATCATGCGAGGCGCAGTAAAACAGCAAAATCGGGTTAATACCGTGGATGCGGTGTATCAAGAGATTCAGACCCCCATTTTACTCGGAATTATGTATTTCATATTTCAAATGCCGGCGTTTCGGGCAAATACGATGAAGTTTGTACCGTCCTTTTTTTCAGAAGACGGGAATTATAAGTTGTCGGGATTGATTGCGGTAAGCGCCGGGTTTGCTGGCGTGTTCTATGTTATTCAAAAAATACTGAGCCGTGTAGGTCAAGCAATCATATAATTTTTATTCAACCGCCGCATTTGGGTAAGGCATTGTCATACAAAACATTTTCGGGTATCCTTGCTGAACGCAGTTTTCCCAATTTTGAAGTTTGTGAGATGTGTATGGCTGTGTTGTGCCGTATGCGTTTGTGGTTTCAAGTATGGAGTTGTCATTCACCAGGGACAAACCTTCTTTGGGACCATACCGTGGCAAAATATTTAATGAAAAAATGAGCATTAGTGTCAAATACACCACAAATACAATAAGAAAGAATGTTTTTATTGAATTTGTCATTGTTTTATTGTGTTGGTGTTGGGGTCTTGGGGGTCTTGTGTCTTGTGTCTTGATTCACGAGAGGGTTATGATATATAATAATAAATATATTTTCTTTTATTTATTCTTTTTTTGGGTTTTAGATTTGGTTGATTTAGATTTTGTGGATTTGGATTTTGATTTGGTTTTAAAAATTGTGCCATAACTTAATGATTTTTGGGTTTTTGTTTTGGTCTTGGTGTTGGTCTTGGTCTTGGTGTTGGTCTGGGTCTTGGTATGGGACTTTGCCTTGGCCTTGGCCTTGGTGTGGGTCTTAGGCGCATGCTCCTCCAACAACGGAACATATTTCAAAAACCACGATTCATATTGTTCGCTGGTTTTATCGTCTTTCAACCGCTCATACATTTCCTTTTTTTCATTTTTCATATCATCCAGTGTTTCCTGTTTTCCATAACAATCGGTGCTAAATCTCTTCAATAGCCCGCTGTCTGATAGACGGTTCTTTAAACGCAAGTCGTATAGAAATTGGCTCATGCATAAAATCCGGTTTTCGTCATAATACACTCGGTCCGCATAAATAAATGCCAAATAAAAACTAAGCATGGTTTCAATGGTGGCAACCCGCACTTCTTCGCCGTTCAAGTGGATTGTATTATAGCTGTGACACGCCAACGGCGAATATACAAACGAAATAGTTTCTTCGCCAACCTTGATTTCGTAGTGGGTAGAAATCACTTCGCCAATGCCGGGGTGCTTCACAATTTTTACCGCGGTATACCCTGCGTCTGTCAAGTGCGACTTAATATAATGGCACAACTCTTCCGGGTTTTCAGAAAGCACATCAAAATCCGGGACTTTTTCCACGATTTTACGCAGTTTCTTGGGCATATATTTTGAATACAATATGTTGGCATATCCGCCTAAAAATACGGCTTTGTGTTGAATGAACGCGTCGCGAATGTGCTTGTATATTTGTTCTTGCGCCGATTTATCTTTTTTGGTTGCGTCGTTTTCTTGTGAAAACGGGCGCTGTAAATCCACTTTATTGCACGCATATCCTTTAAGCGGGTAATTCTTGTTCAACAGGGTTAGGCGTGTTTGGACTTTTTCCCAGCGTGAAACATCGCCGCTTGGACGTGATAATTCTAAATACATTGCCATGCGAAGAAAGTTAGGCGGGGCGTATTGAATACCATCCACCTTAATTGTGGATTTTCTTAATTTGAGAAACAATTTTTCGTCCATTTGGGTGATGTCGGCAATGCCCATGTAATTTACGAATACCTTGTATGTGCCGTGATGAATCCCCGCTTTTGCTTCTACTTCATTATACCCTGCCTTGTAGAAAATGTCCGCCAACTCTTTGGCATCTTTTAACGCATTGGAAGAATAAAAGTCATAGTCGGGTAATTCAATTTCCTTGTTATAAAATTTGTCTTTTTCCGGTAAAATGGCGTTGATTGCGGTTCCGCCGTAGCAAAACAAGTTTTTTCGTTTGATAAAATTTTCTACGGTTTTTACTATTTTCTGGACTTCGGCGTTTTGAATGATTTCTTTTCCCTTTTTTTCTTCAATGATGCCTACCGCCTTTTTTAATATTTCTAGTTCTTTTTTTTCGTAATCCTCGTTTTCAAAATAGGGGAACATTGTATTTCCGGACTTGGATTTGATATATACCGCCGATGTTATATATATCAAAGATGATTTTTTTTGTTATTTACCAAAATTCTGTCTTATCATTACAGCAATACAGCAATACAAAATTACAGCAATACAGCAATACAGCAATATAGCAATACAGCAATACAGCAATATAGCATTACAAAATTACAGCAATACAGCAATACAGCAATACAGCATATTGTTAAATTTGTTAAATTTGTTAAATGTTAAACCCGCCGCCCGGCACAGAAAATTCGCGATTGGCATAAGAATATGCGGGATTAACCGGTTTGGGTGGCGCAATCTTGATTGGAACATAACGCAATTCCTCCGGCTTCAATACAAACGCGTAGCCAACTGATTTAAATTTGTCTTCATATACTTCTAATTTGTCGTCTTGTGCGGAGGCTTGAAAACACATTGCCACCAGTTGGCACCCCCACGAATCCATCGCTGGAATGGCGGTCTTGTTTTCGGGTCTAGCGCCTCGTTCCGGCAACACAATACACATATATTTTTTGTTGTGTTCTTTAAACAATTGCGGATTGCCGATGTTTTTCACCTCGGTGAATGTTTTCTTTTCTAAGAATAGCGTGGCAGAGGTCATATTAATGAATTCGTGCATTTTTGTGCGGCGAAACACGTCATTGGTTCCATCCGTCATAATGATGACCTTCCCCATTAAATCTTTCAGTGGTACATTTCCAAAATCATTTTTGCGGTTCTCTCTGGAATAAACCGCACCCATTAAGCGCGGCGTAATCATGCTGCTCTTAGACATAATTTCCGCCATCTTTTCATACATTGTTGCATTTTGACTTCTAAACCGTATGTGTAAAATAAGGGGGTCCAGCGGATTGGGACTGATTGAATTAGAAAATGCGTAATCTCCAATTGTTTCAATTGCTTCACTAAATGGCAGGTGATTGTATGTTTCTTTGTAATAAAATGAATCCGCAGAAGATGACGCAATTACCGGCTCATTATTAACCGACCATATTTCAAAATCCAAGCACCGCACCCCTCGTTCCAAGCAGTAGCGCAACGCATCATAACTCACATTAGAATTTTTGTAATCTTCGCCATTGAAACAATTGTATGCCGTTTTCACATAATAGTCTTTCAGTTTGTATTTGCTTTGGGCATCGCGAAAATTAACATTTGATATTCCAGGCGAATCTGTTTTGTTTTCTAAACCTTCGCGAATGTCGTGATGTGGGACGGCTGCGGTGTTATTATTGGGTTGTTCCGGCGGCGACTGTTCTGACAGATGGCTGTCGTCGGCAATATTTTTTTTTGAGACCGGCATTGAGACCGGCATACTGGGCAATTCAATTGCCGGTAAAGTTGAGTTTTCAAACCCTTCAACTGCGAATAAGGAGGAAGTAGAAGCCGCCGGATATTCAGAGGCCCGCACTGAAAAAGAGTGGCGCTGGTAGTCCTGAACTGTATATTTTGACATGCGCAATAATTGCCACACACCAACAATGATTAAAATAATGCCTATAATACCATATTCTCTCTGCGTAAGTTTTAGTTTTATCATTTTTTATAATATTTAATTGGTTGAATTTGGGTTTTGGTTGATATTGATGGGGTGTTATATTATAAAGATAATAAAATGTTATAATATATACAACACCTCTTTTACCACCCTCTCTTACATTAATATAATAATAGAAATGGCAGGAGGACTACTAAATTTAGTGGCAACTGGAAATCAAAATGTTATATTAAATTCAAATCCACAAAAATCATTTTTCAAATCCACATATAAAAAATATACGAATTTTGGTCTTCAAAAGTTCCGAATTGACTTTGACGGCCAGCGTAAATTGCGCCTCAGCGAAGAATCCAAATTCACTTTTTATGTTCCACGATACGCCGATTTATTGATGGACACGTATGTGGTAGTCACACTTCCCACAATATGGAGTCCAATTATGCCGCCCAAAACCGCAAATGATATGTGGGCGCCATATGAATTCAAATGGATTGAAAACATTGGGTCGCAGATGATAAAGGAAGTGGTGATTTCTGTTGGCGGGCAAATTCTCCAAAAGTTCAGCGGCAGGTATTTATTGGCACTGGCCCAGCGGGATTTTGACACCGCCAAAAAAGAGAAATACGACCAGATGACCGGCAATGTTCCTGAATTGTATAATCCGGGGTGTTCCGGTGCGCGTATAAATCAATATCCAAACGCATACTACACTGCCAATGTTCAAGGCGCCGAACCCTCCATACGAGGACGAAAACTATACATCCCCATCAATGCTTGGTTCACATTGAGCGCCGCAATGGCGTTTCCGCTGGTGTGCCTTCAATACAACATGCTTCAAATAGATGTCACGCTTCGCCCGGTGCAAGAGTTATTTACGATTCGTGACGTGTTAGATGCCGAAAATGGGTGGCCGACCATACGCCCGGATTTCAATCAGCCGGAACATCAATTGTTTCGGTTTTTACAGCCGCCCCCTGACGTTGCGTTGCGGGACACCTCCTTCACCGACCGTCGCACCGATTGGAATGCGGATGTCCATATTATGGCAACGTACTGCTTCCTTTCCAGCGATGAAACCAAGGTGTTTGCCGCCAACAAACAGCAGTATTTAATCAAGGCCGTGTATGATTGGGAATTTAATAACATTACCGGAAACCGGCGTGTTAAAATAGAGAATTCGCTGGGTATGGTATCCAATTGGATGTTTTATTTTAGACGCAGTGATGTGAATCAACGGAATGAATGGTCTAATTACACAAATTGGCCGTATAATTATTTGCCGTATGACATTATTCCGGCGGATGATGACGGCAGTTGGACGATTGCCGGGTTTGCCGACTTGCCCAAAAATGGGCCGGGATTAGGGATTGGTCCTGGTATAAACCCGGTTGATTTGCGCCGAACCGGCATTCATATTACCGGCGATTTTAAAAGCGAAAACCAGCGCGAAATATTACAAACTATGGGGATTATATTGAACGGAAAATACCGTGAAAATGTGCTAGATGCGGGGGTGTATAATTACATTGAAAAATATACGCGCACCAGCGGTGCTGCGCCTCCCGGGCTGTATTGCTACAATTTTTGTTTGAATACCGACCCCTTGGAACAGCAACCCACGGGCGCAATAAATATGAGTAAATTCACGCAAATTGAATTGGAAATAAGCACGCATTACCCGCCAATGGACCCATATGCCCAAGTGCTCACCATTTGCGACCCCATTACAAAAGAAGTCATTGGTGTCAATAAACCGACTTGGAATATTTATACCTACACCTATGATATGATTTTAATGGAAGAGAGATATAATATATTGACATTTATGGCGGGAAATTGCGGGTTAATGTATGCTAGATAAATTATTTTAGTAGTATATATACCCCCTTGTATTTTGTTAAAAATCAAAAATCAATAAAAAATCAAAAATTAAAATCAAAATCAAAATATTCTAGTATTTCCAGACCAAAGTTATAAGTTACCGAATTACAAGTTATGAATAATACGTCAGAAGATAGCAACGCACCGGTGGTAGATGAAGACCAAGAAGACCAAACACAAGAAGAACAAGAAGACCAAGAAGACCAAGAAGAAGACAATCCAGACAATGAAAAACAAAATACCAAGCAAAGCGACCGTAAAAAATCGTCAAAGGCATTAGAAGAATCATTGAATATGGGGCAATGGGGTAAATTTTTTATGAGTTTTATCACTTTTTTTATTGAATTGTTTTTATTGAGTATTTTGCTCACCAACATGGCGTTTTTTGCCGAAAAACGGGTCGGAAGTGAAAATGCGATAAACTTGAATATGTTGTTTCCTACCGACCGCACCAAATGGCCGTATTGTTATAATGGCGAAACATATAGCGACCACACCGCTGGCTGCGAAACCGAAGGAACATTTAAACAATACATTGGCGACCCTTCTCTCGGAACGGCCAAAGGCTTTTATTTCAAGATTGCCGGTTATTTAGAGATGATAATGGAAAAACTGGGCGGCGTTACCAGCCAAGAAGCAGAAAAAATAGATAACATTATTTCCGAAAAGAAACAAAAACCGGGAATGGGCGACGGCATTTTATTTACCAGATTGAAGCAATTTATGAACAACACCTTTGTATTTACATTTACCACGGTGCGAAAAATGTTGGTGTGGATGTTTGAGAAGTACGGCAGCGTGTTTAAAAAGTTGCCGAATGAATTGTATGATTCGTGGGCGCCGGTGCTCATTTTGTTGGCGCCAATACCATTGCTCGCAATTATTTTTGGGTTCGGTATGGGTATAAACGCATTTATAGCCGTGATTGGCTGCTTTTATCAGAAGACACGAGATTCCGTGGAATGGGGCAGTGGATTTTCGTGGTCATTGCTCACTATGTTCATGCTTCCGATGTTTATTGTCATCGTGACGTGGCTGGTTCAGTTTGTTCAAATGATTGGAACGTTTGTGGTGTACCCCCTTCTTCACGGCGAGTCCTACTTTAAATTGTATTCCATGTTTGCGCCGATATTCTTTTTCATTTTCAATATATGGGTTATTTATTTGGCATACACCGAATTGGATGAAACCTCTGCGATTGGATTTATTACTGGGCTAATCATACTGTATTTGATTATGTATTTTGTCGCAATTCAGCGCCCCATTAACGCAACCCGCGTGTATTTCAAAAATAAGGCGCAGGGTTTGGCTTAGCATTTACGCGTTTACGCATTTACGCATTTACGCATTTACTGAAAAATGTAAAATAATGTAAAATAATGTAAAATAACATATAAATAAAAAATGTAATATACTATAAACAACAAAACCGCACTTTGTTTATAGTAATAGTATGGGAAAGTCCATCGTTCAAAAAGCGGCGGCAGGTAGTTTTAAATACAAGGAACTCCCGTTTGTAAGTGTATGCACCCCTACCTACAATCGTCGCCCGTTTATTCCGGCAATGCTTAAATGCTTTGACCATCAAGACTATCCCAAGGACCGAATGGAATGGATTATCGTTGACGATGGAACCGACCCCATAGAAGACTTGGTGGCGTCTCACCCAAATGTAAAATATTACAAATATGACACCAAAATGCCTCTGGGGAAAAAAAGAAACCTGATGCATCAAAAATCCAAGGGCGACATTATTGTGTATTTTGATGACGACGATTTTTATGCGGTGGAGCGTGTTTCCCACGCCGTGGATATGCTGCTAAAAAACCCCCAAGCATTGTGCGCCGGCAGCAGCGAGATTTACATTTATTTCAAACACATCCGAAAGATGTATCAGTTTGGGCCATATGGACCGAACCACGCAACTGCCGGCACATTCGCATTCCGGCGTGAAATGTTGAAAGACCACGCCTATGAAGACGACGCATGCCTGGCAGAAGAAAAAGCGTTTTTAAAGAACTACACGGTGCCGTTTGTTCAATTGGACCCGATGAAAGTGATTCTCGTGTTTTCGCACGAGCACAACACCTTTGATAAACGCAAATTGCTTGACAACCCCAATCCGCTAGTTGTGCGCGAATCCCGTAAAACGGTCAGCGACTTCATTAAAGACAAAGATTTGAAGTTTTTCTATATGATTAAATTGGACCAAGTGTTGAAGGATTACGAGCCGGGAAGACCAGAAATGAAGCCAGATGTTATGGCACAGACCGCACGTATGGAACAAGAACGGCGCAAAATGACAGAACAAGCGGCGCGTGATACACCGGCTACAAATGGCTCCATTTTGATGCATGTGCCCGGAAAAGACCCCGTTGCGCTGACCAACGACCAAGTCATTGGGTTGATTCATTCGCAAAAGGAAGAAATAGAACGCTTGACCGCACAAGTCGCGTATCTTCAAGCGCAAGCACAAGCGCAAGCACAAGCACAAGCACAAGCAAACGCGACTATGACAAACACCGGGATGACCATCACTGAAATTAGCGAAACAACTGCGGCAAACTCTGAAATATCCCAAGATTTAATGAAGAAATACGAAGACGCCATTCGCGAAAACCTGGAATTACATATGGAAATTGATAACTTGAAACAAAAAATCAGAGAGTAGTATTCGGCCTTAGGCCTTAGGCCTTAGGCCTTAGACCGTAATAACCGCATAAAAAGATATAAAGCCGTTTTTACAGTTAGTAATAACAGTAATAAATATGGCTGATAATTACGAAGACACTCTTTTCAACAACACCAAGGCCGCTGGCGCAGAAAACAGCAACCGACGCAGAGCCTTTGCTTCCAATAATTTCGGTAGTTATATTGTGAATGCGGTCACTGGTGTGAAATATAACTGGAAGGTTGGTTCAAAGGAGGAAAACATCTTGTGGAAGGTGTGCGATGCGCGCTGTTATAACAATGCCGACCCTTCAAACTATTTTTATGATTCACCCTATGAAGCAATGGCGCATCGCCGTAGCAAATATTCACAGGAATCTATTGACAACTGGCAATCCCGGTCAGACATTTATAGGGCTAATTATAACAATGAGCGCGGGGTTATTGAGTGAGTGATACACTATTTATATGACAACGCAATACATTTATTATATACGCAACGTAATTTGTATATAATAAAATAATAAATATGGATTTTTTGAATAATTCTTGGTTTATTCTTGGTTCATTGATACATTGTTTATTTTCAAATACAATTGCTTTTTATTGCTAATAACAAATTCGTGGTCGTCGCTTAATTGAAGGAGATTGGTTTTCACCGCTTCATTGATGGTTGAAAACGATACGCCGTCTTCTTCCGTTTTGTACGCAGCAGTTGATGCCGTTTCAGACGGGTGGTCGGGTTCTCCGTTGTGGCCGTGTGTTCGGTTTTTGCGCCCCCGTTTCACCTTTGGCAAAATGTATTTCCACTTTCCAAACAAGTATATTTCGCCGGTGTCGTCGTTATACTCCGTTTTCAAGGTGTCAAATACTAATTCCGTTCCAGGAGCGTGTCCGTCTTCTTCCATTGAAACCGTGGTTGCGTCATCAATCAATTCCAAAAATGCGTTTGTGCTAATGTATGTCCGCAACAATGCGGCTACTTCCTTGTTTACGGATACATTGAATTCATTTACTGCATCATCATCGTCCTCGTCATCAGTTGCTGACCCGGATGATTCAGAACAAGAATCGTTATCGCTATGTTTGTCCGATGTTTCTTCATATTCTAACCGGATGTTATCTGCGTCTTTCTTTGAAGCGGGGTAGTTTGTCAAACACACCACATTAAAGTCCAACGCAAGGGAATATTTTGAATCTAATGACATGGATGCTCCCATTTTTAAATAAAGGTGTAAAAAACAAATGAAAAAACAAATGAAAAATAAAAAGAACTGATATTTATGTATATGATATACCTAAGTATCAATTTACGATAGTTTTAACGCACTTGCCTTGCCTTGTCTTGCCTTGCCTTGCCTTGCCTTGTCTTGCCTTGCCTTGCCTTGCCTTGTCTTGCCTTGTCTTGCCTTGCCTTGCCTTGTCTTGCCTTGTCTTGCCTTGTCTTGCCTTGTCTTGCCTTGTCTTGCCTTGTCTTGCCTTGTCTTGCCTTGTCTTGCCTTGTCTTGCCTTGCCTT
>JACCEC010754270.1_pt1 | contig 22350 bp, 20 predicted proteins | sample 7450121 | NCBI WGS metagenome assembly JACCEC01 (sample SAMN15323455, study PRJNA562643) | freshwater metagenome | isolation source: river surface water | place: USA:Blue River Watershed | collected 2017-08-18 | reverse complement strand
TCTAAAATACGACTTTACACTTGAAATCGCAAGGGAATTCCACCTCCTCTTTGGAGATGCTCTTCATTACCGTTGCCTTCTTTGACAAGTGATACAAGATCCGCATTTCCGTCCCTTGATGAATCGCCTTATTTTGAACGGGTATATCTACCTCTTTGTAATGATGCGTCTCATTCACCTTCTTAGCCTCATCTCGTATCTTCGGATCCACACAGTGAATCGTATATATATATCTTATCGTAGTGTCGCTCTTTGTATCTAAGGATCGCAAAAAGCGAAAAGATAACTGATTCATATCAATGATCTTATAGGTCGGTGATACGAATACGTGGCGTGGGTATCTTCCATCTTTATCGTCCAAATCGATTCCCGCAGAGATGACACTCGTATTACAAATGAGAAGTTTGCACTCATCATTTGGTTCTTGGAATTTGCGAATGATTTGTGCCCGCTTTTCCGTATTTACACTTCCATCCAACCGTTGAGGATTATATTGAGCAAGACGGTTCATCAAATCATCGATATTATCCGTATAATTGAGGGCACAAACCACCTTTGCGTGGTTCAACGTTTCAAGTCGAAAGCGCACTTCTTGTTCAAAGACTTCGAGCTTTGACGCTTCCAAAATAGGGAGCGCTTTGAATATATCCACCCGCTTTTCGTGATCCGTAATTGTTCCATCCGCCGCCATCAACGATAAGATGCGATCCATTGCCGCCATACACACTTTATTTGATTCCGGACTGAGCGTGTGGAAGGTGTTGATGTTAAATATCGTATGTTTATTCTTCTCAATCATCTTCATATGCGACGATAAATACTTCAAGATGACGCACAAGAAGAGTTGATAACCCTTGTACTTACACGCTTCCGCATGTAAGTGTTTATTTCGTTTGACCTCATCATAAAACACTTTACCCGCGCCATTTACATCAATCTTTTGGCAATAGTCGATAATATTCTGATACCCTTTATACGAATATTCACCTGTGTGCCAATTATGTGAGACGAGTTCATCGCTCGTTTGAATCCCCACATTTCGATAAAAGGTGATGATCTGTTCACTCTTGTCAAATGGTGTTCCCGAAATACAGATCATCTTATTTCCCATCTTATTATTCAATATGTGCCGCATCAACTCCCGACATGCGTTCGTCGTATAGGAATTTTCATTACGAATATGTTGGATCTCATCAAAGATAAAGAGGAGCTCTCCATCTTCATAATACTTGCGGTACTTATCAGAGATTTTGAAGGATGCCATTTCGATTTCCACATTGTTTCCCATGATAAGTCGCGATGTTTTGAAATCATTGCGATGTAGAAGACCATGTTTTGGGTTCACCATTTTATGTCCAGCGACTTCATTATAAGAGTAGATCTCCACATTGGGTAGTCCGTGCGTCTTTACTACATCGCTCCACTTACTCCGAAGGGATGCCGGACAGATGATATACACATGTTTCAATTGGGGATTGATCTCAATATACTTGGCGGAAATGTATGTCTTGCCTGTGCCAAGGGGAGAGAGATCAAGGGCGATATTGTGTTGATCAAGGATTGAGAAGATCTTCTCAAAGTGCGGATGTTGGTATTCGAAGAGTGTGATCTCTCTTCTCTTCTCCTTCTCCGTTTTCTCCTCTTCTATACCATTCGCATCTTGTAAAATCGCTTCCATTTGTTGATCAATATTTTCACCATCACTCACACTCTTCTTCTTTGGAGTTCGTCGTTTGATCACCTTCTTCTGAGAAGAGGATGATGAACTCTTCGATAAGATGAGATAATCTTCTTCTGAGAAGGTATCATATGTCGGAATATTGAATTGATACTTCGTGATCGTATGTTCGCAATAAAACTCATCATTGATCTTCTCGAATGACGCATTACACGTACGCATCAAATCGATCACACTTTGATAGATCTCTTCTTCCGCATGGATACCACCATTCTTCAATTGATGATATGCGGTGCTTTGAATCCGATTTATTCCACTTAGAAAGTGTTCAATCACTTCGCGATAATTGATCTTCAACTTCATACTCTTATAATTCGTATAAAGATGACGTCCCCATTGCGCTTCATTCAACTCACTGCTCATATATTTAATACGGAGATCATCATTTGCCATATAATACTTATTCAAAATTGTATTATAATTACACTCATCCTTAAAGTATCGCCGAATCCCTTCTGTTTCATCATAAAGGATCTTCATCAACTTTGGGGGTAATTTATAGTCAATCATCACGCTTTGGGGAATACGATCAACATATACATTTGTTATTGCTACACCGGCCTCTTCGCGTCGGAATGGTTGATTCGGATTATACCCATAATTGGAGATGATTCCGGTATTCCAACTGAAATGGGTATTACAATTTGTACAATTCATATGATCACATCCATGGGTTTTATAAATCCGGGTATAGCACTTCGGACACTTCTTGGTCTCTTCATTTAAACTCTTCAACGTTTCCAATACGGCTTTATCACATATATGAGGAGATCCATTTGATTCCTTCACACATATACAATCCACACAATGCTCCTTTTTACATATGATACACTCATATTTTTTCGTTTCCATATTCAACTTTAAAATTCCATTACACTCCGGCATTGTACATAGTTCACTGTAAATACGCCCACGAATGACGGGACGTACTCGATCAGCACTTGATGCGATTTTGGAGAGCCCTTTGCGGAGTAAGGCGCGATCTTCCTTTTCGCGTTCGTAAAATTGGATCAGTTCATCGGTAGCCGCAATGAATTCCTTCTCTTCTTGAATTAGTTCTTCGATCTTCCTCTTCTCAATCACACTTTTTACAAATGTTTTCCCGAGAAGGTTTTCAATTGTCTCCTTCGATATATCCAACTTACAGTTCATACATTGCGCCTTTCCATACTCCTTTTGGCAATGATTACACACAATACATCCACATGTACATTCAATCTTCTTATTCCGAGTATTTTCGACATAAATATCGCAACACACCGTACACTCAAAACTTCCGACTTTTGTTGCCATCTTCTCTATATACTCTATCTCAAATGATCTCTATATTTGATCATACTCAAATCGATTTTTTTCCTTTATATCAAAAAATAGAATGTTTTGATATATATTTTACAAAGTAAGATAAAATAAAAATAAATAAAAGTAATATAAAAGTAAATATGAATTATTGGAAGATCTTCGCATACATATCTTCTACACATGCGCTCACATCATCCAGATTATGATTTGTGTAAATTGCCGTAAAAGGATATGACTTTTCGTGTGATTGTAATATGGCAAAGTGTTCTGTTTCGTGGGCGCCAAAGATGCCACTCTTAGGGATCACTTCGGGACGAATGATCATATAGCTCTGATGATCCGGAAATGCTGCTTTTACCATCTCCATTTCATTATGGAAGCGAACATCGGTAATAAAGATATAATCCGCACTGCTCTTTGCCATCCGCTGGATTGTCGCCTTTACCCAAATATCTTTGTCCACTTGTTTGCGAAAGAGTTCCGTTCCCACTTTGATCAGCGCATCCCGCGGACTCATCTTCCACTCTGGAACGACCACTTCTTTCAGATCATCGCCGTAATGATCGGATGTGAAACCGAAAGCGATTGAGCATATTTCGCGCAATGGATCGGCAAAGGAGATCTTTTCACACTTTTTATTTTCGGAAAGAGTGATCTTCTCAATGAGCCGATTTGCGACGGTATCCTTTCCGCTCCGCTTACATCCCGAGATCAAGATTACACGCACCATATTTGTTTCTCTTTGATCGATATACTCTCATTCATTATACGTTCTTTATATCGATATTATGTTTCACTTTTTTGATTGGATAAAAGAAATCAAAAAGTAAAATCAAAATCAAAATCAAAAAGTGAAATATCGATATAAAGTTCTTTTTTGTAAAAGTAGAATAAGAAAGAGAGATAAATGGCGAGTGCGAGTACCCAATCCGCAACACTCAATAAAGTGCTTACTAAAGATGAAAAGAGTGCGTTTGGTATCTTCTTCACACCACCTCAAATCATTCATGATTTTTATAAACATATAAATGATTATCTTATCAAAGATTCGGATCGATTATATATATTGGAGCCATCGTGTGGATCGTGTGAATTTATAGATGCGTTTGATATACATATAGATCGCAAAAAGAGTATCGATGCCATTGAATTTCATCCTCGTATTTTCAAAGAGATCTCCGCGATAAAGCGGAATGACGTGTCGTATATTCATGGCGATTTTTTGGAGTATGATATGAAACATACAAAGAAATATGATTTGATCATCGGAAACCCTCCATATTATGTGTGTGATAAGGCGAAAGTTCCGAAACATTTTATGAAGCGTGAAAATGCACATTATGAAGGTCGAATTCAGATCTTCATCCTCTTTCTTCTTCATGCGCTTTCGAAATTGAAAGAAGATGGGATACTTGCGTTCATTTTGCCAAAGAGCATTTTGAATAGTGCTTATTATAGGAAGAGTCGTTCATATATATATGAACATTATGAAGTGTTGAATGTGATCGATTATGGAAATACTTCATTTGAAGATACGGCACAAGAGACAGTAGGTTTGATCATACGAAATCGCAAACATAAGTATAACGCGCATATCTTCTCTTTCCAGAATATGATCTACTTTACTTACAATAAGAGTGCGTTAGAAGCATGTTATACAAATAGTACAACGTTATATGATATGGGATTCCGCGTCAAAACGGGGCGTGTAGTGTGGAATGAACATAAATCAAAGTTATCGAACGATTCGAGTGATGCGATCCTTTTGTACAATACAAATATTGGAAAAGGCACTATATCAATCAAAGATTTCAAGAATGACGCGAAGAAGCAATATATCAAATTTCCGGAAAAGGTGGAGAAACTCCCCATCATTGTATGTAATCGCGGAAATGGAAATAGCAAATATGTTTTCAATTATGCGTATATTGATGAGGAGATCTTTACGCAATTGAATATAAAGAGTAGTGGGGTATGTGTGGAGAATCATTTGAATATAATTTATTATGATGGAACAATTACGGATGAAATAAGGACAAAGATGAAATATATATGCGAAAAGTTGGGAAATACGGATCATACGAAAAAGTGGTCATCTCTCTTTCTCGGAAATAATGGATGCTCAAAGAGTGAACTTGAATCTTTATTTCCAATACCCAACTCAATATAAATAAAAGATCAAAATAAGATATGTTATTATTTATCTTAAAGGAATCGCGTGTAAAGAGAATAGCTTGCCATTTTTTACAAAAGAGACGGGATACGGAAGATGACGACTTGCGCTGCTACTCTGTGGATCCAAAGGATCCCAACAGAGTTGAGAAAGGCGTATATATTTGACATGGATGATACGCTCATTTGTTCGGATTCGCATATTTATGTGTATGATCAGAATCATGATTTCGTTGAGAAGATCAATTCCCAACAATATGTTCATAAACGGGATGATATAAAGAGATACCATCAAAATGGATATTTGATCAAAACGTGTGAATTTGGCGGAGACGGTTCGTGTGATCATGCCGATCATCTCTCTTATCAACATTTGATGCGCGGTGAAACGTTGGAAGCGCAAATATCCATATTGCGATCTTGTGCGAATAATGCGGATCTATATTTGGTGACGGGTCGTGGGAATAAACGCGAAACATTGCGTAATGTGATCAAAGAGCGATTTGATATTGACATTCCTGTGGATCATATATATCCGGTAAGCAATTGTGCGTATATGGAGGAGGTGCGAAATCGTTTATCCGAAGAAGAGTTGGAGCGTTTAGGGCAGATTACAAATTTCAAGACAAATTCGTTATATGATATATTACGAAAAGGTTATGATTATGTCGAGTTTTATGATGATGATCCGCGAAATATTGAGACTTTTCATCGTTTGATGGAGCACTTTCCCCAAAAGATAGAGTATAAAACATTCTTAATTGGTAAATGAGAAATATAATCTTTTTCAAAAAAAAAAATAAACTTTTATTTATCAATAATAATATAATATTGATAAATAGTAGAGTAAAGTTCGAGAAGGATGAATATTATCAAAAATTTAATGAAGAGTGAACCCACTCCATCAAAACCAGAATTGCGTGAAAGTTCAAGTAAAAGCAAATCAGTTTCAAAGAAAGCAAGTGTGAGTAAGAGTATACATGTAAATAAGAGTAAGAGTAAGAGTAAGAGTAAAAGTGGATCTATCGAAAATCGCATTCATGCGCATATCAAAAAACCCGATACACCTTATGTTTATTATGATGCTTTTTTGGATGATGCGCAAAAGGAGTATTACAAAAAACCAATCGGCATCTTTGATCCACACGGCGAAAACGTGAACCCTTTCACTGGTCTTCCTTATCAAAACCTCTATATCGAAAATAAACCCATTAAATATGATAGTGGCCCCGCCGAAGGAAGTTCGGTACCGAATACATATCGCAATTGGTCATATATTTGGACAAACTTGCCTCTTTATACGAAAGTGGGTGAAATCATCGATTCGATCCGTAATCATAATATGACAATTGTGAAAGCGGGTACAGGAACAGGTAAGAGTTTCCTTGCTGGTCGCATTTGTGCCCAAGCCTTTAACTTTCAAAAGAAGGTAATCATGACCCTTCCCAAAAAACTCTTAGCACTCGATGCCGCCGATAAAACAGCCATGTCATGCGATGTTCGCGTCGGTGAAGAGGTCGGATACAAGTATAAGGGAGCACATGAAGTGAATAAAGGTGGTAAGGAGTCGAAGATTATATTCACCACCACCGGTACCCTTGTTCGTCAAATTACAGGAGATGATCCTTTCTTAAAAGAGTATTCATGTATTATTGTAGATGAAGCGCATGAGCGTTCGGTTCAAACGGATGAGATCATTCTATTCTTGAAACGCGCATTGGCACATCGTGCGGATCTCAAAGTGGTCTTCATGAGCGCTACCTTAGATACGAAACTCTTTATGGATTATTTTAGTGATTATTCATGTAATTTGGTCGAATTGCCAAATGTAGTAGCAACATTTCCAGTGAAAGATATTTATGAAAAGCGCAAACCGGAAGATTGGCAAAAAGCGGCGATTGAGAAGGTGATGGAGATCCTTCGTTCAGGTGAATCGGGTGATATACTCGTTTTCATCAAATCGAGCGCCGACGCAAATAAGATGATCTCTTATCTTCAACCTCAACTGAAAACGCTTACCAATAAGAGCGAAAATCCATTTATGATCACACTTGACGCAAAGATTCCCACCGATGAGAAGGATTATGCTTTGAAAGAGTTCAACTATCAATCTCACCCCACGGCCGATCCATCCCGCCCTTTCACTCGCAAAATCGTCTTCTCTACCAATGTTGCCGAGAGCTCCCTTACTGTGAAAGGTGCGGTATTTGTTGTAGATTGCGGTTTGGCATTGGAAGATCTCTATGAACCCCGCCGTGATGCCAATGCGCTTTTAGAGAAGTATGTTTCGCAAAGTGCGATCATCCAACGTCGTGGTCGTGTGGGTCGCACCAAACCGGGTATATGCTATCATTTATATAGTGAAGCGGAGATGAAGACCTTTCCGGAATTCCCCATTCCGTCTATTCAAAAGTCCGATTTATCACTCGATCTTTTGGATATGATGAAGATGGAAGATGTCAAACATGTAGGAGATATGAAAAAACTCCTTGCTTCCATGATCTCTCCACCCAGTCGCGATTTTGTCGATTCGGCGCTCAATAATTTATATACGAATGGCGCGATATCCTCCAAAACGGATGATGGTGCGATCACGATGCTGGGTCGCGCATATTCACAATTTAGCGGGTTAACGATCCCGATGGCGCGTGCGATTATTGCGTCATACTACTATCATTGTAAATATGATATCATCCCGATGATGGTGATCATTATGAATATCAATGGACGCATTGATGGTTTGTATGATCGCTTCCGCCCACGTGGAGGAAAAATGAATGAACGTGATTTCTTAAAAGCGCAAAAGGAGCATGAAAAGAAACAGCATCAGTGGGATAGTTCGGAAGGTGATTTTATGACAATTTATAATATTTATCAAGCATTCCGCGCATTTATGAAGATCCCAAAGCCGATGGAAAGTCTCAATGTACCTGAACCTCAAATGGCTCAAATGGGTGGCGCAAATTTGAATAACAACAACCACTCATTGAATAATAAAAATAATACGATCCCGGCGGTGATCCCGATTGAGCAATTAACAAAGAAGACGGCTGCGGATGCGCGCCGTTGGTGTATGGAGAATGGCATTGACCATCGCGTTTTTGTGGATAGTCGCAATAAAACGTCGTGGGATAAAGTGGGGAATGATGTGCGCAAAATCGAGAATACGTTGATGAAGATTGTTCAACCACCGGAGTTGCGCCGCCAATATTTTGAGAAGTATAAAGAGGAGGGAGGTGTTGCCAATAAGCGACAATTGGAGAAGGAGATGACGGAAAGTAAGAAGGCACTCAATCAGATCACCCCGCCGGAAGATCGATTGAATGCCCCTGAAATTGATCGCGTTTCCATTCAAGACAAATCACCCATGAATGAGAATGCTATGAAAGGCGGGCGTAAAAGAGAAGAAGAAGAGGAGGAGTCTCCTTTGTTGGCTCAATATATTCAATATGGAGGATATAATGCGAAACCCTTTGAGATCAATTACTTCCCCAATGCCCAAGTATATGAGAAGAAGGAGGATAATATTATGGCAGCACTCGGCCATGGATTCTTCACGCATATGGTGAAACATGTAAATAAGAATTTCTATCGCACGTGTGTGCCACTTGAACCGGTCGCGTGCTATCCGGATATGAAGAGCACGGTGGGATTGAAAGCAAAACCGAAATATTTGATCTATAATGAACTCTTCATGTTGCGTGAAAACCAACCATCTCTCAAATTGAATATTGTTGGAAAATTACCTACAAAGATACAAGCAGAGATCAAGAGCGCATATGGCGATTTGATCAAAGAGTGCTACTCGTCTGCGAAAGTTTCAAACAATCGAAATCGAAGTCGCAAAACGAAAAAAGTTGTGAAGAAGAAGAAACATTTCACAAAACGCAGATAAAATAGAATATTTTGTTATAATATTTTGTATATACATCGATTTATAAAGATATACTTTATAAAATTCAAAACTCAAAATTTAAAATTCAAAACTCAAAAACTCAAAATTCAAAACTCAAAAACTCAAAATTTAAAATTCAAAACTCAAAACTCAAAAACTCAAAAATAGAAATCAAAACTCAAAAATAGAAATCAAAACTCAAAATTCAAAAATAGAAATATATTTATACATGATCCACATGAACGGATACTTTGAGTGGATCGGTTGAGTTGGATGGAGAAGATTTCTTTTCACACAATTCGCAACTTTCGCGATTTACATACACATGTTCTTCGATCATATGATACATTCCTCCGGTATGTTTCCATGTGTGTGATCCAAAGTAGAGATCAGGTATTTTTTGAAATTGATCATTTAAGAAGGATATGATCTTTTGACGAAATAGATCATCCTTCATATCATCTGAAATAAATACCATATTATCATCCAATTCTATAATAAAGAGCGCCGCCAACGAGTTGAGAACAATATCAAGTAGCGAATCGCTATATGCCAATACGAAGAAGTTGAGTAATACAACCACCGACGCACATAGCACATTCGAGAAGAGATCACACTTTCCAACAAATGTTTTCGCACAATCTGGGAAAGTGGTATAAAAGAGGAGCGTATTGGTGAGCTGTTTGGATATAACAAATAGGGTGAAAAGAAAGATGATCGGTATGATCACCATCCCTTCATATAATGGGAAAATATCTCCCACCTCCATATCGAGTAAACTCATTCCGAGAAGTAAAATGAGACATATTTGGCATATGATGGTGATGGATGCGTATAAGAGATCGACTGGGTCATTGGATAAATAAGAGATTTGATAACAATTGAGCTCAAATTTGCGATTATGGATCTTTTGGCACAATTCCATCGATAAAGATAAGGGTTTCCATAAATGATACAATTTTGTCGTTAACCCCATATCTTCTTGATACTTTTTATGTTTATTATATGTAATCGGTCGGATAATGAGGGATTTTAAGTATCTTTCTAATCGGAATACACTATGGATGGTTGTATAATCGCGTTTTATAAGGGCTTCGTCGATCAATGCGATAAATTTGGGATAATATGTACTTATGACCGATCGACCACTTGTCCACCCGCGAGATCTTTCATACAAAAGTTGAAGTAGTCGAATCGGTTCAATATTTTCAAACGCAACAACTTGATGTTTCATAGTAAGGTGTGTTAAGTTGAACTCTCCATCTTCTCCTTTTGCCTCACTCAATCCGGCATATTTGCTCTGCCCATATGAGATGAGATGATCGATTTCGGGAAGGATTCCTTGGGGAAATTCGATGATTTGAAAGGCGCAAATGCCTGCATTATGGATATGAACTCCCGAAATGTAGAATGGATTCGATACACGTATGGGTGGTAGGAAATCGTACTTTAATTGATCTTTCTGTTTATCTTCTAACTTCACACAACCTATGGGTTTCTCTTCACCCATGATATACTTCTTTCCTTTGTAAACGAGTTCAAGATAGGTAATGTTGCTCCAAAAGAGGGATTTATTGTCGCCGGCTTGTTTGATCACTTGTTGAAATACCATTGAATCAAAAGAAGGAAGATGATCATTTGTGTCTTCAAACTCGATGACTAATTCTCGGGATTCACCATATTTTGTTCCAATCAATATATTCTGATCAATCTCGACAGCACATACATTATTTGTATTCTCTTCATAAAAGGTATGAAAAATCATTTTGCGATATGTTTCGGTAAAGAGGATCGCACTTGTCGTTTCGGAATTGGGTGTAAGTTGATATTTTGATGGAAGATCATTTCCAACAATATATTCGATCATATTCGCAATTTGATATATCTTTCCATTCTACTATATATCTTTATTTTTCGCGAATAAAAAGTGAAGAAAAAGTGATTTAAGATCAAATAATATCCATTTGTACGAAGTGCTAAGATTGATATCAAGGGTTCTTTCCAATGTACGAATATATCAAATATTGCGGCTACTCTTCCAAGAAGCAAACACATTATGAAGCGTATGAGTATTTATTGAACGGATTGATCAAATATATGGATGTGTATGGCTTATGTAAGGATGTATATGAATTACAAAATATTCTTCTCGATTGGATCGCAGATGATTCCAAAGAGCATATGATTTTTGCGCACTTGTTTAACGACGTAAAACAAGTGAAAATTCAAGATAATATGAAAATGGGGCTTTCAAATGGAATCACCTTTGTTGCCATCTCGGGAACAAAGGGAAATTTTGTGTATACATGGGTCTTTCAAAAACTTCGCGATCATTTTGGATTTCTTTGATCACAATCCTTTCGATTGAAACACATATTGAATGAACTCTTTGCTATAAAAGTAGAAGATAAAATCATCTTCATCATATAATTTTTGAATATACTTATTGAGTTTCACCTTCTCCACAAAATCTTCAAGCACACCATGATAATCAATTTGCCCCACATCTCCCTCACAATGCTTCTCATGTTTATCATAAATGCGCTTCATATATTTGCGATAATCGATACTTTTACCCTTCATATATAAGAGAATCTTCTCAAACACCGCATTTCGTCCTCCATGTTTCTCATAAAAATCATCAACACAATTATACTTTATACTCTTGATGAGATTACCATTTTCAAAAATGATCTTATGAATCCACTCTGGGCACTCCTCAAATGAGATCTCCACTTCGAATTTCAACTTCTTATATGTAGTCGCCAGCGTATGATACCAAATCATCGGTGCGCTATCCTTCGTCCGGAAGTGATAGCTTAAATACCCCTTCTCTTCATTCATCTCATATTCAATATGGGAAGCATTGGAAGCACTTCCCCATAAAAGGCGATATAAATCCGATGAATGGAGTGAGAGATTTGGCAGCACTTCGGCTTCATAATCCTTCTTCTTCTCCACATACTTATGCTTCCATGCGTGAAGGATGGTAGAAGGGATCAACTTTTCAAAAGAGATGGCTTCCTTCTTCGCATCCGCATTGCGATGTGTTTCATAAAACACATTCAGCTCTTCTTGCTTTCCAAAGACTTTCAGATTTTGATATAAATAAGATCCGCCCATCTTTACTTTATGATTTGAATCTTTTTATCAAATCTAAACTTACGTACTTATTTATTTATATTCCACCTATATCCTTTACGTTCAATCAAAAGAGAAGAGACGAAGAGAGAAAAATCGACTTATTTTTTGCCTACTCTTTATATATGTGATAGTTAATCATATATATATATTCTTTTTTCAGAATGAAAAACGTGATTTATATTTCTTCATTATATGATCAATATAAGGGTGATATACATGTAATGATTTCACATATTTTACAAGAGATAAAAGATCAACGTAAACGAGTTGAGTATATACAAAATATATATCAATTCTGTGCCATTATTCAAAATAATGACGACTCCCTGCTACCTTCTGTTCCTCTTTCACATTCGGGACGAATGAGAGGAACCAAGAAGGTTGAACGTACACAAGTTTAGAGATCGATGGAGCGAATGAAGAGTTCACACAATTCCCGATTTTCATGAATCGATGGATGGAGCTCGCGCTCTTGAAAGAAGATATAAAGTTCATTTGAAATAACATAAAATATATGATACATCGCACTTTGATCTTCTCTAAGCCGTTTTTTACAATAATCACGCCATGTAATCTTCTCTTCACCCACACATATTGTGATATTTTCACTATCCAAATATGTAATCATATCTTGAATGAGTTCTTCTTTTCCATACTCTTCAATCGATCGTTCAATTTCACTATATTTCCGCAACTCTGTTTTGATACCTTTTTTGAACGATTCTACATAATAAATATCATAATTATCCTCCTCATTTGTATATGTAATCTCAAACTCCAATTGAGAGAAGATTCGCGATATCGCATATAACCAATTGTATGGATAATTCCATGCGGTGTCAAACGCATAAGAAATATGATCTGTATTCAGTGCCGTTAAATCCACGGATGGTTCGATCGCATCCCACTTTGTACCCCAAATCGCACACGAAAGATCCCATGATGCGGCATTTGGGTCGCGTTTTGAGAGCATATGTAAAAGTGTTCCATGTTTCTGTTCATAATTCTTCTCAATATATGAAATCATAGGAGCATATATTTCATTGGGTACACACATTTCAAAAGAGAGCGATTTGGAAGGAATATTTCGAAATCGACTATCTTCCTCTTTTACTCGATTCTTCTCATAAAAGTAGGCCAAATGTGAAGGATCGCCCTTCACAATCAGCTGATTTCGCGTATAATTCGGCATTCTCTTATCTTACTTCTATTTGATTCCTTTATATCAAATCATATATCTTCAAAAAAATGATTCTATGATTTGAATATAAAGGAATCGGCATGAATATATAAATATGCTTCATATGAAGAATGGATCCCGATTTGTGTGAATTTGAGAAGAGTGATATCTTTACTCCGGAGCATATTTCCGAGAAGATGGCCTCTTACTTCATTCCCAAAAGTGATCATTCTATGCGTTTATTAGAACCATCGGTTGGTGTGGGTGATCTTTTAAAACATATTTCGCTTGATGTATATGAGAAGATCGACATTTTTGATATTAAGAAGGAGTATTTGAAAAAGTGTGTAGATCATCCAAAGATTACAAAACATCATTCCGATTTTCTCCAAACCTCTTTTGAGAAGACGATGAAATATACCCATATTATCATGAATCCGCCATTTATACGAATTCAGGATCTATCCGATGGATATCGTTCTTTTATCAAGCAATCATGGCCTATGTTGAAAGGGAATTTCGATATATACTACGCATTTATTCTCAAATGTATTGATTTACTTGATGAGGAGCATGGAGTGTTTGTAGCGATCACTCCCAATAGTTATTTGTTTAACAAATCGGGAATTGAATTACGCAAATATTTGTTTGAACATCGTTATATTCGAGAGATCATCGATTATAAATCGGAGAAGGTCTTCAAAGAAGCATCCACGTACTGCGCAATCACCATTTTTGACAAGACGCAAAAATCATCTCTCATTTATAATAACCAAATAATCTCTTATGATGCGATTTCGACACATCCATATATGCTCTTTTCGAATGGATCGGTTGGAATGGAAACGAAGACATTGGAAGATGTATGTATCATGCGAAATGGGATCGCAACACTCCGGGATTCGATCTATATCCATAAAGAACGGATGTATGAAGAGGATTGTTGGAAACCGATTACAAATGGTCGGCATAATTCATGGGTTATCTATCCATATGATGAAGATGGAAAGATCATCGATGAAGTGGTTTTGGCAAGCACATGTCCACAAACCTATGCGTACTTGGTGTCGCAAAAAGAGGAGTTGGCAAAACGCGATTATGGAAAGAAGACGTATGCTGCGTGGTATGCGTATGGGCGCACTCAATCGGTGAAACGATCACATGCGACCCATGCGATCTATCTTCCCACATTGATCGATCCGGAAGATATGAGTAAGAGTTTACACATATACGAATCGATGCTCTTTTATGGTTGTTTATCGATCGAATTGAAAGAGGAAGTTCATGAAGGCATCGATTTGAATGTAGTGATCGATTCGATTTTAAAGGGTAAAGAGTATATTAAAAATCAATCTTCCAAACGAGGGAGCGGATGGATCAATGTATCGAGCACTCTATTAAAAACCATTCCTCTGATCCAATCAAATATATGATCATACTTTTTCCAAAAGATCCATCATCATATTTTGTATGGAGCGAAAGGGTGTTTTATGGTTGAATCCTTCAAATATGGGTGTTTGATGGTAAGATTCGCCAATTTGGGATACTTGGGAGACATCAATAATAAAATTCATCATATCATCGGCAAGGTGATGTTCTTTTAATTTTTCCATAATTTGAAATGATTTTTCGTATGAGATGATTTCAAACTTTTTGATTACATTGGATTTGTCTAAATAAGGGATGACCGAAAAGATGATATTGAATGGGATGATTTTGAGTTCCGGATTTGCCCACTTGATATGAAGACACTCTCCCGTCAAACCTTCCCATCCATTATTTTTGTTCTGATAATAATTACTCATAATCATTTTGACTGGAAAGATGGCAATGGGATCGCCATTTTTAAATAACACAATATCACACTTCTTATGTCCGGATGTATTACACGAAAGGATCTCCTCCTCCAACTTCACGATATATTCATGATGCTCGGAAAGCGCACTTTCGATCTTCTCCTTGATATACAAATGTAGCATGTCCACCTTTTTTGAAGAGCGCGCACCATGCGCCAGATACACTTCAAATATTTCCCGGATCTTATTGATAAACTCTCTCTCTTCTTCTTCCTCTTTGAAATTCGATATTTTTGATACAGTTGATAATTCTCTATTTTGAAAAGATCACATTTTTTATACTCCTTTTCCGTACGTTTTGGGCAAAGAATCGTAATACGCACATTGCGCATATTATCTCTCACTTTGAGAGTAATACACATATTATCTCTCTTTTTTGAGAGTAATACACATATTATCTCTCATTCTTTTTGATATTTATGTGGATATAGAGGATTTTTTCGAAAAGAGTGTAGAGTGAAAGGTTAAAAATAAAATGAGTAGTATGGATAAGTATGAGTTGGTACGTTCGATTGGTGAGGAGTGTATTGGCGAAGAGGAGTTGAAGGTCTTATTTGAGAAGGTGGAACATCCGATCGCCTATGATGGATTTGAGCCGAGTGGTCGGATGCATATTGGCCAAGGTATTCTTCGGGTGATCAATACAAATAAGTTGACGCGTGCGGGTTGTACATTTCGCTTTTGGATTGCCGATTGGTTTGCTCAATTAAATAACAAGATGAATGGTGATTTAGAGAAGATCCGCTTAGTGGGTCAATATATGATTGAAATTTGGAAAGCGGTGGGAATGGATATGGAGCATGTGGAGTTTCTTTGGGCAAGTGATGAGATCAATGCGCGTCCGGCTGAGTATTGGGGAAGAGTGATGGAGATAGCGCGTTTGAATAGTGTGTCGCGGATCAAGCGCTGTTGTACGATTATGGGACGTTCTGAGGAGGGTGATCAAATGCCGAGTGCGCAGATCTTTTATCCATGTATGCAAGCAGCGGATATCTTCTTTTTGAAGGCGCATATTTGCCAATTGGGTATGGATCAACGAAAAGTGAATATGTTGGCGCGCGAATATTGCGACATGACGAAACCGAAGATTCGCCACAAACCGATCATCTTATCACATCATATGATTATGGGATTGAAGAAGGATCAAGAGAAGATGTCGAAGAGTGATCCGGATTCGGCGATCTTTATGGAGGATAGTGAGGCGGATGTAAAGCGGAAGATTCGAGGAGCATATTGTCCGGAAGGTGCCGAGGATTTTGAGAAGAATCCGGTGGTTGATTATATCCAACATATTATTTTCGAATATTTTGGGTATTTTGACATCCCTGGAATGGATCGATATGAATCATTTGAAGCATTTGCGTCGGATTATAAAGCACAAAAGTTGCATCCATCGGTGGTAAAACCAGCTTTGGCAGATGCGATCAACCGCATTATCGAACCTGTTCGCAAACACTTTGAAACAGATGAGACGGCAAAGGCGCTATTGGAGAAAGTGAAGAGTTATAAGATTACGAAATAAGATTATGAAGTAAGATTCACAAAATCGATAATCGTAAAGAAATAAATCGAAAAATTGACTTTTTTTATCAAATCGTATATATCGATCTTATAAAATAAAAATAAAAGATAAAAATGGCTTACAAGATGACGACTTGCGCTGCTCCTTTTCGGAACGAAAAACGGACTGGAAGAGTCCCAGTTGAGAAGTACCGCTACGGTGTTTGTTTCAAGGATGTTCAATGTGATGATCCCAAGTGTGAGAAGACCCATCCCGAACGTAAGCGATTAAATATATGTCAATTTGATGTATTTTTTAATCCGAAGTGCGGTGATAACGGTTGCCACTTTGAGGATTGTTCTTTCTATCACCTTCGCAGAGATGCGTACTATCGCCAGAAGGAGATCGAATTTGACGGACTTGTTTATTCGGTGGTCGATTCTGTTTTACGCGGCGAAGACGATGCGATTGTACTCAAAGATGAGTATAAGAAGTGTATGCGAAATCTCTATTCATTTATGAATTTAGATCGCGACATTTTCGATATCATTCGCAAATTAGAAGCTGTTCATACAGCATCGCAAACTCTGTATAGTAGTACTCATATTTCGATCAAAGGGGACTATTACGCATTTATTTCGCGCTTTCACGAGCTGAATGAGAATAATTCACTTCTTCTTCAAGAAGCAACGGAGAAGATCGAGTTGATGATGCGTATTTACCCGGAATTTCATTCACATACACTGGTTGTGTACCAAAAGACACTTTTGTTGTACAAAGAAATATGCGACTTCTCGGAATCCGTGGAGTATGAGTACAAGTGTACCATTCACAATTACCCAAATCTCGTTTAACTACTTGTTCTATGATTCTATAACATAGAATCATCGTATATTAAAAATATAAAAACACAAAACCATATGATTATATCATTGTGTAGAGAGTAAGTGCTTTATAAATAAAATCTTTGAATTCACACGGATTTCCATACGCTTCATTGAGATGAGTGATGATCTCTTCATGATTTGTCGGAACATTTTTGTAAAACTCATACAAATGGCCATCTTCATCATATAAAAGATCATTGAGTGAATTCTGCTCTTCACATGCGCGATCATACACAAGATCATACAAATCTTTCATATAAGATGCGATCTTATTTTGATCCCCACCACACTCTTCCATAAATGCGTCATACATCTTCAATGAAGCGTCCTTTATATCCATCCCAGAGTGGATCGTCTCATCCACCATACGATCAAAGAGAGACACGTTATCATGTTCATGTTCCATTTTGTTATTTATTATTTGTTAATTTTGTAAAATATGTTTATTTTTATATTACGTAAGTTCTTTATATCGAAGAGAAATAAGGTGGAAAAGATATATAAAATGAAAAAAATGAATATTCATGCGGAAAGAGGGGAGTTGAGGAGCAAGATGAGTATATAAAAGAAAAATGTTGATAACCAGTTCGGAAAATATGTTGACTCTTTTGGAGTCTACGTATCGCGATTTCGAGTGTAAAGATGATATTTCGATATGTACTTTGCGCAACAAGTTGCGTGAAAGGCGAGCTTTCTTTGAGTTTCACGATTCAACGAATGATCTCTTTTTGAACGCGTTTCGCGTGTATACAAACATCCATACAATCATTCTTTTTGGGAAGACCCAACAAGAAACCTATCGCGACCATTACATTCCAGATTACAAAGATGATTTTATCATTTACGGAATCAAAACCGTTTTGAAATCAAAGATGAGTATGAAGAAGATTCTGTATCAGCTTCATTATGATCGCCATCAAACGGCCGATTTTGACGCATTTAATGCGTACATCGCTGACTATTTGAATATTGGTTTCTCCGGCAAAGACGATTTGATTCCGATCAGTGTGATGATTTTGCTGAAAAGGCGACCATCCATGGATCTTTTTAGTATGCCGGATCGATTAGAGAAGGATTACTATATCTATATTCCGAAGTCTCGTGAAGAGCAGTGGATCGCGGCGACGATCTTTTTCAATGATCATTCGTTCGATTTTATCGAGAAGCAAGACCTCAAATTATATTTGAATAGTGACTATAAAGAGTGCTGGATGCGGATGAATGGATTTTTGAAATTCATTCGCGAAAGTGTGAATATGGAAGATCGGCATCGCCTTCTCTTTTATAGTTCAACAATCCTCTACTTTTTGGGTCATCGCACAAATAGCGACTTTGACTTCATGATCTTCTGTAAATCGGGCGTTCCCGAATTTTATGAGCCGCTTCGTCTTTTCGAAACGGTCGGAAATCGCGAGTACGTCGAACGCGGTGAGAAGGGAATTTATGATTTCAGCTATTACCATTGCGACGATCCCGCATTACGCCGCCTTTATTATGAAGAGTTTTATGACAAGTGGGCACAAACCTACGGTGTTCGCAAATTCGAAGAGATCTATGCGTTTGGTAAACACCATATGTACTTCCTCGGAATAAAGAGCACGATCATTGAACAAGATATCATTCGCCGTCAAATGCGTAATCGTCCCCGAGCAATCGCGGATTTGATCGCACTTCGAAGCCGATATCGCTTCAAGTTTGATATCCCCAAGCCTCCCAAGAGTGCTGACAAATTCATCAAAGTAGACGGACTCTCCATAGAGGAGAAGAACGAACTTTTGGAGAAGAAGAAGGGAATTTTGCTCACGAAATATGGTGTGGAAGAGATAAAGATTACCGAACCGGTGGATCAAGATAAGTTTCTCAATACTGTTATTTGGGCATTGGATCAACGATATAAAAATATGAAGATGAAGTTCACACTTTCGGAAGTGCGAGTTGAAGTTGGCTTGGATAAGAAGAGCGACGAAAAACGGACTTACAAGATCCGGGCAGTTTCCGCTCCTACAAAGAATGAGGAGGAGAAGAAGAAGGTGAAGGTTGTGAAGACGAAAGATGCGGTCACGGGTAAAATTGTGACGAGCACCAAAAGTGTCGATTCGAAATCAACCGGCAAAAAGAAGTTTGTGATCTCGAAGTGATTTTGATCAAATCGTAATGATCATATATTCAAAAATATAATATATTGAATCTAATTTATAATATTTACATTTTCAAATACAATTTTCAAATACAATTTTCAAATACAATTTTCAAATACAATTTTTTATGAGTTCTTTTTTTTTTCTTTTTTTTTTTTTTTTTTTCTTTTTTTTTTTCTTTTTTTCTTTTTTTTTTAATATAAAAGTGTATTATATACATCGCCACACAGGCTCAAAATCAGAATGGGTTAGCTTAGGTAGCACACACACACACAAAAAGGGGTCGCATGCTCGGAGAGCACACAAGGGGGCGCATGCTTAGGCAGCACGCGCGAAAAGGCCGGACACGGTGTTCCAGACACGCCAACGGCGGAGCTCCCAGCGGCGCTCTACGTAGATGGTTGTTGCTGCGCCATGAAGGCGATGAACTGCCGTCATAGTAGAATCCGCATCAGCCACAATGCCATATACTTCTTCGCATTTAACATCATTACGGACACATTCAGCCTCTACATCAGCAGAGATGATCGTGCCATTCATGCTGATGTTATTCTTCCTCACATCGTTGATGGCATAGGCGAACTTCTCATACTTGAAGAAGAGGATATTCGTATTTGCTGAAGAATCTTTCCACAGTTTATGCATCTCTCCGATAGCTGCCTTGGCAATCGTCTTGTCAGTCGTGGTACGAACCACCTCTTTCAGGTAATACATGCGCTCCACAATAGACTTGTCAAATAACATGTCAAATGACACGAGTAGATCATTGCGCGCGTCGTTCAGCTTAGAGAGTAGCTCGGGCATTGATGCCTTCTTCTTCTCCGTATCAGCGTCAACCGTGTTATGGTACTCTAGCATTTCAGCACGAATCTTGGCCAACTTCGTAGGGTTGGCAGCCATCTCCTCGGGGGAGACAAGGCCATACACCTCTCTGGGCTTCATCGCACCACAATTATTATCGCATGAGCAAAGATAGTACTCTGTATAGCAGTAGATAATAGAGCATCCGTTATACGACCATGGTTGGCAACCAGCGCATCCTTGAACCTGATTATCGCGATCCCATTCGGGATCCCGCTGGGATCTACACAGTGTGCAGAAAGGCTTAGAAGGCTTGGAAAACGTGGGAGGCATGTTGTAGTTGTGATAATCATACTATATTCAAAAAATATTTGTAAATATCTTATCTGTCATTTTTTATAGTACTCTTTTACAACAAATAACGTAAATGATCAAATAAATATATTCATCCACAAAAAATGATTTGATCACGATTTAGTATAAGATGATCAACTTTCACAAAAAATAACCTCATATTTACAAAAATGATCCGACGAAAGATCAGTCCGGAAAGATCGCAATCTTATTATGATCAACGTAGCCGCGAATGTCGCCAAAGACGCAATGAAGCCAAGATTTCTCATTTAACCATTCCCATTGCGATCGTTGCCTTCTTTACGTATCCGTATACTTTATGTAAATCATTATATAGGGATAGCGTAAAGATGTAAAGATGTAATAAAATAAAAAAAATAGATAAATTAAAAAAAAGAGATTCATCAAATCAATAAAAAATGATTTTTATGATCTTTTGATATTCATTCGTACCTTTATAAAAATATCAACACGTTATTCGAAAAAATGGAAGATTTTTGTGGAAAGAATCTTCGTTTCGTGAACGCGTTTGTCGTTTATTCCGAATTACTCAAATCAACTTATCCAAACGCATATGATCCGAATCGAGAGTGGCTCCATGTGATCCCTTCAAAGGATTCATGGATCACCAAGTGGATCAATCACTTTGCCGTTCCATTCGAGTATATGGAAGATGCTCCTTTTGAGCATCCGTATGCTCCATCTGCGTTTCCCATAGAAAGTGGTATCTTGGATGAGGCGTACTTTACGCTCATTTTCCAAGAAATCAACCATCCGGATATGGATGCGTTCTTTGAGGAAATGTTCTTCGATGATGAGCGCAGAATTACGTATTCTCGCATGGTGTATTATATCCGTGCCTTTACTACATTCTTTACAAATCCAACGGATTCAGATACCTCCTCTTTTCGATACAAGCTATACCATGTGAGTATTTTATTATCCTTGAAGGATAGCGAGAGCGATGATCATGAGCGCTCTATATATAGCATGTGCTCCATCCTTCGCTCTTTGGATCTATTCCGTGAGATGAAGTATGAGGAGGCCTATAAGTGCGCTCATGTTTCAAACATCGATGAGTATGTAAACCGGATCTTCATCCCCATTATAGGGATGATTCGAGCCTATATTTACATCAAACATGATGGTGATCTCATTCAAATCCCCGGATCACTCATTCACGACTTCTCCACTACTAACATAGTTGAGGATGTTGAAGGAACAGTCAAGATTCCCACGTATAAGCGTGAGGAAGAGATTCCGAACATTCTTCGCCGACGCGATACGAATGTATTGAAGAGCGGAAATACTCCACTCATCTTTCATCCGGAGTTGTATGCCAAAGATGGCGCATTGCGCATGAAGATTAAGGGCAAGATGAT
>JACCEC012737326.1_pt1 | contig 22358 bp, 22 predicted proteins | sample 7450121 | NCBI WGS metagenome assembly JACCEC01 (sample SAMN15323455, study PRJNA562643) | freshwater metagenome | isolation source: river surface water | place: USA:Blue River Watershed | collected 2017-08-18 | reverse complement strand
TGCTGTCCCGGTACAGGCGCGTCCAGCTCTCGAGCTGACAACTACCTGACGTGGTGAGGCGTGCATCGTCGGTAACGAATGGACGGGCTGCCCATGCGGACGTCGTGCTCGTTGCCAGCCACAGGCCGGTGATGAGGATGAGCAGTCTCATGCCGGGATACTAACATCAGAATATGGCGCTTCGGTGACGCAGGCCGGGAGCCAACACCGTCGCGCTCCTGATCACGCTGGCAAGCCTTTCGTGATGGCGTTCATCATCGTTTAACATGCGTGTGCTGCAATCCAGTCCATCCGCTACCACATGGAGAACCCGATGGCGCCGACGAAGGCCCGCACCACCGCGCTGAACCCTGCCGCTGAATCACGCACCACTGCCCCGTCCGCCGCCGGGCCGCAGGACGACACCGAGAACACCTCGTCCAACCCGGCGTTCAGCGACATCCTCCACGCGCGCCTGTCGCGCCGGGACATGCTCAAGGGCTCATTCGGTGCGGCGGCGGCACTCTACCTCGGCGGTACCGGGCTACTGCTCTCTGCGACCGGCGATACCCAGGCCGCAGCACGACGGCTGAAGCTCAATTTCGCCGCCGTGCCCAAGTCCGTCGAGGACAAGGTCTCACTGGCCAGCGGCTATTCCTACCGCGTGCTGCTGCGCACCGGTGACCCGATCGCAGCCGGCGTGCCAGAGTACGCAAACGATGGCACCGACACCGCAGAGAGCTTTACGCAGCGCGCCGGTGATCACAACGATGGCATGCACTTCTTCGGGCTGGACAAGGACGGCCGCTGGCAGCCGGACAACGCCGAACGGGGGCTGCTGTGCGTGAATCATGAAAACATCACGGCCGCATTCCTTCATGAGCGGGGACAGAGTATCAATAACGACCGGCGGCCGGTCAGCAGCGAAGTACTGAAAGAAATGCTGGCCATGGGAGTCTCGGTGGTCGAGGTGCGCAAGGGGGCACAGGGCTATGCGATCGAGCGCGGCTCGCGCTTCAACCGCCGGATTACGCCACTGACCGAGATGCAGATCACCGGGCCTGCCACGCGCAGCCCGATGATGGTCACCCAGTATTCGTCCAACGGCACGCGCGCCCGGGGCACGCTGAACAACTGCTCGAATGGCCATACGCCCTGGGGCACCTATCTGACCTGTGAAGAGAACTGGGCCTTCTTCTTCCGCCGTCAGGCGTCGGACGACGCGCGGCGCAGCGCCAGTGAGCTGGCCTCGTTCAAGCGCTATGGTGTCGGTGCGAAAGGCACCTATCTGTGGGCAACCGCACAGCCTGATACGAAGGATCACCGCTTTGGGCGCTGGGATGTATCGGTCAGGGGCGACTCGGCCGATGGCAGCGACGATTTCCGCAATGAGGCCAACACCTTTGGCTGGGTCGTCGAGATCGATCCGTTTGATCCGCAGTCCACGCCAAAAAAACGTACCGCGCTCGGCCGTTTTGCGCACGAGGGCGCATGGCCGGGGCGAGTGATTGCCGGCCAGCCGCTGGTCTGGTACATGGGCTGCGATTCGCGCCATGAGTACATCTACAAATATGTGTCCAACGCCCTGTGGGATCCGAAAGATGCGACACGCGGCGCGGCCGCCGGTGACAAATACCTGAACGACGGCAAGCTCTACGTCGCCCGCTTCAATGCCGACGGCAGCGGCGACTGGCTGGAACTCGCACATGGCAGGAACGGCCTCGACAGTGGGAACAGCACTTACCGCTTCGCCGATCAGGCCGACGTGCTGATCAATGCGCGCCTTGCCGCCGATGCGCTCGGCGCGACCAAGATGGACCGCCCCGAATGGGGTGCGGTCAACCCGGCCAACGGCGAGGTGTACATGACCCTCACCTACAATCCCTCGCGCGCGCTGGACAAGGTGGATGCCGCCAATCCGCGCTTCTACAACGACCCGCGGCAGGGCGTCGCACAAAAGGGCAATGCCAACGGCCATATCATTCGCTGGGCAGAGCTCGACAGTAAAGGATCGGCCACGCAGTTCCGCTGGGATGTGTTCCTGTTCGGCGCTCGCTCGACCGCCGACCGGGACAACATCAATCTGTCGGGTCTGTCGGCCGACAATGATTTTTCCAGCCCCGACGGTCTCTGGTTTGCCCGCAGCGGCCTGCTCTGGGTCGAGACCGATGATCATGCGTATCGTGACGCGACCAATTGCATGCTGCTCGCGGCAATACCCGGTACGGTCGGCGATGGCGCGCGCAAGGAAGTCGTCAATGCTGACAACGGGCGCGAATCCCGAGTCACCACGTATGTCGGCGCGGCACCCGGCGATGAGCGTTTGCGGCGCTTCCTCGTCGGCCCGGTGGATTGCGAGATCACCGGCATCACCGAGACGCCCGATGGCCGCGCGCTGTTCGTGAATATTCAGCACCCGGGCGAGACGACGAATGACAAAGGCTTCGACATCACGAATCCGTCGACCTATCTCAGTCACTGGCCGGGGGGCGGCCTGTCGCGACCGCGGTCGGCGACGATTGTCATCACGCGCGATGATGGCGGTCCGATCGGTGCGGATCTGATCTGATCTTTTTCCTGTAACAAAACCGACATACGACTGTCATTGGCTTGCAGCATTGCCGGCCTACTCTTCGTGCATCACCACCAAGAGGAGCAGCGATGCGCGTGATGACCGTCGGGGCCGACGCCAAGGCCAGCTTCAGCAAGCTCAGCCTGAGTCTGGCCAGCAGCGCCGAAGAGATTCGGGAAGTCCAGCGTCTGCGCTACAAGGTTTTTGTCGAGGCGATGGGACTGGAGTCCCTGAAGAACCGCGACGGGCTGGAGCGCGACGAGTTCGATGAGTTCTGCGAGCATCTGATCGTTCGCGACACACGCACCCTGGAAGTCGTCGGTACCTATCGGGTGCTGACACCGCGCGCACTGGCTCACACCCGAGGCTTCTACTCCGAGAATGAATTTCACCTTGGCCGGCTTGACCATCTGCGGCCACGCATCATCGAAGCTGGCCGCGCGTGCATCCACCCGGAATATCGTAATGGCGGAGTGATCATGATGCTGTGGGCGGGCCTTGCCGCCTGCATGCAGCGCGAGAAAGCGGAATTTCTGATCGGCTGCGCGAGCGTGAGCCTCGCAGATGGCGGTCACACGATCAATGCGCTGTACCGCAAACTGGTCAGCGAACATCTCGCGCCGCCAGAGTACCGCGTGATGCCCCGCCTGCCCTTTCCGCTACATGACGACCCGCTGCCCGAAGGCCTGCAGGTACCGGCGCTGATCAAAGGCTATCTGCGCAGCGGCGCGTGGATCTGTGGCGAGCCGGCGTGGGATCCGGATTTCCACAGCGCCGATTTGTTCATGATGCTGCCGCTGTCACGCTTGGACAGTCGCTATGCGCGGCACTACCTGAAGGAGGCAGAACCGGCATGAACGCGCGCGAAGCCTTCAGTTTCGACAAGATCGCCAAGTCCCTCATCAAAAAGCCCCGGCCACTCCGTTTCCGAACGATCTGGATCTCAGACGTCCACCTCGGCACCAGCGGCTGTCAGGCCAAGCGCCTGCTGGAATTCCTCAAGGCCACCGAGTCCGACAAGCTCTACCTCGTCGGCGATATCGTCGACGGCTGGCAACTCAAGCGCCGCTGGTACTGGCACCAAACCCATAATGACGTCGTGCAGCTGGTGCTGAAAAAAGCCAAAAAAGGCACACAGGTGATCTTCGTGCCGGGTAATCACGACGAGGCTGTTCGGCAGTTCATCGGCCTCGATTTCGGCGGCATCAAGATCCGCGACGAGCATGTGCATGTCACTGCGAATGGCAAGCGCATGCTGGTGCTCCACGGTGACCGCTTCGATGGCGTGATCGCCTGCGCGAAGTGGCTCGCCTATGTCGGCGACTCGCTGTATACGATGATCCTGAAATTCAATCAGGTCTATAACGGATGGCGCGCCCGCGCCGGCCTGCCCTATTGGTCGCTGTCGCAATACCTGAAGCTCAAGGTCAAGAACGCCGTCAGCTACATCACGTCATTCGAAGATGCACTCGCGGCCGAAGCCCGCAAGCAGGGGGTCGATGGCGTGATCTGCGGCCATATCCACAAGCCGGAGATCCGCGACATTGGCGGCATCCTGTACTGCAACGACGGCGACTGGGTGGAGAGCCTCTCGGCACTGGTCGAGGACCAGACGGGCGAGCTGCAACTGATCGACTGGCACGACACCATGCTCCGCTGGGAGAAGGCACAGTTCACCAAAAAGGACGCCGTGCTGTGCACCGAAGCGGCCTGAACGCCCTGCTGCCGATCGGCACCGCCTCTCTTGATGCGCAGCGAGCTGTCGGGCGGATGACGGTCCGCGCTCAGTCATCTGCGCTGCCGGACGAGAGTAAAAAAATTCTGGTGCTGTCGGTGTCAGCGGGCAGCGGCCACGTCCGTGCCGCGCAGGCCCTCTGTGCGCATGCCCGCAATGACTTCCCCGACATGGCAATCCGTCACCGGGACCTGATGCGGCTGGTGCCTTCCTGGTTTCGGAAAATCTACACCGATCTCTACCTGACGCTGGCCAGCGGGTTGCCGGAAGCCTGGGGCTGGCTGTACCGCAAGACCGATCGCGAGCCGACCAACAGCCTGAGCGGCCGCTTGCGCCGCCTGATACAGCGGGTATGCACGCAAAAGCTGTTTACCGAGATCGAGGACTTTGCGCCTGACGCGATCATCTGCACCCATTTTCTGCCAGCCGAACTGCTCGCTGATGCAACGAACCGGGGACGCCTGCGCTGCCCGGTGTGGGTGCTGGTCACTGACTTCGACCTGCACCAGATGTGGGTGCATCAGGGTGTCACCGGCTATTTCGTCGCCAACGATGAAATCGCCTATCGTCTGCAGTCGGCGGGCATCCCGGAGTCGCGCATCGTCGCCACCGGGATACCAGTGATGCCGGAATTTACGACCCCTCCCGAGCGCGCTCAATCCAGCGCAGCGCTCGCGCTTGATGCTGAGCGCACGACCCTGCTGTTCATGGGGGGCGGTGCGGGCATGGGGATAAGCGTCCCGCTGATCAAGGCCATTCTTGACATCGACGCATCGCTTCAGCTGATCGTGATGACGGGACGAAATCATGCACTGCTGGATCAGCTGAACACGCTGGCCTGCTTCTGCGATGGCAGGCTCGTACCCGTCGGCTTCACCGACAAAGTCCCCGAACTGATGAGCTGCGCCGATCTGGTGATCACCAAGCCCGGCGGGCTGAGCACCTCCGAATGTCTGGTGATGGGCTTGCCTATGCTGCTGGTCAATCCGATTCCCGGGCAAGAGGAGAGGAATGCCACGCTGTTGTTACAGGAAGGCGTGGCTCAGCGCGCTGACGATACCGCCACCCTGCTGTATCGGTTGCGCCAGTTACTGGCCAACCGGGAAGCTCTGTTATCGATGAAAGCGAAAATCCCCCAGCTGGCCCAGCCTCATGCGGCAAACCTGCTGTTACAACGTATCAGTCTGGATATTTCACGAAGGATGTCTGAATGAGCGCAGCGGTCTATGCGCCGATGGTGCTTACTTTGCTGGGCGTTGGTGTGCTGGGATTTTTCTTCGCCAAGCTCGAGATCGCGATCGAGGGCGATGCCGGCTGGGCAAAGAACCTGCCGACCTGGCGCATCGAGCACCACTGGCTGCTGGATCTGCTCTGGGGCGGCCGGGCAATGACCGGCTACCATGCCTGGGCATTCTCGCTGGTCGCGCTGTTCTTTCATTTCCCGCTGGTGTTCAGCGGCGACTACTCCTGGAACGCCGAGCTGCGCGCGCTGGGCTGCATCATGCTGTTCTGGGTCACCGAAGATTTCCTGTGGTTTTTGCTGAACCCCGCCTTCGGCTTTGCCCGCTTCGAAAAGACCCATGCAGGCTGGCACAAGCACTGGCTGTGGGGCGCTCCGGTCGAGTACTGGATGTTCACGCCCCTCGGCCTGTGGCTGATCCTGCTGTCCTACCGCTGAGCACCGCCGACAGCGCCTGAGCTCCGCTGTCGCGCTGCGCACGTCCCCCCTCTCCACGTCCGGCGTCCGCTCCTGCAGCGCAATACCCCGAAGTTGTCGCCGCGACATCGGGATTAATGTTGCGCGATAACAACATTTCCTACTGAGATACACTCGTCGCCCTGCGCCTCACGAAAAATAATATTGTATAAATCGTTTATATTAAATACTAAATTTTTCTGAAAGATCATCGCATGACGACCAGAGCGACCCAGGCTGCGCAAAAAACGCCCCGAAAGCGGAGCACCGCCGCCCGCAAGGGTGCCGCAAAGACCGCTGCAAAGACGACCTCGAAAGCCGCAAGCGCCAAGCCTGCCAAGCCTAACCTGGTCAGGGACAGCTTCACCATTCCCGAGGGCGAGTATCAACTGCTGACGGACACCAAGAAAGCCTGTGTCAAGGCGGGCATCGAGATCAAGAAGAGCGAGCTGATCCGTATTGGCATCGGACTGGTCCACGCACTGGGTGTCGCGCGCCTGAAGAAGGCGCAGCAGTCACTGCAGCCCGTGAAGGCCGGAAGGCCTAAAAAGCACAAATAATCTGGCGCTTCATCCTTTGTCGGATGACCCGCGGGTCATACGGCAGATTCTTTTTTTCTTGGAAAAGGAATTCGACATGCAAGGACTTCATCTCACCGCCGATATCGCAGGCTGTCGCATGGACCGTGCGTTGATGACGGATGCGTCGGTCCTGAGAGACACCTGCCTGGCGCTCGTCGAGCGCAGCGGGCTGACCGCCGTCAGTGAGGTATTCCATGAATTCCCGGCCGTGGACGGCAATGAGGCGGGCGGGGTCACTGGCACGGTGCTGCTGGCCGAGTCCCATCTGGCCATCCATACCTGGCCGGAGCTGTCGGCGGTGACGCTGGACGTCTACGTGTGCAATTACTCTATGGACAACAGTCACAAGGCGAATGCCTTGCTCGACGGACTGATCAAGCTGTTCAAACCGAGATCCATCGCCCGGCAACAATTGGTTCGCGGAGAGGTTGGCAGCGCGGCACTGGCTGCCTGAGCGTTGCGGACCCGCTGACCGGCGCCGCAGATGGGGCGCGCCAGACGATCTCGCTCAATCGAAGAAGAATTCCGGCGCGAGAACGGCTTTCAGGAACAGCTCATTGCCCTCCTCACGTTGACGGTGCGAGATCCACCAGGCATTGGATTTGCGCACTGTCCAATCATGCTCAACACCGGTCAGCAGCAGCGAGGCGACCTGCCCCAGCCACGGCTGGTGGCCCACCAGCATGACAGGAGACTTGGCGTCCGGCCAGCCGGCGGCAGCAAGCACTTCGGTAGCGGTGGCCGCCGGGCCAATCTCCGGAACGATCTTGTATCGTCGCCCAAGCGCGTCCGCCGTCTGGGTGGTTCTTGCCGTGGGACTGCACAGCACCCGGCAACCGCTGGGCAGGCTGCGATCCAGCCACGCACCCATACGTGCGGCCTGCTTGCGGCCCTGTTGCGTCAACTCTCGCCCCTCGTCGGGCTCGCCCGCCTCAGCTTGTGCATGACGCCACAGTATCAGGTCCATCACGCCCCCAGCAGACTCATCAGGTGCTGCTGCGCACTGAATGCCTGCTGCGCGGTGCGGGGCTTGCGGCGCTGATACTCGCCGCTCGCATTCAGCTCCCAGGAATTGAGGTTGTCACGCAAATACGGCTGCAGCCCTTCCTGAATCACGCGCTTTTTCAGTTGCGGATCCAGCACGGGGAAAGCCACCTCGATGCGCCGGAAGAGATTTCGGTTCATCCAGTCGGCGCTCGCCAGATAGACATCATTCGCGCCCTCATTGAGGAAATTGAAGATGCGGCTGTGCTCAAGAAAACGGCCAACGATGGAGCGCACGCGGATGTTCTCCGACAGGCCAGGCACTCCCGGGCGCAGCGAACAGGCGCCGCGCACGATCAGCTCGATTTTCACGCCGGCCTGCGATGCCTCGTACAACGCCTCGATGATGGACTCATCCAGCAGCGCATTCATTTTGGCGATGATCTGTCCTACACCGCCTTCGCGTGCGATGCGCGCCTCGTTGCGGATTGCCTTCACCAGTTCGCGCTGCAGCTCGAACGGCGCCACCCACAGATGCTGCATCTTGCGGGGACGGGCGAGGCTGGTCAGACTGATGAAGACTTCGTTGACTTCCCTGCCGATCGAGGAATTCGCCGTCAGCAGACCGAAATCTGTATAAAACTTGGTGGTCGTCGGGTGGTAATTGCCGGTGCCCATGTGGGTGTAGTAACGCAGCTTGCCGGATTCGCGGCGGATCACCAATGCCATTTTCGCGTGCGTCTTCAGACCCACCACCCCATAGACCACCTGCGCGCCGACCTGCTCGAGCCGATCGGCCCAGTTGATATTGGCCTCTTCATCAAAGCGTGCCATCAGCTCGACGACCACCGTGACCTCTTTGCGGTTCTGCGCGGCGGTGATCAAGGCTTCCATCAGCGCCGAGTTCATGCCGGTACGGTAGATGGTCTGCTTGATCGCCACCACCGAGGGATCATTCGCCGCGCTGCGGATGAAATCGATCACAGGCTGGAAGGACTGGTACGGGTGATGCAGCAGGATATCCTGCTGACTGATCGCCGAGAACAGGTCACCGTCTGCCAGCGCAACGGACAATGCAGGCGCGTACGGCGGGAAGCGGAACTCGGGCTTGGACGCCAGGTCGGCCAGCTCGTTCAGGCGCACCATGTTCACCGGGCCATCCACCTGATACAGGAACTCCGGCGCAATGCTGAATTGTTCCAGCAGAAATTGCGACAGGTTGGGCGGGCAGGTCTTGGCCACCTCAAGGCGCACGGCAAAGCCGAAGTGCCGGGTCTGGAGCTCGCCCTTGAGCGCCTGACGGAGGTTTTTCACCTCTTCCTCATCGACCCACAGATCGCTGTCGCGCGTGACACGGAACTGCGAGTAACTGACCACCTCGCGCCCCGGGAACAAGTCCTTGATATGGGCATGAATCACTGAGGACAGCAGACAATATTCCTGCGCGCCCCCGGAAATGCTGGCGGGCAGTCGGATAATGCGCGGCAGCACGCGCGGCGCTTTGATCACGGCGATCGAGGTACCCCGGCCATACGCATCCTTGCCATTGAGCTCGACGATGAAATTCAGGCTCTTGTTGACGATCTGAGGAAACGGATGCGAAGGATCGAGCACGATCGGCGTCAGCAAGGGCCGCACCTCGCGGTCGAAGTAGTCGTGCACCCACGCCCGCTGGGCTTCGTTGCGGTCGGCATGGCGGCGCAAATGAATCCCCTGCGCCGCAAGCGCAGGCAAGATCTCTTCATTGAGCAATGCGTACTGCTGTTTGACCAGCGCCTGCGCTGCCGGGCCGACCAGCCCGAAACCTTGCGGTACGATGCGCCGGGCCTGGTGGCTACCGCTTCCTTCACGCTCCATCGCCATCAGGCTGGCAATGCGAACCTCGAAGAATTCATCCAGGTTGCTGCTCACAATGCACAGGAATCGCAGGCGCTCGAGCAAGGGCACGGATTTGTCCTGCGCCTGCGCAAGGACGCGGCGATTGAACGCCAGCAAGGACAGCTCGCGGTTGAGTGGCGCGGCCAGTTGGGGCGAAACAGGTACAGGCGGCCTCGATCGCCTGACAGTTGTCTTTTTTGTAGCTCTGGTAGCATTCATACAGGCAAGCTTATTCAACAGGCATGACAAACTCATGACAGCGATCGGGCAGGCTTGAAATCCTGTCATGATCCTGACACAACGCGACTCTACAGTCTCATTCGCAAGTTTTTGTACAACCCCCGAAGCAAACTAGGAGTGACTATGCGAAGCAAGCAAATTTTCAAAGGCATGGCAGCACTGGCTGCTGGCGTGCTGATGTCAGTGTCCGCCCAAGCAGCCGATCTGACCGGCGCAGGCGCGACCTTCCCCTATCCGATCTACTCCAAGTGGGCCGAGGCCTACAAGGCAGCGACCGGCATCGGCCTGAACTATCAGTCGATCGGCTCGGGCGGCGGCATTCGCCAGATCAAGGCCAAGACCGTCGACTTTGGCGCGTCGGACATGCCCCTGAAAGCTGACGAGCTCGAAAAAGAAGGCCTGACCCAGTTCCCCGCCATCATCGGCGGTGTGGTGCCTGTTTTCAACCTCGACGGTATCGCCCCGGGCCAGCTGAAGCTGACCGCTGACGTGATCGCCGGCATCCATCTGGGCAAAATCACCAAGTGGAACGCACCTGAGATCACTGCGCTGAACCAGGGTGTCAACCTGCCGAACATGAACATCACCGTCGTTCATCGCGCTGACGGCTCGGGCACCACCTTCCTGTGGACCGATTACCTGTCCAAAGCCAATGCCGATTTTAAGAACGTCGTAGGCTCGGGCACCGCCGTGAAATGGCCGACCGGTGTGGGCGGCAAGGGCAATGAGGGCGTCGCCGCCAACGTGCAGCGCGTGAAGGGCGCATTCGGCTACGTCGAATATGCATACGCCAAGAAAAACAAGATCACCTTCGCCCAGCTGAAGAACCGCGATGGCGAGTTCGTGCTGCCGGATGACGAGACCTTCAAGGCCGCTGCGGCCAACGCCGACTGGGCAGGTACCCCCGGCATGGGCGTGGTGCTGACCAATCAGCCGGGCAAGCAGAGCTGGCCGGCCACGGGCGCATCCTTCATCCTGATGCACAAAGCACAGGCCGAGGCATTGACTGGCCGCGCAGTGCTGAAATTCTTTGACTGGGCGTACAAGAACGGCGCAGGCATGGCAACTGAACTCGATTACGTGCCGATCCCGCCCGCAACGGTCAAGCTGATTCAGGACAGCTGGAAGTCCAACCTGAAAGATCCTAGCGGCAAGGCCATCTGGTAAGTCGCCCCTGCTCCACTCAGTGCCCGCCCTGTTGCGGGCACTTTTTTTTACTGGCTACGCACTGGCTCCGGCGGCGCCACGGCTCGGGCGGTACCCAGCCGATCATGCCGGCAAGGCTGTTCCGGGGCGACGAAATGAATGTCGGCGAAACCGGCACGGACATTTTCCCGGGTGTTATCAGAGTCAGACGCAATCGCAAGCAGCTGCAACTTGCCCTGCGAGGTGCCGAATGCACGCTCCATTTCCTGAAGCACGTGGACACGTTCTTCCTTCCACGCGCCGGCATCGGCATTGCCGCTGCGCTGGACCACCATCTGCGCACGCGAGGTGTAGGCATTGGGCATCCGAGTGCCAGGTGCATGCCGGTTATCCCAGACAAAATTGATCGCACCATCAGGAAGCTGATGGCCAAAAATGCCTCTGGCCAGAGTCAGCGCGGCCCGATCAGCCATCGTCAGGGATTCCCGCGGCAGCGAGAATGCCAGATAAACCCGCGCGGCATAGTCGTCGCCGCGCTTGCGGGTCATGTCTGCAGACTGAACAACGCCATCGATCCGCCAGCGCCAGCACAACACCGGTGTCTGTGCCAGATCCACATCGACCCGTCGCCCCAGCAGCGCCATGCTGGATTCGGCTCGCGCCTCGATTGCCTCGACACCATCCCACAGCAGCTGACGATACCGGGTCGGCGGGACGCTTTGCTCGAGCCGGATCAACTGCCATGGCGCGGGCAGACCGGGCATCGCTGCATCAAATTTCCCGATCATGACCTCTGCCCGGGCCAGCGGGATGCACGCTGAGAGCGTTGCGCAGGCAAGCAGACGGTTCAACTGACTCATGCAGCCCTAACCTCCAGTGGAATTCAGATGAACACGCGCGACCCTGCGCATCACTTCAAGCGCAGGTCAAGAAATCACGCGAGACTGCAGGGACATGGCGGCTGGTTCGCAGCGCGCAAGATCGCGTATCACGACCGACCCTGTCCGGAGTCTAGTATTGGAATATGAATATCCGGTTACATACCAGCCCGATATCTGCGCGCCGGTGTCCTCAGGACGGGTCAGGTCAGGCAACGCCTGATGCCGAGTGCGTTGCAAGCCTTAGCAAAGGCCGTTGAAAGAGAAACCATCACGCATAGCTTTTCGGGGATTCTTGCCTGACATGGCTGAAATCCGGCAAATGCGCAAAGAGATCGCTGGTAAAAATATTGACCAACTGACTGGCCGCTTTCTCTGCGCTGATCTTGCGGGCTGCAATATCGAGCAAGCGATCCCGATGCGACTCAAAGCGATCCAGCGAGCGCCGGAAAGGACGATCTGGATCGCACTCATGCAGGACTTCTGCGATGAACTGGCAGGTAACAGGCTGGCCATCGACCTTGGCGTCCTGCAATACGCTGCCGTGCTCGACGCGCCGCGCCGCGCCAATGAATTCGATGTTCATGATGATGTCTCTGCTGGAAGCTACTGAAAACAGCATAAGAATGCGCCCGGAAAATTGAAAATCTCCCGAAGCGCCCGGTGATTATCTTGCGCTCCTGCCTGAGACACTACTTTCGGCGCAGTGCATCCCGGGCAAAGCATTCGACATTTGATGCAGATCAGCTCAGGGGGGCGTGATCCGTCGGGGTTCCCGGTGGCTTGCCACGGCTTAGGTTCATCACTGCTTGCTGGCTGACCGCAAGGGCTGCCGCAGAAACGGGCAGCGAGGACAGCGGAGCCAGGTCGATCTGCTGTGCCAGTTCGATCGCCTCCGGTATTACATAAAAACCGTACTTTTCCAGACGACGAAGTTCACTGATCAATTCGTCACGTTCCATCGCAATCTCCTCGGGAGTTCCTGCTCCAGTCATTCCGCTTTGGTTGCCGGAAGCCGTCTATGGAGGGTAGCGATTGATTGTTACACCTTGATAAAATCTTCCACGAAGGTTTATTGATTCAATAAACGAATCGAAAAAACTTTGTCTGCATTCGAGGTATCGATATCAATCAGGACAGCATCAGTCACATGATCGCCCGGCACGACAATACGCTGCACATGCGCGATCCGGGGGTCGCGCCCGATGAATGGCCGGTCCGATATGAAACGATGCGTATCGCCCTGAATCAGCAGGATGGGCTTGCCCCACACCGCGGCCTCCTGTCGAAAAGCTTCCATCCAGTCGGCCACGCCGGATTGCGCGATACGGGGATCCTGAAAGAAGGTATCTGCCTGCATCGCGAACACGATTGCGCGATGATTCTTCTTTTTCGCCTCTGCAAACGTGCTGCGCATCCACGCAATATTGGCCTCATTGCGCTGCGCGAACTCCGACGATGACGGCAGTTCAGGCTGCAGATTGTTGTTCGAGCCCACCAGGTGGATCGTGGCAAAGCTCACCTCACGGGTATGCCAGCGCTGGTTTTCCGGAAAGCCGCTGAAGCCGGCCATCCGGGACTGTCGCTCCAGTGCTACAGGCTGCCGGCCAAAACTGGTGTCTGTGGAAAAAAACATCCGGCGCAAGGTTTGCAGGCGCTCGAGAGGATCGTAGGCACCGTTGCTCTTGCGGTGACAATCGGTCCATTCATTGTCACCGGGGGTATAGACCAGTGGTGCATCAAACGCCATGAACTGGCGACGAACTGCCGCAAAGGTCTCGTCGCTGCACACGGTGCCACCCGACTTGATATCGCCGACATGGATCGTGAAGCGAACCGGCTGAGCATTGATTCGTTCGATCAGCCGGTCGAAAGGTTCTGCCTCGTAGTAAGGCATATCCCCAATGGCAGCAAAACCAAAACTTTCTGCTGCCGAGGGAGCCGCGGCACACCACACGCTGCAAGACAAGCTGCACCACAGGCCGAACCGCCGCCATCCAGCCGATAGCATACCGGAGGTCGTCGTGGTGCTCATGCGCTCGCCGTTACCGTCGTCTCGGGGAATTGAATCGTGAAGGTGCTCCCCTTGCCCGGCTCGGACTCGATGCGCAAGCGCGCATCGTGGCGCATCAGCACATGCTTGACGATAGCCAGCCCGAGACCGGTGCCCTGTGTCTCACGGGAGCGCCCTTTGTCTACCCGGTAGAAGCGCTCTGTCAGCCGGGCCAGATGCTCCTGCTTGATACCGATGCCGGTATCTCTGACAGAGAACGCAGGCCCCTGTGGGGTCAGCTTCCAGGCGATCGCGATCTCGCCGCCCTCGGGCGTGTAGCGCACTGCGTTCGAGACCAGGTTGCTGAACGCACTTCGCAGCTCGTCCGGGTTGCCTGCGATGTCGGGGGCGTCGGCTTCCAGGCTCAGGCGATGGCGTCCTCCGGAGAGCGCCTCGCCCTCTGCGCGTACCTGCTCCAGCAGTGGACGGATCTCAAAGCTTTCTTCGCGCATCGGATAGTCGATGGACTCCAGCCGGGTGAGCACCAGCATGTCCTCGACAAGATTCTGCATGCGCCTGCCCTGCTCGGCCATCAGCTTGAGATGCTGCATCCGCGTCCCCTGATCAAGACCCGGCTCCGCATTGGCTATTTCGAGGAAGCCATTGATGACGGTCAGCGGCGTGCGCAGCTCATGCGATGCATTCGCGATGAAGTCCCGCCGCATGGTCTCCAGCCGGTCGAACTCGGTCATGTCGTGAGTGACCAGGATCTGGCGGCGATTTTCAAAGGGGATAAGGTGAACGATCAGCTTGCGCTCGCCGATCTTCAGCGTCAGCGGCTCTTCGTAACGACCCAGGATGATGTAATCAATGAACTCGGGGCTGCGGATCAGGTTGGTGACCCGCATGCCCTTGTCCTTCGCGAGATTCAGGCGCAAATGCTGCTCGGCGACGGGATTGCACCACTCGAGGAAGAGCACATCGTCCATGATGACGACACCATCCGGCAGCTGGCTCATCGCCAGCCGAAAGCGGGACAGCCATTCGGCCAGCTCGGTCCGGTTTTTCTGGTCCTCGCGCCGCAGGCGATACAGCTTGGCGAAAATCTCGGTCCAGGAGCCCCAGCCGTCCCTGAGCTTCACTTCGTCCGGCTGATCGAGCCACTGAGACAGGTGGTACATGTAGCGTAGCTGGACCAGTACGAGCACGGTCAGAACGATCAGCGTCACGGCCAGTCCGGCCGTGAAACCCCAAAGATACCAGCCGACAAGGCCGGCACCCCCGATCAGTGCGAAACGCACGGCGACCGGAATCCAGAACAGCGCAGCAGGGCTCATGCAAATTAGGGAGGTTATTTCTCGGACAGCATGTAGCCTACACTACGAACGGTCTTGACGAGATGGTCTGCCGCGCCCAGGGCCTTTCGAAGCCTGAGCACATGGACATCGACGGTGCGTTCCTCAAGCACCGCGTGATCTCCCCAGACTTTGTCAAGCAGCTGGCTACGGGAGAACACCCGTTCCGGGTGGGCGATCAGGAATTTCAGCAACTTGAATTCCGCATGTCCGATCTCGATCTGCTGACCGCTGACGCTGACCCGGCAGCTGACCGGATCGAGGCTGACCGTACCAAGCGACATTTCCAGCTCGGCATGTTCCGGTTCCTTGCGGCGGATCAGCGCCTTGATGCGCGCGACCAGCTCGCGCGGGGAAAAGGGCTTGGTGATGTAGTCATCCGCGCCCTGATCGAGACCGGCCACCTTGTCCTCTTCCATGCTCTTGGCGGTGAGCATGATCACCGGTAGCGAATTGAACTGGCGGTCGCCACGGATTCGCGAGAGCAGCCGCAGGCCGGACTGATCGGGCAGCATCCAGTCGAGCAGCATCAACTGCGGCCGCTGGTGCTGCAGGTATTGCCAGGCATCGGCGGTGTTGTGGACCGCATCGACCTCCCAGCCGGCCGAGCGCAGCGCAAAGCTGACGAGCTCGACAATCGCAAGCTCGTCTTCAACGATCAGTATCGCAGGGCGCAAACTAGGCATGCTACGGTTCAGGATGCCTTCTCAGCGCTTTGCTGGGTAATTGCATAATCGGTGTGGCGAATGTCCTTGCCCTCAACGATATAGACCACATACTCGGCGATGTTTTTTGCGTGATCACCAATGCGCTCGATGGCTTTTGCGACCCACATCGTGTCCAGTGCGGCCGAAATGGTGCGCGGGTCTTCCATCATGAAGGTGACGGACGTGCGCATCACGCCACGATATTCATGATCGATTTCCTCATCGCCGACGATCAGGCGGGTCGCCTGTTTCGGATCCAGGCGCGCGAACGCATCGAGGGCGTCATGCAATTGCTTGCCAGCCGATGCCGCCATGATGCGCACGATCTCTTCATGAGCGATCGGTGCAAGCCCGCGCTGATGAATGCGGTGCGCGGCACGCGCGATCTTGGTCGCCTCGTCGCCGATACGCTCGAGATCGGTGATCACCTTGATGGTCGCCATCACGGTGCGCAGGTCATTGGCCGCCGGCTGGCGCTTGACGATCAGGTGGGTACAGGCGTCGTCCAGCGCAACTTCCATCTGGTTGACCTCGATGTCGGTGGCAATGATGCGCTCGGCTTCAGCGACATTCAGCGTACGGAAGCAGTTCATCGCATCGAAATACTGCTTCTCCACCAGCCCTCCCATCTGCAGCACGCGCGAGCGGATCGCCTCGAGGTCCAGCTCATACTGTCGGGAGGAATGTTCGGTCATGGTCAGTCTCCTGGATAAAGTCGCGGCTGACCGGGATCAGCCGAAACGTCCGGTGATGTAATCCTGGGTTTCCTTCTTCACAGGATTAAGGAATATCTTGTCGGTCTCGCCAAATTCGACCAGCTCACCCAGGTACATGTACGCGGTGAAATCCGAGCAGCGAGCTGCCTGCTGCATATTGTGGGTGACGATGGCGATCGTGTAGTCTTCCTTGAGCTCGTTGATCAGTTCCTCGATCTTCACAGTCGAGATCGGATCCAGCGCCGAGGTCGGCTCATCGAGCAGCAGCACATCAGGCTTCACGGCCACACCGCGCGCGATGCACAGCCGCTGCTGCTGGCCACCGGACAGCGACAGGCCGCTCTTGTTCAGCTTGTCCTTCACCTCGGTCCAGAGCGCCGCCTTTTTCAGCGCCCACTCGACCCGCTCATCCATCTCACCCTTGGACAGGTTCTCGTACAGGCGCACGCCGAACGCGATGTTCTCGTAGATGGACATCGGGAATGGCGTGGGCTTCTGGAACACCATGCCGATCTTCGCGCGCAGCACGTTGATATCTACATCGTTATCAAGGATGTTCTTGCCCTTGTAGATGATCGATCCCTGCGCGCGCTGGCCGGGGTACAGGTCATACATGCGGTTCAGGGTGCGCAGCAGCGTGGATTTTCCGCAGCCGGACGGTCCGATGAATGCGGTCACCTTCTTGTCGAAGATATCCAGATTGATATGCTTGAGGCCCTGAAAGCTGCCGTAGAAAAAATCCAGGCCCTCGACCTTGATCGTCACAGGGGTGTCGCCCGATGCCGCGCCATTGGCGGCCGGTGTGGCGAGAGTGGCAGTCATCATGTTGAGCGATCCTATCCGTTGTTCTTGGTCGAGCGTACTAGTACGCGAGAGATGATGTTAAGGCTCAGCACGCTGAAGGTGATCAACAGCGCACCGCCCCAGGCCAGTTCTCGCCAGTTGTCATACGGGCTCATCGCGAACTGGAAGATCACGACCGGCAGGTTGGCCATCGGCGCGTTCATGTCGGCGCTGAAGAACTGGTTGTTTAGTGCTGTAAATAGTAGCGGCGCGGTCTCGCCGGAAATACGAGCGACAGCCAGCAGCACACCCGTCACCACACCCGCCTTCACGGCGCGCAGACGCACCAGTGTTGCCACCTTCCAGCGCGGCGCGCCCAGCGCAAACGCTGCCTCGCGCAGACTGGCAGGCACCAGCGCCAGCATGTTGTCCGTGGTGCGGACCACGACGGGAATCGCGATCAGCGCGATCGCGAAGCTGCCCGCCCAGCCAGAGAAGTGCTTGATATTCGCCACATAGATCGCATACACAAACAGGCCGATCACGATCGATGGCGCGGACAGCATGATGTCTGTCACGAAGCGCGTGGTCTGGGCAAAGCGACTCTGCTCACCAAATTCCGCCAGATACACACCGGCAAAAATGCCGATCGGTGTGCTGATCAGTGTCGCCACGCCCACCATCAAAAGACTGCCGACGATGGCGTTCATCAGGCCACCCCCTTCACTGCCGGGAGCCGGCGTGGTGTGGGTGAACATATCCAGATCGACGGCGCCGAAACCATTAATCACCAGCACTGTCAGTATCCACAGCAGCGAGGCCAGGCCGATAGCCATCGCCATCACCGACAGAAAAATGCCGATGCGGTGCCAGAACAGGCGGCGACGATAAATCGGGTTATCGGATTGCAGCACATTGGACGCCATTATTTGCTGCCCTCCCGCTTGCTCATCTGCAGCAGCATCAGTTTGGCCGCTGCCAGCACGATGAAAGTAATCACGAACAGGATCAGGCCGAGCGCAAACAGCGAGCTCATATGCAAGCCTGCCTCAGCCTCGGCAAATTCATTGGCCAGCGTCGAGGCGATGCTATTACCCGCCGCAAACAGCGACCAGGACAGCTTGTGCGCGTTGCCGATTACGAAGGTGATCGCCATGGTCTCGCCCAGCGCCCGGCCCAGACCGAGCATCACGCCGCCGACCACGCCAATGCGGGTATACGGCAGCACGATCTTGCGCACGACTTCCCAGCGGGTGCAGCCGAGCGCATATGCAGATTCTTTCAGCACCGACGGGCAGGTCTCGAACACATCGCGCATCACGGACGCGATGAACGGAATGATCATCACCGACAGGATCAGGCCGGCAGTCAGCATGCCGATGCCCATCATCGGGCCGCTGAACAGCGCGCCGATCACCGGTACTTCACCCAGCGTCGCCTGCAGCAGCGGCTGCACATGGTCGGCGAACAGCGGCGCAAAAATGAACAGACCCCACATCCCGTAAATAATGCTGGGCACGCCGGCGAGCAGCTCGACGGCCGTGCCCAGAGGGCGGCGCAGCCACACCGGGCAGATTTCAGTCAGGAACAGCGCAATGCCAAAGCTGATCGGCACGGCGATCAGCAAGGCCAGCAGCGAGGTGATCAGGGTGCCGGCGATCGCAATCAGCGCGCCGTACTCTTCATTGACCGGATCCCACTCGATACGGGAAACGAAGCCCGGGCCAAAATGCTCGAACGCGGGCCATGCGCCAATGATGAGCGATATGACAATGCCCATCAGCATGGCCAGCACCAGCGCGGCAAAGCTGAACGTCAGCGCATGAAACAGGGAATCCTGCCATTTGGCGGCGCTGGCGGCGTGAATCAGCCCGGGCTGCGCGGTAGGCGCAGTGGCGGGCTCCGGAATGCTTGCGCTCATGGTCGGCAACGCCTCGGAGGGAGTGGAGCTTGAAAAAGTGTTCACGTCGGAAATGTATCCGGCGAATGTGACACGAAGATTACATCACCTGATCGCTTGTCATAAATGGCCATATTGACAATTTTTCTATGCAGGCCGGGTCAGTTCACGACATCCCTTAGGCCGTGCAGGCACACCCCCACCAAGCCCCCGACCAGCGTGCCATTGATGCGGATGAACTGCAGGTCGCGCCCCACCGGGTGTTCCAGACGTCGCACCAGGGTCTCGGTATCCCAGGACAGCACGACCCGCCGGGCCAGCCCGGCAATCTGGCGGCGCTGCGACAGTGCGAGCGCCGTCAGCAGCGCGCGCGCCTGCTGGTTCAGCGTGGCCTGCATGCGCTGGTCTTGCGTCAGTTGCCGGGCCAGAGAGGCCAGCGCCTGTTGCAACGGCATGGACAGATCACGGCCGGCGAGCAGCGGCCCGGCCATCTCGCGCGCCTGCTCGGCGCCCTCGGGCGTGCGCAGCCAGAGGGCAAGCTCGTTCAGCGACTGCGCAAAACGCTGCCTCGCCTCGCTGCCCGGTGCGCGCAGCTCGACCAGCAACTCGGCGAGGCCTTCCATCAGTCGCAGAAAGAACTCATCATTGAACCGGCGCGGCATCCAGCGCGGGCTTTTGTCGCTGACTTTTTTGTAGATCTCGGCCTGATGCTCGTCGAGGAAATCCGCCATCTGCCCGATCAGCTGATCGAACACGGGCTCATGCCAGCGGCGCGCCAGCATCACTTCCAGCAGCGTCGCCAGCAGCGGCCCCGGCGGCAGCTGACCGCCCGCGCGAATCACCTGCCGCGCCACCCAGCGCCGCCGCGCGGGCCGCGACAGCCATCGGACAGCCAGCACGGCGACATCGATGCGCGCCAGTTCCTGCGCAATCACCTCGGCCTCCAGAAAATTGTGCTCGACGAATTCTGCAATGCTGTCGGCCAGCCGCTGCTGGCTGGCGGGCAGGATCGCCGTGTGCGGCAACGGGATGCCGAAAGGATGGCGAAACAGCGCGGTCACCGCAAACCAGTCCGCCAGACCGCCGACCAGTGCCGCCTCGGCGAAGGCCGTCGCATAACCGGATAGCGGATGCGTGCTGCCTGCCCAGTGCAGCACCGCCAGCAACAGCGCCATCAGGGCCAGCAAGCCTGTCGCCTTCTGCCGCATGCTCGTCAGTTGCGCGCGCTGCATACCTTCATTCATTGCGCCGCCCCACTGCACTGCCCTCAGGCTGGATAGTCCTTCGATGGGCGTACCACTGCCAAGTTCAGCAGCGGCAAGTTCACTGCCGCCGGCTGATCAAGGACAAAGTGGATGAAGTGAGCGTGTGCCTCAGGTATTCCGGCGAGGGTAGCCCTGCGAGGTGATGCGCTGCCAGACCGTCTCCTTGTCCTCGTCGGACATGAACACCCATTCGGCCACTTCGACCACGGTGCGGCCGCAACCGCGGCAGACATCGTCAAAGGTGGTCGAGCAGACGGCCACGCAAGGGGTATCGGGTCGACCGGTAGGCGAAGTTGACATGAGTGGCCGGGGTGAAGGCAACGATAAACAAACGGTGCAGAGAAAAACGGTGAAACCGCACCTGTAAAAAAGAGCGGCCCCGCAGGGCCGTCTTGTCGGTCAGGATTGTACGCTCAGACGATACGCTGCGCAGGATCCAGCAGGCAGGCATCCGGGCTGGCTTCCAGTTGCGCCGATTCCTTTGCCTTACCGACTTTCATTTCATCGGGCAGCGGCACGCCGTTCTTGACGGCAGTCATCTCGGCAAGAATGGAGATTGCGATCTCGGACGGGGTCTTGCTGCCGATGTAAATGCCGATCGGGCCGTGCAGCTTGTCCAGTTGCTGCGGCGTCAGGTCGAAATCCACCAGTCGCTCGCGGCGCTTGCGGTCATTCGAGCGCGAGCCGATCGCGCCGACATAGAACGCGTCCGATTTCAGCGCTTCCATCAGCGCCAGATCATCCAGCTTGGGATCATGCGTGAGCGCGACCACGGCGCAGCGGCTGTCGAGCTTCATCTCCATCACGAGATCGTCCGGCATCGCATGCACGACCTGCACGCCGTCCACCTGCCAGCCTTCGCGATACTCTTCGCGCGGATCGCAGACGGTGACTGCGTAATCCATGCCCACAGCAATCTGCGCAAGAAAGCGCGACAGCTGTCCGGCACCAATAATCAGCAGCCGCCAGCGCGGGCCGTGAATGGTGGTCATCGCCGTCTCGGACACTTGCAGGCTCATGCCCGGCTTCGCCGGGCCGAGGGTCACGGCGCCGCTCTGCAGATCCAGCCGGCGCGAGACCAGTTCGCCCTTGCCCAGATGATCGATCAGTTCCGGCACCTGGCTTTGCGCCGACAAGGGCTCGATCACGAGCTGGATGGTGCCGCCACACGGCAGACCAAAGCGGTGCGCCTCATCGGCCGTGATGCCATAGGTGACGACCTCGGGGCGCGTGCGGCTGAGGCCCTCACGGCGCGCGCGGTCGATCAGGTCGTCCTCGATGCAGCCGCCGGAGACCGAGCCGACGACATGCCCATCCTCGCAGATGCCCAGCGTCGCGCCTTCCGGGCGCGGGCTCGAGCCCCAGGTCTTGGTGATCGTGACGAGTTCGCATTGCTTGCCTGCGGCGATCCAGTCGGCGCAGGTCTTGAGTACTTCGAGATCGATACTGTCCATGGCGACTACATTTCAGAATTCGGGTACGGCAGGCGCACGCATCCATCGCGCACACCGAAAAAAAAAGCTCCCCACCCTCGCGGGCAGGGAGCCTTTCATACACTACTGCATCAGGCGGACTTCAGGCCCTGTGCGAGCGGCATCGAACGGATGCGCTTGCCAGTAGCGGCGAAGATCGCGTTGGCGACTGCCGGTCCGATCAGCGATGTCGAGGGCTCGCCCACGCCACCCGGCTTCTCAGAGCTGTCCACCAGCGTGATGTCGATCACGGGCGACTGGTTCTGACGGATCGGGGTGAAGTCGTTGAAGTTCGACTGCTGCACGCGACCGTTGGCCAGGGTGTTCTGGGTGTACAGAGCACCGGACAGGCCGTAGATGATGCCGGACTCGAGCTGCTGGCGAACGATCTCGGGGTTCACCATGCGGCCCTGGTCGGAAGCGACCCAGACCTTGTGCACCTTGACGTTGCCTTCGGAGACGGACACTTCAGCCACTT
>JACCEC010245165.1_pt1 | contig 22359 bp, 9 predicted proteins | sample 7450121 | NCBI WGS metagenome assembly JACCEC01 (sample SAMN15323455, study PRJNA562643) | freshwater metagenome | isolation source: river surface water | place: USA:Blue River Watershed | collected 2017-08-18 | reverse complement strand
GGTGTGCATGCGGTCATCGCGCCCAAAGACCATGCCGTGGGCATCAACGCCACGGTGGCCAAGGTGGCCAGTGGGGCCGCGGAGACCGTGCCGTATTTCATGGTGACCAATTTGGCGCGCACCTTGAATGAACTCAAAGAGCGCAACATTTGGATCACCGGCACCAGCGACGATGCACCGCAAACTCTGTATGACGTGGACCTGAAAATCCCCACCGCTTGGGTGCTGGGTGCCGAGGGGGATGGCATGCGTCAACTCACCCGCAAGACCTGCGATCAACTGGTGCGCATTCCCATGGCTGGGGGCGTCGAGAGTTTGAACGTGTCGGTGGCCAGTGGCATTTGTTTGTATGAAACCGTGCGCCAGCGCAGGCCCTAAAGACCCAAGACCGCGCCCAGCACCGCACCACCCAGCATCAACCACAGCAGGTGCACACGGGTCTTCAACACAATCACCATGCTGATGCCACACATCAGCAACAAGCGCGCATCCATCAGCGGGTTGCTGGCCGTTTGCAACAACCAACCTGCGGACAGCATCAGACCCATGACCAAGGGCACCATGCCTGCTTTGAAAGCGCGAACACCCCGGGTGTGTTGATACAGATGCAACCACTTGACCGTGAAGTAGCTCAGCAAGGAGGAGGGCAGCACGGCAGCGGTGAGCAAGCCCAAGGCCATCAACAATCCCGCACCGATGGCGGACCAACCGGCCTCAAACCCGCCAGCCATTTGCAAGCCGATGTTCCAACCCATGACCGCCACCAACAAGATGTTGGGGCCAGGCGCGATTTGCGACAGGGTGACGGATTGGCTGAAAACCTGTTCGCTGAGCAGTTGCAAATCGTTCACCAGATAGCGGTGCATCTCAGGCACGATGGCCAGGGCACCACCCACGGCCAACAAAGACAGCATGCAGAAATGCAGGTGCAATTCCAGCCACAGCATGAGGTTCATGGCATCTCCTTGGGACCCAAGCGCCACCAGGTGAGCAGGCAAGACACACTGCCCACACATCCAATCACCAAAGCCAGTGGCCAGTGCAGCACAGCAGCCAACACAAAACTGCTGGCGGTGAGGGTCAAGGCCACAGGCCAACCCAAGGGGTGTAGTTTGATCATGGGCCAAAAGCGCCAGCCTGCTGCCATCACCATGCCCGCTGCGGCCACACCCATGCCGTGCAGGGCAGAGGCCACCATGGGCAAATGCGCGAATGTTTGAAACGTGAACACAATGGCCAGCATCAGCAAGCCCGGGAACAGCAGCAAGCCGCTGAGTGCGGCCAACGCGCCTGTGGGTCCAAAGTGCCGACCGCCGAACATGACCGAGAGGTTCACCACATTGGGCCCGGGCAGGGTTTGCGCCAGCGCCCATTCTTCCGCGAATTCGGGCAGCGTCATCCATTGCTTGCGGTCAACGATCTCGCGTTGCACCACCGCCAACACGCCGCCAAAGCCTTGCAGGCCCAGCCAGGTGAAGGACAAAAACAAATCGGTGCGGGAGCGGGGTGCTTGTGAAATGATCGGCTTTCGAACAGCAAATGCATCAGGCCCACAGGCCTGGATGGGACAGAGTTTATAGGGGCAGGGTGGCTGCCCCGCGCCTCACAAGGCCATTCCTGGCGTCAACGGTTCGCAAAACCCACTCCACCTAGAATCAGAGGCTGATGAACGCCCCGATCGACGTCTCCTTTTTCCCCCGTGTCGCCAAGCCCCTGACCAGCTATCGCAAGTACTGGGCGGCGCGCTTTGGCACGGCACCTTTTTTACCGATGAGCCGCGCGGAAATGGCGCAACTCGGTTGGGACAGCTGCGACATCATCATGGTCACAGGCGACGCCTATGTGGACCACCCGAGTTTTGGCATGGCGGTCATTGGCCGCATGTTGGAAGCACAAGGCTTTCGCGTGGGCATCATCGCCCAGCCCGAGTGGCACAGCGCCGAACCGTTTCAAGCATTGGGCAAACCCCATTTGTTTTATGGCGTGACCGCGGGCAACATGGATTCCATGATCAACCGCTACACCGCAGACCGCAAGATCCGCAGTGACGACGCCTACACACCCGGCGGTGTGGGTGGCAAGCGACCCGATCGCAGTGTGTTGGTGTACAGCCAGCGATGCCGCGAGGCCTACCCCGATGTGCCCATCGTCATCGGCGGCATCGAAGCCTCACTGAGACGCATCGCGCATTACGACTACTGGCAAGACAAAGTGCGGCGTGCCATCTTGATCGATGCCAAGGCCGACTTGCTGCTCTATGGCAATGCCGAGCGTGCTTTGGTCGAAGTGGCGCACCGCTTGGCCGCCAAAGAAACCATCGCCGACATCACCGATGTGCGCGGCACGGCCTACATGGTCAAGCACACGCCCGAGGGTTGGTTTGAAATCGACAGCACCGAAGTCGACATGCCTGGGCGTGTTGAATCGCATGTCAATCCCTACCTGATGGTGAGTGAACAGGCCATGGCACAAAGTGAAAGCTGTGCCCGACAAGACGAGTTGGACACGGTCACGGCCGGTTTGTCCATCACCACTTCAGGGCCACGAGCGACCCCAGCCGCGCCAGAAAAAGTGATTCACTTTGTTCGCAACGAGGTCCGCAAAATCAATGTGCCTCCCCGTAACAAGAGCGTCATTCGCCTGCCCAGTTACGAGCAAGTGAAAAGCGATCCGGTGCTCTACGCCCACGCCAACCGCGTGCTTCATTTGGAAACCAATCCGGGCAACGCCCGCGCACTGGTGCAAGCGCATGGTGAAGGCCGCACCGCACGCGATGTCTGGATCAACCCACCACCGATTCCCCTCACCACCGCCGAGATGGACCATGTGTTCGATCTGCCTTATGCCCGCAGCCCGCACCCGGCTTATGCGGACGAACAAGGTGGCCACGATGGCGTGACCAAAATCCCCGCTTGGGAAATGATCCGCTTCAGCGTCAACATCATGCGCGGTTGTTTCGGTGGATGCACGTTTTGCTCGATCACCGAACACGAAGGCCGCATCATTCAAAGCCGCAGCGAAGCGTCCATCCTGCGCGAGATTGAAGACATCCGCGACAAAGTGCCCGGGTTCACGGGCGTGGTCAGCGACCTCGGCGGACCCACCGCCAACATGTACCGCATCGGTTGTCGCACCCCCGAGATCGAAGCCGCTTGTCGCAAACCCAGTTGTGTGTACCCCGGCATTTGCCCGAACCTGAACACCAGCCATGCCGCGCTGATTCAGCTCTACCGCAAAGCCCGGGCTTTGCGTGGCGTGAAAAAAATCTTGATTGGCTCAGGCTTGCGCTACGACTTGGCGGTGGAAAGCCCCGAGTACGTGAAAGAGTTGGTGACCCATCATGTGGGTGGTTATTTGAAAATTGCGCCCGAGCACACCGAGGGCAGCCCGCTGTCCATGATGATGAAACCGGGCATAGGCAGTTACGACCGCTTCAAGCAGATGTTTGACAAGTACAGCGCCGAGGCGGGCAAGAAGCAATACCTGATTCCGTATTTCATCGCGGCGCACCCCGGCACCCGCGACGAGGACATGATGCACTTGGCGGTGTGGTTGAAGAAAAATGGTTTTCGCGCCGACCAGGTGCAGACCTTCTACCCCAGTCCGATGGCCACCGCCACGGCCATGTACCACTCAGGCAAAAACCCGCTGCGACGCGTGGGGCGTGACAGCGAACCGGTGGACATCGTGCGTGGCGACAAGCGCCGTCGTTTGCACAAGGCGTTTTTACGCTACCACGATCCGAACAATTGGCCTTTGCTGCGCGATGCCCTGAAAGCCATGGGTCGTGCCGACCTGATTGGCAATGGCAAACAGCATTTGATCCCGCGTTTTCAGCCCCTCAACACCGAGGGCTACACCAGCAGTCGCCGCAAAAACAGCACCTCGGCGGCAGCGAAAACCTCACCTGTGACGCAGGGTCGTGTGAAAGCAGCACCCGGCAAGGTGTTGACACAGCACACCGGGTTGCCGCCGCGCAAGACCAAGTGAACCAGTCAGGGCATCCTCTATTCAGGGGAGCGTATTAACCCTGATGCCCGGTTTTGGAGGCAAGGTCAGAGGCAAAATCCCTTTCAAGCTTTTTTCCAGCAGGGGATGCTGATGTACTTGTCAGGGATGCAAACCAGGTTGATGGGTCAAATCATGCAGGTGTTGGCTGAACCACACCAAGAGCATGAAATTCGGCAGCAAGTCGGTGAACTCATCATGCAAATGATGAACGCCCAGTTTTACGCTTCATTCGTGTGGAACCCCGACAACAATGCTTTCATGGACACGGTTCAGATCAACATGGACCCGAGCAACATTGCCGATTACGAGGCTCATTACCAATTCAACGATCCAATCACGCCCACCATGCAACGCTACCAAGTGGCCGTCAGGGCCAGCGATGTATTGCCCCAGTCGGCATTGGTTCAAACCGAGTTTTTCAATGATTTTTTAGCCAAAGACGGCCTGCATTGGGGCGTCAATCTGTATGCCTGGCATCGCGGTCAGAACATCGGTGACATGCGCATCTGGCGTGACAAGCGCAGAGACAATTTCAGTGACGATGACATGCGACTGCTGGACATGATTTTGCCGGCGTTCACCGCTTCATTGTCCAGAGCAAGGGCTCAGAACACAGACAACACTTCAAAGGTGTTGATCAGCAACAACCTCAGTCCGCGTGAATTGCAGGTGGCTCAAAGCGCGTCCATGGGCTTGGGGGATAAAGAAATCGCCAAGCAATTGGGTATCTCGCCGGCGACTGTTCGCACCCACTTAGACAATGCCTTTAAAAAACTCGGCATCAACAACCGCAGCGTTCTGGCACGCAAACTGGGTTTGCACTGAGCTTGATCCTCCCCTGTTTGCACGATGGCTTTGTGCTGAAAGGCTCCCTAACATGAAGTTCTATCAACCATCAGGTTGTTTCTTCAACTTCAGGAGCACGACATGGCCCATTCAGGTATTTCCAGAAGACAACTGTTGCAAGCATCAGCATCTGGCTTGCTGTTGAGTCAAACCATACCTGGTGTTGCAGCTGATGCGGCCAGTTCAGCAATGATTCAAATGTCGGCACCCCAAGCAGTCGCCGCCATTCAATCGGGTCGAATCACCGCCACCGCATACCTGCAGGCCTTGTTGAGGCAAGTTCAACAACACGCCGGATTGAATGCGTTGATTTTTTTGAATGAAGCGGCTGCCTTGAAAGAAGCTGCTGCCATCGATGCGGATCGCAAAGCGGGACGTCCGCTCAAACCATTGGCAGGCTTGTTCATCGTCGCCAAGGACAACATCAACACCAATGACATGCCCACCTCGGGGGGTACACCGGCTTTGAAAGGCAAGGTGCCTAAGAACACGGCCCCGTCGATTCAGAAACTCACACAGGCGGGTGCCATCGTGTTGGCCAAGGCCAATTTGCATGAATTGGCTTTTGGCATCACCAGCACCAACTTGTCCGACTTTGGCGTGGTCCGCAACCCATATGACCCATCGCGAATTCCAGGTGGCTCATCGGGTGGAACCGCCGTGGCCATTGCGGTCGGGATGGTGCCTTGCGGTTTGGGCACCGACACTGGGGGATCGACCCGTGTGCCTGCTGCATTGAGCGGCATTGTCGGTTTGCGGCCCTCGGTGGGCAATGGAGGTTCACAGCGCAGATACCACAATGAGCATGCCGTGGTGCCGATCAGCCATACACGTGACACCGTGGGCCCGATGGGCAAAACCGTGGCAGATGTTGCTTTCTTGGATGCTGCCATCACCGGCACCCCCATGGTCAAAGCCGCCCACTTGAAGGGCGTTCGCATGGGTGTACCTGCCAAATTTTGGGCCGGTTTGTCGGCTGATTTGCAAGCCGTGGCATTGGCGGCCAAAGACAAATTGGCCGCGGCAGGTGTGGTGATGGTGGACGTGGATCCCGATGTTTTTGATCTGAACAATCAGATTTCATTCATGGTCGCTTTGCACGAACCATTGCAAGACTTTCCCCCGTATTTGAAAGCCAGTGGCTATGACATCGGCTTGAAAGACATCGTGGATCAGGTGGCCAGTCCCGATGTGAAAGGTGCCATGGGTGCGGTGATGGGGGATGTGTTTGGCAAGGCCTATCCAGAGGCGATGTCGGTGCACCGCCCAGCCTTGCAACAGAAATTTGCCACTTATTTCAAAGACCACCAACTCGATGCCATGTTGTTTCCAACCACGCCCTTGGCGGCATCGGCGATCGACGCCGTGAATGGCTCAAGCAAGGTCAGCATCAATGGGGGTGAACCTGTCGACACCTTTGGCACTTACATTCGCAATGCAGACCCCAGCAGCAATGCAGGCAATCCAGGTTTGTCAATTCCGGCCGGCTTGACCGCAGAAGGCTTGCCTGTCGGCATTGAAATTGATGGCCCCTTGGGTAGTGACCGACGCTTGCTGGCGTTGGGACTCGCCATGGAGCAGGTGTTGGGTCGACTGCCAAATCCCCCTGGTCAGTGAAGAACTGGCCCACCGAGTAGGCCGGGAGACCGATCAACCCTGGTGTATCAAGCGTAAGCCGCAGCGGAGTGGTCGACTGCAGTGGTCGCGGCCAGGTGATCGGCGTAGCAGTTGATCACTTGGTCATAGGCTTCGGTGGCTTCTTCCAAACGATTGGCTTTTTGCAACATCCAGCCGTAGTTGAACCAAGCGGAGTATTTGTTGTGCAAACGGTCGTGCTTCAGCCAGTGGCGAAACAACTCCAGCGCTTCATGTGTGCGACCTTCGGCGTCCAAGCCTTCTGCTTTGGCGATCAGTTCCTGAACGGTCATGCTGTTGAAGCTCAAAAATGAGGTGTCGGTGGTCATGTCAATCTCCTTGAAAAGAATGGTTTCAAGGAATACAGCAAATTCGATGCCAAGAAATATTGACACCCTGTCGGCTGACATGTCTTTGTGTCGGTCAGCCAAGATGGCTCGCCTGCCGCTCACCGCAGCAGAGCTGCGACGTTCGCTACGCAGTCGAGCCATCTTGGCTGGCCGAGCGAAAGATTGTTGGTGACCCACGGACTGGGGGCCATTTTGTGAGCGAAAGAGCAGCAAAATGCGCCCCCAGTTCGGGGGTCTCTCAACAGGCTTCTTCAGAAATACGCCCCAGTTCGGGGGGCTCTCAACAGAGTTCTTCAGACATGCGCGCGCAACGCCGCAGTCACTCAAACCATGGTCAACAGCGGCAAATCATGCGCCAGCGCCAAAGCGTCCAATTGTTGGCTGGTGTGCCGCGCAAAAAAAGCGGCGAGTTGGGGTTTGGTCGCAGGTCGCAACATCGGGTCGCGGCCGCTGGCGGTGCCAGCCCGCAAGCCCGCCACCTCCAACAGTTTGGCGGCAAAGTGGGGTTCGAGCGCAGCCACCGCCACGCGGCCATTGGCACAGGCATAGACCTGGTAACCCGCATGGGCACCGCCCACCGAACCCTTGGGCGCGGTCAGTCCCCAATGGCGGGGCAGGGCCAAGTAGGCCGCGGCGTCTTCCAATGCCACCTCGTGAAAAACGCCTCGGCCCTGGGTGCGGCCGGGTTTGGCACGTTGCCACAAAGCTTTGAGCACCGCCTCGCTGGCTTGCAGCGAACCGGCCATGTCGGCAAACAAGGTGGCGGGCAGGGTGAGGTCGTTGACCAAACCGTTGGCCGCCAAGTAGGTCAGGTCGTGGCCAGGAATGTCGGCACCAGCGCCGGGGGAGCCGACGATGCTGACCAGGTTCAGCGCGGGGAAGCGGGTGTGCAAGTCGGACCAGGACAGCCCCAGCTTTTTCAGGGCCGACGGCCGAAACGAGGTCAGCAACACATCGGTTTGCGCCAACAGCTTGTGCAACCGGGCTTGGCCTTTGGCGGATTTGAGGTCGGCTTGCACCACTCGGACCCCCAGATGGAGCTGGGTGTAAGCCTGGGGCGCGTAAATCCCCATCGGGTCGGATGGCGATCCGGGCGGCGATCCGGCTGGCGGCAGCGGTTCCAGCTTGGTGCACTTGGCGCCCATGGCGGCCAGCCGCATCAGGGCGGCGGGGCCGGGGAGGTTGAGCGCCACGCTCAAAATGCGAACCCCGGACAGGGTTTTGTCGGTGGGGCTGGTCGAGGTGCTTCCAAGGGACATGGTGTTGCTCTATATATATAGTGTGTCTGCGTCACATCTTAGAGGAAAGACCATGGCCTGCGGCAAAAGCGGCAACGAAGTGTGTTGGCTTGAATCATGCTTGATTTTGTCCATGAGACCGTTGTCCCGTCGTTTTGCCGTTTCCAGCTTGGCCGCCTTGGTGGTCCCGTTGGCCGTGGCTGCTGACAACGCGAATGGACCGAGCGCTGGGTCCCTCATGAACCAAAACGAGCAAAGCATCAAATCGCACCTGCCCAACAACGAGCAGTTGCGGATGTTGCTGTTGCCGCCGCCCATGCCGATTTCCGACCAATTCCGCATGGTGGTGCGTCGGGTGTACTTCCAAGGCAACAAATTGCTGGACAAAACCCAGCTCTACCCGTCGATCCAGCCGTTTCTGAACAAACCCCTGGGGGCTGCAGAACTGGGCAAGATCGCGGAAGCCGTCGCCAACCGATACAGGCAATCGGGCTGGGTGATCGAGGTTTACATCCCGCAACAGGCCTTGGACCAAAACGAACTCATCCTCCAAGTGGTGGAAGACGTTCGCACCAGCAACAAACCCCAACGCTGACCGCGCCCGAGCGCTTGTCATGACGTCAGCCCGTGTCAGGCTGGCGTGCATCGCCGTGTGTCGAACGCCTGGAAACACAACAGGGCACGAATCTTGCAATTATGTGAATGTATGCAAGCATTTACGCGTCCTTTGTGAAGAAACACCTGCCATTAGCACTCCAAGGCATTGCCTTTGCCGTCCTGCTGGGCTGGGCTTTGGATGCGCACGTCCCGGGTTTGCACGAGCCCATCGTGCCCGAGTTGCCCGAGACGACCACCGAGGTTCAGGTGCAGCCTTTGCCTGCGACAAAGACACCGCCGTCGTCGCAAGTGTTTGAAAACAAAGCAGAAATCAAGAGTTTCAAGGAACAGGTTGAAGCCGCGAAAGCGCGCCAGTGGAAGCAAGCGGCCGATCAGGTGACCCAGGTTGTGGTCGATTTGGCAAGTCTTCCAGAAATACCCACATTGGACAATATCCCCAGGCTCGACAAGATTCCCAGAATCAACGAGCCGCCCGATCCGAACCAAGGGCAAACTTTTTCAGAATTGACAAGCATCGAGGAAAAGCAACAAATCTTGCCGCCTGCTGGCAGTGATTTGCCGCTTGCCACGTCCCCAGCCCAGGTGTTTGCACCGGAGTCTTTGGTCGCGCCGCCAGCCTCGACCTCAACGCCTGTCATGGCCCCAGCGCCAACCTTGACCCCAACGCCAGAGTGGCCCCAGATCGAGGCGACTTCACCATCTGAAGTGCTTGCTACGCCGAAAATGCCCGTCATTGCTGAAAAAGAAGCTGAGAAAAGTCTGTTGGACGAGCTGCTGAACCAAGCGCAAGCCACTCTGGATGCGGTGAAACAAGCCACCACCGAGCTGCTGGAATCCGCCGAAGAAGGTTTGGCATCGGCCCAAGAAGGTTTGCAAGATTGGGCCGACACCGCCAAAAACGTGGTGAACGAAACCGCCGCCGACGCCACCGAACCCGTGCCTGCACCTGAAGCCCTTGCCGCGCCGACCGACATCGCCACCGCTCCCGATGCCATCGCAACTGAAGCCATCCTGCCATCTGAAGTGGTCACTGCGCCAATAACACCCGTCAATACTGCATCGCCAGTGGAGCCAGATCTGCGCAGCAAGCTGACCAGCCAGGTGGAAGAGACGCTGAAAGAGGTGTCCAAGGTCGCTTCAGACCTGGTGGAAGTGGCCAAAGAAGGTCTGGAGGCCACCAAAGAAGGTCTGCAAAATTGGGCTGAAACCGCCAAAACCGTGGTGAACGAAACCGCTGCCGCCGCCACCGAGCCCGTCACCCATGTGGCCAATGCGGTTGCGGCCGAAGTCGCGACGCCCACCGTTGCCGCATCGCCTGAAGCGCCTGTCGCAACACCGGCCACAGCGCCCGCCGCCACTGCCATCCCAGCCGACAGCCCAGCAACTGCTGAGGTTCAAGCGCCTGCAACACCAGTATCCATCGAGTCTCCAGCCGAAGTCCTTGCTAACGCGCCCGCATCGGTCCCAGCTGAAAGCCAGCCATCCAGCGCCGCCAAACTGGCGCCGTCCAAGGCCAAGGCCGAGGTGGTGGCCGAGGAGCCACCGACCGTGGTGCTCAAAGAAATCCGCTTCAAGGGTGCCAAATATTTCTCCAACGAATCCCTGCAAGCCATGGTGGCCAAGTTCTTGGGCATCCCCTTGCAGTACAACGATTTGCTGGACATAGGCTACGCGGTGGAGAATTTCTATAAGAAAAACAACCACTTGGCGCGTGTCATGCTGACACAGCAGGACGTGACCGAGGGCATTTTGACGCTGGACGTGATCGAGTCCAAGCTGTCCAAGATCACCGTGGACCAGCAGTTGAGTGCCATGCCCGGCACCCAAGACCATGTGTTGGCCTTGATTGAAGAACAGCACCCCAAGGGCAGCACTTTCAACGCCGACCAGATCGACCGCGCGCTGGCCTTGGCCAACGAGGTGCCCGGTGTCAGTGTTTCCGGCGCTTTGAAAGAGGGCGGCGAGTTGGGTGAAACCGAATTGATCTTGAAGCTCTACCAAAACCATGGCCGCCAGGCCGAATTGGTGGCGGACAACATCGGCTCGCGGGCCACCGGTGCCGATCGCCTGATGGGCAATCTCACCCTGATCAACCCCAGCGACCGTGGTGACGCCTTGTCACTGTCGACCATCATCACCCGTGGTTCTGAATACTTAAGAGGTGCCTACAGCCTGCCCATCGGTTTGGACGGCTGGCGTCTGGGCCTGAATGGTTCGGCCATGGGCTACAAAGTGATCAAGGGTGACATGGGCGTGGTGGGCGGCACCGGTGAGGCATACACCGAAGGCGTGGAATTGAGCTACCCCTTGGACCGCAGCCCCGAGTCCAGCAGCACCTTCTCTTTGTCGGCAGAAGCCAAGCAGTTCAAGAACGTCATGGCCACCGGCCAGGTGATGACTGATTACGACGCCGAGGTTTTGGTGGCCCAGTTTTCGGGGGTTGACCGGGCATTCACCAAAACCTCGGGCGTGTTCAATTACAACTTTCAGTTGACACACGGCCAGATCAGTTTGCACGACAGCGGCATGACCAACGCCCAAACCGACCTGAACAAGATCAACGGCAACTTCAACAAATTGCGCACCAACATCACATTCATCGAACCTTGGACCCCCAAGACCGATGTCTACGTGGGCTTCACCGGCCAGTTGGCCGACAAAAACCTGGACTCGTCCGAGAAGTTCCAGCTGGGCGGTGCCATGGGCGTGCGCGCCTATCCCACGGGTGAAGGCTCCGGCAGCGACGGCAGGATGCTGAACTTGGAGATTCGCCATCGCCTGGACAACGGTGTCACCGTGACCGGGTTTTACGACTGGGGTCATGTAGAAGACTTGCACACCCCCAACCCGGCCAGCAACAACAGCAACAACAGCTACGACCTGAAAGGTTTTGGCTTGAGCGGCGCATACACCTTCCGCAACGGCGTCACCGCCAAAGCCACCTGGGCCACCCGCGAAGGCGACAACCCCAATCCCAAAATCCCCAGCGGCACCGACCAAGACGGCAGCCGCGACCGCAACCGGTTCTGGTTGCAAATGACCGTTCCCTTCTGATCCGTCCTTTCTCAAGAAAACCTCAGTCGGGTCGAATCGTCTGGGTGATTTTGCGCATTGCTTCCGTTCGCCCGTTCAACCTGCTCAGCATGGGGTTGGCTTTGGCGTTGCCGATCGCCGCGCAAACCGTGGTGCCCAGCAACCAGCTGCCCACCGGTGGTCAGGTGGCGGCGGGACAGGCGACGATCAACCAAAGCGGCAACACCCTGACCGTCAACCAAACCAGCCAGCGGGCGGTGGTCGATTGGCAAACCTTCCATGTGGGCAGCCAGGCGCAGGTGCAGTTTCAGCAACCGAACGCCCAGTCGGCCACCCTGAACCGGGTGGCGGACAACAACCCCAGCCAGATTTTGGGTCGGATCACCGCGCCCGGCCAGGTGGTGTTGATCAACCCGCAAGGGGTGTATTTCGGCAAAACCGCCACCGTGGACGTGGGCGGTCTGGTGGCCTCGACCCACAACGCCGCCAACCAGGCCTTCATGGACGGACAAATGAAGTTCGACCGCCAAGGCGCCACCGGCAAGGTGGTGAACGAGGGCGAGTTGCGCGCGGCCTTGAACGGCTACATCGCCTTGCTGGCGCCCGAGGTGCGCAACAGCGGCGTGATTGTGGCGAACTTAGGTACTGTGGCGCTGGCTGCTGGCGAGGCCTTTGAGCTTCAGTTCGAGACCGGACGTGGCCTGACCGGCCTGCGGGTGACACCGGCCAGCATCAACACCTTGGTCGACAACCAAAAAGCCGTCCGCGCACCCGGTGGTCTGATCATCTTGTCGGCGCAGTCGGTCGCCCGTTTGCGCAGCGGCGTGGTCAACAACGGTGGCTTGCTGGAAGCCAACGGTTTGTCACGCAAAGGCGGGCGCATCATTCTGGAAGCCAGCACCCGGGTCACCAACAGCGGCACGGTGCAAGCCAACGCCACCCCCACCCAAGCCGGTGTGGTCGGCGGACCCGCTGGCAGCGTCACCATCCAAGCCCCCGAGGTGGTCAACACCGGGGTGATCAGTGCAGCGGTAGTGGTTGCTCCTACGCCAAGCCCCGTCGTTATTGAAGAAGCACCACCGCCTGCGCCACAGATTCAAATCAAGACCGAGCAATTCACCCAAACCAGCACCGGCGTGTTGGACGTGTCGGCGGTGGGCGGTGCGGCCGGACAGATCACGGTGCAGGCCACCCAAACCGCCCAAGTCAGCGGTCAAGTGCTGGCGGTTGCCTTGGAAACACCAAGCCCCTCTATTTATAGAACACAGGAAAATCCTGAGACGCCAGCCCAGGGCGGCGTGATCGAGGTGGTTGCCGAACAGACGATGCACATCACCGATGCGGTGCTCGACGCCTCGGGTGCCAATGGTGGCGGACGGATCCATGTCCAGTCCAAAGGCCAACCCGCTTTGCCCAATGCGCCCGAACAACCCGCGCCCTCCAAGCTGATCATCAGTAACGCGGTGCTGCGCACCAACAGCAGCCGCAGCCTGGGCGGACGGGTCGAATTGGAAAGCGACGAACTGACCCTGGACAGCGGCACCCTGATAGAGGCCAAAGGTTCTACAGGCGGCGGCACGGTTTGGGTGGGTGGCGGCTGGCAAGGCAGCGGACCCATGCACCAAGCCACCAAAGTGAACTTCAGTGCCGACAGCCACATTGACGCCAGCGCCACCGACATCGGCAACGGTGGCGAAGTGGTGTTGTGGAGTGATGTGGCGAATGACCAATCGGTCACGACTGCCTCGGGCCGGATCTTGGCGCTGGGTGGGCTGAACGGCGGAAATGGGGGACGGGTTGAGACCTCAGGCCATGAACTCCGTTTGGGTGACCAGGTCTCGGTGTCGACCAAAGCGGTCAGTGGCCAAGACGGTGAATGGTTGCTCGACCCCTACAACATGTACATCGTTGATCCCAGTTGGTCTGGGTTCAACTACACCACCACCAATGCTGGTGGCACAACCACCTACACAACCTTGGCACCTAACCAGGCAAACCCCATCCTTGTCGCTGGTGTGGACACGCGTGACAGGGGCGACCCGGTTGGATCTTCCACAATTCGCACAGACACCATCAATGCCGCGCTTGCAAATGGCAGTGTGCGCGTGTTGGCTTCAGGATTCATCGATGCTCGGAGTTGGGGGTTGGATGAAGTGGTCTATCCCAACTATTTCATCAACACCACAACATCGAACAAATTGACCCTGGAGGCAGGGTCATCCATCTACCTGCACTCCTACCGATTGAATTTGCCAAATGGCACCTTGGAGCTTTTGGCGGGCACAACGATTTCGCAATCTGGTCCTACAACGGGCGGTGCGATTTACGCCAACACCTTGATATTGGGCAAGTCCAATGTGGTCGGTGCTGATGTTTACGCAACGCCGCCCAGCGTCACGCTCACTGCGGCCAGCAACTACATCTCCAACATCCAGGCCAGCAACATCAGCAGCCTGAGCTTCAGCAACAACCAAGCCTTGTCGGTCAACAGCAACGGCATTGCCGCCACGGGCGCGGTCAGCCTGACCTCGACAGCTGCGATCACCCTCAACGGCAACATCACCACCACAGCGGCAACGGGCCATGTGTTGCTCAAGGCCGGGGGTAACGTCGGTATCGCCAGCGGCAAGAACATCACCACCAGCGGCGGCCATGTCACACTTTGGGGTGACAGCGATGGCAACGGAACCGGTTACACCCAGTTGTTCACCAACGCATCCATCAGTTCAGGGGGTGGTGCGATCACCATGGGTGGTGGTTTGGCGATTGCCACCGGTTATGCGCGCGGCGAGGCCACGCGTGACACGGACTCTGAGCCCACTTACACCCTGTACACCGCAGGGGTCCATTTGCGCGCCGGGTCTTCATTGAACTCGGGCGGCGGGGACATCACGCTTCGCGGACAAAACCTCCACACCAACCTGGGTGCCATGGTGTTTGGCGTCTTGGGTCGGCAAACCACGATCAACGCCGGTACGGGCAAAGTATCCATCACGGGCTTGGCAACTGGCACCGTCAGTGCCAATGCCCAAGCGGTTTCAAGCTACGGCGATTTCAACATTCGTTCCGACAACACCACCGCCGACGCCATTTCAGTGGTGGGTGTTGCCAGCGGTGTGACAGACAGTGCGACATCGCTGGGTATCAACTTGAGTGGCATCATTGAAGCCACAGCCACTGGGGGTGGCATTCGCATCGCGGGCTGGGCGTCCACCCAAACGGGCTACAGCTTGGGAACAGGTGTCGGTGGCAGTGTGCTCGCCAAGTCGGGCGACATCACGCTGATCGGGGACAACACCAGCGCCACCGCCGATGGTCTGAACATTGGCGGCTTGACCTTGGGATCGAAAGCCGCCTCCAACGTCACCTCGTCTTCGAGCAACATCACGCTCAAAGCCCATCAATTCGGGCTGAACAACACCACCGCCTTCAACACATCCGGGACGGTTAGCGTGTTGCCATTGGATGCGTCCAACAGTTTTGGCTCCAGCCAAGTGTTCGGTGCTTACTGGTCCTTTGCCAGCACCATCTCAGGCCTGACGATTGGCAAGTCCACCAACACCAGCAACTTGTCTATCCTTGATTCGATCAACATCAGCGGCCCCATCCGCCTTTACGGTGGCAACCTGTATGCCGGAGGCGGCTTGGCTTCCAGTGCAGGTGGCAACTTCGTGGTGCAAGGGACCGGCGATGTGGTGGTGTCTGGCCATGTGTCCACCAGCGGCAGTTTTACCGGCACAGCCGGTGCAGCCAAAAGTTTGGTGCTGGGCATGAACCAATCGACGGGGGTGGGATCCACCAGCAGCGCCGATGGCGGCGTCACCCTGAACGCGGGCACCACTTACCTGGCAGGCAACATCACCACCGTCGGCAACGCCATCAGCGTGACCGGCGATCTGCAAGTGGCCAACTTGAGCGCCGACCCAGTGGCCAATCCGATCACACTGAACTCGGCCGGTGGCGCGATCACCTTGACCGGGGGCACCGTGTCGGGTTACAGCGGCACGGTGGCCGACTATGCCTTGGTGGCTTTGAACAAGAGCGATTCGGCCACAGGCATTTCAGCCGGATTCAGCGCCATCTCAGGGACCAACTACTTGTTGTTCCAATTCACCGCCACGGGCACTGACACCTTCTACACCCCCTATGGTGTTTCAACGGTGGAATACCTGTTGGTCGGTGGTGGCGGCGGCGGTGGCGGCGGCATCAGTGGCAATTACTCCGGCGGTAACGGCGGTGGCGGTGGCGTTTATGAAGCCAGCATGTCCGGCTTGTCATCATCCAGTGCGCTAGCGGTGACAGTGGGTGCCGCTGGCACCATGGGCAATGGCTCCACCTCCAACGGCAGCAATGGCGGTGACTCTGGCTTGGGCAGCGTGTGGGTGGGCGGCGGCGGCGGCGGCGGGGCCAGTGGCAACGCCAGCGGCGGTTACTCTGGCTTGAGAGGCACGGGCAACAACAATGTGGCCGTGGCTGGTCGCAGCTACGCAGCGGGCGGCGGCGGCGGCGGTGGCGGTGGTAACAATGGTCCAGGTGCAGCTGGTGGCACCGGGTCCAGCTTGACGGGTGGTTCAGGTGCACGTGGTTCCAGTGCCTACGCCTCGACGGGCGGTGTGGGTGGCAATGCCGGTGGCGGTGGCGACTCCAGTTTCACGGGTACCTTGGTCACTTATGGCTCTGGAAGGTATGTCAACACCCCGGGCAGTGCAGGCTGGAACGCCAACTACCCCAGCGCCAACACCCCCGAGAACGGCTTGGTGGCCATTCGATACGCCTTGACCAACGCCACACAAAACGCAGGCTCCACACTCAAACTGGTGTCGGGTGCTGGTGCCCTGACTGTCAACTCGAACGCCTCGGGTTTGAGTGCTTTGACCGTGGACTCGACCAACAGTGTCAGCATTGCCGGGGTGATTTCTGGCAGTGGCGGTTTGAACAAATACGGCTCCGCCAGCATGACCCTCACGGGCAACAACACCTACGCCGGAGCCACTTTCATCAGTGCGGGCACGGTCTATGTCGGCACGGGCGGCACCTCTGGCAACCTGGGCACCGGTCTGATCACCAACAACTCTTCGCTGGTGTTGAACCGCAGCGACGTGTTCGCCATCAGCGGAGCCATCACCGGCACGGGGGGTGTGACCAAATTGGGTGCAGGCACCGCGGCCCTGACAGGTGCCAACAGCTACAGCGGCAACACCACATTGACAGCTGGCACCTTGGGTGTTCACCACAACACCGCACTGGGCAGCGGCAGCGTCACAGCAGCGGACGGCACCACTTTGTTGTTTGGCCGCATGGTCACCAGCGTGGACAACGACATCGCCTTGACAGGCAGTGTGTCGTTCACCTTGGATTCTTATGTGGACTACCTGATCGTGGCAGGCGGCGGCGGCGGCGGTCCTGGTTTCTGGAGCTATGCCACGGGTGGTGGTGGTGGTGCCGGTGGACTCTTGACCGGCAACACCGCCATGACCACCAGTTCAACCGCGATCACCGTGGGCACCGGAGGCACGGGTGCGACTGGTTACGCCACCCCAGGTTTGGCAGGTGGTGACAGCACAGCACTGGGAATGACGGCCGTGGGTGGTGGACGTGGTGGTTATTGGAATGGTCTGCCTGGCAACGGGGGCTCCGGTGGTGGCGGTGGAACCTACTACCCGAGCACCGTGTCTTCACCCGGCACCGGCACCGCAGGCCAAGGCTACAGCGGCGGAACGGGTGCGACCTATCTCAACAATGTGTTGCGCGCAGGTGCCGGCGGTGGTGGTGCTGGCGGGGCGGGCGAAAGCATCGCTTCAACAGCCGCGGTTGGTGGGGCAGGTGGTGCAGGCGTGTTGTCCAGCATCACGGGCACGGCCACTTGGTATGCCGGTGGTGGTGGTGGTGGCGGTGCCACTGCAAGCACTGCATTGGGTGGCAGCGGGGTGGGTGGCAATGGCGGTGTGGCCAATGGTGGTGGCACGTCGGGTGCTGCCAACACCGGTAGCGGCGGCGGCGGCGGCGGTATCTCTTCCACGGGCAGTGATGAAGTTGGCGGTGCGGGCGGTTCGGGCATTGTGGTGGTTCGTTACCTCGGTGCCACCGCTGGCACCGGTGGCAGTGTGTCATCGGGCACGGGTCTGGCGGCGGGCTACACGGTGCATCAATTCACCACGGTGGGTGCCAGCACCTTGTCACTCGGGGGCCTGAATTTGATGCTCAACGGCACCATCAGTGGAACTGGCTCGATGGTGAACAACGCAACGGGTGGCAAGATTTCATTGATGAAAGCCAACACCTACACAGGTACCACCACGCTCAGTGGTGGTACTTTGGGTATTTACAACATGGCTTCCATCAGCTCTGGTGCTCTGACTGCGGCCAATAACACCACATTCTTGTTAGGCCGAAACATCACGGGCTTGACGAACAACATCACTTTGAATGGTGTGACCACAGTTGCGTTCGATAACGCTGTCGATTTCTTGGTCGTCGGTGGCGGTGGTGGTGGTGCAGGTGATGGTGGCGGTGGCGGTGGCGGCGGAGCCATCGTGAACCAAACGGGGATTGATTTGGGTTCGGCATTGGCAATCACCGCCACAGTGGGTATCGGCGGATCACCAGGGGCCTGGTCTACAGGTGCTGTTCCTACAGCGGGCGGCATTTCAAGCGTGAGTTTCGGGCCTGCAACCTACACCGCCACAGGTGGTTCGGGCGGGACAAACGGCCCCAGCAGACCAGGTGGTGCAGGGGGCTCAGGCAATCAGTCGACCAGCAATGGCGGCGCAGGTGGTGCGGGCTCAGGGGGCACCACAGGATTAACGGGGGGCAATGGTCCCACCTCAAACATCACCGGCACATTACGCAGTTACGGTGGTGGCGGCGGCGGTGGCGTGACGTTCACCAACTCAGGTGTCTTCACAGGGGGCGCAGGAGGTGCTGGCGGTGGTGGTGCAGGCACATCCATAGCGAACAATGTACCTACGTCTTATGCTTCCGCTGGTTCCCCGAATACGGGTGGTGGTGGTGGTGCGGGTACGGCCAGCTACCTCGCCGTCGGTACAGGTGATGGAACAGGGTATCGAACGCCCGGCGCAGCAGGTGGAACAGGCCTGGTGGTCGTTCGTTATTTAGGTGGGGATGCAGCGACTGGTGGAACGGAAGCAGCTGGTACAGGCACAGCGGCTGGCTATAGCCTTCATACATTTACAAACACGGGCACCAATACGCTCACTTTCAACAGCTTGGCTGCGACGTTCAGTGGAACCGTTGGCGGTCCGGGCTCATTTGTTTTGAACCCATCGGCAGGTGGCAAATTCACCTTCACTCAAAACAACACTTACGCTGGAAGCACCACCCTTAGCGCAGGGACTTTGCAAGTGGGCACAGGTGCCACGGCAGGCAGTTTGGGTGCTTCGTCTGCCAATGTCATCAACAACGGAACGCTGATATTCAATCGCAGCGATGCACTGAGTTACTCAGGCACATTCAGCGGCTCTGGTGCGCTGACCGTGGCGGGCGCTGGTGGCCTCACGCTCAGCGGCGTGGCCAGCTACACCGGCTTGACCACGGTGACCAGCAGTTCGATCAATTACACCAACAACACGGTGCCCAGCACCAGCGGTTTCGCTGGCGCCGGTACGGTCAGCATCGAACCCAGTGCCGCTTCCAGTTTCACCAGCGCGTTCACGCCCAGCTACACCTTTGCCACCACGCTCACTGGTTTGACTTTGGGCAGCAGCACTAACAGCGCCGACATCACCTTGTCTTCGGCGATCAACATTGCTGGTCCGATCACGGTGGACGGTGGGCAGATCAACTTGAACAGCAGTTTGCGGTCCACAGCTTCTGGCGCTGGCATCACCATCCGCGCCAAAACCAACATCAGCAACACCGCACTGGCCACACTGACCACCGCTGGCGGCGATATGTTGTTGGCCTCGAATGTGGACGACCTGTCAGATGGCGACAGCGCCACCAATGGCTACATCCGTCTCGACTACGGCTTGAACGCCTACTCCAATGGCGGCAACATCACCATTGGCGGTGGCAATTTGCTCGGCACCAGTTACGCCATGGGCTCCACCAATGAAGCGCAGACCCATGGTTTCAGGGTGGACGGCGCGCTGACCTTGAGTTCTTCAGGTGGCAATATCAATATACGGGGCAAGTCATCCGCCCGAAATGTTCAAAGTGGTTGGGGCGCATCGGGTGTGGGGTTCTACTTTCTCAGCTCAGAAGGTTTGATTGACAGCGGAACAGGCACCATCTTCATCGACGGCTACAGCCAAACCTCAGGCTCTTCATACAGCTCTGGCATTTACAGTTCCAGCGCTTTCAAAATCACCTCTGCAAACACCACGTCCAATGCCATTCAACTCGTGGGCAAATCCACGGGTTCCAGCGGCGATGCATGGGGCTTTGAATTCGAAGGTGCGTTCTCCATCCTGGCCACAGGCACAGGTGGCGGTATTTCGCTGAGTACCTCCCAAAAAGGCAATGTGTACGAGGGCGTTTTCCGCTCGGAGTTCAACGTGCTGGCCAAGAGCGGTCCTATCACTTGGACCACCAAAGCCGACTCAGATGGCGTGGGAGGCGGGTATTGGTATGGTCCCTTGTCCTACTGGGGTTCCAAGGCGGCCAGCTCGGTGCTGACCAGTTCGTCCAACATCAGCATCGCGGTGGACAACTTCAGCTGGGCTGGTGGCAGCAACCCGTATTTCGCCACCACGGGCACAGTGGAGGTGAAACCGGCATCCACATCGTTCGGTACGACCACTTATCCTGCCTGGTTTGTCATCAACCAAAACGGACAAACCGTGAGTGGCTTCACGGTCGGTAAACCAGGGAGCACGGCGGCTTTGACGGTCAACGCCGCCATCACCGCCAATGGCCCGATCAATTTGTATGGTGGCGATGTGTACATCAGCCAGTCGATGACATCCACGGCGGCCGGCGCGGGGATTTACGTCAAAGCCACGGGCAACATCACCTCCACCGGCGACTTGACGCACAGCACCAATGGCGGCGACATCACCTTCTGGAGCGATGCCGACGCCTCGGGTGGTGGCTATATTTATTTGCACGACCGCATCTTGATCGACTCACGCACCAGTGCCAACCGCAGCAGTGCCCTGATCAGTACCGCCAGCGGTGGCGGTGCCATCACCTTGGGCGGCGGCAGCACCAGCACCACCTTGGCTTCTGGTACCGTGGTGCCCACCGGCTATGCGGCTGACAACACCAGTGCATTGCCAGGCGGTGTCACTTTGGGTTACTTCAACGCGGGACATGACAGCGGTTTGAAGTTTTATTCGGGCGGCGGCAACATCACGCTGTGCGGCAAATCCACCACCGTGTGGAACGGCGACAGCTCGGGCATTGCGGCGTTGGAAGGCCTGACCATGGACGCCGGCAGCAATGGCCACATCACCTTCGATGGCGTCGGTGGACCCAGTGCCGCCAGCTACACCTCGGGCATCTTCTTGGGTTACTGGGGCAGCAATGGCAACGCGACCAGCCTGCTCCGAACAGGCAATGGCAACATCTCGCTCACAGGTGTGGGACTGGGCGGCACCAGCAACCGCGGCATCATTTTCTGTTGCACCGCCGCCAAACCGGTCACCTTGGCTGCCACCGGAACGGGCACGGTGAGTTTGACAGGCACTGGTTCGACGCAAGATTTCCTCTTGTCAGGCGCCAACAATATTTTGGCGGCCAGTGGCGCGATCACGCTGACGGGCACCACCACAGGAGGCACCTTGAAAGCAGACACGGCCGTGACCACCATCGGCTACAAAGCAGGCACCGTGGTCACCAGCTCCACCAGCAACATCACGATCACCGATGACAGCATGACCTTGGCCGCGGGCAATGGCTTGCAGGTCAACACCACGGGCAGATTGACGGTTCAGCCTTATGGCAACAACTTCACCTCGCTGTCCTACCCGATCACCGACTTTGGTGTGTCGTCCGATGTGTCGGGCTTGACGATTGGCAAAGACCTGGGCAGCACCGCCCACACCGACACCGTCACCATCGCGGGCACCACCAGCATTGCCGGGCCGATCAATGTGTATGCGGGCACGATCAATGTCAACAGCAACCTGAGCAGCACCCTAGCCAATGCAGCCATCACATTGAAGGCCTCGGGGGACATCATCTTTGCGTCTGGCGTGGACGTCACCACATCAGGCGGCTCTCAAATCTTTTGGTCTGACAGTGACGGCAGTGGCGCAGGCATGATTGAATCTGGCAACAGTTCTGGCAACTATGGTTTGTTCACCTCCAACGGTGGCGACATCGTGATGGCGGGTGGTGCGGGTATCGCTTCTCCCACAGGATCGGCCTATGGCACGCAAGCGACAAACCTGGTGTATGCCACGTTGAATGCAGGTACCGGCGACATCACCATGCGGGGCACTTCTACAGCCTCGATCAATTACGGCATTGGCCTGCGGTTCTTCACCGGGGCTTCCTTGACGGGCCGCAACATCACACTCGTGGGCACAGGGTCCACCAGCACGAGCAACTATGTCGGCAATTGGGGTGTGGGTTTGGAAGGCACGTTCATCACGGCCAGTGGCACCATCAACATCACCGGCACCGGCGGTGGTTCTGGAACCACAGGCAATGACAACCATGGT
>JACCEC011886191.1_pt1 | contig 22366 bp, 16 predicted proteins | sample 7450121 | NCBI WGS metagenome assembly JACCEC01 (sample SAMN15323455, study PRJNA562643) | freshwater metagenome | isolation source: river surface water | place: USA:Blue River Watershed | collected 2017-08-18 | reverse complement strand
TGGATGTAGACATGCTTGAAGGGCACCTTGCCGGTGAAGTGCGTGGTCATCATGATCATCCGGGCGACCCAGAAGAAGATGATGTCGTAGCCCGTCACGAGGACCGTGGAGGGCAGGTACAGGTCCATGTCCTCCGTTTGCTCGGGCCAGCCCAGGGTAGAAAAGGGCACCAGGGCCGAGGAGTACCAGGTGTCGAGCACGTCCTCGTCGCGGGTGAGCGTCTTGCCCGGTGCCTGGGCCTGGGCCTCGGCTTCATTCTTGGCGACGTAGACCTTGCCGTCCTCGTCGTACCAGGCCGGGATCTGGTGGCCCCACCAGAGCTGGCGGGAGATGCACCAGTCCTGGATGTTGTTCATCCACTGGTTGTAGGTGTTGACCCAGTTCTCGGGCACAAAGCGCACCTCGCCCGACTGCACTGCGTCGATCGCCTTTTGCGCGATGGATTTGCCCGCCGGGTCCTGCGCACTGACCTTGCTCATGGCCACGAACCATTGGTCAGTGAGCATGGGCTCGACCACTTGGCCGGTGCGGGCGCAGCGCGGCACCATCAGGCGGTGCTTCTTGGTTTCGACCAGCAGGCCCTGGGCCTCGAGGTCGGCCACGATCTGCTTGCGGGCGACGAAGCGGTCCAGGCCTTGGTACTTCGCAGGTCCGTTCTCGTTGATCTTGGCGTCCAGGGTGAGCACGCCGATCATGGCCAGGCCGTGGCGCTGACCGACGGCGTAGTCGTTGGCGTCATGCGCGGGGGTGACCTTGACCACCCCGGTGCCGAAGGCACGGTCCACGTAGTCGTCGGCAATGACCGGGATCAGGCGGTCGCACAGGGGCAGGTGCACCTGCTTGCCGATCAGGGCGGCGTAGCGTTCGTCCTCGGGGTGCACCATCACCGCCACGTCGCCCAGCAGGGTCTCGGGACGGGTGGTGGCCACGGTGAGGGCGCCCGAGCCGTCTTCCAGCGGGTAGTTGATGTGCCAAAGGAAGCCGTCTTCCTCTTCACTCTCGACCTCGAGGTCAGAGACAGCGGTCTTGAGTTCTGGGTCCCAGTTAACCAGGCGCTTGCCGCGATAAATCAGGCCCTGCTCGTAAAGCTTGACGAAGGTTTCGGTGACGACGCGCGAGAGCTTGTCGTCCATGGTGAAGTACTCGTGCGACCAGTCCACGCTGTCGCCCATGCGGCGCATTTGGGTGGTGATGGTGTTGCCCGACTGCTCCTTCCATTCCCACACCTTGGCCACGAAGTTCTTGCGCCCCAGGTCATGGCGGCTGACCTTTTGTTGCTGCAGTTGGCGCTCGACCACGATCTGGGTGGCGATGCCGGCGTGGTCGGTGCCCGGTACCCAGACCGTGTTGTGCCCCCGCATCCGGTGGTAGCGGGTGAGGCTGTCCATGATGGTCTGGTTGAAGGCATGGCCCATGTGCAGCGTGCCGGTCACATTGGGCGGTGGGAGCTGGATGGCAAAAGCCTCCTGGCCTGCCTGGGCCCGGCCGGTGCCCCGGTGGCCGGCGCGCCCGTAGCCACGCTGCTCCCACAGGGGACCCCAATGGGCCTCCAGGGCGGCGGGCTCGAAGGATTTGGACAGGCTTTGGAGGCCGCTCTGCTGGGGGTTGTCGCTCATGGTCTGGCGGAAAAAGAAAAGACGGCATCCGCCTGCCGTCCTGGGGTTCGGGAACTCGTTCTGATTCTATTCGGCGCCCCTTGGGCCGCTGGGCGCCACTCTCCGGTAACGCTTGTTTGCTTGGTTGGCGCCCGATTGCAGACATCTATTAGGGTTATCACCTAAATAGTCGCAGTCAATTCATTGAATTGACGCGTCCAATTGGACGGGGCCCTGACGGGCCCCTACATTTGCGTTGACTTCGCCCACGCCCGACGGGCTGGCGGGGTATTTTTGTCTTCTTTCCAACCACCAGGAGGTGTTCCATGGCAGCTCTCAAAGGCTCCAAGACCGAAGAGAACTTGAAGGCAGCGTTTGCCGGCGAGTCCCAGGCAAACCGTCGTTATCTTTATTTCGCAAACAAGGCGGACGTTGAGGGTCAAAACGACGTGGCCGCTCTGTTCCGCTCCACCGCGGAAGGTGAGACTGGCCATGCCCACGGCCACCTCGAGTGGCTCGAGCAGTGCGGTGACCCCGCCACTGGCCTGCCCATTGGCAGCACCCGCCAGAACCTTTCTGCGGCCGTTGCCGGCGAAACCCACGAGTACACCGACATGTACCCGGGTATGGCCAAGACGGCCCGCGACGAGGGCTTTGACGAGGTCGCCGATTGGTTCGAGACCCTGGCCAAGGCCGAGCGCTCGCACGCCAACCGCTACCAGAAGGCGTTGAACGAACTGGTCGACTGACCCGTATCGCGATGCTTTGTGCTGGGCATGGCTCGCGCCGTGCCCAGTGCCAAGCACCGATTCTTGTATCCCTCCCCAGAGCACTCGAACCACAAGGACAGACGCCATGGCCCGCGAAGGCAGCCTGGAAGCCCCGACTCGGCATCCGATCGATTGGAAGAACCCCGACTTCTATGACGAGGAGGCGACCTTCCATGAGATGGAGCGCATCTTTGACATTTGCCACGGCTGCCGGCGCTGCGTGAGCCTGTGCGGCTCCTTCCCGACCTTGTTCGACCTGGTCGACGAGGGGCCCACTGGCGAACTCGACGGGGTGGACAAGCAGGACTTCTGGAAGGTGGTAGACCAGTGCTACCTGTGCGACCTGTGCTACCTGACCAAGTGCCCCTACGTGCCGCCGCACGAGTGGAACCTGGACTTCCCGCACACCATGCTGCGCGCCAAGGCGATCAAGTTCAAAAAAGGTGAGGTGGGCGCGGGAGAGAAATTCCTGGCCTCCACGGACACGCATGGCAGCTTCGCAGGCATCCCTATCGTGGTGCAGGCGGTTAACGCGATCAACTCCACCAAGCCCGCCCGCGCCCTGATGGAGTCCGCCCTGGGTGTGGACAAGGACGCCTGGTTGCCCAGCTTGGCCACGCACAAGTTCCGCTCCGAGGCGGCCACCTCGGCTGACTTCCCGGTCAAGGCCGGCGAGAAGACCCCGGGCAAGGTGGCGATCTACGCGACCTGCTACGTGAACTACAACGAGCCGGGCATCGGCCACGACCTGCTCAAGGTCCTCGCGCACAACGAGGTTCCGTATGTGCTGGTCGACAAGGAAAAATGCTGCGGTATGCCCAAGCTGGAGCTCGGTGATCTGGAGTCGGTCGACGCCAACAAGCAAGTCAACATCCCGGTGCTCGATCGCTACGCCCGCGAGGGCTACGCCATCCTCTCGGCCGTTCCAAGCTGTACGCTGATGTTCAAGCAGGAGCTTCCGCTGATGTACCCCGAAGACGAAGCGGTGCAGCGGGTCAAGGCCGCGATGTGGGACCCCTTCGAGTACCTCATGGCCCGCAAGCGCGATGGCCTGCTCAAGACCGAATTCACCGAGCCCCTGGGCAAGGTGGCCTACCAGGTGCCGTGTCACGGCCGGGTGCAGAACATCGGCAAGAAGACCGAGGAAATGCTCAAGATGATCCCGGACACCCAGGTGCATACGCACGAGCGCTGCTCGGGCCATGCCGGCACCTTTGGCGTGAAGAAGGCAACGCACCAGCAGGCGATGAAGATCGGCAAGCCGCTGTTCAAGAAGATGGCGGAGCACTCCGCCGGCGGTGCGCCCGACGTGATCACCTCCGACTGCCCCCTGGGCGGTCACCATATTGCCCAGGGCTTTGAGGTCAACGGCCTGGGCGCCCCCGAGATGCAGCACCCGCTGACCCTGGTGCGGCGCGCCTACGGATTGAAGTGAGACCAAGACGAGAAACGAGGAGAGGACCATGCAGCTGACCGGACAAGTCACCGCCGACAGCCTGATGACGCTCGAGGCCTATACCAAGTGGCGTAAGGCGCACAAGGCGGACGTGATCGCGCACCGCAAACTACGCTCAGTTCAACTGGGCGAGCATGTGAGCGTGCAATTTGAGAGCGAGACCACCATCCGCTACCAAATCCAGGAAATGCTCCGCATCGAGAAGATCTTCGAGGAAGAGGGCATCGCCCACGAGATCGAGGCCTACACCCCGTTGCTGCCCGATGGCAGCAATTGGAAGGCAACCCTGATGATCGAGTACCCCGATATCAACGAGCGTCGCCGCGAACTGGCCCGCCTGATTGGTATCGAAGACCGGATGTTTGTCGAGGTCGAAGGTCATGCCCGCGTCTATGCCATCGCCGACGAGGATCTGGACCGCGAGAACGAAGAAAAGACCTCGGCAGTGCACTTCCTGCGCTTCGAGCTGCCGGCCGCGGCCAAGGCGTCGGTGAAGGCAGGCGCCAGCGTCAAGCTCGGTTGCGACCACGTCAACTACCCCGCCCACCTCACGATTGCGGCCGAAACCCTGGCTTCGCTGGCGGGGGATTTGCGCTGAGGCTCTGTCAGGCGCGGGCGAATCAGTCCGGCGTGAAGAGGTCTACCCGGTCGGTGATGATGCCGTCTGTGCCAAGCGCAAGCAGGTGCGCGGCAACGGACTCGTCGTTCACTGTGTAAGACAGGCAGCGCATTGCGGCCGCATGAACCGCTGCGACCCGGGGCGCATCCCACAGCGCGTAGTTGCAGACGACAGCCACGCAGCCCAGGGCCGTGGCCTCCTCCAGCCAGCCGGGCCGCAGGGTGTCGAGGAGCAGGCCGCGGGGCAGTTGCGGTGCACTGGCGCGAGCGCCCTCCAGGGCTTCGGTCTTGAACGAGGTGAGCAGGGGCAGCACCGCCTGGCCTGCCCACAAGCGCTCGGCATGCGCGCCCACCGCCTCGCCGGTCATGCGCTCCGTGCCCGGCGTGGGCTTGATCTCGATGTTCAACGCGTGGCCGTTGGCAAGGCAATAGCGGGACAGGGCCTCCAGCGTGGGAATGCTTTCTCCGGCATAGGCGCGGGAGTGCCAGCGGCCGGCGTCCAGGCGGGAGAGTGCCGACCAGGTCTGCTCGCCGGCGACACCCCGGCCATTGCTGGTGCGCTCAAGCGTGGCGTCGTGCAGCAGGAAGGCCACGCCGTCGGCGGAGAGCTTGGCGTCGCACTCGAACATGCGGTAGCCGTGGGCGGCACCTAGGCGAAAAGCGGCCAGGGTGTTCTCTGGCCCGAGCTTGCCGGCGCCTCGGTGAGCAATCCAGCGCGGGTAGGGCCAGGCGGGCAGTTTGGCGGCATTCATGGGCGTGTTGCGGGGTAGCAGTGTCAATCCTTGAGGCGCTTGCCGCTCTCAGCGTCGAACCAGTGCACGCGGTCGGCGCGCGGTGCCACCGTGAGCGTGCTGCCATTTGCGGGCGCGCCACGGCCTTCGTCCAGGCGTACGATGAGACTTTCGCTGCCCAGCCGGCCATAGACCAGGCGCTCAGCGCCCAGGAGCTCGGTGGATTCGACCCGGACCTGCCAGCCACTTGTCGCGATGTCCAGATGCTCCGGCCGTATCCCCAGGAGCGCGCCCGCCCGGCCGCCCGGCGCGTCCTTAAGCAGATTCATCGGCGGCGATCCGATAAATCCCGCCACATAGGTGGTGGCTGGCTGTGCATAGACCTCCTCGGGCGTGCCGAACTGCTCCATCACCCCCGCGTTCATCACGATCATCCGCTGGGCGAGGGTCATGGCTTCGACCTGATCGTGGGTCACGAAGAGCGAGGTGATGCCCAACTCGCCATGTAGCTTTTGGATCTCCAACCGGGTCTGGGCACGCAGCTTCGCATCCAGATTGGAGAGTGGCTCGTCGAAGAGAAACACCTGGGGCTGGCGCACGATTGCCCGGCCCATGGCGACGCGCTGGCGCTGGCCGCCCGAGAGCTGGCCAGGCTTGCGCGCCAGAAGGTGCGAAAGCTCGAGGATGGCGGCCGCCTTGTCGACCCGCTGGCGAATTTCGGACTCGGGCAGCTTGCGGATCTTGAGGCCATAGGCCATGTTCTCGAACACGGTCATGTGCGGGTAAAGGGCGTAGTTCTGGAACACCATCGCGATGTCGCGGTCGGCGGGCTCCACCTCATTGACCACCCGACCGCCGATGGCAATCTCGCCGCCTGTGATCTCCTCGAGCCCGGCGACCATGCGCAGCAGCGTCGACTTGCCGCAGCCCGAGGGGCCAACGATGACGACGAACTCCCCGTCATTGATCTCGGCGTTGACGCCATGGATCACCTGCACCGCCGTCGCGCCCTTGCCGTAGCACTTGACCACGTTCTGGAGGGAAATTCCTGCCATTTTTTCTTGCCTGCTTATTTTTCGGTGTCGACCAAGCCCTTGACGAACCACTTTTGCATGCCGATGACGACCAGGGCTGGCGGTACCATGGCAAGGACCGCGGTGGCCATCACCATGGCCCAATCGGTCTGCGCGTCGCCGCCGGAGATCATGCGCTTGATGCCGATGACGATCGGGTACATCTCCTCCCGGGTGGTGACCAGCAGGGGCCAGAGGTACTGGTTCCAGCCATAGATGAACTGGATGACGAACAGCGCAGCCATCGGCGTAACCGACAGCGGCAGCAAGACATCGCGAAAAAATCGCATCGGTCCGGCGCCATCGATTCGGGCAGCCTCTACCAGCTCGTCTGGCACGGTCATGAAGAACTGTCGGAACAAAAAGGTGGCCGTGGCTGAGGCGACCAAAGGCACGGTCAGTCCGGCATAGCTGTCGAGCATTCCCAGGTCGGCCACCACCTTGTAGGTGGGCGCGATGCGAACCTCCACAGGAAGCATCAGGGTGATGAACACTGCCCAGAAGACTGCCTTGCGCAGGGGGAAACGGAAGTAGACGATGGCAAATGCCGACAGCAGCGAGATCGTGATCTTGCCCAGCGTGATGCAGAGGGCCGAGATCAGACTGACCAGCATCATCCGGCCTACCGGCGCGTGCGAACCGGGCCCGGTGTGCTCCCCGAGTAGCACGGTGCGGTAGTTTTCCCACAGGTGGCCACCTGGAAGCAGGGGCATGGGCGCCTGAACCACGGCGTCATTGGTATGGCTCGAGGCCACGAATGCGACATAGAGCGGGAAAGCGACGATGACCACGCCCAGTACCAGCACCAGGTGGGTCAGGACATCGAGGAATCGGTTGCGTTCGATCATGGCCGAGGGGTATTGACCATCAGTAGTGGACGCGCTTCTCGACGAAGCGGAACTGGATCACCGTCAGGCCGATCACGATGACCATCAAAACCGCGGACTGCGCGGCTGAACTGCCCAGGTCCATGGCCTTGAAGCCGTCGAAGTAGACCTTGTAGACCAGGATCGCCGTGTCCTTGCCTGGCCCGCCCCGGGTAGCGGCGTCGACGATGGCGAAGGTGTCGAAGAAGGCGTAGACGATGTTGATCACCAGCAGGAAGAAGGTGGTGGGCGACAGCAGCGGCAGCTGGATGGTCCAGAAGCGGCGCCAAGGGCCGGCCCCGTCGATGGCAGCGGCCTCGATCAGCGATCGGGGAATCGACTGAAGACCGGCGACGAAAAAGAGGAAGTTGTATGACAGCTGCTTCCAGACGGCCGCCATCACGATCAGTGCCATGGCGTGTCGGCTATTGAGCAACGCGTTCCATTCGAAACCAAGCTGGTTGAGCCACCAGGAAACGATACCTACGCTAGGCGCGAACAGAAACAACCAGAGTACCCCGGCCACTGCCGGCGCCACCGCATAGGGCCAGATCAGGAAGCTTCGATACGCCATGGCCGCACGACCTGCGCGGTCGGCAAATATGGCCAGCAGCAGGGACAGGCTCAGTCCCAGGCTGGCCACGAGCACAGAAAAGAGGGCGGTTGTCTTGAACGACTCAAGGTAGCCCTCGTCTGCAAACAGTTGGCTGAAGTTCTCCAGGCCCACCCATTCGACCGAGGTGCCGAAGGGATCCTGTTGTTGCAGGGACTGCAACAGGGTCTGACCCGCCGGCCAAAAGAAGAAAACCGAGATCACTGCCAGCTGCGGGGTGAGCAGCAGCCAGGGCAGCCATCGTGAGCGGTAGTAGACGCGCTTGTCCATGGAATGAGTATGCCCTCAGGGAAAAGGCGAGGCCCCGCCGCAGCGGGGCCTCAGCGAGGACCGGGTCGCAGGAAAAGTCAGGACTTGTTCGCCTTCTGGAACCGCTCTAGCTGTTCGTTGCCGCGCTTGACGATGGCATCGAGCGCCTCCTTGGCGGTCTTCTTGCCGGCCCATACCTGCTCGAGTTCCTCATCCTCGATCGCGCGGATCTGGACGTAGTTGCCAAGGCGAATTCCGCGCGACTTGTCGGTGGTCTTGCGGATCATCTGGTTGACAGCGGTGTCTGCCCCGGGGTTTTGCTTGTAGAAGCCAGACTCCTCGGTCTTCTTGAACGCGGCCAAGGTGATCGGCAGGTAGCCCGTGCGCTTGTGACTGGCCGATTGGATGTCGACGTTGGACAGGAACTCGAAGAAGGTGGCCACGCCCTTGTATTCCTCAGGCTTCTTGCCCGACATGACCCACAGGCTGGCGCCCCCGATGACGGTGTTCTGCGGTGCGCCGGCCACGTCCGGGTAGTAAGGCAAGGACGCGACCGCAAACTTGAACTTCGCGTTCTTTGCCACGTTGCCGTAGAAGCCGGAGGAGGTGGTGATCATCGCGCACTCACCCGAGACGAAGCTGGCCTCAGGCACGTTAGCCCGTCCTTTGTAGATGAACAGGCCGGTCTTGGCCATATTCCCCAGGTTCTCGATATGCCGGACATGCAGGTCCGAGTTGACCACCAGGCGGGCGTCGAGCCCCTTGAGGCCATTTCCCTTGGTCGCAAGCTCCGTGTTGTGCCAGGTGGAGAACGACTCCAGTTGCGTCCAGCCCTGCCAGGCCACGGTGATCGGGCACTTGTGGCCGCTGGCCTTGAGCTTGGCGGCAGCAAGTGCGACCTCGGGCCAAGTGGCCGGCGGCTTGTCGGCGTTGAGCCCGGCAGCTGCAAACGCGTCCCGGTTGATATAGAACACCGTTGTCGAGCTGTTGAAGGGGAAGCTCATCATCTGGCCATTGGGCGCGGTGTAGTAACCGGCGACGGCGGGAATGTACGCATTCGGGTCGAACTTCTTGCCGGCGTCGGCCATGACCTTTCCGACCGGGACCACCACGCCCTTGCTGGCCATCATGGTGGCGGTGCCCACCTCGAACACTTGCAGGATGTGCGGTGCGGTGCCAGCGCGGAAGGCGGCCACCGCCGCGGCATAGGACTCGTCATAGGTGCCCTTGAAGACCGGGACCACCTTGTAGGCTTTTTGGCTGGCGTTGAACTCCTTGGCCAGGTCGTTGACCCATTCGCCGTTGACCGCGGTCATGGAGTGCCACCACTGGATCTCGGTCTGGGCCAGGGCCGGCAGTGTGGCACTGGCAGAGAGGACGGCCGCAACGGCGATTTTGTTTAGTACTTTCATCATCATTTTCTCCTCAAAATGATCAGCGTCAGTGGAGCATGGCATCCTAACGCGACAGGATCGTGACTGAAGCAAGACATTGTCCGACTCCATCAACGAGTCGCGCCTCGGGGGTTTCCCCCGCTATCTGCGCGGGCCTATACCCTTTGGTACCATTACTCCTCAGCCGCGCCCGCTTTCCATCCTTTCGGCTGAAGCCCGATCGCGATGAACGCACCCACCACTCTCCATCACCTGCTGGCCGCGGCCGACGAGGCGTCCCCGCGCCTGCGTGAAATTCCCTACAACTACACCTCGTTCTCCGACCGAGAGATCGTGATCCGGCTGCTCGGCGAGCGTGCCTGGGAGGTGCTGGGGCAATTGCGCCAGGAGCGTGCCACCGGCCGCTCGGCCCGCATGCTCTACGAGGTGCTGGGCGACATCTGGGTGGTGCAGCGCAACCCCTATTTGCAGGACGACTTGCTGGACAACCCCAGCCGACGTCGCCAGCTGGTCGAGGCCCTTCACCACCGCCTGTCTGAGGTGCAAAAGCGCCGCACGCCGGAGCATGCTGCGGCCCGTGATCTGTTGGTGGGTGAACTGCTCGAGGCGGCCAGCCGCGCGGTGCAGGCCTTCGACGCCAGCTTCAAGGCGATGGCCGAGCTTCGCCGCCGCACGCAGCGCCAGCTCGGGCGGCTCACCGCCCGCGACAACATCAAGTTTGACGGCCTCTCTCGCGTCTCGCATGTGACCGACGCCACCGACTGGCGGGTTGAGTACCCCTTTGTGGTGCTCATTCCCGACACCGAGGCCGAGATGGCCGCTCTGGTGCGCGGTTGCATCGAATTGGGCCTCACCATCATTCCGCGCGGGGGCGGCACCGGCTACACCGGCGGCGCGATTCCGCTCACCTGGAAGAGCGTGGTCATCAACACCGAGAAGCTCGAGGCCATGACCGAGGTCGAGCTCGTGGCTGCGCCTGGCCACGCGCAGCCCTTGCCCACCGTGTGGACCGAAGCCGGCGTGGTCACCCAACGCGTGGCCGATGCCGCCGAACGCGCGGGCTTCGTCTTTGCGGTCGACCCGACCTCGGCCGAGGCCTCTTGCATTGGCGGCAACATCGCGATGAATGCCGGCGGCAAAAAGGCGGTGCTCTGGGGCACGGCCCTGGACAACCTGCTGTCCTGGCGCATGGTTACCCCCGACGCCGAATGGCTGGAGGTGGTGCGCATGGACCACAACCTGGGCAAGATCCACGACGCCGAGGTCGCCACTTTCGAACTGCGCTACTTCCCGGCCGACGCCAAGAAGATCGACTGGGCCAAGCCGGCGCGTACCGAGCGCCTGGTCATCCCCGGCCGAAGCTTTCGCAAGGAGGGCCTGGGCAAGGACGTGACCGACAAGTTCCTCTCGGGACTGCCCGGCATCCAGAAAGAGGGCTGCGATGGCCTCATCACCAGCGCTCGCTGGGTGGTGCACCGCATGCCCTCGCACATTCGCACTGTGTGCCTGGAGTTCTTCGGCCATGCCAAGGACGCGGTGCCCAGCATCGTCGAGATCAAGGACTTCATGTTCGCCGAGCAGCGCCGAACCGGCACTGTGCTGGCCGGGCTCGAGCATCTGGACGACCGCTACCTGCGGGCGGTGGGCTACACCACCAAGTCCAAGCGCGGCGTGCTGCCCAAGATGGTCCTGATCGGTGACATCGCCGGCGACGACGCCGACGCGGTGGCCCGCGCCGCCTCCGAGGTGGTGCGCCTGGCCAATTCGCGCAGCGGCGAGGGCTTTACCGCCATCAGCCCCGAGGCGCGTAAGAAGTTCTGGCTGGACCGCAAGCGCACCGCCGCGATCAGCCGTCACACCAACGCCTTCAAGATCAACGAAGACGTGGTGATTCCGCTGGACCGGATGGCCGACTACACCGACGGTATCGAGCGGATCAACATCGAGCTGAGCCTGCGCAACAAGCTCAAGCTGGTGAGCGAGCTCGAGGCCTTCTTCGCCCGCGGCCAACTGCCCCTGGGCAAGCACGACGACGCCAGCGAAATTCCCTCGGCCGAACTGCTCGAGGACCGGGTGGCCCAGGCCCTGGCCCTGCTGCGCGAGGTGGGTGCGCTCTGGCAAGACTGGCTGACCCGGGTCGACGAGTTGTTCCCGCAGCTGCAAGACCACTCTCTGCGTGCCAGCTGGAAGACGCAGATCCGCGTCCCCTTGCAGCAGATCTTCTCTGGCCAGGCCTTCGGCCCGCTGCTGGCCGAGGTGAACGCCATCCACAAGCGCGTGCTCAAAGGCCGGGTCTGGGTGGCGCTGCACATGCACGCCGGCGACGGTAATGTGCACACCAATATTCCCGTCAACAGCGACGACTACGCCATGTTGCAGGCCGCCCACCAGGCAGTGGCACGCATCATGGGCCTGGCGCGTTCGCTCGGCGGCGTGATCTCTGGCGAGCACGGCATCGGCATCACCAAGCTGGAGTTTCTCACCGACGAGGAGCTGGCGCCCTTTGCCGACTACAAGCGCCGTGTCGATCCCGAGGGACGGTTCAACCGCGGCAAGCTGCTGCGGGAAACGGGCATCCGCAACGACAACGGTATCGAACTGCGTGCCGACCTGGCTCATGCCTACACGCCCAGCTTCGGACTGATGGGCCATGAGTCTTTGATCATGCAGCAGTCCGACATCGGCGCCATTGCCGACAGCGTCAAGGACTGCCTGCGCTGCGGCAAGTGCAAGCCGGTGTGCGCCACTCACGTGCCGCGCGCCAACCTTTTGTACAGCCCGCGCAACAAGATTCTGGCGACCTCGCTGCTGGTCGAAGCCTTCCTCTACGAGGAGCAGACCCGGCGCGGCGTCTCTATCAAGCACTGGGAGGAGTTCGAGGACGTGGCTGACCACTGCACGGTCTGCCACAAGTGCGAATCGCCCTGCCCGGTGAAGATCGACTTCGGCGACGTGTCCATGAACATGCGCAACCTTTTGCGCAAGATGGGGCAGAAGACCTTCCGCCCCGGCCAGGCCGCGGCCATGTTGATGCTCAATGCGACCAACCCCGAGACCATCAAGCTGGCCCGCAGCGCGATGGTGGGTGTCGGCTTCAAGGTCCAGCGCTTGGCCAGCGACCTGCTGCGGGGTTTTGCCCGCAAGCAAACCGCCCTGCCACCCTCCACCCATGGCACCGCCCCGATCAAGGAGCAGGTGATCCATTTCATCAACAAGAAGCTGCCCGGTGGTTTGCCCAAGCGCACCGCCCGCGCCTTGCTGGACATCGAGGACAAGGACTACGTCCCGATCATTCGCAACCCGAAGGCCACCACCAGCGAGTCGGAGGCGGTTTTCTACTTCCCGGGCTGCGGCTCGGAGCGCCTGTTCTCTCAGGTGGGCCTGGCCACCCAGGCCATGCTCTGGGATGCTGGCGTACAAACCGTGCTGCCCCCGGGCTACCTGTGCTGCGGCTATCCCCAGCGCGGCGCGGGCCAGTTCGACAAGGCCGAGAAAATCATCACCGACAACCGGGTGCTGTTCCATCGTGTCGCCAACACGCTCAACTACCTGGACATCAAAACGGTGGTGGTCTCCTGCGGCACCTGCTACGACCAGCTTCAGGGTTACGAGTTCGACAAGATCTTCCCGGGCTGCCGCATCATCGACATCCACGAGTTCCTGATGGAGAAGGGCTACAAGCTGGAGGGGGGCCAGGGTTACCTGTACCACGACCCCTGCCACACCCCGATGAAGCTCCAGGATCCGATGAAGACGGTCAAGGCCCTGGTTGGTGACCAGGTGCTCAAGTCCGACCGCTGCTGCGGCGAGTCGGGCACCCTCGGGGTGTCCCGTCCGGACATCTCCACCCAGGTGCGCTTCCGCAAAGAGGAGCAACTGCGCAAGGAAGAGTCCGCGCTGCGCGCGACCGGCTCGGTGGCGGCCGAGGGCCCGGTGAAGATCCTCACCAGCTGCCCCAGCTGCCTGCAGGGCCTCTCCCGCTACGGCAATGACCTGCAAAACGGCCTGCTCGAGGCCGACTACATCGTGGTCGAGATGGCTCAGCGCCTGCTGGGTCCCGACTGGATGCCTCAGTACGTGCAGGCCGCCAACCAGGGCGGCATCGAGCGCGTGCTGGTCTGATTGCCCACTAAATTAAATATTAATAGCTAAAAAACACCTCATGCGTGTATAAAAGCACGTATTGATGAGCTGCGCCCCATCCCGGGGCCAGGGGGTGTACATGCGGCTGTTGTGGGTACGGACGCTGGCGGCGGTGCTGGCGGGGCTTCTTGTGGGTGGGCAGGCGCAGGCGCAAACGCAGGCGCGATCCCAAGTTCAAGCCCAAGGTCAAGCCCAAGGTCAAGGTCAAGGTCAAGGTCAAGGGCGGGCCGGGGAGGTGGAATCCCTGCGCGGCGTGGTCGTCGCCCAGGCCCCTGGCGAGCCGCCCCGCAGCCTGGCCCGTGGTGACACCCTGCGCGAGGGCGATCAGCTGCAGTCGGCGCCCTCAAGCGGCGCGGTCCTGCGGCTCGACGACGGCAGTCGCCTGACCCTGCGTCCTGACACCCGCTTGGTGCTGCGCACCTGGCGCTACCAGCCGCAGGCGCCGGGCGAGGAGCCTGCCCCCGACAACCGTTTGGTGGTCGACTTGCTGCGCGGCGGCCTACGGGCGGTGGCCGGGCTCGTCACCCGCAGCGGACCAGACGCCGCGCGCATCCAGACGCCGGTGGCGGCCATCGGCATCCGTGGCACCGACCTGTACGCCCGCTTGTGCCGGGGCGAGGTGGATTGTCTGCCACCCCGGTCTGGCACCGGTGCGGCCCCCGATGGGAGTGCGGCGGCACGTCGGACCGCGGGGAGCGCCGCCCCGCCCACCAGCGCCCGGGTGGTATCCCTCGAGGGCCGTGCCGAGGCGATCGACCCGCTCGAGCGGCGCCGAAGGCTGCTGCCCGGTGCCAGTCTCTACCCCGGAGACCGCATCGCCACCGCACCGGCCAGCCATCTGGTGCTGGCCTTTCGCGACGACGCACGCCTGACCCTGGGCGCCGCCTCCGAGTTGCGCATCGACGACTACCGCTACGACGAGGAGGCGCCGCAGGAGGGCCGGATGCTGGTGTCGGTGCTGCGCGGCACCTTGCGCGCGCTCACCGGTCTGATCGCCCGGGCCGACCCGCGCCATGTCACCGTCACCACCCCCACCGCGACCCTGGGTATCCGGGGCACCGGCTTTGACCTGGCTTGCCTGGGTGCCTGTGCCGAGGGCCGGCGTGCGCCCGCCGAGGAGGACTGGCTGAGGGTCTGCACCTGGCGCGGCGCGGTCGACCTGCGCCCTCCGGACGAGCCGGTGTCCGAGCCGGTGGTGGAGGACCGTTGCGCAGCGCTCGCGGCGGCCGGCGTCCAGCCCCTGACCACCCCCCTGGTGCTGGAGGGGCCGCGTCCCGATTCGGTGACGGTGCCCGCCTCCCTGTTTTCCCGCATGCCCCTGCCGGTGACCCTCGAGGGCCTGCTGGTCTATGTGGAGGTGGGCAGCGTACGCCTGTCGGGCGCTGCGGGGGAGCGCGACCTGGGCAATGGCGAGGCCGGTCTGGCCGACGCCACCCGTGTGGAGCGCCTGGCCGATATCAGCTGGGCGCGTGAGCAGTGGCAGACCGGGCTGGGTTCCCTGTTGGGCACCAGTGGTCTGAGCGCGATTTGTCGGCGCTAGAACCGGATCAAGGAGTGCATGAATGAAGCCAACTTGGATGCGTGTACGGATCCTGCGCGCCGCTGGCGCAGGCGCGCTGGTGCTGGCGTTGGTGGTTCCAGGCTTGGCCCTGGCGGGGTCCGACGACGACGGGCCCCGCTTTGACGTCACCGGTTTCGACCTGCGCGGCGCTGACCCCTTGCCGCCCGGCCACGCCGAGGCTGTGCTCGCGCCCTTCGTCGGACCCGGCGCCAGCCTGGCGCGCTTGCGTGAAGCGGTGGCGGCGCTGGAGGCGGCGCTGCGTGCCCAGGGCCTGGGCCTGTACCGCGTGGCGCTGCCGCCGCAGGCGCTGGAGGGGCGGGTGGTCTTGGCTCTCGAGCCGCTACGCCTCGATCGGATCGAGGTGCAGGGCAACAACCTCTCCAGCGAGGCCCAGGTACGCCGCAGCCTGCCAGCGCTGGTGACCGGTGGTACGCCCGACCTGCACCAGCTCGCGGCCCAGGCCTCGCTGGCCAATGACAGTCCGGTCCGGCAGGTACAGGTGGTGCTGCGCGAGGGGCGCGCCGACATGCCAGGCGCAGGTCGGGGGGAGGGCGACGCCGGCGCCGATGAGCGCGTGGAGGCGGGCCGGGTCGACGCCAGGATTTTGGTGCGCGAGCAGCGGCCTGCATCGTTGACCGCGATCTTGTCCAACTATGGCAGCGCCGCCACCGGCCGGGACCGATTCACGGTCAGCGGCCGCCACGCTGACCTGGCGGGTCGCGACATCGACCTGCAGGCAAGCTACACCACCTCACTCGAGCGGCCCCAAGATGTGCGTCAGGCGGGTCTCTCCCTGCGGGTGCCGCTCTACCCGCTGGGCGTGCAGTTGTCCGGCTTCGTCACCCGCTCAGACATCGTTGGCGACTTCGGCGACTTCCGCAGCACCGGCGCTGGTTCGGTGTCGGGTCTAGAACTGGCAACCTACCTGGCCACCGGCGGGCAGGCCCGCCACCGCATGGCCCTGAGCCTGCAGGACCGCCTGTTTGAAACGACCCGGATTGACGACCAGTTGCTGCCCGGCCAGGTGGACCGACGCACCCGCCCTTTGGGCTTGCGCTATTCGGGGCGGCTGGAGGGTCAGCCTGGGGCGACCCCGGATGCGGGCCCCATGGCAGCCCTGCGGCCTGAGGCCGGGCAATGGCAGTGGGCCGCAGAGTGGCTGGCGAACACCGGCTCTGGCACCGGCAATGATCTGGCGGCCTATCAGTCGGAAGACCCGCGCGTGCACCGGGTGCGATGGCAGGCCCTCCGGCTGTCGATCGCCAATGGCCGGGACCTGTCCGCCTGGCGCCTGCTGTGGCGGGTGCAGGGCCAATTGGCCAGCACCGCCCTGATCGCGGGCGAGCAGTTTGGCCTCGGCGGTCTGAACTCGGTGCGTGGCACCCGTGACGAGCGGCCCTTGTCCGGCGACAGCGGCTGGCAGGGCTCGGTGGAACTCGCTGCCCCGCCCCGAGATGGCTGGCGAGCCGTCGCCTTCGTCGACGCCGGCGGCATCGCGAGCAAACCGCCGCAGGACGGTGAGCCGGCGCTTGACCGGCTCGCCAGCGCAGGGCTGGGCCTGCGTTGGAGTGATCCCAGGCTTGCTGTGGTGCTGGATTGGGGCCGTATCATCACAGGCAGCCGCGTTCCGCTGGCGGTGCAACCCAGCGCGCCGCAGCGGGGTGACGAGCGGCTGTACCTGGCCCTTTACTTCCGATTCTGACTGCGAGCACTCTATCCATGGCTGGTCTTCAAGCCGATACGCCCGTCCCTACCTCCGTGACCGCCCACGGCCAGTCCCGTGTGCTGGAGGTGGCCTTTTCCGACGGCGCCCACTTCCGCATTCCGTTTGAGCTGATGCGCGTGTACTCGCCCCCGGCCGAGGTCCAGGGCCATGGCCCCGGGCAGGAGGTGCTGCAGACTGGCAAGCGCGAGGTCACTCTGGAGGCGCTTGAGCCGGTGGGCAACTACGCGGTGCAGCCGCACTTCGCCGACGGGCATTCAAGCGGGCTCTTTTCTTGGGCCTATCTCTACCGGCTAGGGGCCGAGCAGGACCGGCTGTGGGCCGACTACGAGCGCCGCCTGGCAGAGGCTGGCCGGGGTCGGGACGAGCCGATGCCCGTATCTGCCGGCGCTAGCTGCGGCCACTGAGGCGCGGCCCGCCATGCCCCGGGCGGGCCGGGGTTTTCTGCCTGGCCGGTGGGGCTACGCCTCCTACAATCGGACGCCATGAGCTCCACCCATTTTGGCTTCCAGCAGGTCGACGAGCAGGACAAGGCCCGCCGCGTGCGCGGTGTGTTCGATTCCGTGGCCTCGCGCTACGACATGATGAACGACCTCATGTCGATGGGCCTGCATCGCGCCTGGAAGGCCTACACCGTCATGGTGGCCGACCTGCGACCGGGCCATCAGGTGCTGGACATCGCCGGCGGCACCGGTGACATGGCCCAGGCCTTCGCGCGCAAGGTCGGGCCTACCGGCCGGGTGGTGCACACCGACATCAACGAAGCCATGCTGCGTACCGGCCGGGATCGCCTGGTCGACGCTGGCCTGGTGTTGCCCACCCTGGTGTGCGACGCCGAGAAGTTGCCCTTCCCCGATGCCAGCTTTGACCGTGTCTGCGTCGCATTTGGCCTGCGCAACATGACCCACAAGGATGTGGCGCTACGCGAGATGCACCGTGTGCTGCGGCCTGGGGGCAAGCTGTTGGTGTTGGAGTTTTCCCGCATCGCCAAGCCCCTTGCCAAAGCCTACGACTGGTATTCCTTCAACGTGCTGCCCCGCTTGGGGCAGATGGTGGCGGGCGACGCCGAGAGCTACCGCTACCTCGCGGAATCAATCCGCATGCATCCCGATCAGGAAAGCCTGAAGACCCTGATGAAGGAAAGCTGTTTTAGTCATGTGGATTACCACAACCTCACTGGCGGAGTGGTCGCGCTTCATGTTGGAATTCGGGTCTGAATCTGGTTCGGGCGTTTGCAGGTCGATGCTCGATAGCGGGTTGAGTGCCGCGGGCATCAGGCCTGCGGGCGTCTTTTGCACCTCTTCGCCCACAGCCGGGCGTCTTTTGAAGGAAGTCGTGAGATGAAGTTCTGGACTGCGCTTGTCGCCGGCGTCTTGCTGGTGGCCTCTATGCAAGCCGAGGCTGCACGCCGTATGGGCGGTGGCAACTCCGTCGGTCGCCAATCTGGCAACGTCACCCAGCGCGAGGCCGTCCGCCCCGCTGCACCTTCCAACACCGCTCCTGCCAACGCCGCGCCGGGGGCTACCCCTGGTGCTCCCGCGGCTGCCCCGCAGACCGCGGCCGCTCAGCGCCCGGCTGGTGCGCCGCCGCAGGCTGCTCCCTCCCGCCCCTGGGCCGGCATGCTGGGTGGCCTCGCAGCCGGCCTGGGTCTGGCCTGGCTGGCGCACTCCCTGGGGATGGGCGAGGCCTTCGGACAGTTCCTGCTCTTCGCCCTGGTGGGTCTGGCTCTGGCGATGGCGGTGATGTTCTTCCTGCGCCGGCGTTCGCCGCAGCGCATGGCTTACGCCGGCGCCGGCGGTGTCGACCCCGAAGCGGCCGCCAGCGTCCCTCAGTACAACCCGGCCAAGGTCGGTAACGACGCCTCTGCCCGGCCCTGGGAGAGCGCAAACACCCATTTCGAGCCGGCCGCACCGGCGCCACAGGCCCCGTCCCAAGGTGGACTGCGGATCGGCTCTGGCCTTGCCGGCGGCAACTGGAGCATTCCTGCTGGCTTCGACGCCGACGGCTTTGTCGATGCGGCCAAGCGCAATTTCGTCCTTCTCCAGCAAGCCTGGGACCGTGGCGATGTCGGCGCCCTGCGGGTGATGATGACCGACGACATGGTCGGCGAGATCCGCAACCAGCTGGCCGAACGCGACGCCTTGCGCGGCACTGGCCCCAACCAGACGGACGTTGTCATGCTTGAGGCGCAGCTCCTGGGCATTGAGGACCTGGGCGATGGCTACATGGCCAGCGTCGAGTTCTCCGGTCTGATCCGCGAGGAGCCCTCGGCAGGTCCCAGTCCTTTCCGCGAAGTCTGGAACATGACCAAGCCCAAGGACGGCCGTAGCGGTTGGCTGGTGGCGGGCGTTCAGGCGCTCCAGTGACCCTGCGCTGAAGCGGGCATGGCAGCTTCGGCCGGTCGGGCCCGCGGCTGCGGGAATAATCGGGGCATGGCTACACCGTCCCCTTCCGAATTCATTGACGCGCTTGCTGGGCGCGTCATTCCCGTGCTCACGCCCCTGCTCCAGCCAGCGGTTGGTGAGGTTCGTCACCGTCTGGTGCTGCTCCTGAACCATGTGCTGGGGCAGGAGCCCGAGGCCATGGCGCGTCTTGCGCGTCAGAGGGGTCGTGTGGTCGAACTGTCATGGCGCGAGTGGCGCCTGCGGCTACAGGCCTCTGCTGCCGGCCTGCTGGAACATGCTCCCGAGGGGGCAGTCGCCCACCTCACTCTGACCATCGCCGAGGAATCGCCTTGGGTCCTGGCCCAGGCCGCCCTGCGCGGCGACAAACCCCCGGTTCGCATTGCGGGTGATGTGCAGTTGGCCGCAGAGGTCAACTGGCTGGTGGACCATCTGCGCTGGGACCTGGAGGAGGACCTGGCGCGGCTGCTGGGAGACGCCCCGGCTCATGCCTTGGTCCTGGGGGGGCGTCAGGCCGCGGCCGCCCTGCGTGCCTTTGTCGTCTCCCTTGCGGAACGCTTCCCGCTCCGCAGCCGCTCCCCGGCTGAGGTCAGTCCCGGCACGACGGACGCGGGTGGCTCGCGATGAGGCGGGCCCTGCGGGTTCTTTTCATCCTCGGGGTTGTGATCCGCTTCGGGCTGGACCAGCTCGCGATGGACCAACTCCGGCACCCTTTTCTGAGGGCGCTTACCCGGCTGCTGGCCCTGGGCCGACGACTCGAAGCCCCGCGCGGGCAAAGGCTGCGGGAGGCGCTCGAGCACCTGGGCCCCATCTTCGTCAAGTTCGGGCAGGTGCTCTCCACCCGGCGAGACTTGCTGCCGCCCGACATCGCCGACGAACTGGCTTTACTGCAGGACAGGGTGCCGCCGTTCCCACCCGAGGTGGCGGTCGCCACCATCGAGCGCGCCTTCGGCCGCAAAGTGGACGAGGTCTTTACCAGTTTCGAGCGGGAGCCGGTGGCCAGCGCCTCCATCGCCCAGGTGCACTTTGCCACCTTGCGCACCCGCGACGGACAGTTGCGGGAGGTCGCGGTCAAGGTGCTGCGTCCCGGCATGCTCACCGTCATCGATAAAGACCTCGCCCTGATGCGGACGATGGCGGCCTGGGTCGAACGCCTCTCGGCCGACGGCCGGCGGCTCAAACCCCGCGAGGTGGTGGCCGAGTTCGACAAGTACCTGCACGACGAGCTGGATCTGGTGCGCGAGGCGGCCAATGCCGCGCAATTGCGCCGCAACATGGACGGCCTGGGCCTGGTGCTGGTGCCGGAGATGTTCTGGGACTTCTGTCACCCCGAGGTGATGGTCATGGAGCGCATGTTCGGCGTACCCATTTCTCAGGTTGATCGCCTGCGCGAGGCCGGCGTCGACATGAAGACGCTGGCGCGTGACGGCGTCACCATCTTCTTCACTCAGGTGTTTCGCGATGGCTTCTTCCACGCCGACATGCACCCCGGCAACATCCAGGTGAGCCTGGCGCCAGCGACCTTCGGCCGCTACATTTCGCTGGATTTCGGCATCATCGGTACGCTCACCGAGTTCGACAAGGAGTACCTGGCGCAGAACTTCACCGCGTTCTTTCGTCGGGACTACAAGCGGGTTGCCGAGTTGCACATTGAGTCGGGCTGGGTGCCCCCGCAGACCCGGGTCGATGAGCTCGAGTCCGCCATCCGCTCGGTCTGCGAGCCGTATTTCGACCGGCCGCTCAAGGAAATTTCCCTGGGCATGGTGCTGATGCGCCTGTTCCAGACCTCGCGCCGCTTCAACGTTGAAATCCAGCCGCAGCTGGTACTGCTGCAAAAGACCCTGCTGAATATCGAGGGCCTGGGCCGCGAGCTCGACCCCGACCTTGATCTCTGGAGCACCGCCCGGCCCTTCCTCGAGCGCTGGATGCTGGACCAGGTGGGCCCCGGACGCTTCTGGCGTGAACTCAAGGAGCAGGCGCCTCGCTACGCCAAGCTCCTGCCCGACCTGCCGCGGCTGCTGACCGACTATCTGCGCCAGCCCCCTGGGATCAGTCGACGAGACCTGCAGCAACTGCTCGAGGAGCAGCGACGCACGCACCGCTTGCTGCAGTCCGTCGTTTACGTGGGCTTGGGTTTTGCTTTGGGTGCGATGGCCATGCTGGTACTGGGGCACTTTTCCCAGTACTGAGTGCGTGGTCAGGATGACCTGAACCATAATCTGCGCGCTCGGTTTGCCCCACCCTACCGTCTCGCCCTAGAAGGAGTCCCGCAGATGCTGCTCACCTTGGTCATCATCTACCTTTTGGTCACCATCGCAATTGGCCTGTACGCGGCCAAGCGAGTCAAGAACACCACTGACTTCGCCATCGCCGGCCGCCACCTCCCCCTGATCATGGTGGTGACGACCACCTTCGCCACCTGGTTTGGCTCCGAGACGGTGCTTGGAATCCCGGCCAAGTTCATCGAGAACGGTCTCGGCGGTGTGGTGGAGGACCCGTTCGGGGCCGGCACCTGCCTGATCCTGGTGGGCTTGTTCTTCGCCGGCAAGCTCTACCGGATGACCCTGCTGACCATCAGCGACTACTACCGCGAGCGTTTCGGCCGCACGGTCGAGGTCGTGTGCTCGGTGATCATCATGGTCAGCTACCTGGGTTGGGTGTCTGCCCAGGTGACCGCCCTGGGCCTGGTGTTCAACGTGCTGTCGGCAGGTGCGATCAGCGTCCCGTTGGGAATGGTGATCGGGGTGGTCTCCATCCTGGCCTACACCCTGTTTGGCGGCATGTGGTCGGTGGCCCTGACTGACTTCATCCAGATGATCATCCTGGTGGTGGGCCTGACCGCGATCGCGATTTTTGCTGGCAACATGGCCGGCGGCGCCGACAAGGTGATCGACCTGGCCACCAGCCGCGACCTGTTCAAGTTCTGGCCTGAGCCTACCTTCACAGAGATCGCCTTCTTCCTGGCCGCGGCCGTGACCATCATGTTCGGCTCCATCCCGCAGCAGGACGTGTTCCAGCGTGTCATGTCCGCCAATAGTGAAGGCGCGGCACGCAAGGGTGCAGTGATCGGGGGTGTGCTCTACATCCTGTTCGCTTTCGTGCCGATGTTCATTGTGGTGAGTGCCCTGATCGTGATGCCCGATAAGGCGGCGGAGCTTCTCAAGGACGACCC
>JACCEC012844730.1_pt1 | contig 22370 bp, 18 predicted proteins | sample 7450121 | NCBI WGS metagenome assembly JACCEC01 (sample SAMN15323455, study PRJNA562643) | freshwater metagenome | isolation source: river surface water | place: USA:Blue River Watershed | collected 2017-08-18 | reverse complement strand
TTCATCTCTTACATTTTTCCGGGGCACTCGCCATGTTGATCGAGCGCGTTGAACTAAACAAAATCAAGCTACAGGACGATCTGGTCACGCTGGAGTTGCTTCAGGTGGGCGAGAGCATCTTCTGTTCAGACTTCAAGAAGGCACAAAGTCTGCGCAGCCTCTCTTACTATCTGATCCGCTCCCGCAAGCTGGAGCGGAAGTTCACCTTCCGCAAGATGGATCACGGCTGGCGGATCATCCGCATCAAGTGATCCGGCAGCCTGCCGACCTGTTCCTGTCAGTTTCCCTGAACGCTGCCTCCTGACGGGGGTGGCGCTTTGCCTTTCCCGCCTGTGCGGCACGCGCACTTTTGTTGCTATATAAGCAACCATTCTTCCAGACAGTACGAATTCCGCGCTGCCTTCTAGTCTCTCCCTGAGCGACGGGCATGATGCCGGTCGATAGATTTTTCTTTAATAATAATTGTGGATAAGCAACATTTTTAATGCCGGCAAGAAATTGCCGGTCTAGAATGGCGATCCCTGTTTGCATTTTTTGCTTAATTTGCTCTTGCCAGCGCCCGCTGGCCGGGCTTGCCTGCGGTGCGCCGTCCTGAGCCGCTGAAGGAACAGCCATGCCATCGTCAAAAAAACATACTCTGTCCGCGCTGATGCTGGCGCTCGGTCTGGCCGGTGCGCAGGCCGCCACGCTGGGCCCGATCAGCGTGCTGTCGAATCTGGGCGAACCACTATCCGCTGAAATTGAGATTTTCGATCTCTCTGCCGAAGAAGCCGGTGAGATGGATGTCGCGCTGGCCTCCGAGATGGAGTTTGAAAAATTCGGCGCGAGCCGTTCGGCGCTGATGGAAAGCCTGACGCTGCGCATCGTTCAGCAGGGTCGCCGCCGGCTGGTACAGCTGAGCACCGACAAGCCGCTGAATCAGCCCATCTACGGGCTGCTGCTGGAAGTGCGCACCGGGGAAGAATCGACGCTGGGCGAGTTTTCAGTGCTGCCGGAAGAAGCGGTAAAACCCGACGAGGCCATCGCTGGCAGCGCACCCGCCCCGGCGGACAATGACAGCGCGGCGACACCGGCGGCTTCTGCCGCTGCCGAGGCCGCGGCTGACGCTGCTGCCGCTGCCGGAGCCGATGCAGCGAGCGCCAAGGCGGCGCCGGTTGTTGCAGAGTCAGCAGCGGAAGAGCCGGCGGAGGTCGCGGGCAAAGGCGCGCTGAATCTTGCGCTGTCGGATACGTCGTCCGTCAGGCAGTACACGGTGCAGCGCGGTGAGAATCTTACGTTGATCGCCCGTCAGCTGTCGGTGCCCGACACCGGACTGGACAAGTTCATCGCCGCGCTGTATCAGGAAAACCCGGAGGCCTTCATTCAGCAGAACCTGCACTATCTGAAGGCTGGCGCAGTGCTCGCGCTGCCCTCGGAAGAAGCGGTCAGCCAGATGGACGAGAAAGCGGCGCGCAAAACCATCGTCACGCAATGGCAAACCTTCAAGAGCCTGCTGCCGGCAAAAGATCCTGCCTCGGTCGACGAGACAGCCAACCGTTCCAGCAACAAAAAACTGAGCGCTGGCAGCGCTCAGCAGGCCGGTGCCAACGGCGACCGCCTGACGCTCGCCGCTCTCAAGCCTGCAGATACCGGCGGCAAAACCGAAGAAGAAGCGATTGCCGCCAGAAAGGCAGCCGAAGAAGCGAGCGAGCGCATCCGACTGCTGGAAAAAAATATCCTTGACCTGAAGAGCTCGGTACAGCCGGGCAAGCCCGCCGGGGATGCCGATCAGGAGGACAAGGCGTCAGCGAACGATTCGGGCGTCTGGGGCATCCTGTCCTCGCCCGCGCGCGATCTGATGATGCAGGCGGCCACCGTGCTGCTGCTGGCGGCGCTGGTAGTCGTCACCCTGCTCCGCCGCAACGCGAAATAATTCATCCGGCAAACTTATTCAGTTTTTCCTCCGGCAAACGACGGCTCCCAGGCCGTCGTTTTTGCGTTATTGCGTCCACAAATTTCGTCAGCTAATCGATAAGAAATTTGTGTTTCGAATAGTTCCGTAGATGTTTGAATCATTTTTACAAATTCGTTACTGAACTTGCAGTTGGACAAAAGAAGCCATCTGCGAGGAGGAAACGAATGCATCGCGAACACTATGGCCGGGTCATTCGGGAATGGTGTGCCGTCACCGGCATGCCCCCATGGAACGAAGATGACGACAAGCATATTGAGATCGATGGCCTGGTCTGCGGGCTGATCCCCGGCGGGGACGAAGAGCCTGATCTCATGCATCTGCTGATTGATCTCGGGCCGCACGACAGCGCCGGGCTCTACCAGTATCTCCTTGAACAAAACGTTCCTCTGGGAACGACTGATCACGGGTGTTTTGGTCTGCACCCGGTCACCGGGTCGGTCGTCTATCGTGCGTCTTTCCGTCTGGGCATCGACACCGACGGCACACAGCTGCCCTCAAAAATCAGCGCGCTGATCGGGTCTGTCAGAGACCGGCTGTCAGCGCTCTATATCCACTGATGAGGAGATCGTCATGCATGTCAATCCTCAGGCTCAGGCTCCGTCTTCATCGACGATAGAAACAGCGGCTGCAGGCCTCCGACCGGCCTCACCGGGCGCGCTGCCGAACCCGCGGGTCAAAGAAAGTCCGTCGCAGACTTTCTCGGGCAATGAGATCAAAACAGCGCCCGGCGGCTCTGGCGCAACCGGCGCCCACACCCTCAGCGCGAAAGGCTGCTCGCCAGAGTTTGCCAAGGCTTACAGCGCCGCATGGTTAGAGCTCGACACGATGGAATCCCGTTTTTATCAGCAAGCGCTGGGCTGGGTGTCTGCCGGCGCCGATGCAGCGCTGAACCAGCTCAAGAATATCGTTGGCCGGAAGAGTGCCACATCGCTGTCAGGCGGACTGGGAGAGAAATCCGGCTTCCCTGCCAGTCCACTGATACCCCGTGAGCATCAGCTATGGCAGGCCTTGCTGGATTCTCTGCCGGCAGCGTACAGAAACTATCTGCAGGCGTCTGAGGCAAACCGAAGCGATCACGCCACCTATTCGCCAGAATTCTTGAAAGCCTATCAAACCGCGCAGCAGGCGCTGGGCTCAAAAGAGTGCCAGTTTTATGAAGATCAGCTGGGATGGCTGTCCCCGGACGCAGAAAAGGCTGTCGACCAGCTCAGAGCGATCGTGAGCAGCAAATATGAATCATCGCCTTCTGCGAACGCGGCGAAAGAAAGCTTTTCGATGAAACCGCTGACGCCTGACGAACATCAGGCATGGGTCTCACTGGTGCATGCGCTGCCGCCTGTCTACAAAACTGCCCTGCCCAAGTCGTCCAACTGGAGAGAGGCCGAGCCGGGAGAAGTGCTCGGGGCGCTCACGCAAGATGCGGCGATGCGCACGCTGATGGAAGAGCAGCCCGCAGAATTCACGAGGTTCTATAACGAGCTGACCGGCGCCATCAATCGCAAGATGCACGACATGAGCGATAGCGACAAAGGCATGGCCATTACCTTTCGCTTTCCACAGTGTTACACCACCACCGCGCATATCGCCGTGGCGGGCGTCTGGCGGGACGAGCACGGCGCACTGAAGATCGGCTTCTGTCATCAGGAAAGCATGCCGCCGAAATCAAAAGGCCAGCCCTGGAGCGGTGTCGTCTATCCGGGGTTCGACACCGCCAGAGATTATCCGGGTGGACATGCCCCCGTGCTTGAATCGATGCGGCTGGCGGGACCGCCGGCGGCGAACGTCTTTCCCTGCCCGCATCCTGAAGCGATCATGAAAGCGACCGGGGACATCGCCGGCCCCCAAAAAGCGCGCCAATATGCGCCCACCTATACCTGGATAAGCGCAGCGGGCCAACAGCCTGCGCCGCTACCCCCCGAGACCTGCTTCAATGTCACGCACAAAGTGCTGGCGGCGATGTATTACACGGACACCCACGATCAGCCGCTGCTGCCGACGCTGCTGCCGAAAATGGCGAGCTTTGCCAGCATCGGCCGGCATCAGTTCGACGCCATAGAGACAGGCAAGCCCGGTCAGGTCATCGTGCTGGAGACTATTCCCACCCTGCCATTTGCAGAGCAAGTGAAAGCCTTCCTCCGCGTCGGCATGCAATGGGGTGAGGCGCTGCCGTGGGACGTGGAACTGCAGACCTGGTCCCGGGTGGAGGAAGCCCCGGTCAGCCCGGGAAAAATCGGCATCATCCTTCCGCCGGGTGCCCGTGGCATCAAGTTTCTCAGCGGTGCCGAGCATATGACGCTGCACGGACAGGCAGGCAGACCCGGCAAGACCTACTCCGCCGCCGAGGCTGCCATGATGGTGTGTCAGGCTAAGAACCCCGCCACAGTGCGATTCGTAACTTCCCTGCCCAGAGTCATGACCAGCAATGCGGGCGCGAAACTCTGACAAGGCAAAACTGAGGTTCCTCTTCTGACAATATTTCTATAAGGAACATATTTCGGTTGACATGACGGAACGTTTTAATAATAATGCGAATCGTTCTCATTATTATTAACCAGTCCGGTCACCATGAATGTCAGCAGCACCCCACCTGCGGCGGCGCCAGCGGATGAATCCGCGCCAGCGGTTCGGCCTGTGCCGCGCATAAAGATCGAAGCGCTGCTGCAGGGCGGCCAGGCCATCGAGATCGAGCACAACGGCAGGATCTACCGGCTGCAACTGAACCGGGCCAACAAACTTCTGCTGACTGCATGACCCCTGCTCCGCCTGCCAGCGACCCTCTCTCCATCCTGACATTTCACCCTCACCACTTCTAACGGCTTTTTCATGCAAGCATCCTCCGCTCTGGGCATTTCGCATTTCCTCAGCCAGACAGACGCCGTCGGCATCGTCTTGTTCGCCATCCTCGTTCTGATGTCCGTGATCAGCTGGAGCCTGATCTTCGCCCGCGTGCGACGATCACTGGCACAACGACAGCTCAGCCAGCGCTTTTGCGAAGCATTCAGCGTGACTCGCGCGATGGACTCGCTGCGCCAGCTGGCCGCCGAACACGCGCCCGCATGCCCTCGGGCGCGGCTCGCAAAAACCGCACTGGAGGCGGCCGACCACGGCGTGATCGAACGCGCCCCGGCGCTGATCGCTCTGGAGAGCCCTGCCGAGCTGGTCGTCCGTTCGCTGCAGCAGTCGATCGATGATGAAGCCGCCCGCATGGAGCATGGACAGACCTCGCTCGCGTCGATTGCCTCCAGCGCGCCGTTCATCGGCCTGTTCGGCACGGTCTGGGGCATCTACCATGCGCTGATCTCGATCGGCGCGACCGGACAGAGTTCGCTCGATCAGGTCGCCGGTCCAGTCGGCGAAGCACTGATCATGACTGCGCTGGGCCTTGCTGTCGCGATACCAGCGGCACTGGCGTACAACGCATTCCAGCGCCAGACACGGATGCACACGGCGAGTCTGGAGCGATTCGCGCACGAGATGCTGCTGCGCCTTTCTGTCGGCACTGCGGTCGGCACTGCAGCCGGCACCGCTGTCAGCGCTGCGGAGCGCCGCTGATCATGGGATTCCGACCGGGTTCTCACGGCGCGCGCCATCAGCCGAGCGCCGAGATCAATATGGTGCCGCTGATCGATGTGATGCTGGTGCTGGTGATCATCTTCATGGTGACAGCGCCGCTGATGACGCATGCGGTCAGGATCAATCTGCCGAAAGCGAGCAGCGAGCTGAACCGCGCCACGCCGCAAACCATCTCGGTCAGCATTGATGCGCAAGGTCAGCTGTTCTGGAACCGCGAGCCTCTGCGCTGGGAAGCACTGGATCAGCGCCTCCGGCAGAGCGCCGTCACCGTGCCGCAACCGGCCTTGCAATTGCGTGCCGATGAAAATATCGCGTACAAGAAAGTCATGCAGGTGATGTCGGCAGCAGCGAAAGCCGGCATGACGCAGGTCGGCTTTGTCACTGATCCGGCCGGGGAGCCGCGACCGTGACCGTCAGGGCGCTTGCGCACACCGACTGGCGCAATGCAGGCGCCGCACTCGCGCTGCACGCAGCGGTGATCATCGGCGCGCTGCAATGGAGTCACACCAGGCCCGCGACCGAGCCGGTGCCACTGATCATGGCCACTCTGCTGAGCGAACCAGCGACACCGGCACCACGGCCGCAGATGTCGCCTGCCCCGGCAAAGCCAGCGCGCCTGCCCGAGCCGCCGCTGAAGACGGTGTCGCCTGCCCATCCCGTGGCCTCGCAACTACTGTCCACGCACAGCGCCAGCGCGACCGAGGCAGCACCCCTGCCAACGTCGGCAGCATCGGTACCTGCGAAGCCTGATGCAGCGCCGGTGAACGACAGCCGGCATGAAAAACACGAAGCTGCAAAACCGGACGCCGCAAAACCTGCCGAAGCATCGGCAGAAAAAACAATGACCGCCATTGCACAAAGCCCGTCTCCCGTGGCGGCGCAGTCCTCCGGCACCCCTGGCACGTCGACTGCCGCTCGTGAGAATGAAATGCAAAGCTATCTGTCCGCGCTGATGCGCCGGCTCGCGCGTTTCAAGGTGTATCCGGCGTCGCTGAAGAAAGACAAGATCGAGGGCCGCGTGGTGCTGAGCTTTACGATTGCCGCCAACGGCCAGCTGGTGATATCGGCCGTGCAGAAAAGCTCTGGCCATGCCGCGCTGGATCAGGCAGCGATGGAGATGCTCTCGCGCGCCAGTCCGCTGCCGGCTATTCCGGCGGGCATGAACCGCAGTGAGATAAGCCTGACGATACCGGTCGAATATTCACTGATTCAAGACAGGTAAAACAGTTTTCAGTAGTACGCAAGCAAACCAGTAAGCAAACCAGCAAGCAGACCAAGGGTAGTAGCCGTCGCCAATCCCAATGTCATTCAACATAGGGAAAAAGCGATGAAAACACACGCAAAAAAACCGCTCAGCCTGCGCCAGCCGCAGCCTGAATTCCGCAAGACCGCCATCGCCATCGGCATGACGACACTGATGCTGGGGCCGGTTGCCGGCGCCGCCGACGAGGTGATCAGCCTCGACAAGCTGTCCATCGAGGATCGCGTGATTGAAACTAATCCGTATGCCGAGCCGGGCGCGCCCTACAAGGCGCGGGTGTCCGGCGATGAGCGTCACCAGAAACCGATCGCGGAGATACCCGCCAATCTGCAGGTGATCACCAAGTCCCAAATTGAAGATTCGGGCATCTCTGATCTGAAGGACATTCTCGATATCCAGCCCGGCATAACGATCGGCACCGGCGAGAACGGCAACGCGTTCGGCGACCGCTACATCATTCGCGGACAGGAAGCGCGCAGCGACGTGTTCGTCGATGGCCTGCGCGACCCCGGCATGTCGATCCGCGAAAGCTTCGCGACCGAACAGGTAGAGATTTCCAAGGGACCGAATTCCAGCTTTGCGGGCCGTGGCACGACCGGCGGCGCGATCAACTCGATCACCAAGCAGGCCAGCACCGAGTATGACTTCAGCAAGCTCTCCACTGGCATCGGCAGCGACAGCCACCACCGGCTGACCCTCGACACCAACCGCGTGCTGAGCGAAACGGCCGCAGTGCGCATCAACGCGTTGCATGCCTATCAGGAAGTGCCGAACCGCGGCCCCGCCGACAAAGACCGCAAGGGTCTCGCGCTGTCAGGACTGTTCAAGCCCGCCGAACACGTCGACGTGCTGCTCGACTACTACGGATTGCGATCAAAGGACACGCCTGATCTGGGCTCGTATTACAACGGCAAGCCAGTCACGCTCGGCGGCAGCATCGTTCGCAATCCGGCCGTCTACGCACAGCCGCAGGATTTCCTGAGCTCGGACATCGACACCTTTACTGCGCGGGTGAAATACCGTATCGATGACGATACCCGCGTGACGAACATCACGCGATATGGCATGGCCGCGAATGATTATGTCGCCACCGGCGCGCGCTACAGCGCCACGGCGGCAGCTGGCTACACCACGTCCACTCACGGCGGCTGGCAGGATGTCGGCTATCTCGCGAACCAGACCAATCTGTTCATGGATCGCGAACTCTGGGGCAAGAAACACAAGATCAATGTCGGCCTTGAGCTGACCGACCATAAAGTGCGTAACGGTCTGTATTCGATTGGCGGTGCCTTGCTGTGGCCGGGCACCAGCGCGGGCAGAACGAATATCGCGCGCGGCCGCTGGGATCAGGACTGGGCGGTCAGTGCGGCGGCGCTGTCCGTGTTCGACACGGTGGACATTGACGATCGCTGGAGCGTCACCGGCGGTCTGCGCTATGACCATTACCGGATGTCGCTCGACACCTACACGCGCAGCGGCAGCAGTCCGAACTACACGTATGCGACCAATGCGTACTCCTACTCGGGCGGCCTGCTGAATTACCACCTCGGCACCAGCTACAAGCTGCGCCCGGATGCGAATGTGTATTTCAATCACGCGACCTCGGCCGATATCAACGGCGGAGAATCCGATGTGGGTACGGATGCCGCCTATGGCGGACTGGTGGCGCGCGGCGCGACCTCGAAAGCAAAGCCTGAGCGCACGCGCAGCTTCGAGCTGGGCACCAAGTGGAACATCAATGACAGCAAGCTGCTCGCCACCGTCGCCTTGTTCCACATCACCAAATCCGATGTGCTGGAATCCAGCAGCACGGGCACCGGCTATGGCGCCGACGGCAGCTTCAACAGCGGCAAGCATCAGGTGATGGGCATTGAATTCGGCCTCGCCGGCAATCTGACCGACAAACTGTCAGCGCAAGGCGGCATCGCGTTGATGGATGCCGAAGTGCTGGCCACCGGTCAGGCAGCCTCTGCTGGCACGACGCCGGTGGGCAAAATCCTGAGCAATTTCGCCAGAACCTCGGCCGCGCTGCAGCTGAAGTATCAGCAGACGTCTGACCTGGCGGTCGGCGGCGTGCTGCGTTACGAGGGCAAGCGTTTTGCCGGCTCACCGGATACCGCGCCCACCCTCACCTATCGCGATGCCAGCGGCACGACCACCAGCTGCGGCGGCTACTGCTACGAAGTGCCTGCGTACACCGTGGTCGATCTGTTCGCGACCTATCGCATCAACAAGAAAGCCAATGTCCGCTTCAATCTGGGCAATCTGTTCGATACGACGCACTACACGGCAGGCTATCGCAGCGGCGCTTTCATGTATCTGGGAGCCGCGCGCAATGCGCGCGTGACCCTGAACTATGATTTCTGACCGATGAAGGACTCGACTCGCGAGCGGCCCGTGCCGGATACCCTTCACGCCCGTGTGCGTGCGGCGGCCGACTACGAGCTGGTCGCGAGCGAATTTTTATCCGCTGCCGCTCATGCGTATATTGCCGGTGGCAGCGGCGACGATCTGACCGTCGCCGCCAACCGCGCGAGCCTGAACCGTCATGCGCTGATGCCGCGCCTGTTGTGCGACATGACAAACGCGCACACGCGCGTGCAACTCCCTGATGGCGACTGGTCACACCCCATTCTGCTTGCGCCGGTCGCGCATCAGCGGCTGATGCACCCGGAGGCGGAACGCGCAAGCGCGCGCGGTGCCGCCGCTACCGATACCTGCATGGTGGCCAGCACGCTGTCGTCGCTCTCCCTTGAAGACATCGCCGCCAGCAGCCCGACGCGCAAATGGTTTCAGCTCTACCTGCAGCCCGATCGCAGCCACAGCCTTGATCTGGTGCGCCGCGCAGAAGCCGCGGGCTATTCAGCGATTGTGCTGACGGCCGATGCGGCGATACAGCTGCCCAGTCGGCGCGCGCTGAGCGCCGGCTTTCGTTTGCCGGACGATTGTGCCGCAGCAAATCTGACCGGCTACCCAACGCCCGCAAGCGCATCGGGTCGCGCCGGTGTGTTTGAACAATTCCGGACAAGCCGAGTCTCTGCCGACGATATTGACTGGCTGCTGAAAACTACCCGACTGCCGGTGCTGGTCAAAGGCGTGCTGGACGCAGACGACGCACGCCAGCTGCAGTCGCTGGGTGTGGCCGGCGTGGTGGTCTCCAATCACGGCGGCCGCACGCTGGATGGCGTGTGCACCAGCCTCACTGCACTGCCCACCGTGCGGGCTGCGGTGGGCGATCAATTCAGCGTGCTGTTCGACAGCGGCATTCGCAGCGGCACGGATATCTTCCGCGCGATCGCGCTGGGCGCCGATGCCGTGCTGATCGGCCGGCTACAGGCCTATGCGCTGGCCGTATCGGGGGCACTGGGTGTCGCGCATCTGGTGAAACTCTTGCAGCAAGAACTTCAGGTCTGCATGGCCATCACTGGCTGCAAAACCTTGCAAGACATACGACGTGCCCGATTGCTGCCACTGGAACGCGCTGCTGATCAATCGATGGATTTCAGCATGCTGACCAAACAAAGCCCCACAGGAAGCCGAGATGCTGATCACCCTTGAACGAATCCTGTCTAAAGAAGAAGTGGCCGTCATGCGCGGCAAGCTGGCGAATGCCGGCTGGCAGGCGGGTGCGCAGACTGCCGGCTCACTCGCACGGCAGGTGAAAAGCAATCAGCAATTGGATGACCAGTCGCCGCTGGCCGTCGAGCTTGGCAACGGCATTCTGCGCCGTCTGGGCACGCATGCCGGCTTTTTCTCTGCGGCGCTGCCGCACCGGATTTACCCGCCAAAATTCAATCGTTACGTCGGCGGCGGTGCATACGGCCTGCATGTGGACAGTGCGCTGATGCAGGTTCCCGGAACCGGCATCACCGTGCGCAGCGATCTGTCGGCAACGCTGTTCTTGTCGGAACCCGATGACTATGAAGGCGGCGAGCTGCAGATAGAGACTGCGTTTGGCGCTCAGGCGGTCAAGCTCGATGCCGGCGATATGGTGCTCTACCCGTCTGGCAGCCTGCATCAGGTCACGCCCGTGACCTCCGGGGCGCGCATCGCGTCGTTTTTCTGGATACAGAGTCTGGTGCAGGATGAAACGCTGCGCACACAGCTCTACGACCTGGATCAGGCGATACAGGCCATCACGCCCTCGCGAGATGCAAACGATCCCGCACTGCTGCGCCTGACTGCCGTGTATCACAATCTTCTGCGTTCATTCTCCCAGACCTGACAACGCCTCTGTCAGTCAGTTCACGGCCACTTGCTCTGGGGGTGTTATGGTCTGAGTTTCTGCGTGCTGTTGCGCTGTTACAGGTGCTGTTACAGGCGAAATGGTTTTTCATGCGGAAAATCGCATCACAATGTGGATCACATTGTGACCTACGATACCCTGCCCGGCCTGTATCCCATGACTCAGACCCAAGCGATCAATCAGCTGTTCTTCCTGATTTTCGGACTCATCCTGACCAGCTTGTTCATCAGTACATTCAGGGTGGGCAAGGACTCGGTCGGTCATGCCACCCGACGTTACTGGCTGCTGTCACTCGGCGGGCGCTCCGGCGCGTTTTTCGTGTGGTCGGTGGTTCCCCTGATTGGTCCCGCGTTTACCCTGGTTGCGAATAGTCTGTTCATTTTTTCTGCCGGATGCCTCGCGCTGTTATTTCGCTCTTGGAGCGCACAGGTGCAGGCGCGCTTTCTGTATGCCGTGATTGCGTTCTCGCTGACAGTAGCGACCTGCATGGAAATCACCCGACAATCAGGCTATGGTTTTGAGCTGAGAATGATCCTGGTTGGCTCGGCCAGCCTTCTCATTTCGAGCTGGGAGCTGAGCGAACTGTACAAAAAAATCAGGACCGAGTCTGATAGCTCGCTGACACTGATCGCCGGCGTCGTCATGCTGCAGATGGCGTTATCAGTCGCGTCCGTGATCAGCAGCGTGCTCCATTCCGACCGTCAGATCAATGTCCTTACCGACAACGACACTACGTCAATGATCGTGATCTGGATGACGTTTGCCGTTCATCTGGTCATTTATCTTTTCATCGGCGGATATCTGTACCGCAGGGCACTGCTGGGCGAGCTGGCTGCGGTGCAGCAGAAAGATGAAGTCACGGCGCTGCTGCAGGAGCGCGAGCGCTTGCTGGCTTCGCTGATTGCCTCCAACCGGGTCGCCTCGACAGGCGCCCTGTCCGCTTCTGTCGCCCATGAGATGAGCCAGCCGCTGACGGCCGCGATCCTGAAGCTAGCGCTGCTCAAGCGATCGCTGTCCAAAGCCCCGGATGACAAACCCGAGTCCGTGGCACTACTGGCAGATGCGCTCGACAATATCAGCCGCTCGAAAGATGTGCTCGACCATCTGCGCTCGCTTTTCAGGCAAGACCCTGTGAAAGTCAGGCGCTGCAATATTCATGATCTGCTGACGCAGACCATCGCGCTGGTCAGAAGCCGTCTCGAGGCCGCGCGCATCGACTTGCAGTATCTGCCCGCGCCTTCAGTACATGCGGAAATCGTGGACAGAGAGATCCAGCAAGTGCTGATCAATCTGATCAACAACGCCATCGACTCCCTGACCAATGTGGACGATGCCCGCAAGCTCATCATCATCGAAGTGACCGAGATGGCCGGCATAGCGCGGATCGTCGTGTGCGACAATGGCCCGGGCATTCAGCCGGATCTGGCGGATTCGCTGTTCGAGCTCGCGCGCAGCAGCAAACCGGACGGCATGGGGGTCGGCTTGTGGATATCGCGGTACATTATCGAGGATCATCATCGCGGACGACTGTATATCGAGCAGGGAGAGGCGCCCGGAGCAAAATTCGTGATGGAGCTGCCGCTGACGCAGACGGCATGATGTTTCCTCTCCCGCTGACGGTCACCGGATGCCGGCATCACCATAAAAACAAATAACAGATCCGTCACGCAAGCGGATCCCGGAGGAGACATGACAGAACCCGCAGCGCTTGCACCGGCGCCGGCCACCGCGCAATTCGATGTAACCAAGGCGATCGATGACAGCGGCTTTACCGCATTGCAGAAATTTACTTATCTGCTGGCCGCGCTGGCGATCGTGGTGGATGGCTTCGATGGTCAGATGATCGGTTACGCGATCCCAATGATCATGAAAGAATGGGGCGTGACCCGCGCCGCATTCTCGGTGGCGGTTGCCAGCGGCCTGACGGGCATGGCCATCGGCAGCCTGAGCGCCGGGATGATCGCCGACCGGCTCGGACGCAAGCCCGTACTCATTGCCAGCATCATTCTGTTCGGATCCGCAACCACGCTGATCGGTTTTGCGCCTGACGTCACAGCAGTTGCCGTCATCCGTTTCTTTGCCGGGCTAGGCATTGGCGCGGCACTGCCGGCCGCCACCACGCTGACCGCCGAATTCATTCCCTTTCGCCACCGGACAATGGCAGTCATCACGGCCATCGTCTGCTATCCGCTGGGCGGCATGCTGGCGGGACTGGCCGCTGGCCAGATACTGCCTGCGCAAGGCTGGCGAGTATTTTTCTTCGTTGGCGGTTCGCTGCCTATCGTCTATGCACTGGTGCTGATCGTATTCCTGCGCGAATCGCCCAAGTACCTGGCGCGTCAGTCATCCCGTTGGGAGGAGCTGCGCGCGCTGATGGCAAGGATGGCGCATGAGGTCACCCATGTGCGCGAGTTCACCGATGGCGTGATCGATGCAGCCCGGCGCGGCAGCGTCGCCGAATTGTTCCGCAATGGGCGTGCACGCGATACGAGTTGGCTGTGGCTGGGCTTCTTCATGACTCAGCTGGCGATCTACACGGCGTTCAGCTGGCTGCCCACCATGCTGACCACCGAGGGTCTGTCACCTGCGCTCGCCGGCATGGGCCTGACCGCCTACAATTTTGGCGGCGTGATCGGCGCGGTGCTGTGCGCACTGGCGATCAATCGCTTCGGTTCACGTGGCCCGATGACCTTCTGGGCGGCGATGTCGGCAGTCACCGCACTTGGCCTGAAATTGGTCGGCGTAACGGCCAACCCGGACATCTTCCTGTGGGGGCTCGGTCTGCACGGGTTATTCGTCACTGCGCTGCAATGTGCGCTGACGGCCTTGTGTGCGCATATCTATCCCACGCTGATACGGACCACGGGCGCGGCTTCGGCGATGGCTTTCGGACGTGTGGGCGCGATCCTGAGTTCGTTTGCCGGCGCGGCGATGATCACCGCAGGAGGCGCATCGGCTTATCTGAACCTGCTGGGCGGGTCGATGATCGTCGCGGCAATCGCCATCGGACTGGTGCAGAGCCACATCGGCCCAAAGAACTGATGATCCGTACCGTGCGCTGGAAAGGAGCGCTTGACCGCTCCTGGCTCCAAATCTACTATCGGGCCAATAACTAGACCGAAACCGAGTTGAGTAAACCGAGTTTGGGAGACCGCGATGATCACCGAGAGACAGTCCCGATTCCGCGCCGGCTATATCGCGCAGATCAGTCCCTGGTATCACGGCCTGATCCATGTGGGGGTCATGTACGCGGCGGGCATCAGCGCGATTGCCTGGTGCGTCAGCCAGCTGACCAGCCCCGGATGGGAATGGCTGCTGATAGTCCCGATCGCCATCGCCGGCAATTTTGTCGAGTGGGGCATGCACATGCATGTGATGCACCGGCTCAAGGATGTCTTCGCGCTGCGCGCGATCTACGACCGGCACACGCGTCAGCACCATCAGTATTTCACGGACAACGACACCAGCATTCACAGTGTCCGTGAATTTCGCATCGTGTTTTTCCCGTGGCGCGTGCTGACGGTGCTGGTCGTCGCCAGCGCGCTGCTGGGTTGGCTGGTCGCGGCGGTGCTCGGCCCGGATGCCGGTTATATGGTGCCGATCACCATGATCGGACATTACCTCGTGTACGAGAGTTTTCATTTCTGCTGCCATGTCCCCGAGAACGCTTTTGTGCGGCACTGCCCTCTGATCAATACGATCCGCCGGCATCACAGCGCGCATCACAATATGGGGATCATGATGCACATTAATATGAACCTGACACTGCCTCTGGCGGACTGGGCGCTCGGCACCAGTGATCTCGACCGGGGCCTGCTGGGCCATCTTTTCAACGGCTACGACACCCGCCACCAGAAACCCGCGCTGGCGAAGGTCATGGACAAATATCGCCGCGCGCAGATTGAAGAAGAGCGAGTGACACTCGAAGGCCCGCAACTGGATGAAGACGATCTGCGCGATCTGGCCAGTGCGGGTCGCGTTGTTCCCGGATAGACACCCATAGCACCACCCACAGCACTACCCGTAGCAAGCGGCTGCACGGATTTACCCAAGGCTCGGAAGCACAACACGACGAAACACTCACGAACCGGGAAAGGATCACTGTCATGGCCTCTGAAACGCCTGTGGTATCGGTCGAGGAAAGTGCATTTGGCAAAGCGGCGCGCAAGCTGATTCCGTTTTTGTTCATCTGCTATGTGGTCGCATTTCTGGACAGGGTCAATGTGGGCTTTGCCAAGCTGCAGATGGCCCCGGAGCTGCAGTTCTCGGATGCGGTGTACGGCTTTGGCGCCGGGATTTTTTTCCTCGGTTATTTCATCTTTGAAGTACCGAGCAATATCGTCCTCGAAAAAGTCGGCGCGCGGCCCTGGATCGCACGGATCATGATCACCTGGGGGATCATCTCGACCGCGTTCATGTTCACGGATCAGGTCAGCTGGGGATTGATCTCTCAAGGGCTGGGCCTGACGGATCCGGAATTCACTTTCTACGTGCTGCGCTTCCTGCTCGGTGTGGCCGAGGCGGGTTTTTTCCCGGGGATTATTCTCTACCTCACCTACTGGTTTCCCGATCATCGCCGCACAAAAATGGTCGCGCTGTTCATGACAGCGATTGCGGTGTCCAATCTGGTGGGCTCCCCGCTCTCCGGCGGAATCATGCAGTACATGGATGGCGCTGCAGGACTGAGCGGCTGGCGCTGGCTGTTCCTGATCGAGGGCTTGCCGTCGGTGCTGATCGGCGTTCTCGTGCTGATTTATCTGCCCAACGGACCGCATGATGCGACATGGCTGAGCGATGAAGAAAAAGCCGCGATCGTCGCGGCCGTCGAGAATGACAAAGCGAGCAAGTCCCATGCGTCGCAGCATAATCTGATGGCGGCGTTTGCAGACATCCGGGTCTGGGCGCTGGCCGCGGTGTATTTCAGTGGCGTGATCTGTTTCTATGCACTGAATTTCTGGATGCCGACCATCATTCAGGAACTCGGCATCGATAAAAAAGATTATTTGAAGGTAGGCCTGATCAGCATCATCCCCTGGGGACTGGCCGCCTTGTTCATGGTCTATTGGGGCGAGCACTCTGACCGCACCGGCGAGCGACGATGGCATATCGCCGGTTCGCTGATGCTGACCGTCGCCGGGCTCGCGCTGCTGGCCGTCGTCGGCAAATCGCCGGTACCGGCCATCATCGGACTGACGGTCGTCGCGGCAGGCACGCTGGCCTTCGTATCGACTTTCTGGGCGCTGCCGACCGCCTTCCTGACTGGCACAGCCGCTGCGGGCGGCATCGCGCTGATCAATTCCATCGGCAACCTCGGCGGCCATTTTGGCCCCGACCTGATCGGACGCATCCGGGCGATGAGCAACGGCGCCACCGAGGCCGCCTTCTGGACACTGGCCGCGCTGGCCTTTATCGGCTTATTCCTCACGCTGTGGGTGTCGCGCCGTGCGCTGGGGCACACAGCGAGCGATTAAGCAGCGATAAGTACCAAAGGCCACGAAGACCGGGGGACACTCGCTTTGGGTTGACCCGCAACTCCACTGGGAGGCCGCGCTTTACCGAGGCTCTTTGTCCAGCCGCTCCAGAAATTCATCGACGATCTCATTGCCGACATTGATCACATGCTCCGGCCCGGGGAAGGCCCCGGACTGGACATCGGCAATGTATTCCCGAAATCCTGCCACGCGCTCTGCCTGCATCTGCTGGCGAAGTGCGTGAAGATTTCGGTACTGTTTCGAGTGCCGGGGAAACGGGCCCGGGCCATCGCCCAGAATGTCTTCACCAAACAGGAACTGGATATCACCGCCGCTGCCAGCGCCGATCGAAGACGTGATCAGGCTGGTGCGGCGCGAGAGCTCCTGCAGGATCTGCTGCGGAATCACTTCGACCTCCACCGCCCACGCACCGGCGGCCTCCAGCGTTTTGATCTGGCGATAGAGCTCGATGGCCTCATCGGCGCTCTTGCCCACCGCGCGCAGCCCGCCGGTCCAGGTACTGCGGCGCGGCACCAGTCCGACATGGCCCTGCGCGGGCACCCCGGCCTCGGCCAGCGCCTCGATGAAGCGCGGGCTCCACTGGCACATGATGGCGTCCCCGCCGATTTCCATTGCGGAGAATGCGAGCCGCAAAGCTTCTTGCGGGCTGGTGACCGCAATCAGCGGCAGAGAAAACGACATGAAAGTATGAGGCGCTGCCTGACGTATCTCCGCGGCCAGCTCAGGGTACTTGGGATCGAAGCGCACCTTCAGGGTATCGATGCCCGCAGCCTCGGCGGCGGCTGCTTCCTCGGGACTGAACGCCAGCGTCTCGACCAGAGTTCGTTTGCCCTTCAACTCGCGAATGTCGCGCACCGTGTAATTGCGCAGGCCGTACGCGCCCGCCATCGTTGAAATACGCTTGAGGTTTTTATTCTGTGCGTCTCGCGGAGGCACTGCTCCGCTGCTGCGAGAAGTTCGCATCACCCCTCTCCTTTGCTTTTGTTGTTTGATAAGGACTGAAAAAAAATCACCCTATTAATTATTTCGTCACGGTATCAAGCTGATCCGCCTTTTCCACGAGCGCAGGCTCGCACTTGGCAAGAGCAGCAAGGCTCCTACTGGGTTCTTGGCTTTGGTGGTGAAGGGTCGCACCAGCTAGCCTTCGAAGTCCCGGCCATATTAGCGAATGGCTTGCCTCGGTGGCAAGCGAAGTCACTCAGACCCTGTGCACGACACCCGCAGGAACCATAGCATCTGCGAGAGCAAGCTCATACTGCCACTCGCCTATTGACATCGAATATTCCTCACTTCAATGTAAGGAATATTGTGAAGGAGCATCAATTATAGATAGAGTAGTGCTGATTTCTGAATTCGCTGGGCGCGAGACCGCAATCCCGCTTGAAGAATTTGACGAAATTTGTCGCCTCATCAAAACCAAGCCGCTCGGCAATCGCTGAGATCGGCATCTGCGTGTGGGTCAGCAGCCGTTTGGCTTCCAGATTGATGCGTGCGGCGATGTACTGTTTAGCGCTGGTGCCCGTTGCACCAAGCGTAGCGCGACTGAGGCTTTTCACGGTACAGCCAAGTTGCGCCGCGTAGTGGGCCAGCTTGTGCTGGCTCGCATAGGATGTCTCGACCAACGCTCGAAAGCGCCTGAAACGCCTGGCTTCGGTAGAATTCGGCTCGATAGCACGGGTCTTGTTAGATAACATCAGCACGCGCAGCAGCAGCGATTTCAGCTGAAAGCGCAGCATTGCATTGGTCAGCTGTTGGGGATAGTTGCTACGGGCGTCTTCTCGCATCAGTGTGAGGAGCGATGACATAACAGCACGCGATGCCTCGTTCAGCTGGGTGAGCGCCGGCAGGCCTTGCATTTCCTCGACAAGAAAAAAATCCCCGCCAAGCTCGTTGCCGAATGAGGCTAGATATTCCGGGCGGAAAATCACGATCCAGCCTTCCCAGCTCGTGCTCAGATCAAGCTTCAGCGCCTGGTTCGGCCGAACCAGAAGCAGCGAGCCTTTTTTCTCAGGTAACGGCGTGTAATCAACAACGGGCTGGCAACGCCCGCTCTCCACCAGCATCATCAAATAAAAATTGATTTGATGAGCCTGCCGGAAACGCTGCTCAATGATGCGCTGCCTGAGTTCGTTCGCCGAGACGATCTCAATATCCAGTGCATGCGCCTGCGGAGGCGCAAAGCTTGCGCGCGCAAGCGAACCCGAGGACTCGCGACGGGCAGCAGTCTGCCCAGATACATTTTGTCTTTTTTTCACCATTAATTTTCCTGAAATTACCGATGATTTTCGGGAATTTTTTCTTAATATTACCCCCAGATACACCGCTCATTATTTTGATCGCTACTCGGAGCATGAATGAATTTGCACACACAACGATGGATGAAATTGCTTGGCGCTAGCGCGCTGATGCTGGCCATTCAGACCCACGCTGGAAATTCGGCGGAATCAAAGGAGAACAACATGAATCCCACACCAAAAGAGCAGGTAGCCAAGCTACTGAAGAGCATTGAGACCGGCGACGCCGCACCGATTGTTTATGTCAATCCGGATAAGTATATCCAGCACAACCTCTCAGTCGGCGATGGCCTGTCGGGTTTTGGCGCAGTGCTGCAGCAGCTGCCGGCCGGCAGCGCGAAGGTTAATACCGTGCGGCTGCTGCAGGATGGAGAGTACATCGTCGCGCACACCGCCTATAACTTCTTCGGGCCCAAGATCGGCTTCGATGTCTTCCGCTTTGAAAATGGCAAAATCGTCGAGCACTGGGACAATCTGCAGACAACCCCTGACCACCCCAACCCGAGCGGTCGCACGATGATTGATGGCGCAACCGAAATCGCCGATCTCGAGAAAACCGATTCCAACAAGGCGCTGGTAGCCGCGTTTGTGAACGATGTGCTCGTCAGTGGCAAGCTGGACAAGTTATCCGGCTACTTCGATGGTGATCACTACCTGCAGCACAATCCCGCGATAGCCGATGGATTGTCCGGACTTGGCGCCGCACTGAAGGCGATGGCCGAGCAAGGAATTACGATGAAATACACGCGGGTACACAAAGTCTTAGGCCAAGGCAATTTTGTGCTCGTCATTAGCGAAGGCGAATTCGCGGGCAAGTCGACCTCGTTCTACGACTTGTTCCGTGTCCATCAGGGCAAAATAGCCGAACATTGGGACACGATCGAAACGATTCCGGTCCGCGCGGACTGGAAAAATCCAAACGGCAAATTCGGTTTCAAGTGACGCCATCGAACCTGCCCGGTTGAGGCAAAGGCAGGGTGAAGCATATCTATCTCGTCGCAGACACCGAAGAACCGATGTCCTCGATGGATCTGCGCGAGATGGCGAAGACCAAGATCAAATGCGCCCGGGAGTCCTTCAGTGGGATGAAGGGCGTTTCGCCCCGTAGAACGTCAAGTACGACCTGGTTGACAGCTTCGGGAAGTCGATGGAAGTGGCGAAGAAGAAGTTGCTGACTAATATTTGGCAACCCACTCTCGCCGTACCCCGGCCAAAAAGTCAGAGGGTTCTGAGACGAAACGGGTTTTGAGACGGTTTTCAGGGACTGGCACCTACAGAGAAAGTCAGGAGCCCAAAGCAAAAAACCCCGCATGACGCGGGGCTCTTAGCTCCTAAAAACTCGTATGCGTGAGTTGAAAGGATTTGTCTTGGCGGAGACCGAGGGATTCGAACCCTCGATACAGGTTTAAGCCCGTATGCTTCCTTAGCAGGGAAGTGCCTTCGACCACTCGGCCAGGTCTCCACTGCCTGACGGGAACAGGGCTCCCGCTCGGCAAAGGGCGTAATGATAACTTTTGCACGACTGGCGGTCAATCACGATTACCAACCTCCTGTAAATTCAAGGGCTTGCAGTCGTTAATGATGCTCAGGACTTCTTTTCGGCCTTGTCGGCTTTTTCCTTGTCCTTCTTTTCGACGATGGTGATCTGGTCGCCATCCGACAGGCTGTCGGGCGGGTTCAGCACCAGACGATCGGCGACGGTAATACCCGACAGCACCTCGATCTTTTGTCCGAAATCCTTGCCCAGTTCAACTTTGTGCAGCGTGACGATGCCCTGCCCGTCCACCACTGCGACGCGCGCGCCCTCGCCGCGCAATAGCAAAGTATTGACGGGCACCACCATCGCAGCGTTATGCCCCGCAGGCACGGACACATCGACGTAGGCGCCCGGCAGCAAGCGGCCATCGCGATTATCGATGTTCACCTCGACCTGCAGGCTACGGCTGGCAGGGTCGATCGCGCGCGCGGTGCGAACGATCTTTGCCTGAAAGGTCTGATTCGGCATTTCCGGCTGGCGCAGCGTGACGGTCTCACCCACTTTGATGCCCGACGCATACGCCTGCGGCACGTTCACATAGGCACGCAAGGTCTGCATCTGCACCAGCACGAATAGCGGCCGGGTGGCCGTGGCGCCGGCATCGATCAGGTCGCCCACGTTCACATTGCGCTTGGTGATCACACCATCAAACGGCGCGACGATGCGCGTGAATGACAGCAGCTCTTTCAGGCGCTGAATATTCGCATCGACCGCACCCAGATTCGCGACCGCCTGCTCGTACGCGCTGCGTCGTTCGTCAAATTCCTGCTGCGAGACGGCGCGCTGATCCAATAGGCCCTTCCAGCGCTCCATCGTGACCTTGGCGAGATTCAGCGCCGACAGCGATTGCTGGCGCGCGGCCATGGCCTGCGCCAGCTGCTGCTCGGTTTCGGGACTGCTGACCTCGGCCAGCAATTCGCCGCGCTTCGCGTGGCTGCCGATATCCTTCGTCCAGCGCACCAGATAACCGCTGGACCGCGAGGAAATGGGAGACTCGACCAGCCCCAGCAGGGTGCCCGGCAGCGAGATGGTCTGATCGGCATTGCCCGGTTCGGCATGCACCACCGAGGCGTACAGCTTGCCGCGCATTTTTGTATCGGCCGCCAGAGCGGTGGCTTCGGCGCGCTGGCGCATGAAAGTCATGCCGCCAGCCACCAGCAGCAGCAGCAGGACACTCAGAAAACCCAGACGCAGCATGCGCCAGGTGCGCACGCGCCGTATCTCACGCGAACGCGAACCTTCGCCATGAATGGCCAGATAAGCGTGACGTTCTTTGCTCATGATTCCTTCCTTCAGACTGGCTGGGCAACAGCGCGCGCGCGCTCACGCCTTGCGATGAAGCGGTGCGCCATTGCAAACACGATCGGTACGAAGAACAGTGTAGAGACGGTGGCGAACAACAGACCGCCGATCACGGCGCGGCCCAGCGGTGCGTTCTGCTCGCCGCCCTCGCCCAGACCCAGCGCCATGGGCAGCATGCCGATGATCATCGCTGAGGCTGTCATCAGCACGGGCCGGATACGGGTCGAGCCGGCTTCCAGCGCAGCCGACAGCGGCGGCACACCGGCCCGCAGGCGCTGCAACGCAAACGACACCACCAGAATACTGTTGGCCGTGGCCACGCCCATCGTCATGATGGCGCCGGTCAGCGCCGGCACCGACAAGTGCGTGCCAGACAGGAAGAGCATCCACGCAATGCCGGCCAGCGCAGCGGGCAGCGCGCTGACGATGATTAGCGGGTCGAGCCAGCTCTGGAAGTTCACCACGATCAGCAGATACACGAGGATGATCGCACCGGCCAGTCCCAGCAGCAGGCCGTTATAGGATGATTTCATCGTATTGACCTGACCGCGCAGCTGCAGCTTGTGGCCTTTCTTAAGCTCGGGCTGCATCGCCTCGACTTCCTTGCTGATGTCTTTGACCACACTGCCGAAGTCGCGGCCATGGACGCTGACAAAAATGTCGATCACGGGGCTGATATCGTATTCCGATACGACGGCAGGCGTGACGTCT
>JACCEC012780375.1_pt1 | contig 22370 bp, 22 predicted proteins | sample 7450121 | NCBI WGS metagenome assembly JACCEC01 (sample SAMN15323455, study PRJNA562643) | freshwater metagenome | isolation source: river surface water | place: USA:Blue River Watershed | collected 2017-08-18 | reverse complement strand
GGCGACTGCGTCGGCGCGGATTTGGGCGGTGGCGTTTACGTTGATCAGTAAAACCAGAATCAGGGCGGCGAACGGAAAAACGAATAGCGAACGACGACGCATGAACAATGACTCCTGCTCAAGAGATGAAAAATACTATGATGGTGATGACGCGACTCAGTACGATTGAGCGCAAAAGTCGGCGGAGTTTTTCAGGAAGCCATTTGACTGTCCAGATGAAATTCCTGGATGCGTGTTTTATGAAACACTTCTGGATTAAAACGCCATTGATCTCTCAATGGACTTCATTCACAGCAGACTGGCGTGACAGAAAGTATTGAGAAAGATTGGGGAATAAAAAACAAGGCCGCCTGATTAGGCGGCCTTGGATAGTCAATTTTTTATGATTTTCTGCAGTGGGAAATTGAAGTGCAGGCAGACTTCCGATACCTGTAATGCATGAAATCAGTCGTCAAGCAAAATACGCAGCATGCGACGCAATGGTTCGGCAGCACCCCAAAGTAATTGGTCACCGACTGTGAATGCCGATAGATAGTCATTCCCCATTTGCATCTTGCGCAAACGACCCACAGGGATGTTCAGGCTGCCTGTGGTTGCCGCAGGCGTGAGATCGTGCATCGAAGCTTCACGGGTGTTGGGTATGACTTTCGCCCACGGATTGTGACTGGCGAGGATATCGCTGATCTCGTCGAGTGGCACATCCTTTTTGAGCTTGATTGTCAGCGCCTGAGAGTGGCAGCGCATCGCGCCAATACGCACGCACAAACCATCCACGGCAATCGCTGGTTTCGCGCCCGAGCCAAATGCGTCGCCCCGCCCCAGAATTTTGTTGGTTTCTGCGCCGCCCTTCCACTCCTCGCGCGACTGACCATTACCCAGATCCTTGTCGATCCAGGGAATCAGGTTACCGCCGAGCGGCACGCCAAAGTGCTGCGTTTCTTTCTCGTCGAGTGCATGCTGCTTTGCGAGTACTTTGCGGTCGATTTCCAAAATAGCCGAGGCAGGATCATCAAGTAGCGCTTTGACTTCAGCGTTTATCGTGCCGAACTGTGTCAGCAACTCACGCATGTGCTGCGCGCCACCACCCGAGGCTGCCTGGTAGGTCATCGAGGTCATCCACTCGACCAGATCATGCTGGAACAAACCACCGAGTCCCATCAGCATGCATGAGACTGTGCAATTGCCACCGATGTAGTTTTTGACGCCGGATGCCAATGCGTTTTTGATGACGTCCAAGTTCACAGGATCCAGCACGATGATCGCGTCATCCTTCATGCGTAGCGAGGACGCTGCGTCAATCCAGTAACCATTCCAGCCTGCGGCGCGCAACTTGGGGAAAATCTCGCTGGTGTAGTCGCCGCCCTGACAGGTCAGGATGATGTCGCATTTCTTAAGTGATTCGATGTCATTGGCATCTTTGAGCGTGGTTTCGTTTTTTGCCATCGAGGGTGCTTTGCCACCCGAATTCGATGTCGAAAAAAATACCGGCTCTATGTGAGCGAAATCGTCCTCCTGCTGCATGCGTTGCATGAGCACCGAACCCACCATACCGCGCCAACCAACCAGACCTACGAGTTTCATTGCCATTCCTTCAGAATTACCGGATTACATTCACGACCGCCATTGGATCCCAGCTTCCGCTGGGATGACGGAGGGAATACTACAGTCGCCTCAACAACTACCGTCGTCCCAGCGTCTTTCGTTGCCTACCTAAAAAACATTGATACTCGTGAACTCAATTTATGAATTGAAAATCAGCTTGAGTCCAACTCGTTCCGCCGCGAGACATAATCCAGCATTCTGGATCCCGGCTCTCGCTGGGAGCGAGTGGGGAATTCGGATCGCATGCGATCCGCCCACGTAGCCGTCATCACATGCAAGTGATGACAGCGAGAGTTTTATACCAGCGCCTTCACCACTGCATCACCCATCTCAGGCGTCCCCACACGCGTTGTACCTGCCTCGTGGATATCGGGTGTGCGCAAACCTTGCTCAAGTACTTTCTTGACTGCGGACTCAATACGATCGGCCTCAGCGGGCAGATTCAGCGAGAAGCGCAGCATCATCGCCGCTGACAAAATCGTTGCCAGCGGATTGGCAATACCCTTGCCCGCAATATCAGGTGCGGAGCCATGCGAAGGCTCGTACAAGCCTTTGCTATTGGCATCCAACGAAGCCGAAGGCAGCATGCCAATCGAGCCGGTCAGCATGGCGGCAGCATCCGAGAGAATGTCGCCAAACATATTGCCGGTGACGATGACATCAAATTTTTTCGGGGCGCGTACCAGCTGCATGGCAGCGTTATCCACGTACATGTGATCCAGTTCGACGTCCGGATATTCTTTGTGCACATCGGTGACGATGTCTTTCCAGAACTGGAAGGTCTCTAGCACATTCGCCTTGTCCACACTGGTCAGGCGCTTGCTGCGTTTCTGCGCTGCTTTAAATGCCACATGCGCGATGCGACGAATCTCGGGCTCAGAATAGCGCATGGTGTCAAAGCCTTCGCGAGATCCTTTGAAAGGACCATCAGGTGCTTCGCGTACACCGCGCGGCTGACCGAAATAGATATCGCCGTTCAGTTCGCGCACGATCAAGATGTCGAGTCCGGATACCACTTCGGGCTTGAGGGTTGATGCGCCCACCAGTTCGGGATAAAGAATCGCAGGACGGAAATTTGCAAACAAGGTCAGGTGCTTGCGCAAACCGAGAATGGCCTGCTCGGGACGCAGCGAGCGCTCGAGCGTGTCGTATTTCCAGTCGCCAACGGCGCCAAACAAAATCGCATCCGCTTCTTTCGCCAGTTTGAGGGTGCCATCAGGCAGTGGATGACCGTGTGCCTCATAGCCGGCACCGCCCACAGGCGCGGTTTCCATTTCAAATTTCTGGCCAAGCGCATTCAATACCTTGACGGCTTGTTCAACGATTTCGGTGCCTATGCCGTCACCCGGCAGGATTGCGATTTTCATGATGGTTGATGGTGTTTCAAATAGTATTGGCTAACCAGGGGAAGCGATTGATGTGGCGCTCTTCAAACGTGTGAATGGCATCGGCTTGCTGTAGCGTCAGACCGATATCGTCGAGCCCATTGATCAGACAATGGCGACGGAAAGCATCAACCTCGAAATGAAAGACCGAACTCGCATTCGTGGTTGAAACGGTTTGCTTTTCCAGATCAACCAACAAACGATAGCCCGGGAACGCCTTAACTTCATTGAACAACTGATCGACCTGCGCTTCGGTCAGCACGATGGGCAGCAAGCCATTCTTGAAGCAGTTGTTGAAAAAGATATCCGCAAAACTCGGCGCGATCACGGCACGAAATCCGTACTGATCCAGCGCCCAGGGTGCGTGTTCACGTGAAGAGCCACAGCCGAAATTTTTGCGTGCCAGTAGAACCGAGGCACCCTGATAGCGCGGCTGATTCAGTATGAAATCAGGATTAAGCGGACGCTTGCTGTTATCCATACCGGGCTCACCCTGATCGAGATAACGCCATTCGTCGAAGAGGTTTGGGCCAAATCCCGTGCGCTTGATGGATTTAAGAAATTGCTTGGGAATGATGGCATCGGTATCCACATTGGCGCGATCCAGCGGCGCAACAAGCCCATCAAGTAGAGTGAATTTATTCATGAGATATTATTTTTTACTCGCGTCTTGAACTTTTTCACCCAATTTTTCGACATCCTTGCCGATACCATTGAGCGTATTGCATCCTGAAACACCAAAGGCCAACGCGATAATCATGAGCATCAATTTTTTCATGGCTTTCCTCCTTAGGCGATTGATTTACAGCTGACGAACATCGACAAAGTGACCTGCCACACCGGCGGCCGCTGCCATCGCGGGGCTGACCAGATGCGTTCTTCCACCTGCACCCTGACGTCCTTCAAAATTACGATTGGATGTAGACGCGCAACGCTCGCCGGGTTCGAGCCGGTCGGCGTTCATCGCCAGACACATCGAGCAACCCGGCTCGCGCCATTCAAAACCGGCATCACGGAAAATCTTGTCCAGTCCTTCACGCTCGGCCTGCTCCTTGACCAGACCCGATCCCGGTACAACCATCGCGAGCTTCACGTTCGACGCGCGGAACTTACCGCGTACGACGGCAGCAGCGGCACGCAAATCTTCAATCCGTGAATTCGTGCAGGAACCGATGAATACCTTGTCGATCCGAATATCGTTGATAGCTGTATTGGGCTTGAGACCCATGTAAACCAACGCCTTCTCGATCGCATCACGCTTGACGGGGTCTTTTTCTTTGTCAGGATCGGGCACGCGATCATCCACAGCGACCACCATCTCGGGCGAGGTGCCCCAGGTCACTTGAGGACGAATATCCGCGGCATCAATCATCACGACTGCATCAAATTTTGCATCCGGATCGGAATGCAAGGTGCGCCAGTAAGCGACTGCCTGATCCCAGTGCGGGCCCACGGGCGCGAAGGGTCTGCCCTTGACGTAGTTGATTGTCGTGTCATCGACTGCAATCATGCCGGCGCGCGCACCTGCTTCGATGGCCATATTGCAGACCGTCATGCGGCCTTCCATGGACAAGGCGCGAATAGCAGATCCTGCGAATTCAATTGCATAGCCAGTACCACCGGCCGTGCCTATCTTGCCGATGACAGCCAAAACAATATCTTTGGCTGTGACACCCGCACCAAGACGACCTTCTACTTGTACCAACATGGCTTTGGATTTTTTTGCCAGCAGCGTTTGAGTGGCAAGCACGTGCTCGACTTCGGAGGTACCTATACCGTGCGCCAGACAAGCGAACGCACCGTGCGTCGAGGTGTGTGAATCGCCGCACACCACCGTCATGCCGGGCAGCGTCGCGCCTTGCTCGGGTCCGATCACATGAACGATGCCCTGACGATTGTCGCGCATATTGAAATAGGTGAGGCCGTATTCGCGCGCGTTGTCATCCAGGGTTTCGACCTGCAGGCGCGATATCGGATCGGCGATGCCCTCTGCGCGGTGCGTCGTGGGTACATTGTGGTCAGCGACCGCCAGATTGGCCGCGATTCGCCAGGGTTTGCGACCGGCCAGCTTCAGGCCTTCGAAGGCCTGCGGGCTGGTCACTTCGTGCACCAGATGCCGGTCAATGTAAAGAATGGTCGTGCCGTCCTCGGCGGTATGCACCACGTGGGACTGCCAGAGTTTGTCGTAGAGAGTTTGGGCCATGGCGGGATCGCGCGCAGGGCGCGCCTGATCGAGGAAAACAGCCCGCGATTATGCCATAGCCAAGGGGTGGAAAGCCGTTTCGGCACCAGTGATCGAAGCCGGCGGCAGCAACGAAAAGACCCTGACACTGCGGCCTGACTAACGGACACGGGCCTCTTTGTAGAGCGGCATGACCCGCTCCGAGTAAACCGTCAGATCACGCACCCGGTCTGAGCGCGAGGGGTGGGTGGACATGAACTTCGGGGGCTCCTTGCCACCGACTTCCCCCATTTTTTCCCAGAGTGAGATGGCAGCGCGCGGATCATAGCCCGCCCTCGCGGCCAATTCGACGCCCATACGATCAGCCTCGGTTTCATGCGCACGAGAGTTGGGTAAGCCGAGCAAGCCCTGGTAAGCGTACTCCATACCCTTTTGCCCCACGGTACCCACGCCAGCCACTGTCGCCAGAATCGTGATGCCCACATTGGCAATCGCCTGCTCGGACGCGCGTTCGCGCGAATGCTCGCGCAGTGCGTGTGCAATCTCATGCCCCATCACCGCGGCCAGTTCGTCATCGGTAATGTTGAGTTTTTCAATCAGCCCGGTGTAGACAGCGATTTTCCCGCCCGGCATACACCAGGCATTGACCTCGGGCGAGCTTAGTACATTGATTTCCCACTGCCAGCGGCTAGCGTCCTGCCGGAAAGCGGAGACCTGCCGGATGAGCCGATCCGCAATCGTTCGTACGCGCGTGTACTGGGCAGCGTCGCTGTTGAGCTTGCCCTTTTTATCGGCCTGCGCCATCAGCTGTGCGTACTGTTTGTTCGCACTTTCTTCGATAGCCTGGGCCGATATAGCCATACGCTGTTCACGATCCACGCCGACCATACCCGCACTGGTGGTTTTAACCGATTGACAGGAAACCAGCGTTAACGTTACTGCGATGACGCCTGCCAGCGCACGTACTGTTTTTTTCAACGGACTCTCCCAAGTGATTCCTGCCAGCGATAACTGAGTGCAGCGGCAATCCAGCCGGCGAAACAGAACAAGGCGGCGATCATATAGACAAGACGGGCGCCAAATGTATCCCAACAAGCCGACAGCAGCAATCCACCCAGCGAGCCGCCCAGGCCATAAGAGACACTGATGAACAACGCCTGACCGCGCGCCTGCAGTGGACCGGCGAACCAGCGCTGCAGCGTAGCAACCGACGCAGAATGATGAACACCAAAGGTCGCCGCGTGGAGGATCTGAGCGATCAGCAGCATTACAATCGATTCGCCACCAAAGCCGATCATCAAAAACCGCACCACACCAACCAACAGGCTGGTTAGCATCAGCGTGGCTACGCCAAACCGGCGAAACAGCGGCGCCTGAAAATAGAAAAACAAAATCTCGGCTACCACGCCCAGCGACCACATCAATCCGATCACGGTCTTGCTGTAGCCTATTTGCGATAGATACAGCGAGTAATACACATACAACGACGCATGCGCAGCGATCATCAGAAAGGTAGAGACGAAAAACGCAATGACCTCCCGTTGCCTGAGCAACTGACGCACGGAAGGCGTGTCTTCCGAACGTGGCGCTGGCGTTTCTTCACGCATATTGAGTGCGACTGCCGAGACCATGACCAGTAGGGCCAGCGCAATCCAGGGCATCAGACCTATGCCCTGCCAGTCCAGCAATTGTCCGGAAGCGATCACGGTCACAATAAAACCGACCGAACCCCAGAGCCGCAGACGACCGTAGTGCGTAAGATCCCCCCGCATGGAGGACAACATCAGTGCTTCGGACAGCGGGCCTTGTGCACTGGTGAATAAATTCAGTGCCAGCATCAGCCCAAAGAAAAATACAAAGGTCTCACCCCAGAACATGCCGCAAAAAACTAATGCAGAAGCCGCTGAGGTCAAACGCAAGACCATCACCCGACGACGCGTGTGATCTGCCACCCAACCCCACAGATTCGGGCCGAAGATACGCATGACCTGCATCATCGACATCAGCACACCAATCTGCGTAGCCGAGAGACCGCGATCCGCGAAATACAAACTTGCGTAGGGAGAGAAGACGCCGATATAGCCGTAATACGCGAAGAAGAACAACGCGAAATTCAGGGATTGCTCGGGTTTGGCGTTTGAAGACAAGTGGACAGGAGATGGCAAATGAGACTGAGATGAGTGATCACCGAAAGATCAGGATCAGGGCCGGGATCTGGATACCAGCACGACCCGGCTCGGGATGTTTACATCAGCGCGCCCACAAAAAACAGCACTGCGCAGCAAACCGCTTCATTTGCCGCCGGTGTTCACATCACCGCACTGTGCCCGGTGCCGCAACGCATGGTCCATCAGTACCAGTGCCAGCATGGCTTCAGCGATCGGTGTCGCGCGTATGCCCACGCAGGGATCATGGCGCCCAAAGGTCTCCACCATCACCGGCTGCCCATCGCGGTCAATCGAACGACGCGGTGTGCGTATGCTGGAGGTAGGCTTGATCGCAATCGATACCGTGATGTCCTGCCCAGACGAGATACCGCCCAGCACCCCACCGGCGTTATTGCCAACAAAGCCTTCAGGTGTGATTTCATCACCATGCTCGGAACCTTTTTGCGCAACCGAACGGAAGCCGGCGCCGATCTCCACGCCCTTAACCGCATTAATACCCATCATCGCGTACGCAATGTCAGCATCCAGCTTGTCAAACAGCGGCTCGCCCAAACCGACAGGCACATTTTGCGCAACGACTTCAATGCGTGCACCGCAGGAATCGCCTGCCTTGCGCAAGCTGTCCATGTAAGTCTCGAGTTCAGGAATGATGTCGGCGTTCGCAGCGAAAAATGGATTCTCGCCCACATAGTCCCAGGAGACGAAGGGAATCGCGATCTCACCCAGCTGGCTCATGCAACCACGAAGGGTCAAGCCATATTGCGCATGCAACCATTTACGTGCAACAGCGGCTGCACCGACAACGGGCGCGGTCAGACGAGCTGACGAACGTCCGCCACCGCGAGGATCGCGAATGCCGTATTTATTCCAATAGGTGTAGTCCGCATGCCCGGGACGGAATCGATCGACGATATTGCCGTAATCCTGGCTGCGCTGATCTTCGTTACGAATCAGCAGGGCAATCGGTGTGCCGGTGGTCTTGCCTTCGTAAACACCCGACAGAATTTCAACCGTGTCGGACTCTTTACGCTGCGTGACATGCCTCGAGGTACCCGGCTTGCGGCGATCCAGTTCAGGCTGAATATCCGCCTCTGATAGCGGCATACCCGGCGGGCAGCCGTCAATCACGCAGCCGATCGCCGGACCGTGTGATTCACCGAAAGTGGTAACGCAAAAAAGCTTGCCAATAGTATTGCCGGACATGACGAGGAAGGAAAGGATGCGAAAGGCATCATTCTACCAGTGCACGCCTGCGCCATAGCCCCGAGAGCCAGGACAGCAGCGCCCGTGGATATTCGCGCTGTATAACGCAAAGCAGTAGCAGCATTGCAAGGTTGAGCAGCGCCGTGAACAAAAAGATCTCCGGTACCGACAAGCCAGCCGCGAGCAGCACCATCGCTGTCAGCGCGGCCACGACCATAAACAGCGCATTCAGAATATTCATGCCACCAATGGTTCGCGACAGATGCGAGCGCTCGGCGCGGGTCTGTATCAGGGCAAATAGCGGCACCACATAAATGCCGCCACACAGACCTAACAAGAAACAATCGGCCAGCACGCGAAATTGCGCACCACTGATCAGCTGCTCTGCGATGAGCAGCGATGGCATAGGCGATGTACTGGCCCAATAAAGATCAATACCAAACAAGCTTAGCCCCAGTGCTCCCAGCGGCACCAGACCCAGATGAATTTGACGGCCCGACAGTCGCTCACACCAGAGCGAGCCGGCGCCTATACCCAACGAGAAAGCCGTCAGCAGAAGCGCAAATATCTCAGGGGCGCCATGCAGGACATCGCGCGCAAACACCGGAAATTGCGCCAGCAGCATCGCACCATAGAACCAGAACCAGGAATTCGCGAGCATTGCGATGAATACCTCGCGATTGCGCGCAGAGAATCTGAGGTTACGCATCATCTCAGCGAAGGGATTGCGTGCGACTGCAAGATTCGGATCTGCAGCCTCGCTCGATGGTACCGCCAGCGTGAACAGCCATCCGATCACCGCCACCGCAATACAAGCACCGGCGATGAGATGGAAATCCGCATGACTCGTGTAGGCCACCATCGCAGCACCCGACAACTGCCCGGTCAGAATACCGACGAAAGTACCCATCTGCACCATGCCATTACCGCCAATTAGCTCATTCTGCTGCAGATGCTGTGGCAGGTACGCATGCTTGACGGGGCCAAACAGTGTGGAATGCATGCCCATACCCACGACCGCCACCACCAGCACCCAGAGCGAATGCGTATACCAGCCAATAGCGGCAACCGCCATGATCGCTATTTCCATCAACTTGACGATGCGCATCAGCTTCGTCTTGTCGAACTTGTCTGCGATCTGACCTGCAGTTGCAGAGAGAATCAAAAAGGGCAGAATGAACAATCCGGCGATGAGATTGTTCAACAACCCCGCACCCATCGTCGTCCAGTGCAAGGCATCGAAGGTGATCACAGTGACCAGTGCGGTCTTGAAGAGGTTATCGTTGAACGCTCCCAGAAACTGGGCGCCAAAGAAAGGTGCGAAGCGCCGCTGTAGTAGCAACGCAAACTGATTAGCCACTACTTTACGCCCTCGGTGTTATTTTCCGCAGGCCAATCGCGTATATAGGCCTTGAGCAGCGTATTCTCGAAATTCTGCGCCTCAAGAACAGACTTGGCTACATCATAAAAAGACATCACGCCCAGCAGAACCTTCCCATCCAGAACTGGCACATAGCGCGCATGGCGTTCCAGCATTAAGCGCCGAATATCATTGACATCCGTATCAGGCGACATCGTCAGCACATCACGCTCCATGTGCTCGCCGACAGTACCCTGCCCCACCGATCCCTGATTCGCATGCACTGCACGCATGACCTCACGAAAGGTGAGCAGGCCAACCAGTAATCCATTATTCATGATGACCAGCGATCCGATGTCTTTCTCGGTCATTAAATTGATCGCATCGAGCAAACCGGTTTCCGGTGGCACCGTGTAAAGCGTATTGCCTTTGACCTTGAGTATTTCAGAAACCTTCATCGGAAGTCTCCTGCATAATTTTTATTGTTAGCTCGGACTGTCAATGTAGCCCAGCGTTCGGAAAAAAGCCAGATTCAGCCTGGCTTGGGTAGCTGTCCGGCCTATAATCGGCGCTTGCTCCCGATTAACCTCATTTTGGTATCCCTATGAGCGACCCCAAATATCCCGGTTTCGACACGCTGTCGCTGCATGCAGGCAGCGCACCTGACCCCGCCACCGGCGCGCGCGCCACGCCGATTTATCTGTCCACTTCGTTCGTATTTAGGGATTCCGATCACGCGGCATCCCTATTCAACATGGAACGCTCGGGTCATGTGTATTCGCGAATATCCAATCCGACCAATGCGGTACTGGAAGAACGTATTGCTGCCCTCGAGGGCGGCGTCGCAGGTATTGCCGTGGCCAGCGGTCAGGCAGCTTTACATCTGGGTCTGGCGACGATTGCCGGTGCCGGTTCGCATGTGCTGGCGTCTCGAGCGCTGTATGGCGGATCGCAAAATCTGCTCGGTTACACCATGAAGCGATTCGGTATTGAAACCACCTTCATTGATCCGCGCGACATGGATGCTTGGCGCAGCAACATTCGTCCCAACACCAAGGTACTGTTTGCGGAAACGCTGGGCAACCCCGGACTAGATGTGCTGGATATTGATACGGTTGCCACGATCGCGCATGAGCATCACTTGCCACTGATGGTGGATTCCACCTTCACGACACCTTACCTGCTACGCCCGTTTGATCATGGCGCTGATCTGGTATTTCACTCAGCGACGAAATTTCTCTGCGGGCATGGCACTGCGGTGGGCGGTCTGCTGGTCGATGGTGGCACCTTCAATTGGCAAGCGGCCTATGAAAAAACCGGCCGCTTTGCCGAACTCTGTGAACCGTATGATGGATTCCATGGCATGGTGTTCGCCGAAGAATCCACAGTAGCGCCTTTTTCGCTGCGCGCGCGACGCGAAGGCTTGCGTGACTTCGGCGCGGTGATGAGCCCGCACAATGCGTTCACCATACTGCAAGGCATAGAAACGCTGAGTTTGCGCATGGACCGGCACGTCAGCAATACCCGTAAGATAGCTGAATTCCTGGTCGCGCATCCCGCTGTCGAATCCGTGTCGTATCCGGAACTACCTGAACATCCCGACTATCAACTCGCTAAAAAGTTACTGCCTCGCGGCTGCGGTGCCGTGTTTTCGTTCACGCTGAAAGGTGACCGAGCCGCCGGACGTCGGTTTGTAGAATCGCTCTCGGTGTTCTCTCATCTGGCGAATGTCGGTGATGCGAAATCGCTGGTGATTCATCCGGCCTCCACCACCCATTTCCGCGTACCGACCGAACAGCTCGAAGCCTCCGGCATACGCGAAGGTACGATGCGACTGTCGGTGGGACTGGAAGACGCTGATGATCTGATCGATGATCTCAAGCGCGGACTCAAAGCATCGCAGAAGGGAACGTAATTCATGGAACAAATCGTTAATGGTCATCGGGCCTACACTTACACTGGCGGAAAATCCTTTGATGCTGCTTTACCCACGGCTGTGTTTATTCATGGCGCTCAAAATGATCACTCGGTCTGGGCACTACAAACGCGCTATTTTGCGCATCATGGTTTTTCGGTTCTGGCCGTCGATCTGCCGGGGCATGGTCGCAGTGAAGGCGAGCCAATGGAAAGTGTTGAGGCATTGTCCGATTGGTTGCGTGCGCTGCTGGATGCGGCAGGTGTGCGCAAAACGATTCTGATTGGTCACAGCATGGGCTCGCTCATTGCCCTCGAAACTGCTGCTCGCGCACCCGAAAAAATCAACGGTGTGGCACTGGTCGGTACAGCCTACCCGATGAAAGTGTCATCGACACTACTGGAGGCAGCGCGCGATCACGAGCAACGCGCGATCGACATGGTCAATATCTGGTCACACTCAGGCATCGCACAAAAACCCTCAGCACCCGGACCTGGATTTTATGTACAAGGTGGCAGCCGCCGATTGATGCAGCATATTTCACGCGGCAATCCTGCCAAGGTTTTTTATACGGATTTTTCTGCGTGTAATGCTTATGAAGGTGGCGAAGCAGCAGCTTCAGCGTTGCACTGCCCAGCGATATTCATACTCGGCAAAAAAGACATGATGACACCAGCGAAAGCTGCAGGCAGCCTGATCAGCAAGCTTCCCGCAGCCGAGGTCGTGCAGATCGACGCCTGCGGTCACGCGCTGATGGCCGAGCAACCAGATCAGGTGCTAGATAGCTTGTTCCGATTCGCCTGCGCTTCGGCAAAATAATCCGTCAGCGAAATCGCCAGGCCACGATCGACCACCTCTTCTATCCTCGTGGCGAGCACCGACTGCGGTGCGGGAGCAAAGGCAAAGCGCTGATACACATCGGCTAATGTCAGTTTGTCAGGACTCGCCAGCAGCGCCCAGCGGTCTTCGTGTCGTTTGGAACGATGACCAAGGGGAGCGCGCCGTCCAGAATCCGAGCGTACCCGGCCTACCCAACCGGAATCCAGCATGCGCTGCAATAATCCCTCGGACTCTTCAAAGCCCAATTGGGTCAGCTCTCGAAGTTGCATCGCATCGACTGCGGCGTTATCGCGCCTGGCATCGACCAGCACCTGCAGCACCGACACGGCATCCAGAAACTCACTGCCGGGCGCCGACCTATGCCACCATCTTTCGTACTTGACGACCGGTAGCGCAGCAGCGACCACAGCGCCTAACAAAGTGATCATCCAGAAAAAGTAGACCCAGATCAGAAAAATAGGCACTGCTGCGAGCGCACCGTAGATCATCCGATAACTCGGTCCCTGCACGATGAAAAAAGCAAACAAGCTTCGAGTGATTTCAAACGCTACTGCAGCGACCAAACCGCCAATGACGGCATCACGCCATTCAACTCTGCGATTCGGCACACCTAGATACAACAACGAGAAAGCCAAGGTTGATAAACTCATCGATACCAACAGGGTGATAACGGTACGCAGCACCGGCAACCCGCGTGACAAGCCCCGAGTGAGTGGCAAAATTTCTCCGGCAAATGACATGGAGGCGCCAATCAGCAAAGGCGCGAGTGTCATGATGGCCCAGTACACAATCATGCGTTGCGCAAAAGGCCGCCCCGTGCGCACACGCCAGATGCGATTGAGCGTTCTGTCGACCGTGCCAAACATGAAGACTGCCGTCACAATCAGAAAAATTGCGCCCATCGCCGACAGGCGGCTGGCTTTCGCAGAAAACTGACTCAGGTAATCAAGGATAGTGTTCGCGATACCCTTGGGCATCAAGGTCTGCACGAAGTAAGCCTCGAGCGACTCGCGGAATGTCGTAAACAACGGAAAGGTCGTGAAGATCGCAAAAGCAATCGTCAGCACCGGCACCACCGCCAGCACGGTGGTGAAGGTGAGGCTACCTGCCACCTCGGGCAGCCGCTCCTCCCTGAGACGGCGCAGCACGAAACGCAGAAAATCGCGTATCTGCACGCGGGACCAGCGATGGGTGCCTGACGAAGGGGATAGATGCATGCGAAAAAGAGGAAACTAAAGCGCCCTATAATACCAAGCATGAACACACCCACACTACCTATTCTGGTCCTGTATTACTCGCGACATGGCGCAACACGCAAACTGGCCGAGTTGATCGCGCAAGGTATCGAGAGCGTTCCGGGTTGTGAAGCGGTGCTGCGCACGGTACCTGCGGTATCGGCGGTGAGCGAGGCCACCGAGCCCGCCGTGCCGAGCTCAGGTGCGCCCTACGTAGAGCTGGCCGATCTGGAGAACTGCGCCGGTCTGGCGCTGGGATCACCCACGCGCTTTGGCAATATGGCAGCACCCCTGAAATATTTTATTGATGGCAGCAGCGCTCAATGGTTATCCGGCGCACTCGCGGGCAAGCCTGCGTGTGTATTTACATCGACGGGCAGCCTGCACGGCGGACAAGAGTCAACACTGCTGTCCATGATGCTACCCCTGCTGCACCATGGAATGCTGATGCTTGGCCTGCCGTACAGCGAACCGGCGCTGATGACCACTGCGAGCGGTGGATCACCTTACGGCGCAACCCACTGGTCGGGCATCGCCGGCGACAAAACCATCAGCGACGATACCCGCACGCTCGCCATCGCGCTGGGCAAGCGACTCGCGGTAACCGCAAAGAAACTCCAATCATGACGCAACCTGATCCTTCCAACCTGCTATACCGGCTGGCTGTCATCAGTCTGCTCGGACTATTGGTGCTGTGCATCTTGTGGGAACTGGTGCTTGCGCCGCTGCGCCCAGGTGGCTCTTGGATGATCATCAAAGCGCTGCCGCTGTTGCTACCATTGTCGGGCACGATACGCCGCAACATCTACACCATGCAGTGGGCATCAATGATGATCTTGCTGTATTTCACCGAAGGTGTCGTACGCGCATGGAGCGAACGCGGCACGTCTCAGCTGCTCGCGTCGTTGGAAATTCTGTTTTCAACGATATTTTTCTTTTGTGCGATTTTTTTCCTCAGACCCTACAAGCGCGCTGCCAAACAATTAGCCAGCGAAGCCATACAAAAAGCGGCAGGCCAAAAACTGGCGACGAACGATGAACCCTGACTTCATCACGCAGTGCACCAACCTCGTTGGCCATATCCATGTGCTGACCGGTGACGACATGGCGCGCTACCTGACTGACTGGCGCGGTCGCTTCACTGGCCGCGCACAAGCGGTCATCCGACCGGGCAATACCAGCGAAGTCGCAGCCATCATCAAACTGTGCGTGGCGCATCAGGTCCCCATCGTGCCTCAAGGCGGTAATACGGGGCTGGTACTGGGTAGTGTGCCCGATGCGAGCGGCAATGCGATTGTCTTGTCGCTCTCGCGCCTGAATCGCATACGCAGCATTGACGCGATCAACAACACCCTGACTGCGGAAGCCGGCTGCCTGCTGCAGCATGTGCAGGATGCTGCTGCTGAAGCTCATCGTTTGTTTCCGCTCTCGCTGGCCTCCGAAGGTAGCTGCACCATAGGCGGCAATCTGTCGACGAATGCCGGGGGAACGGCGGTGCTGCGCTATGGGACGATGCGTGAATTGACGCTGGGACTGGAAGTGGTCACACCCCAGGGTGAGATCTGGGATGGTCTGCGCGGACTGCGCAAGGACAATACCGGTTACGACCTGAGAGATTTGTTCATCGGCGCCGAGGGTACGCTGGGCATCATCACCGCTGCCGTCCTGAAACTGTACGCAGAACCCGCAGCCAGACTCACCGCACTCTTCGCATTGCGTCACCCGCGTGATGCGCTCTCGCTGTTGTCGATTGCGCAGCAACGCTGCGATGCGACTCTAACTGGTTTTGAATTGATGTCGGCGTTCTGCCTACAGCTGGTCGAAAAACATTTCCCTGCACTACACTCGCCTTTCCGCGAGCATCATGCGCAGTATGTGTTGCTGGAGCTCTCCGATGCCGAGTCGGAATCCCACGCCAATGCGATGCTCGAAGCATTGGCCGCCGATGCAATGGACCGCGGATTGATTCAGGATGCTGTGGTAGCAAGCTCGCTGTCGCAATCGCAGACAATGTGGCAATTGCGCGAGCATATTTCAATGGCACAGGCAGCGGAAGGCAAAAACATCAAGCACGATATCGCGGTGCCGGTCTCACGCCTTGCCGACTTCATTGAAGAGACTGACGCGTTATTGCAACAGAAATTCCCGGCTAGTCGTATGGTGACCTTTGGCCACTTGGGTGACGGTAACCTGCATTACAACGTGTCCGCACCTTTGGGGCACAATGATGACGATTTTCTTCAGCATCAAGCGGCGATCAATCAGCTCGTGCATGACAAAGTGCATGCCTATGATGGATCTATCTCGGCCGAGCATGGGCTGGGCGCCTTGAAACGCGACGAGATCAAGCGCTACAAATCCGAGACAGAACTGAACATGATGGTGGCAATCAAGCGGGCGTTCGATCCGCTTAACCTGATGAATCCTGGCAAGGTGCTCTGAATTCTGCAGACGCCTCGTTCGGGATTCCCGTTCAAGAGGCTCTGATGAATGCAATGAATGCTGCCGTATTGTCGGCTCTCTCTTTATCTCTCTCGTGCGTCACCCCTCCGGCAGCCGCGATATACAAATGCGAACAGGCTGGCGTCGTTACCTACACCGATATACCTTGCGATGGGCAGCAGCTCTCGATTAGTGTGCCTGAAAAGCCGCGCGAAACGGAGGGAAGAACAGACGACAAATCACTCGAGCGTGAAAAAAAAGAAGTCGCAAAATTGCAAACTATAAGAGAGCAGCGTGAACGTCAGGATAAACAGATACGCGACCTCTCCGCACGCGGCGCAGCGGCGCGAGAGCGCAAGTGCAAATCCCTCGCGCTGCAACTAAAATGGCGCGAAGAAGATTTGCGCGAGGCGCCCCTGAATGAACAGGCCAAGGCCCGAAAAATGGCGCGACGCGCTGCAGAAAAATATCGTAACGATTGTCAGTGACAATCAATGACGATCAGTGATTATCGCGCGGCACGCCAAAAGTCGTGGAGATCCGCTGATATTCCACCGCAAAATCAAGACAGCCACCTTTGTCGAGTTGCCCGACGAATTGCCGGTGCAGCGCCTGCCAAGGTGTCTGATTGACGAGTTCCGGCGGCTTCCAGGCCGCCTTGCGCGCCGCCCATTCTTCTTCACTCACCAGCGCATTGGCGGTGCGACGATTCAAATCGAAACGCACACGATCTCCCGTCTGCAAATAGGCCAGACCACCACCCACAGCGGACTCGGGTGATGCATTCAGCACGGATGGGCTGCCGGAAGTGCCGGACTGACGACCATCACCAACACAAGGCAGAAGATTGATACCTTGCCTGACAAGCGAATCCGGCGGCAGCATATTCACGACCTCGGCTGCACCCGGATAGCCAACAGGCCCAACGCCACGCATGAAAAGAATGGAGTCCGCATCGATATTGAGCGAAGGATCATTAATGCGATCGTGATAATCCTCGGTGCCCTCGAACACAATTGCACGTCCTTCAAATGCACCTGGATCATCCGGTTTTTCAAGATAGCGCTTGCGGAAAGCGGCCGAGATTACCGACGTTTTCATCACAGCCGCATCAAATAAATTGCCGGACAGGACTGCGAAGCCCGCCTCCTGTTGCAGCGGCGTGTCATAAGGTCGTATGACATCGGCGTTTGATGACGGCGTATTCGCATAGCATTCGCCTATGGTCTGCCCCGACACCGTCATCGCTTCAGGGTGCAGCTTGTTGGCGTTCAGCAGCTCATGCATGACGGCGGGAACACCACCGGCGCGATGGAATTCCTCGCCCAGATACTCGCCAGCCGGCATGCAATTGACCAGCAATGGAATTTTGTAGCCGATAGTGTCCCAGTCACTCAACTCCAGCGGAACACCCATGTGTCTTGCGATTGCATTGATATGCGGCGGGCAGTTAGAAGAACCGCCCAGCGCGCTTGCGGCAACGATGGCATTCTCGAACGCTGCACGCGTCAGAATTTTTGAGGGGCGTAAATCTTCATGCACCATATCGACGATGCGACGACCCGTGCGATAGGCCATTTGCGGACGCTCGCGATACGGCGCAGGTATCGCGGCACAACCTGGCAGGGACATACCCAAGGCTTCGGCAAGTCCATTCATGGACAGCGCCGTGCCCATACTGTTGCAATGACCGATGGAGGGCGCCGAGCTGGCGACCATTTCAAGAAACTCGTCGTAATTGATTTTTCCGGCAGCCATCTCTTCGCGAGCGTGCCAGATCACCGTACCCGAACCCGCACGTGCATTCTTGTAATATCCATTGAGCATGGGACCACCTGACAGCACGATCGCCGGCAGATCAACACTGGCGGCACCCATGAGCATGGCGGGCGTGGTCTTGTCGCAGCCAGTAGTCAACACCACGCCGTCCAGTGGGTAACCGAACAGCACTTCGACCAAACCGAGGTAGGTAAGATTGCGATCCAATGCCGCCGTAGGCCGCTTCGTGGTCTCTTGTATCGGATGCACCGGAAATTCGATCGGTATACCGCCCGCGTCACGTATTCCTTCTTTCACGCGAACCGCAAGATCGAGATGATGCCGATTACAAGGCGAAAGATCGCTCCCGGTCTGGGCAATGCCGATGATGGGCTTGCCGCTATCACGCAACTCTTCAAGGGTCAAACCATAGTTCATGCACCTTTCCAGATAGAGCGCTGTCATTCCCGGATTGTCGGCATTGTCGAACCATGCGCGCGAGCGTAGCTTGCTTTTCTTTTGCTGCATTGTCTTCCCCCTGAATTCGGACCACTGTCGCGGTCGTTTCGTTATTAAGCCTTTCACACCATGACCGCCGCTGTTGCCGACGAGACGCCCCTAACGACGCCACCGGTATGTTGTCGAAGCTTTGGGGACATTCTAGCGGGTCAGCACGGCATGGTCAGCATTACGCCGAAGCTTGCCCGTCTACCCTGCCTCCAAAGACGAATGTGTCAAACTAAAGCTCGCTGGTCGCCACCAGAAATTTACAAAATAAACAAAACAGGGGAAAACAATGAGCAAGCCTTTGATCGGATTTATCGGCGTCGGATTGATGGGCGCGGGCATGGCCAAGAACATCGTGACCAAAGGCTATCCTCTGGTGATCATGGGACACCGCAACCGCGAGCCAGTCGAACGCCTCAAGCAACTAGGCGCGACTGAGGCGGCCACTGCGCGGGAAGTCGCAATGCAGTCCGATATCGTGCTGCTATGTGTGACTGGCTCGCCGCAAGTCGAAGCACTGATGCACGGCCCGGACGGTATCTTCGCCGCTGGCAAAAAGGGACTGATAGTCATCGACAGCTCGACCTCGAACCCCGTCTCCACGCTCGCACTAGCCCAAGCTGCCGCCGAGCGGGGTATGCACTTTGTTGATGCGCCTTTGGGTCGCACACCCGCCGAAGCTGAAGCCGGCACCCTTGACACCATGGTGGGCGCGGATCAAGCGACCTTCGACAAAATCAAGCCCGTACTTGATTGCTGGGCGGGTAACGTGGTGCATCTGGGCCCGGTGGGACTGGGTCACAAGATGAAACTGATCAATAACTTCATTGCGATGGGCTACGCGGCCCTGTTTTCAGAAGCGCTGGGCATCGCGCGCAAGGCGGGATTGAGTACTGAACAGTTTCATTCGGTGATTGGCAGCAGCCGGATGCGCAACGGGTTCTACGACACTTTCATGAAATGGACCATGGAGGGTGACCACAACGCGCACCGCTTCACCATCAGCAATGCGCACAAGGACATGCGCTACCTGAGCAGCCTGGCCAATGAAATCGGGGCGCTGCACCCGATCCAGTCCATGGTGAAGAATTCCTTCGCCGGGATGGAGGCCGCGGGCCAGGCCGAACGTTACGTCCCCATGCTGGCCGACTTTGTCGCGACCCTGAACGGTCTGCCGCCATCGCACCCAGCCTGACGTTCTCCCTGCACGGGCCTAAGGCCTGTGTCGGTAGGTCAATGGCGAGGCGCTCTTATTTTAATATTTGTTTATATAAAACAGCGCACGCGCGGAGACTTATGCCCTATTTATATTATTTTGTTTAAATATAAGTGGACATTAAATAAACTGATGATAAACTTCACCTGAGCTTGATACACAAGTGAACCATTGAGTCATCGGAAAACGTCATGTCTATTGCAATACGGGATTTATCAGGCTTCCACACGATTGGCGTCGTATCCCGCCAAACCGGAATTCATCCTGAAACACTGCGGGTCTGGGAAAAAAGGTACAGCCTAGTTGTGCCGACCCGTACAGACACCGGACGACGCGTTTATTCCGATGAAGATCTCTATCGCCTCTCCTTGATCAAGCAACTAGTCGACCGGGGTTATCCACCCAGTGGACTGGCTAGCCTACCAGTGGAAAAACTCAGGGAGCGCCTGGCAGGAAAATTATCGTCTGCGCCAGGACAAGCGCCGACCGAAAAATCAGTAATGAAAGCGCTTTTCATTGGAAGTGTATTTCAGTCAGTGATTGACGACCCCATGGCGCCCGCAAGTGACTTCCGCTTGCTGGGGTGTTACGGCGCATTTTCAGACTACGTGAACGAAGGTAAAAAGGAAAAACCGGACGTGCTGGTTTTTTATTACCCAACACTGCATGAAGATTTGCTTCAAAACCTGCGTGAAGCATTGGAATCCAGCGGCGCGATTGGTGCGGTGGTTGTGTTTAATATCGCCTCAAGAACAACAGTTGCTTATTTCGAGGACAACGGCGTACTGTGCCTGAAATTCCCCGCAAGCATTTCAGACATACGCCGTGCCTGCGCCGGCGTTGCAGATCTGCCTGCGTTCAGTGCAAGCGGCGATACACAGAAGCACGAACGTCAATTTACTGATGAACAGCTAGCCTACCTAGCAGTGGCGCAAAATAACATCGCGTGCGAATGCCTGAATCATCTCGCCGAAATTGTCACGCGCATTTCTGCGTTTGAGGCTTACAGCGCCGAATGCAGCAACCGCAATCCGGCAGATGTCAAAATCCATCGCCTTCTGCAAAAATCCAGCCAGACTGCTCGCTCGATCATGGAAGAGTGCCTGAATTACGTGATCGAAGCAGAATCAATCAAACTGAATTAGTTCACACGCAAACCGGCGCGAACCATTCGAAGGCGATTCGAGTGATTACGCCGGGGAACGGATGATGCTGATGTTGCCCTGTATATCCCCGCCCTTTCGGATCTCCAGATCGGCGTAGGCAATATTCCCCGTCGCCACCCCGGTTGATTCGATGAGCAGCGTTTTGTTTGCCACCGTAGTTTCCGAAACTTTGCCGGCAACGCGAACGTGATCCGCAGTTGTCGTTCCCTGAATTGCCCCATTGTCGGTGACGAATACGGATTGTGCCGTCAGGACACCCTGTATTTGTCCATCGACGATTGCCTCGCCAGGCACAGACAAATTTCCCTGCATGCGAACGCCCTCGCCCACCGCGAGGTTGCCATAAGTCGTATCAGCCATTCATACTCCAGCGCCTGTAAATTCGAAAAAACAAAAAAGGTCATCTGTTTGTAAAACAGGAACCACGAACATCTGAAGCGTAAACGCTATTTGCGCTAACAGAAAGCTATATTCCATGCTCAGTATGCGGGGTGCAATAAAAAATAACAAGTTTGCATGGACAGAGGTTATTTTCACAATCGAAAGTTCTCTAAAGAGCAACTTAACTTCATGCTAGAGAAAAAAGAATGCAGGTAAATCATAAGCTTAGAAACGATATTTAAAGCGCTATCCGCAACAGTGAAAATAATTGGCAAATAATCACCATTGACAAGACATAACAAATGCTTGAGCTTCCTGTATTGGGAGAGTGTAGAGACAAAATAAAACTATAAAAAGCAGAATGATTGGCGCGAAACTCAGAAAACGGCGCGAGGAGCTCGGATTGACAGTCCAAGACATTGCTCGTCAGACAGGTATGTTTGACAAGCAAATTATTGCCTTGGAGAGCGATGATCATGGCGCGTACATGACGGACAAACTTCATCTGAGCCGTTTGCTCGTGTTGTACGCGCGAAAAATTCAGCTCGAGCTGGAACCGCTTGAAATCGAGTTTATAGACGGTGCGAAGAAATCAGGTGATTTCAGATTAGCCGGTCATGCCGTACCAGCGTTTCTGCGAAACAGAGGAGAATAAGAATGCCATCACCCCAAAAACAAATCATCACCTACCGGCAGTCCGCTGACTCGCGCATCGACTTTGAAACTGCGATTGAGGGCAAAATCGAATTCAAGGGCATCTTTGTGCTGGACGGCATCCTCAATGGCGACCTCAAAGGCAAGGCCTACGAACAGACAACCGCGGTGGTGAGCTCGCGAGGAAAAATCAACGGGAATATCATTTGCACGAATGCAGTTGTTGCGGGGACTGTCTTGGGTGATATACGGGCTCAATCACTGGAACTACATGCGGGCGCAAAAGTCTTGGGCGATATGTACTATGACACGCTTCAGGTAGATCCTACTGCCGAAATCAACGGCAAATTCATTCC
>JACCEC012105954.1_pt1 | contig 22374 bp, 21 predicted proteins | sample 7450121 | NCBI WGS metagenome assembly JACCEC01 (sample SAMN15323455, study PRJNA562643) | freshwater metagenome | isolation source: river surface water | place: USA:Blue River Watershed | collected 2017-08-18 | reverse complement strand
CGGCCGGCACCCTTGGTGACGACCACGAAGTTGATGATCATCAGGATCACGAAGATGATGAAGCCGACCACGTAATTGCCGGCGATGACGAATTCGCCGAAGGCGGCGATCACCGCGCCGGCCGCATGCTCGCCTTCATGGCCATTGACCAGAATGACCCGGGTCGAGGCGACGTTCAGCGCCAGCCGCAGCATCGTTGCAAAAAGCAGAACGGACGGGAAGGACGAGAAATCCAGCGGCTTCTTGGTGCCGATCGCGATCATGATCACGATCACCGAGACCAGGATGTTGAACGTGAACAGCACGTCCAGCAGCATCGGCGGCAGCGGGATCACCAGCATTGCCATGATCAGCAATACCAGGAAAGGAATGCCCAGCCCCGAGAAATCGAAGCCGGACAGTCGCTGTCGGATTGTTGACATGGGAAGCGTGCTCATGGCTGAGTAAGTTTAAAAATTCTCTTTCAAATCAATTACTTGCAATTTCATCCGTTCAATGGATGTTTCCTTGCGGAAGTATTAAGCAATTGATGTGCCATGACTGGGTGGCGGAAAGGCCGCGGGGGATGTCGCAGCGCGCCGGCGGGCGGGGGACTCGCCATTCAAGGCTTGCGCGTCGGTGGCGATTCAGCAGGGAGAGAGACCCGAAGAGAGAAGCAGAAAGCGTTCCGGCAGCGCAGGGCAGCGCCGGCCGAATTACTTTTTGCCGTAGGTGCTGTCGTGGTCAGGTGCGATGGTCAGCAGGCGCAGGCAGGCGCCCTCCCGCAGCGCCGTGGCACGGCGCGACTGGGTGATGCGCAATGAATAGAGGGCGTTGACGCCGGCCGGAAGCCGGGCGCTGACGATCTTTTCCCATTTGAGGCCCTCGCGGTACAGCTGGGCCCAGCTAAGCTGGCGGATCTTGTTCAGGGTGTCCAGCGCGGCGAGCCGCTCCGGTTTCTGCAGTCTGAACAGATTGTCCTGAAACACCGGGTTGTTCAGGTCGAGCAGTACCCGGGTGTCCGAGTCACTCGACGCCATCGCTCAGTCGCTGGAGCAGGCTATCGGTGTTCTGGTCGGACGCCGGGTGGGACTCCGCCCATGCCAGCGCGGCGCGCAGGTCGGCATCCGCCCTTGGCTCATGCAGCCAGCGCTCGTTGTCAGGAATGACGGTCGCGGTGCGGACGATCCAGACGCCGGGTTCCCGTTCTTCGACCAGTACATGCCGGCCGGCGAATTGTTTTCCCAGTGAAATCTGGCCATTCGCGCCAACGACCTTTAATGAAGCCTGTGAGGAAGCAACAGCCATGATTTCGTGCCTTATTAAATTAGTGCGGCACTAATTCTAGTTCAGGCGGCGCGAGAAGGTCAATCCGGGCCATTGCATGATGCCATTTGCTGACACTCCGCCTCGTAAAACAGGCAAAAAGGTTAAAGAACCCGAAACCATTGCCGATTAACGGGGGGAGTAAAGGATTTTTGCTCACCGTTAACACTATTAACAGATGAAACCAGCGGATCCTGTCAGGCAATATTGACCGGATTTCCTCCAGAAACACTGGGTTTACTGCAAGACGTGTTCCCGGACGTAGCGAACGCTGATGACGACAATAAGGGGTGATTTATGAACAAGATGTCCAAATGCACAATGGTGTCGCTGGTTGCGCTGATCTCGGCTTGCCAGACGATCCCCTCGGTAGCCGTGGCTGACAGTGCGTCCGCCAAGGCAGAAGCCAAGCCGGTCGAGTCGGTCAGGCCGTCCGAGCCGAAAGCGCCTGCGGTGGAAATGGCCAAGGCAGAGCCCAAGGTAGAGTCGAAGGCCACGGCTGAGCCGGTCTCGATGATCACGCCGATGATGGAGCGTCAGCAGACCATCCGTGCGACGGGCTATGCGGTGATCAGCACCCAGAACCACAAGAACCCGGCGCAGCAGCGTCTGATGGCGATCCGCGCCTCCAAGCTCGACGCCTACCGCGCCCTGACCGAACAGGTCTATGGCCAGCAGCTCGATGCCACCACGACCGTGGCTGAAATGATGGTCACCAGCGATACCTTTCGCACCCGCGTGCAGGGTGTGATCTACGGTGCGGTGCTCGAGTCCATCACCCCGATCGGTGATGACACCTATGAGACCACGCTGTCGCTGGATGGCCGCGTCGTGAACGACCTGCGCGTGCTGTACCTGAACCAGCTGGCCGCACGCAACCGTTAATCGGTTGATCCACGCCAGAGGCTGATGATCATGCGCCCGACTCGTTTCATGCCCCGTTGCCTTGCGCTGCTGCTGGCCTTGCCGCTGGCCGGTGCACTGGTGCCCGCCTACGCAGGCGATACATCGCTGCCCACCGACCCGCGCAAGCGCCTCGAGGCGCTGCAAAATGCCCTCGTGAAGGCCGCGATGGATGGCCAGACGCGTGTGCATACCGCCGCCTGGGTGGACAACAACGGCAAGCTGCACGAGAACGTCCGCATCAATTCGGACATGAAGGTGCGCGGCGTACGCGTGCTGAATTATCTGCAGCTGGAGGACGGACCGTCGGCCGCGATCATTGCCGAGGGCAAGGGCGTGATGCCGAGCGAGGAAGTCTGCAAGGCCAACCTGCAACGCTACCGCCGCGAGGCCACGTTCGATGGGCAGCTGCGCATCCCCACCAGCGGCGCCGACCGGTATGACTGGACACGGCTGCTGAATCAGGCGAAGAGCCGGCTGTTTGCGCGCGCCACGGCCGGTCGCAAGTGGTCGCTGGCGTCCCCGGCGACGGTGCCGGCAACTGCCTACGAGCGCGAGCTGGTCGGTGCGCGTCAGGACATCGCACCGTACCATCTGCAGCTTGAGCTGCTGCCGCCCGGCGCGCTGGGCATCGAGCCGGTGCGTCCCCGTTCGGACAAGCCGGTGATGCAGAAAGTCGCCGCAGCGGCGCGCGATTTGATCAGCGACGATGCGCCGCGCAAGGCACCGGTGGCGTTCGTGATGCGTCTGTCGGTGGCCGAGCGCAGCAGCGGTCGTCTGCTCTGGCAGGATGCGGTGCCGCTGTTCTTCCCGGCTGTCGATCTGTCGATCAGCAGCCAGCCGCTGCCGCCCGGACTGCTGGCCGAGCTCGATCGTGTGCTCGATCGCTGGCAGGACAGGATGGACAATGATTTTGGCTGCCGTCCTCAGCATTTCAATGTGATGCCGGAGAGCGTCGCGAATGGCTGGGTGATCAATGGCGGACTGGTCGCGGGCCTGGCGATCGGCGATCAGCTCTTGCTGATGAACCGCGAGCACCTGCCCGCAAGAATTCTCGAACCCGACAGTGCGCAGCATCTCGCGCTGGTGGAAGTCGTCAGCGTGGAAGCCGGCAAGGCCGTGATCCGCAAGCTGGCTGGTCCGAAAGATATCGCACGATCCGGCGACTGGGTCGCCACCCCCTTCTGAGAAATCCGGAGAAGAACATGAACAAACTCACCCGACACTTGCTGCTGGCCGCGATCATGATGGCGCTCGGCGGTACGGCCGTGGCGGCGGACGCTCCCAAGGAAGCACCGAAGGATGCGAAGGACGCGAAAAAAGAAGAGCCCAAGTCCGAGGAATCGGATCTGCCGTCCAAGCCGTATCCGAAGAACCCGGTCCCGAAGGCTTTCCAGCCGAAAAAGGACGAGACCAAGGAAGCCGCGGCCAAGCCTGAGGCTCCGCCGGCACCGGTCGCCGAGAAAGCGCCTGCCAGGCCGGCGAGCAAGCCCGCCGACAAACTCGCAGAGAAGCCTGCTGAAAAACCTGCCGACAAGCTTGCCGACAAGCCGGCTGACAAGGGCATCGAGAAGCCGCTGGTCAAGCTGCCCGCCATCGACAAGCACGAGACGGGTCATGACAAGCCGGTGGTCGTCTCAATGAAAAAACCGAGCAAGTCCGCTCGTCCGGCACCGGTCGCTGCGGCGAATGCCGCAATGCCCGCGCTGGCGAATGAGGGCGCACGTTATACCGTCATGGCGGCCGACCGCGATGCCTATGTCGCACAGTCGGGCGATACGCTGGACAAAGTGATCCGCAAGACCTTCCCGTCCACCCCATTTTCGATGGACGTGATGCGCGAGGCCTTCCTGCGCGCCAATCCCAAGCTGGTTCAGCCGAAGAACATCAAGCTCAAGCCAGGCCAGCTGGTGAACCTGCCGGATGTGCGCACGATGCGCACGGTGGTGCTGGGCGACGACGGTGGTCCTGCCACCATGGCCGTCAGCGGTGATGTGCATTACGACAGGAAACCTCAGCTCTTCGTGCCGGCACCGACTGCGCCTGCCGCTGCCGCACCGGCCGCAGCAGTCGTCAACCCGCCGATCGCCGTGCCGCGCCTGCCGGTGAATGTCGCCTCCAACAGCCAGCCCGCGCCGGAGGTCAGTGCGGAAGAGAAGAAGAAGTGGGTTCGCTACCCCTGAGCCCGCGACCTGTCGCTCTGCGTTTTGACTCACCCCTGCTGAGATCGGGAAGCAGCGATGCAAGGCCCTGAGCAGTTACTGCTGACGGGCCGCATCCACCCGATCTCTCTCGAGATCCGTCCGCTCCAGCTGGAGAACACGCAGGCCCGCACTCTCGGCCTGCGTGACGGACAGATCGTCCAGGCCGCGCTCGAGATGCGCGGCGACACCCTGAAGCTGGTGCTTAACAGCGGTCTGATCGATGTGCCGCCGGGCCTGCGCCTGCGTGCCGGTGACACCTTGTTCCTGCGTGCGCAGGCACGGCCCGGCAACTGGCTGCTGCGACCGGTTGATCCGCGTACGGCCGCTCGTGCCGAGGGTGCTGAGGGTGCGGAAGCGGCCGAGGCGGCCGGCTCGACCGCCACCACCGCGCCAACGGCAACTGCGTCGCGAGGTACGTCCTCGCCGGCGATCCACCTGATGCCTTCCCGGCTGCAGTCCCTGATGCTGCGCCCGCCGTTCACCCCCGAACTGATGTCCCTGCTCGAGCCGAAAGAGCTCGCGTCCCTGTTGCGCACGGTCGGCAATGATCAGCTGGTCGCGCTGTTCCGGCGGCTGCAGCTGTCGATACGGGGCCTCTCGCCGGAGGCGCTGCAAAGCGGTGTGCTGGCCTCGGGCCTGTGGCTGGAGACCTTGCTGGGCAGCGGCAAACCGATCGACCCCCCGGATGTGAAGACCTTGTTGCGGCGGCTGGTGCGCGCGCTCGGCGAGCAGGCGTCGTCGGATCGCACCCGGCTCTCGCGGGCGATCGATGACATCGAATCGGCGCAGGTGGAATCGGTGCGCGCGCAGTCGCGTGGCGAGCTGGTCTTCCCGCTCGTGCTGCCATTTGCCGATGCCAATCCGGTCGAGCTACGGTTCGCCCGTTCACGCCGTCGCGGCGGGGCCGATGATCCGCCGTTCACCGTCAATCTGCATACCGTGCATGCGCGGCTGGGCGAGCTGTGGCTGCAGATTTCCGTCACCGAGCGCACGCAGGTGCACCTGATGCTCTGGGCGATCCGGACAGCGACGGCGACAGCCGCGCGCCGGCAGACGGAGCAGCTGCGCCAGCGGCTGGCCGGCGCCGGGCTCGCCTTCGGGACGATGCGGGTCTTCAATGCGCCGCGACCCGTCGATCAGCCCGACATTGCGCGACCGGGCACGATGCTGGATATCCAGACATGAAGCGCGGCCGAGATTTTTTTCAGGTGCCGGGCGATGACCGGGACGGGCTGCCCCTGCGACGTGCGGACGAGGCACTGGTCGCGGCCATCATCGAAGAGGCGAAGCGGCGCGGCATCGAGCTGACAACGGATCAGGAGCTGCTGGCCACGCTGGCCAGCGTCGAGAGTGAGGCGCAGATACCGGGGGAGTTGTACGCGGCGATCGCCGTGGTGCTGTCATGGATGGACGGGCTCGGCGCGACGGCGTCGTCCGGGGAGGGCGGTCAGGCTTCTTCGTAACCGCGGCCGCGGCGTCCGCGCGAGACGCGTCCCAGACGGTCATAGACTTCGACAGACGCGGTCTGGTCGGTGCCGAGCAGGGTGTTGAGCGTGCCGCGTATCGCGTCGAGCTTGCGGCTGATCAGGACTTCATTGCGGCGGTGAAGCTCGCGGCAGTCCGAGATCAGGTGTTTGAAGCTGTCCCACTCCGGCTCATCGAGCAGGTTGTCGGGCGTGCCGACGCGGGTCAGTGCATGCAGGGTGTCGAAGATCTCGAGCTTGCGGGTCTGCATGGCCTCGAATGCATCGAGGTCTTGCACGCGCAGCGCCTCGAACTCCTGTTCGAGCAGATCCTTCAGCGCGAGGGCGTGCTGAACCGAGGCGACCAGCTCGGGGCTGGCTGCCGGGGGCAGCAGGTCGGATGCGGCGTAGTCCACGCTCATCATCAGGGTTCGGTCAGGTCAGCGCGTCGGCGCAATCAGCCGATCAGTTTCTCCATCGAGACAAAGCTTTCGGCGATGCGGCGCGCGTTCAGCGGGTAATTGCCTTCCTTGAGCGCCTGCTTGATGGCTTCGACCTTGTTGCGGTCAAACGCCGGCTCCGCCATGGCCTTTTGGGCAATGTCGGACAAGACCAGCTCGTCGCCACGGGGCGCAGCGGCTTTCGCTGCCTTGCCCGCATCGGCAGAGGCGAGGTCTTCCGGACGATCAGCCGTCTTGCGCTTGGCCTTGTCCAGTGACGTCTTGTCCAGCGACGCGCCTCCGTTGAAGAGGCCAGATATCGGGTTAGTCATGGTTTTCTCACTTTCGGCATAAAGCCACTTTTTCCTGTCACAAGGAATATCGGATCAGGCTGAAGGAACTTTAGGCTTTTTTAAAAAATTTTTTCGTTGAAAAATACTACCATTAAATCAACAACTTACAAAAATCCATCGACGCTTACAGGCCTTTTGCCGCGCCCTTGCCGGTCACGATGCCCGACAGCGACTGTCCGGATTCCGGATTGCGCAGGCGAATTTGCTCGTTCATCCGTCCGTCCTGCATCGCCTCGACCCGGACCGAGATCATGAATTCCGGCGGCCGGCCAACCACCAGGTTCACCTGATCGCCTTTCTTCACCATCAGCGCCGGGCGCAGGTCGCTGCTGCGCAGGGCCTCGCCAGCCCGGATCGGCCGCATGGCCTCATAGCCGTCGAGCCCGGACAGATCGAACAGGTGTGTCTTGCTTATCTTTTCGGCATCAATGCGGTCCAGCTTGAGCATCTCGGCTTTCAGCGGCTGGCCGGGGGTCAGGTTCGTGGTCGCGATCACCACCTGCCGGCTTTCCGCGATATCCGCGCTCTGCAGCACCTGTCCGGCCGGGACGGCGCGGGCGAGGCGTGTGCCCGGCGCGAGTTCATTGCCTATCCAGAGCGGCGAGCCGCCGGCGCCGGCGGGCAGATCGACGCGCTCGATCGCGGATTCGGTCAGCATGTCGCCGGCTTTCAGTGCGACGCGGGCACGCAGCGCCTTCATCTGTTTTTCCAGATCCTGCGCGAGCACCGGCTGGCCCTTGTTCAGTGCCCGGCGCAGCTGGCGGCCGGCGACGCCGGCCGGCTCGCTGAACGAGCCCGGCGGGGCAACGGCGGTGGCCCTGAGTTCCAGATCCTGCTCAGTCAGCACATGGCCGGCAGCGACATCGCGGCTGACGGTCATGACCCCAGCGGTGACTTGCTGCTGGCTGAAGCCGACCTTGACGAACATCTGCCAGGCGGGCTTGCTGCAGCGTGCGCGCACGTTTTCGCGATTCACAAAAGGGTAATCGAAGCTGAGCGCGCCGGCACAGGGCTGCACCTGCACGCGCGGATCCAGCGGCGCCATCTTCACCTGCTCTGGCCGGGTGCCATTCTGCGACGCGACCCACTGCATCAGCGCAGCCTCCAGATCCTGTTGCGGGGTACCCGCACAGGCGAACGCGCCTATGGCCAGCAGCAGCGCGGCCAGCCAGGGTCGTATCAGCACAGTCATCAGATCGTTCATCGGAAACCTGCTCGTTATCGTGGTTGTTAGCGTCGTACTGTTATCAATGTGTTCAGTGGTACAGGCTTTGCTAAATCGTTTCTCGTCGCATCCCTTGCTGTTGAACTTCCGACAGTCACGTCAGAGACAGCAAGAATGGTTCCAGCCCGACAGAGACCAGAAACCATGGAAATACGAGTCCTTAACCAAGAACAGGCAGCTGGTGTTGCCAATGAGAGAACCCGCATCCGCGAGGCGGTGCCATCGACGTCTTTCCGTCAGGCTGTCGACGAGGTGAACAAAGACGCGGCCAGGGAAGCGGCCGGGGACGTGCAGGCTGGAGCACAGGCCGAGGCACCGACCAGCGCACCGACCAGCGCACTGAGCGGCTCAGCCACGACCCATGACGTGGTTCGCGTGCAGCGCGGCGATACGCTCGTCAGCCTGACGCGCAATTATCTGGGCGAGGGTGCATCGCAGCTGAGCCAGCGGCAGATCTATGATCTCGCCCGCTCGATCGCCAAAGAGAACGGCATTCGCAACCCGGATCGCATCCTGCCCGGCCAGCAGATCAATATGGCAACCGCTGCCGGCATGCCTGCCGCAGCACCGCTGTCGACCCTGGCCGCGCTGCGCATGCGGCAGGGCGGCACCGAAGGCATCCAGTCCGTGAAGATGTCCGCCGATAGCCCGCGCATCGGCTCACCGGTGCTGGAAAAGACACTCGCGCGCGCGGTCTCCAAGGGCTATGTGCCTGCCGATGAAGAGCGCGCGGTGCGCGACAGGATCCTGCAGCTGGCCACACGCCACGGCTTCTCGCCGGACGATTTCGCCCGCACCACGCTGATGGAATCCGACGGACTCAATCCGCGCGCGACGAATGGCAGCTGCCACGGCATCATCCAGTTCTGCGCCGGCGGTAACCGTGGCGCCGCCAGCGCCGGTTATGCAAAGAACCCGAAAGAGATCCTCGGCTTGTCCGTGCTGCAGCAGCTCGATCTCGTCGATCGCTATTTCGCTGACACCCGCCTGAAAGACTACGGCCCGGCCTCGCTGGACAATCTGTACCTGACCGTCCTCACGCCGAATGCGCGCGCCGAGACGCGCGCCGATGCGCCGCTGAACATCGCAGGCAGGCAGGCCGCCTATTTATATGAAGGGCGCGATCCGTCGGGCATCATCACGCGCAATTCGATTATTCACGGACTCAAGCAGAACGCGCGAGACCGTCTGAGCGATGTCACCGTCGCGCGCATGGATCGCAAGCTCATGTGATCTGACGGCGGCAAAGCCTTGCCGCCTTGCGCGCGTCCTCCTCGCCCCGCCCGGGGCAGCGGCAAATTCTTGCCGCGTCATTCGCTGAAATCCCTCGTTTTTCCGTACAAAAACTATCTGGCACGGCCTTTGCAATGGTCGGATCGACAGCTGGAAACTTGAGCGAACTGTCGGCATTCCGGCGTTCGCGTCACGAGAGAAGCAAGGAGCAAGCGATGACCATATTTAACGCCCTGGGCGTCCACGACAAGGCACTGAGAGTGCGCAGCCAGCGCATGGAACTGCTCGCGCGGAATATCGCGAACGAGGACACGCCGCATTTCAAGGCACGCGAACTCGACTTCAAGACCGTGATGGCCAAGTTCGAGCCCAAGGACACGATCAACGCGACCCACACCACGCACTTCGATTACGGCGATGACCGCGTCGAGGATGACGGCCTGCGCTACCGCGTGCCGTTCAACGCGTCCATGGATGGCAACACCGTCGAGATCACCGTCGAGCAGGCGAAGTACGGTAAGGCCGCCGCAGATTATCAGGCGACGCTGACCTTCATCGAGAACCGCGTCAACAGCATACGCAAGGCCTTGCGAGGGGAGTAATCAGTCATGCCCATGTCCATCGATAACATTTTCGGCATAGGTGGCACTGCGCTGCATGCGCAGATCACCCGCCTGAACACGACTGCTTCCAATCTGGCGAATGCCGGCACGACGGCGGCGACCGAGAAAGAGGCCTTTCGCGGCAAGCGCACGATCTTCAAGGCGCTGATGGATGAAGAAATGATCCACGCCGGCGCGCCCTATGTCGGCGGCGTCAAGGTCGACAAGATCGTCGACGACACCAAGCCCGTGCCCCGCGTGTATGACCCGAACAATCCGCTGGCCGATGCCGAGGGCTTCGTGTTCCAGTCGAACGTGAATGAAGTGACCGAGATGGTCGACATGATGGCTGCCTCGCGTTCTTATCAGAACAACGTGGAAGTCGTGAACACTGCGCGAGAGCTGATGATGCGCTCGCTTGACATCATCAAGGCATAAGGACTACTGACATGGCATCGAATCTGACCGGCGCAGCGGCGAGTACCTCGACCTACACACTCCCGTCGAGCCTGAAGACAACGACTCAGGCAAAGAAAGAGGAAGAAGAAAAAGCACTGACTGGCGACGGCGGTGCGATGGGCCAGACGGCCTTCCTGACGCTGTTCACCACCCAGCTGCAGAACCAGAATCCGCTCGATCCGATGGAGAACGAGGCCTTCGTCGCGCAGCTCGCGCAGTTCTCGCAGCTGGAAGCGACGACCAAGATGTCCGACAACCTGCAGAACCTGGTCGCATCGATGTCGAACGAGCGCATGAGCGCTGCGTCCGGCCTGCTCGGTCGCAAGATCGCCATCAGCGACGGCAAGGCGATGCTCTCGGGCAGCCAGCCGGTCGAGGGCTCGGTCGCGCTGGCGAATGACGTGGACTCGATCACGCTGAAGGTCTTCTCGGCGGACGGCAAACTCGTGCGCACTGGCGAGATCGGTGCGCAGAAGAAGGGCGACTTCCTGTTCAGCTGGGACGGCAAGGACGATTACGGCAACCAGCTCGGCGACGGCGTCTACCGGATGGAGGCGAGCGTGACGCGCTTTGGCAAGTCCAGCAAGATGCCCGTGTCAACGATGGCCATGGTCAAGTCAGTCACCACCGATCCAACGACCGGTGACATGCAGGTCGAGCTGGAAGATGGCTCGAAAGTCAGCATGACCCAAATTTCACGCGTCGGTTTCTGACGATTAGCTAATTTCAGGCAGTTCATCCGGATTCAGGAGAAACAACCATGTCTTTCTATACCGCCCTGACAGGTCTGCAAGCCGCGACCGCGTCGCTGTCCGTGACCAGTAATAACATCGCCAACGTGGGCACGACCGGCTTCAAGCGCTCGCGCGCCGACTTCGGCGACATCTTCGCGACCTCGCCGCTGCAGAAAGCCTCATCGACCATCGGTCAGGGTGTCGCGCTCAAGCAGGTGAGCCAGGAATTCAGCCAGGGCAATATTCAGTTCTCGGCGAACTCGCTCGATATCGCGATCACCGGTGACGGTTTCTTCCCGCTGAAGTCCGCCGACGGCCTGCAGGACATCTACACTCGTAACGGCACCTTCCTGCTGGACGAGTCCTTCAACGTCGTGAACTCCGCCGGACAGGCACTGATCGCTGCGGCGGTTGACTCCTCCGGCAAGGCCGATCTCGACAACCTGTCCAAGCTGCTGATCCCGCGGCAGACCAGTGGCGATGCGATCGAGACCACCGATATCACGCTGGGCCTGAACTTCCCGGCCGATGCCGAGGTGATCACCAAGCCTTTCGACAAGAACGATCCGACGACCTACAACAAGACCACTGCCGTCACCGTGTACGACGCCGGTGGCAATGACTATCTGGCGACGGTTTATTACGCGAAGACGCAGGTGGCCACGCCGAACGACCAGACCAACAAATGGCAGACCTATGTGTACATCGGCGACACCAAGCTGCAGGAGATGCTGATTCAAGCGAAAGACGGCGAAGAGCCGCTGTACGTGAACAAGTACGGCGAGACCCGCAAGGAAAGCGAGATCCCGCCCGAGCTGATCGCGCGGGGCGTGACCAAGCTGGTCAACCTCGATGACCTGAAGAACCCGATCTCGTCGACACCGGCCGCCGTCAGCGGCGACCAGCTGCCGACGCAGCTGAACACCCGCTGGAAGAGCGGCGTGGTGATCCATGATCAGCTGCAGAGCGTGCCACTGACCGATGTCGGCGGCGATACGCAGATGATCACGATCTCGGACAATCCGAGCAGTGCCGGCACCTTGCAGATCACGCTGGCCGGCGTGCTCGGTGCCGACGGCGCCACCCCGGTCACGACGCCGCTGACCGTCACCGTCGATGCGGCCGACACCAAATTCACGATCGCCGAAAAGATCCGTTCCGCGATCGCCAATGATCCCACCTTCATCAATGAAGGCTATCCCGGTCGCAGCGTCACCAACAATGGCGACGGCACCGTGTCGATCAATTATTCCAAGGCCGATGGCCTGCTGCCCACCGCGGCACCGATCGCGACCTCGGTGAGCATTGTCCAGACTTCCGCGGCCGGCGATGCCAGCTTCCTGACCGCGAGTGCAGACAAGCTGTATGACACCGATGAGATGGCGTTCTACCTGAACATCGACGGTTCCGAGACGCCGATGAAGATCGACCTCAGCTACCTGAACTCCGACAAGATCACCCGCACCTTCACCGGCGTGGAGATCGCACGCGAGCTCACCAACGTGATCAACAAGACCTACGGTGACGAGCGGTATTACGACTTCACGCAGGGTGACATCGACTCCAACGGCAACATCCTGATGAACCTCAAGCTGGTCAATGCGGCCGACGAGGCCGACAGCGGCCTGACGCTGCCGATCCGCTTCCGCCAGCAGAGCGTGACGCTGGACGGGGCTGGTCTGCCCGTCGATGACGGTGACCTGACCGACAACGAAGTCGGCCTGAATGATGATGGCGAGTTCGTCTTCGCCGATCTGTCCAAGGTCACTTCTGACGATGTGATCAAGGCGATGCAGACCATCATCGACAATGCCGCCGGTACCGACAAGAACAGCGAGACGTACAAGAAATTCTCCACCCTGAAGGTCGGCTACGATCCGGTGCTCCAGACCTACACGTTCAAGAATGACCTGAATTACGAGGTCTATGCGAGCGCGCCGCACATGGCGACCAAGGGCGTGATGGGCCTGACCACGAACGAGGCACTGGTCGATTCCTCGACCGGCGGCTACGGCCAGCGCGTGCTCCCGAACGGCAACCTGCTGGTGCCGCTGAAAGACCAGCGCTTTGGCATCAACGTCAATTACGACGAGGACACCCGCCGCTTCACGATCTCCTCCGGCACGACCGGCGATACGTCGAGCGTCGAGATCCTGCACGCGTCGGCCAACGTCAACTACCTGATGGGACTCACGCGCGGCGAGGTGACCACCTCGGCTACGCCGTTCCGCGGTATTGAATCCAAGCCGGCGGTCCTCGAGGGCAAACCGATCGGCCTGAACCTGGAGAACAAGTTCCGCGTCGATGCGACCAACAACCAGTTCGTCGTCACCGTCGATAACGTTACCGGCCTGATCGAGATGCCGATCAAGGCGGAGTACACGATCGAAGACTTCCGTCAGGACCTCGAAGACCGTATCAATGCGCTGGCTGACCGCTATGGTCGTACCGTAAATGGCGTTCGGGTCGAGATCAAGGGCGACACCAATAAATATTTCGAGATCAGCACCGGCACCTCCGGCAATGATTCCTTCCTCAAAGTCTCTGCCAACAGCATCTGGGGCCTTGACGGTCTGGACAGCGTGCGCGGCTCCACCAGCGTCTGGCAGGAACCCAAGCAGGCACGTAATGCCGACGGCTTCCCGCTGTATGTTGACCGGGACGGTCAGGAGACCACGGATCCGGGCAACTTCTCCGAGGACGAGACCCGCGACCTGTGGACACCGATCTTCTATGACAAGGGCGAACTGACCTTCAACACCCGCGGTGACCTGATCTCGCCGAAAGAAGAAATCTCGTTCAAGAGCACCACGATCGGCACCTCTGGCGCAACGCTGAAATTCTCCATTGATTACAGCGCCTCGACCCAGTACTCGTCACCGTTCTCGGTGCGCAAACAGGATCAGAACGGCCGCCCCGAGGGCGACCTGATCGGCGTGGACATCGGCGATGATGGTCTGGTCAATGCGTCGTACTCGAACGGCACCACCAAGTCGCTGGCCAAGATCGTGCTGGTGAACTTTGCCGCCCCGACCGGCCTGCGCCAGATTGGCGACGCCAGCTACTACGCCACCTCGAAGTCCGGCGAGGCGCGTTACGGCGAGGCCGGTGCCGCCGGCTACGGCACGATCCGCGCCGGTGCGCGCGAGCGCGCCAACGTTGACCTGACCAATGAGCTGGTGGAACTGATCACGGCGCAGCGTGCGTTCCAGGCAAACGCCAAGGCGATCGAGACCAACAACACGCTGACGCAGGCCATCATCAACATCCGCAGCTAATCAGCGAATCACTGACGAGAAACTGACATGGACCGTTTAGCCTTTACCTCGATGGCGTCGATCAATGAGCGACGCCTGCTGCGCGAGCAGCTCAACAACGAGCTGGCCAATGTCTCCACGGTCGGCTTCAAGAAGAGCTATGAAAACGCGATGGTGGCCGTGAAGGCCACCGGCGATGGCTGGGACACCCGCATCCAGCCCTACATTGAAAAATTCAATGCGGTGAATCTGGAGCAGGGCCACCTGATGGTGACCGGGCAGAAGCTCGATATCGCGCTGACCGACAAGAATGTACTTGGCGTGCGCGCGAAAAACGGCGAGCTGGCCTTCACCCGGCGGGGCGACCTGCGGCTGAATTCCCAGGGCGTGCTGGAGACGGGATCATCGAATGTCGTGCTGTCCGAGGACGGCAATCCGATCACGATCCCGGCCGGTTTTGATGTGCAGATCACCAAGGAAGGCGACATCTTTGCGCGCGATCCGCTGCAGCCGGTGGATGCACCGCCGGTGCAGATCGCCCGGATGATGCTGCGCGATGCCAGCCAGATCACGCTGCAGCGCCGCGAGGACACGCTGTATGCGCCGCACATCCAGTTCCGTACTCCGAACGGCGATTTCGCCCCGGGTCCGAAAACCCCGCAGATCGTGCCGGGCGCGCTGGAGGCCAGCAATGTGAATCCGGTGACGGCGATGGTGAAGCTGATTGATTTCTCGCGTTCGTTCGAGACCCAGATCAAGACCATCACCGAGGCCAAGGCGCTCGATGAATCCGGCACCAGCATGCTGAAGGCACGATAAATGCTAGGGGAAGCCAGAGCATAAAAATTTTTGACTGACCGGACAAAAAGCCGACATCTCCCTTTATCAGATATCGGCCGCAGTAAAAATAACTTGAGCATCCGTCCCCGATGACGGTGCCGTAAAAAGAGAGGTACACATGGACGCTTCACTGTGGGTTGCCAAGACGGGTCTGGATGCGCAGAACACCAGACTGAACGTCATTTCGAACAACCTCGCCAACGTCAACACGACGGGCTTCAAGCGCGACCGCGCGATGTTCGAGGACCTGTTGTATCAGAACGTGCGACAGGCGGGCGGACAGACCGCGCTGACCACGCAGGCACCGACCGGCCTGATGCTGGGTACCGGTACGCGCGTGATCGCGACCGAGAAGCTGCACGCGCAGGGCAACATGATCAACACCCAGAACGCGCTGGATCTCGCGGTCAATGGCGAGGGCTTTTTCCAGATCGTCCAGCAGGACGGCACGATCGCCTACACCCGTGACGGTTCGTTCAAGCTTTCCAACACTGGCCAGCTGGTGACCTCGACCGGCCAGCCGCTGCAGCCGGCGATCGTCATTCCGGCCAACGCCTCGTCGATCACGATCGGTGAGGATGGCGTGGTCAGCGTCGAGCTGTATGCCGGCGGTGGTGCGCAGCAGCTGGGCCAGATCCAGATCGCGCGCTTCATCAATCCGCCGGGCCTGACGCCCATGGGCGGCAATCTCTTCAAAGAGACGCTCGCCAGCGGCCCGCCGCAGCTGCTGAACCCCGGCACACAGGCCGCCGGCACGCTGCGTCAGGGCATGCTCGAAGCCTCGAACGTGAACGTCGTCGAAGAGATGGTGAACATGATCGAAACCCAGCGCGCGTACGAGATCAACTCCAAGGCGATTGCTGCTGCCGACGGCATGCTGCAGTTCCTCAATAACAAGATCTGACCGGGACACTGACGATCATGATGAAATCAATGACGATGCTCGCCCCCGTGGCTGCGATGGCAGCGCTGCTGGCCGGCTGTGCCGGCCCGATGCCGATGGCGCACACACCGCAATTCTCCCCGGTGCAGCCGCTGCCGCGCGAGAACGTGAAGCTCACCACCGGCGCGATCTTCGCCGCCGACAGTACCGACATGTGGCAGGCCAAGCGCAAGGATTACCGCGTCGGCGACATCATCACCGTGCTGCTCGACGAGCGCGCTCAGGCCAATCGCACACTCAACAGTGAGACCAGCCGCGAATCCACCAACGATGTCGTCCCGCAGGGACTGGCCAACCGCATCGCCGGACTGAACGGCGCGCTGACCGGTCTGAAGACCGATGGCGGCTCGATCACCAACCGTGGCACCGGCACTGCCGGCCAGCAGGCCTCGCTGACCGGTTCGGTCGCGGCCACCGTGGTCGAGGTGCAGGCCAATGGCAACCTCGTCATTCGCGGCGAGAAGCAGCTGTCAATGTCCGAAGGTGGCGAAGTCATTCAGGTATCGGGCGTGATCCGTCCCGATGACGTCAGCGCGATCAGCACCGTGCAGTCGCGCCGACTGGCCAATGCCCAGATCGCCTACCGCGCCGCTGGCGATCTGGCGAATGCGACCCGCGCGGGCTGGGGTACCAGCGCGCTGTGGAAGTGGTGGCCCTTCTGATCCCGGAGACTGCTGACATGACGACCCGATTCATTCAAACATTGCAGCGACTGGCCGGCATCACGATGCTCGCGCTGTGCGCTGCGTCGCCGGCGCATGCCGACCGTGTGAAAGACCTCGCCTCGGTGGCGGCGGTCCGCACCAACCAGCTGGTCGGTTACGGCATCGTCGTCGGCCTGCAGGGCACGGGCGATGGCGCGCAGGTGTCCTTTACCGTGCAGACCGTGCGCTCGATGCTGGTCAAGATGGGCGTCGGGCTCGATGGTCCGTTGTCCGACTTTGAACGAGCAGCGGCAGCCGCTGGCCGGATGGACGTGCAGAACGTCGCCGCCGTGATGGTCACCGCCGAATTGCCGGGCATGTCCAAGCCGGGTCAGCGCATCGACGTCAATGTCGGCACGCTGGGCAAGGCGAGCAGCCTGCGCGGCGGCACGCTGATTCTGACCAGTCTGCGCGGCGTGGACGGCGAAGTCTATGCGCTTGCACAGGGACTCGTGACCACCACCGGCATCGATGCGAATGCGGCGGGCTCCAAGGTGGCCATTGGCGTGCCGACATCGGCGCGCATCCCGAATGGTGCGACCGTCGAGCGCATGGTCGAGACACCGTTCGACAAGTCCGATAACGTGGTCATGAACGTGCGTGACCAGGATTTCACCACGACGACAGCGATCGTTGAGGCGATCAACAAGAATTTCGGTGCCGACACGGCACGGGCGCTGGATGGCGTTTCGCTGTCCGTGCGTGCACCTACCGATATGTCCAAGCGCGTGGCATTCATGAGCATGATCGAGAACCTGGACGTGGTGCCCGGCGAGGCGCCTGCGAGGGTGGTGGTCAACTCGCGTACCGGCACGGTGGTTATCAGCCGCAACGTCAAAGTGACCGCGGCGGCCGTCTCGCACGGAACGATCTCGGTGGCGATTGCCACGACCAACGAGATCAGCCAGCCGAACGCCTTCGCGCAGGGCCAGACGGCCGGCGTGCAGAACGCCAATATCGCCGTCAACGAGCCGAACAAACCGATGTTCCTGTTCCAGGCCGGCGTGGACCTGCGCCAGATTGTCGATGCGATCAATCAGGTGGGTGCATCGCCCTCGGCGCTGATCGCAATTCTGGAAGCCCTGAAAAGCTCCGGCAGCCTGCGCGCCGAGCTGGTAGTGATCTGACGAATACCCTGCTGAGGACACTGCGATGAGCGACTTCGACCTGCCAAAAACCTCGCTGGACTTTGCCGGCATGGGCGCCCTGCGCGGCAAGGCGCAGCGCCATGAAGAGAAGGCCACGCGCGAGACTGCGACCCAGTTCGAGGCGATGTTCATCCAGATGATGCTCAAGTCGATGCGCGAGGCCGTTCAGAAGAACGACCCGATGCGCTCGTCTCAGCAGGAGACCTTCGAGGAAATGTATGACCGCGAGCTGTCGGTGCAGCTCGCCAAGCGCAATACGCTGGGCGTGGCCGACATGATCGTCAAGACGGTGGAGCGTAACAACGACCCCGGCCCGGCCTACAAGGCCAAGGCCGAGCCGATCGCGCTCAAGCCCGAGGCCAGCCCGATGGCGATCGAGGGCCAGAGGGCGATGCCGCTGGTGCGGCCCGAGAAATTCACGATCAAACCGCGTGCCGTCATGTCGACGGGTGGCACGGGAGCTGAATAATGAGTGACCTGCTTGGCATCAGCAGTGCTGCCGTGATGGCCTACCAGCGTGCGCTGGGGACGGTCAGCAACAACATCGCCAATGTCGGCACCGACGGCTATGTGCGGCAGGAGACTGCGCTGGCCGAAAGCGCGCCGCGCAAGGTCGCGACGATGTACATCGGCACCGGCGTCCGTGTGGACGGCATCCGCCGAGCCTATGACGAGTTCCTCGAGCAGAACCTGCGCAACAGTACCAGCGACCTGAACACACAGCAGCCGATGGTCGATTTTGCGAACCGCATCATCGACATCATGGGCAGCGACTCGATCGGCCTGCCGCCAGCGCTCGACCAGTTCTTCGAAACGGCGCGCCTGCTCTCGACCGATCCGTCGTCCAATATTCTGCGTGCGCAGTTCCTGCGCGATGCTGACAGTCTGGCCGGGCGCTTCCGCGAGCTGTCCGCGCAGATTACCACGATCGATACCGAGACCCGCGAGTCCACCAATGACACGCTCGACAAGATCAACACGCTGACCAAGCAGATCGCGGTGCTCAACAAGCAGATGTCGCGCGAGGTCACCGTCGAGCGGCAGTCTCCCGAACTGCTCGACCAGCGCGACCGCCTGCTGAAAGAGCTGTCACAGCTGGTGCGGATCAATGTGACGACCGCGACCAATGGCGCGGTCGATATCAGCCTGACGAATTCCGCCAAGGTGGGCGTGGTCGTGCGCGGGCAGGAAGCCATCGAGCTGGGCGCCCGTTTCGACGAGACCGACCTCGGCCGGGTGGCGATTATCGCCGACCCGTATGGCAAGGTGCCCGAGACGATCCCGGGGATCGCCAATGGCGAACTGGGCGGTCTGCTGGCCTTCCGCGAGCAGATGCTGCAGCCGACCACGGACCAGCTGGATTTTCTGGCGGCCACCGTCGCCAGCGAGGTCAACGCAATCCACACCAACGGCATCGATATCGAGGGCAAGGTCGGCACTGACCTGTTCAAGATCGACCAGGTGACTCGGGTGAATGAACTGACGGGTGAGATCATCACCGTGGACCGTGCGGCGGCCGGCATCAAGCTGGCCATCGATGACACGGCCCGGGTGGCCGCCGGTGCGCTGTTCCGGGTGATCGAGAATGACAAGAACCTGTCGAACGCGGACGCGACGCTGACCTACAAGGAAAGCTACGCCGACACCACGCGCGTGCCTGCGCTGTCGACGATACTGAAAAATAATGCGGATCCGTCCGCCGGCATCAATGCGCCGAAGGACAAGCTGCTCGGCCAGATCCCGCTGGGCAGCGACAACTGGACGCTCTACCTCGACAACGCGACCGGCGACCAGCAGCTGCAGGTATTCACCCGGGACGGCCGGCAGCTGATCGGCGCGCCGCTGACCGATGACACCGAGGCGACGCTTCTGCTGAACGAGAAGAACGGCTTTTATGCGGGATCGACCTACTCGACCCGCTACCTGAACCAGTCCGGCAACGAGGGCTACAAGCAGGCGTCCGTGTTTTATGGTCTCAAGGCCGAGCCGATCGAGCACTATGACCGCGAGACCCAGTTCACCACCGACCATGATGTGCTGCCGTCGGTGCGCACCTGGGTCGAGAATTACGGCGACACGATAGACAAGGACATCGTGTCCATTCCGGCGAACCGGCTGACCATTAATGGCAAGGTATTGCCGCAGCTGCTGCCGACCGCGCCGTCGCGTACGCTGCAGGCCAGTGACATCGCCAGCTGGATGACACGTGCCACCTATGGGATGGTGCCGACCGTCTCGGTGAACGCGCTGACCACGGTCACGCTGGACAAGACCGATGCGGATGCCGCCGCCGGCATGTACATCAACGGCATTGCGATACCGGCGAATGCGTCGCGCACCACGCTCACGGCACTGGCCGACTACATCAACCAGTCCGCTGGCAATCTGACCAATGTCGAGGCTAACGTCAAGGATGGCAAGCTCGTGCTGACTAATGCGGTCGGCTACGGCGGGCGCGACATCCTGATCGGCGAGATGGATGTTGACGGCAAGCTCACCAATGAGCAGACCTACAAAGGCGTCCTGAACTTTTCCCAGGAAGGGAACATCACGATAGGTTATGGCCCGGACGGCGAGCTGGGCGACCTGGACGTGCTTGGTACCCCGATCGGCAAATATTACACGGCCATCCTGCCGAGGGTGAACACCACCGCAACCATCGAGGGCGTGCGTATCCCGTCCAACGTGGACACCATCCTCGGCGATGCGATCACGATCAACGGGAAGACGCTGGGCGGCCTTGATCTGCGCCGGCCGCTGCACGCCTCCGATATGGCGAGCTGGATCAACGGCGTCAGCGAAAAGCTGGATCCGCCCGTCACGGCAACGGCCAGCACCACGATCACGATCGACCGCGGCCAGTACCGCGACAAGCTCGCAACCGGCACGCTCAAGCTGAATGGCGTCGCGATCACGGGCACCGGCCCGGCCGGCAGTTTCACCAAGGCCTCGGATCTGGTGGATGCGATCAATGCCGCCGGCACGGGCAATGTGACCACGACCACCGAGAATCTGGATTTCCGGCGTCCGCTGGAGATCAATGGCGTGAAGATCATCGGCGGGAATGCCGATGGCAGCTTCACGTCGGCCACGGACATGATCGATGCGATCAATGCGCAGAGCGACCTGACCGGCGTCAGTGCCGAGCAGATGCATCGTGGCGACCTCGAATACCATGTGCTCGCGATCGTCCTGTCGCACAAGATCGGCGACGATATCGTGATCGGCCCGGCCGGCGGCAAGAATGCGCTCGGCGTCACCGACGGCACCTACTCGACAGTGCGTGCCGAACTCGCCGAGGACGGCACGATCACCCTGTCCAATGACAGCGGCGCGGACATCGTCGTCGGCTCTCAGGTGGGCGGCAACAATGTGCTGGGCACCGGTAACGGCCCCTTCAAGGGCGTGCTGCAGCTCGAGAGCGAAGAGGAGATCCGGGTCGGTTTCGCGGCGCGGGGCAATCCGGCCGAACTGGCCAAGCTGGGCTTCAGGACGGGTGTCTATCTGGACGGCCCGGTACCCGAAGACCTGATCGTGATGGTGACCGGCGAGGGCAGTGGCACCATCGCCGGCAGTTATGACGCAACGATGAAAGATCCGGCCTCGCTGGATGCAGAACGGATCACCACGCTGCGCGCACAAAATTTCGACGTGACCTTCACGTCGGCCTCGCACTATCAGATCACCTGGAAGAACCCGGCCGACGGACTGGTGACCGTGCTCGCCGAGCGCGACTACAATCCGCTGCGGGGCATCGAGTATCAGGGCCTCAAGTTCACGCTGAACAAGGCGCCCGTCTCGGGCGATACCTTCCGCCTCGATGGCAACCATGACGGCACGGGCAACAATCAGGTGATGCTCGACATGGTGGACCTGCAGAAGAAGAAAGTCATCGGCGGCGCCGGCGGCAGTACCCTCGCCGAGGCCTATGAAGAAGCGGTCGGCAAGGTCGGCAATTTTTCGAATCAGGCGACGATTGCGCAAAAGGCGCTGCAGGTCGTCAATGATCAGGCGGTCGAGGCGCGGGACAAAGTCTCGGGCGTCTCCCTCGATGAAGAGGCGGCCGACCTGATCCGTTTCCAGCAGGCGTACCAGGCCTCGGCCAAGGCGATGCAGGTCGCGAACACGCTGTTCGACGCTATCCTGCAGGTCTGAACACAAGAACACACCGTGAAACGAGGCTAAATCATGGAAATGTCCACCAACCTGTACTTTGACCGGGCGATCTCCCAGATGGGAGTCACGCAGGACAGACTGGCCAAGACGCAGATGCAGCTGTCGACCACCAAGCAGGTGATCCGGCCCAGCGATGCGCCGGACAAGTCGGCCACGATCACGCGTTTGAAATCGGCGATTGAGCGCCAGACTGCGTACGTCAACACGATCAATGCAGTAAAAGATAAGCTGTCCCAGCAGGAAACCGCTGCCGACAACGCTAGTTCACTACTGTATCGTCTCAAAGAACTGACCGTTCAGGCAGCAAATGACACCTACAACGCGGCAGACCGGAAATCCATCGATATTGAAATACGCCAGCTGCGCGATCAGTTGCTATCGCTGG
>JACCEC011727907.1_pt1 | contig 22391 bp, 16 predicted proteins | sample 7450121 | NCBI WGS metagenome assembly JACCEC01 (sample SAMN15323455, study PRJNA562643) | freshwater metagenome | isolation source: river surface water | place: USA:Blue River Watershed | collected 2017-08-18 | reverse complement strand
ATCCATTTAACACCAGCTTTGATTTTTTCAATAACTGATTTACCAGCTTTAATTGCAGCATCTTTAGTTGCAGATGGGAATGATTGAGCAGACTCAGTATTTAAAGAATTTACAGAATAACCCATAGACTCTTTTTCTTCATCAGATTTATATCCATGTTTTTCTAAAGTTTGGTTAATTTTATCCATGATTCTGATTGCAGACTCAGTTGTAGCTTCTTCTTCTTTCTCTTCAGTTTCAACAGTTTCTTCTAACTCTTCAGCATCACCAGCAACTTCTTCTAACTCTTCAGCATCTTTAGCAGCAGACTCAATAGCTTCTTTAACGATTTCTTCGTTTTCACCATTGATAATAGTTTCAACAACACCAACAGTTGGATCCATATCAACTTCTACACCATCCATTAAACCGTTCTCAGTAGTAACGTTTCCGTATTTTTCCATTAATTCTTTTAAATTTTGCATAACATTTCCTTATTTTTTAGTTTGGTTTTGTTTTTCATATAATCCGATATAACTACCTAGTAATCCTAAGATTAATCTATTAGATACCGTACCACTATATGTATTAATAAATACTGCTCTAGTTAGAACAGAAACAATTTTCGGTAATTCAGATTTTATTTTAGCTGTATCTACAACTGTATCTGAAGCAACTTTTATTTTATCTAAATATTCTAAAGATTTTTTAATTCCATTTCTTTGTTCTCTACCTGCTTTACCAAGCTCTTGAGCGATAGAAATTAAATCAGCTCTTGATAATAAATATTTACTATCTTTTTTCTCTTTAGTATTTTTGATTCTTTCTTTAACTGTTTTAGAAACTTCTAAATGAAATTCTTTAATAGTTAAAGTTCTTTCATTAGTACTAACACTATCAATGTTACTACATAAAACAATAGCTTCAGTTCCAGATAATCTTAAAGGTAATATATTACCTATACCTTTAAATTCATCTTTATACTCATTTTTTAATCTTTTAGCATAACCTAAACTATCAGCGTTTTGTGTAAAGAATAATTTTTTAAGAGTTTCAAATTCATCTCTTTTAATACCTTCGATAAACTCTTTAACAAGTGATTCAACATCAGCACCTCTATTAGTAAAGTGAACTAATTTAATAATTTCATCCTTAGTAATATCTTCTATCATAGCTAATCTACCTTTAATAGAAGTAAAGGGAACATCATCTTCAAATCTTTCAATAACAACATCAGTATAATCAGAAGAAGCTATCTCTTCAAATCTCTTAGCCGACTTTTCAATGTTATCTATTAAACCAACAACAGTAATAAACATCTTTTTGATTTTTGTTACTATCTTAGCGATAATTTCAATAACCATAGTTTTAAGTTTTTCTAAACCAGTTTGAGCTGCTTCTTTAGTAAGTTCTAAAACTTCATTAGGATATTTCATACTAGTTTCAGTTGTAAGACCATCTAATTTTTTACCAGGTAATTTATCAATTAGTTTATTATAATTAGTAACTAATTTTAAAGATGTTTCAGTTGTAACTTTACCACCTTCTTTTAATTCACCTTCAGCAAACTCAATAACAAGAACAGTTTCTTCTGCTATGTCACATGTTTCTATGCTATCTTTCAATTCTTTTTCAATATCAGATATCATATCTTTAAAATCTTCAGTACCACTCATTACGATGATATCTTCCAATTTATTTTCTTCTTTTAAATCTTTAACAAGGTCGTCTGTACCTTTATCATCTTTTTTACTTTCTACTGGTTCAGCAGAAGTAGATTCAGAGTTTAGATTAACTACTACATCAGTATTAGTTTCATATGCACCAGATTCAGTTGTTAGAGATTCTGAGAATTGTTTTAATAAACCACCCATACAGGCTCCTTAACTTTATTTTTTGCAAAAAATAACGAAGTATTAATTTTGCTCTATTCTTTCTATAGTAAAAGAGATTTTAGTAATTTCTTTAATATAAACATCTTTAGCTTTTTTAAGAGCTACATCTTCAGGTGATTTACTTAACTCAGCATCAATCTCCATTAATCTTTTTAATAGATATTGTCTTTTGATTTTAAGTAGTTCATATTTTTTAAGTTCTTCATCAACATTCCAAGTTCTTAGATTATAAATCATTTTTGGAATATTAGGTAAGAATCCTAAAACAGGGAAGTTAGCTTCACCTTTAGCTTTAAGAATGTTCTCTAGAGCAACATTATCTTCATTAATATTAATATCATCGTTTGCTTTCTCTAAACCTTTAATAGAACCTTCAATATCATTAAGAACCATAATCAAACTATTAATAGTAACTAAGTTCTTTTTCATATCTTCAATTACTTTAGCAGGGAAGTCTTTTCCTGTACCCATAGTTAAGATTAAACCTATATCACCAGACATTAAAGTAAATGTATTAATGTTTTCTACTAATGAAAGTATACCTGATTTTTTAGTAGTAATAGTTCTAGTTGTAATGTTTTCTGGTAATGAACTAATAAGTTTTTTAACACCAGTTTCATTTTTAATAATTCTATCAACTACACTAATATAACTTTTGATAATGTCTTGTGGTGTTTTACCAATAAGACTTCTATTTAATATAATAGTTAAGTTTTTATCAAAAGCTTCAACTTTACATTTTAACAATTCTTCTAATATTGGTCTAACATCTTCTCTTAAACCTTTAATAGATAAATTTAAAATTTTCTCTAAATCAGATTTGTGAATGATGTCAGGTTTATTAGCAAGAAACTTTTTTAGATAATCTATAATCATAACATTTTCCTTAAAATAAATTTCTATTAGTCATAAGTGCTTTAACAAAGTCAGTCATGTCATTATTAGATTTATTGTTTAATCCCTTAACTTCTTTATAAGATACTGTACTTAAACCTCTAATATTAGGAGTTAAAATAGTAACTTGTTCATAAGTCTCATCCATAACAGCAGCAGATAATGCATATACAGAATTTAAGAACATATCTTTTTCTCTTTCTTTAAAGATATTAAGAGCACACTCTTTTTCAATCTTAGCTCTATCATTTTCTGTAATAAGAATTAAGTTATAGTTTAACTCATAACCCATTTTATTATCTGTAATAAGTTTAGAAGTAGCAGATAGTTTTCTACTATTCATAATTTCTAAGAATTCATTACCTTTGATTCTTTTTTGTTTATAAGCTTCAACTGCTTTATTTTGGAATACAAAATCCCAGAATGATGCTAAACCAGCTTTATAATCTAACCAAGTAGTTAAAGAACCATGTTTTCTATTAGGATTACTAACTTCTAGAATATTTTGAGTTGTAACTTTTATCATTCTAGCTTTAATAGTGATAGGAATACAAATATCAATCTTTTCACCATTAACCGATTTTGAACTAAGTTTAACTTCAATATGTCTAGTTAATAAACCATTACCTAATATACCATTAGAACCATCTTTAGTAGGAGCTAAATTAGCACTTCCTTTTCCAGTAGGTAAACTTCCAATACCAGATTCAGTAGTTAATTCTAATAAATCATTAAGACTATGTGACATACCAGATAATCTAGTTAATGAACCACCAGCTAATTCTAAACCTTCTTTTCCTAAATCCATTGCTTTACTATAAGCACTAGCTTTTAATTTGTTAAAACCATTATCAGTAGCAAGTACTGTAACAATAGCTTTAGCATCCATTCCATATACCGTATTTAAAATATTGAAAGATTGTAAGTAATAACCAGTAAATGTGTCTAACATAACAGTTGTCATTTTTTCAGTAACAGAACCATTTTGCATAGCATCTTCAGATATCACAACTAAAGGTTCTACTATAAATTCACCTAGTAAATTTATCATATTTCCATTAAAATTATATAAACCTTGTAAATCAGGAGCTTCTTTTAAACCAGCAACAACATTTTTAGCTTTACTACCTACTTCGTAAATAGCACCAGCTGCTTTAATGGCTGTTATTATATCCATTGTAATTCCTTTCCATGTAGAATATTCATGTAAATAAATTTAAATGATAATCCATATATATAGGAGAGACTTATGGCAACAGCAAATAATGATAATAAGACAATAGAATCTAACTCTTATAATAAAGAACTTGGTAATATACTCTATGGTTTTAATCATAGGAATGCTCCAATAGTAACATCAACACTTCAACAAGGTAATGATTATGTTTTCTTTACTAGACCACATTTCAATATGAAAGCAGGTAATCTAAGAAACGATAGAACTATGACTAATCTTATAACTACTACAACTAATAATGTACAAACTTTTATTAGACATACATTAGATCCATCTTTAGCAGAGAATGAAAAGAAAACATGTCCATTGTTAAACAATACATTAGGATTTATACCAATATTAAGTAATACATTAAAATCTATGTCTGGATGGCCTGATAGAATGTTACCTACATATACATCTAGACCAGGTGCAAGAGGTGAGATGTTTAGTATACCTGATGGTATAACGGAATTAAATGGAAAATATGATTTAACATTAACATTTGATAGAATGAATGGTGAGATAAACGAAAAGCTATTAGAGACATGGATGGACATGATGTCTTTGCAAGTTGATGGTGTAGTAGCACCATATGCAGCATTTGAAGTTTATACAGAAAGAAACTTTGATACAAGAATATATGTATTAACTATGGACGCTACTAATAGAATAGTTTTAAATATAGGAATAGCTAACGCAGGCTTTCCAACAAATGATAATATGGGAAGAAAATTTGATTATAATAGAATAGTAAAAAATTCAGATAACGAATTTTCTATAAGAATGGAAACAAATGTTATTAAGTATAATGACCCTATAACCATATTAGAATTCAATATGGTTAATTCTTTTTTTAATAATAATGTTTATAATATGTTACATGGACAAAGTCATAACCTAAAAAAAGTATCAGCAGAAGAATTAGCATATTATAACTATAGAGGTTTTCCTTTTATAGAAGTTAATACAATGGAATTATGTTGGTATGTTGAAAATAATTAAGGAATAAAAGATGGAAAGAACATTAGAAGAGATATTAGCAACACCAACGATAATTATCGAAGATAATCTTAATAATTTTGACACAGAACTAAATGGTGGTACTATAACAAGAGAATATACAACACCATTTCATATGTTAATGGAATCAAGTACAAGTTTATCTAAAGATAGTTTATTAGCTTCACAATCTATTATTAGAAGAAAATTACCATCACTAGCTACAACAAGCTCTGATGTATATCTACATATACATAATGATTTAAAAGATAATATGTTTGCTATACCTGGTACAGCACCATTAGTTTTTTATGTTAATGTTATAGATTTAAAACAATACGGTATAAAAGAGAATAATAGTTATAAAATGTCTATACCTGCTAATAGTATTATAGAAGTAAGAGGTGTTATATTTACATTATTAAACGATATAGAAATAACATTAAAAGATAATGGTAATATAACGGTAGAACAAATAAATAATGATTTAGATATAGCAGTAAATGATATTGGTATACTTACATCGACATTGTATACTGATAGTGAAGGTGTTGAATGGGTTGTATTTGAAACGAGTATTAAAAATATTACTAAGACTACTTATAACATTCCAATAACAATAAGTAACAACTTTAAAAAATCTATAGGTATATCTAAAAAGTATTCTACAGTTTATATATCTTATACAGATAACGATACTAAAAGTATGAAAGTTAGTTATTCAGATGATTATCTTAATGAAAAAGATCCAACAGCTATTGTTAGTTTAGAAAGTAATAATATAACAGTTTATGTACCTGATATTTATTTATTAGATAGAACAGTAAGTGGCGTACTTAATATAGATGTTTATGAAACAGAAGGTAATTTATATTTACCTTTAAATCAATTAGCAGTAACAGATTATATCATAACATTAATTGGAACTGGAAAATCTATATATACTGCAGTATCTACTAATATAACTATAGCAGTAAGTTCAAGGGGTATATTAAATAACGGTGTAGATAATATGTCGTTTGATGAATTGAAACAAGCAGTTATTAATTCTACTTTAGGTGATATTGACCTTCCTATTACAGATTTACAAATCAAAAGAAAAGCTAAAATGTCAGGTTATGAATTAGATTTAGTTAAAGATACTTTATTTAATAGACTATTTATAGCTAGTAAAGCATTACCAGAACCAGATAGTACATTGATTCATTCTAAACCAGATTTATTCTTTAATAGGACTACTATTAATTTAGATAGTGATATGTATAATAACTTTATTTCAATTTACGAAGATATATTTATTATAAATAAAGATAGTATTTTTAAATACGACAATAATGGTAATATATTTTTATTAAGTAATGATGAAGTATCAGTATTAAATAATATGCCTAAGGCAACAAGAATAGATTATTTAAAATCTACTAAGTTATTTTATACACCATTTACATATGTAGTTAAGTACGATGAAAATATAACATCTACAGAAGTGTATTATTTAAAACCTAGTATGGATAATATTAGAATATTGAATAAGAACTTTAATATCCTACAAAAAGTAAATACTGATAAATATCAAATTACTAAAACTACTACAGGTTATCAAATACTAAGTAGTATTAAGTATAATGATGAACTAACTAAAACTAATATGGATAAGTTAAAAGCTAGATTAATATTTAATCTATATGGAAGTACTTCAAAGTTATATTTTGATGCTACTTATAATTCAACATCACAACTATTTGAGTTTAATATAACAACAGGTTATTTATACGATAGTATTATTAGTTTAGTTAACGGAAATTCTGCGTTAGTTGATAGAGCTGTAGAATTAGATACTAAAGCATATTTTTATATATATTCAACAGATACTGTAATTGTGGATAGTGAAAAATTCTTAGTTAATGAATTTGGTAAGACTAATGAGTATGTTACTATACTTACTAAAGAAGCTATTGATATTTCATTTGGTACTAAATTAGATTTTCTTTATAACAGTATCTATAATCTTTATACTAATAGAAAATATAAAAGATATACTTATGATGTACCTATGGTATATGAAGATGATGTATATGAAAAACAAAGTAATGGATTGATATTCAAAACAGAAGTACAACCAAGTGGTAAAGTTAATATAACATCTACATTATTACATAAAAAAGGTGATGTTGTAAAAGATGAAAATGGTGATACAGTGTATAGATATAAAATAGGAGATATAATACTAGATGATAATAAAGAACCTATAATAGATTTGTATGGTGGTATAACTAGGTTATTAAATATTATGATGTTAGAGTACGAATATAAAATAGCAGAAACAGAATCTTATAAGATTTATAATAATTTGATTATGGATATTATTTATAGTATGTGTTATACTGACATGACAACACTAAATAAAATTACATTAGAAAATACTGTTATTAAATATCGTTCATTTAGAAATACTGAAGATGTTAATGTTGATATTAATAATGTTAATTATAAGTTAAATTATAATATTAAACCAGTTATAACACTTTATATTAATAAAGAAAATGAAATAACAGATAGTAAAACATTAGAAGACTATAAATCTAAATCTGGTAAAATCATTAGTACACATTTAAATAATAATATTATAGTATTAAGAGATATTAAAGATGAAATAATGAATCTTTTAGGAAGTAGTATTAAAGCTATTAGTATTACAGGTATAGACCCTAATAATAATGAAGTTATTAATATTATAGGTAATAATAGATTTACGATAGATAAGAAGCTAGAAATCAACGAAGCTAATCTTTACACTGTTAAATATAACATGGAATTAAAAGTACAGTATGTCTAACCTATTGGTTAGACATACTATTAAATATTTTTTTTAAAATACTATTGAACTCAGTAAGTACAATACCTTTTCTAGTAAGATTATTTAATCTTTCTATAGTAGAGCTAACACACCCTACCCATGTACTTTCATTTTGGCTTATTCTATTAGCCATGTATGTATACTTAGTAGTATAATCTTTGCTAATAGTAACAATGTACTCATAATGTTTATAAGCATTATCTAAGAATGTAATTAAATCTTCACCAGAAGGATTCATAGGTGTAAAGCTCATATCGTTTATATAAGAAACAATTTCTTCATTAACTAATAATCCCATTACTATAAATGTATCAAAACCATTTACATCCCATCTTAACTTACTACCCTCGTTAGTTCTTTCTAATTTACTAACAAACTCTTCCATTCTAGCAACAATATTAATATAATTTGTTTCACCACATGCTTCTCTTATAAAACCTCTATCAGATAGTATTTGAGTCATAGGATATCTTTTAGAGAACATATCCCAAGCAACAGATTCAGAAGTACCGTCAGAGTTATTCCATGTATATCTATGTTTTAAATTGAATAATGTATTCTTTTTATCTTCAGTATAGATTTTAGATAACTCTACTAAACTTTCTCCTAATCTATTCATAGTATGAATAAAATCATCATAAGCTCCCATGATATCATGTCTAGTAAGTACTTTCTTATCAGTAGTAGTTTCTGGTACATAATTATCCATTATACTTTCTACTATGTCTATTCCAATATAACTTCTTTCAGTTGTAAAACTTTTAAGATTAACAGCAGAAGAGATAACTTTCTCTCCTAATGTGTCTTCTAATAGCTTAATATCACCTTGAGAAATTCCATCAGATTTGATTTGGTTCTTAAAGTTATTAATAACATCTTGCATTATAAAATACTTTTTAATACTGATGCTAATGGCGTACTAACTGAAGAGAAATCAAGTTCTTTATTAATTTCACCATAATCCATACTCATAGAGTTTAAAGTGCCATATGTAAATAAAGCAGTAATTTCTTTATTGTAATGATGGTCTAATTTCTTTAAGAAGAAGTTTTTAATTCTTGTTCTATCTAAAATTAAATCTCTACAAATTTCTTCTACTGAATTATTAACAACATTCAATCTTTCAGCCTGATTCATAGTATCAGTAAGTTTACCTTCAGAAACTAAAATATTAAAACTATATTTTACAATAACTAAATGCATTGTTGTAGTATCTACTACATTGTTTAAACCACCAATAAAATTATTAATTCTATTATATTGTTCTATTAAATTCTTATCCATAATTACGCCTTTTCTTTTAATTTTAAATTTAAATAATGTAAATCATTTTCCATTAAAGATTCTGAAATCTCTAACATATTAACTACTTTTTTAGTAGAAGCATCAGATTCAAGTTTATCTACAAATTTATTTAAGAAGTTTCTATTATCCATATTACTCATTATTTCTACCTTAGCAGTAACTAGTAATATAGTATCTTCTAATCTTTTATACATAGCTTGGTTTATAACATCTTTTTTATTATACAATCTTAGTTGTCTAATTGCATCTTGTTTAATTCTAAGATATCTTCTAAGGTCAGTATCATATTGTTTCCAAAATTTATTATAATTTCTTAATCCAAATATTTCTACTAAGAATAATCCAATCATTGCACTAATTACACCAGCAGGATTTATAATAACACCAGCTAAAACTAGTAATAATCCACCTATATTACCACCTTCTAATAAAACTTCAAAAGTAGTTTTTAATCTATAATTATCACCATATGTTGAAACTAATGTTACTAATTCTTTACCATAACCAAATCTACTAGCAAATTGATCAGCTTGTTGTTCTGCTGATATTCTACTATTTTGTTCAAATTTATCATCTACAAAACTATACCCATTTAGATATTCAGTTAAAGCTGCTGTTGTATTTAAAGTATTATCAACAGAAGTTTTATTAGATAACTTTTTATAAGTAATATTTATAATATCATCAGTATTATTATTTTTACTGTTTAATTGCTCTTTAACAGTATCCATTAATAAAATTGTATTTTTAACTGTATATATACTTTTTTCAAATAAAGTAAAACTATGTCCTATCTCATGAAGTAAACCAGCTACTAACTCACCAGAGGTCCATTTTAATCCTTTGTCGTGTAAAGCATAAGCAATATCAGCAATAATAAAAATATTATATTCATCAGGAAGATTATGTATTTTTGCATTTTTTAAATCAATAACAACATTTTCTTTTTTTAATTTTTTATTTAGAGTATCAAAAGCTTTATTTATGTTTTGATATACATGTTCTGAAGATTCTTTAAAATCTTTAATATCTTTAGGAGACATTATTGTCTCTGACTTACTTTTATATCTATTTTCACCTTGGTAATATTTAGCAATATCTGTTACTATATTATATTCACTAGGATAAACAGGAATAGTACAAAGACCACATCCTTCTTCAAAAATAAAATTAATACTGAAACCAAATCTTTTAGAAAGTATATTACTAATATTTTTTAAAGACTTAGTTGCTATTTCATTCTTAAAGAAATTTTTAGAAGATCTAATATCTTCTTTATTTACTTCAGTTTTTATAAACTGTAACTCTTTTTCTAATTCAGTTGTAAAAACTATATCAGTTTGAGTATGTATCATCTCATGAGTTAGGTTTCTACCTAACTCAATATTATCTGTTGCTTGTTTTAATAAACTCATATTCTTATCCTAATAGAACAAATCTAGCATCTGTACATGCTTTATAAACCATACTGTAGTTAGCAGCTCTAAATTCAGTTTGTGTCATTACTAAGTCTCTAGTAACAATCAATACTGTACTATCATATCTTGTATCAGTATCTTCACCAAGTGTTACAAATCCACCAGGATTAATTTTAATACTATCGTACATACATGGTTTATCAATATGTACAACTTCACCATTCATAATAATCACCTTAGTAGGGTCATATACTATAGTGTTATTATCCACTATATTAGCACCATCACTACTATCTGCAATATAACTATATATTTTTTGTGGGTCTTTTACAATACTACTCACTCTTAATACATCACCATTTCTTAATACTATAGTAGTACCATACGGAATTTTATCTAAATGGTCATTTAGTTTATTTACTAATGTATTATTAACAAAATCTAATATATAAGTAGTTTGGTCACCTATGATATTATAGTTGGTATCATTAACATTATTAAAGATTGTTATCTTATTATCATGTCTAAATACCATATGGAATTGATATATTTCAGCTGGTAATGTACTTAATATATTATTACCTATTTCACTATAAGTTTTAGTTGTTATGTTAAACAAATAAGCTTTGTTATTTTTTCTAGTGTGTAATATATTATAATTGTTTAAATCAGTATCAGTACCACCAGCTAATATAATATTACCATCTAGATTACTAGTTATACTTATACCGTGTAAAGCAGTATAAGGTAAATCATAAGATTCACTAACAGCTGTATAAGGTTCAAGTTTAACAAGTTTATTTAAATCATAATCAATATAATAAACATGGTTACCAGAAACAGTTATACCACCACTAATACTTAACGGTTCTTGATTACTTAATGTTAAATAAGTATTAGGATTAGCTAATGTTAAAGCATTAGAAACAGGGTCTACACTATAAACACATATCTTAATATCTTCGTTAGTATCTTTATAAGATACAACTACATCACCATTTAACATTTCATTAACATAAAGATTAGGTGTATATATCTCATCTTTAGAAATATCAGCAACTTTATCTAGATATGTTATACCATTTGAATCAGCATTACTATTAACTAAATAATTTGTGATATTCTTTTGTAAAATTATACTACCATTACTTAATTCATAACTAAAATTATTAGTTTCACCATTAGTCATAATAAGACCAAGATAATTATATTTATCTAAATATGTTTTATTTGTATCAAATAGCTCTTTATAACTATGGCTAAATAAAACTACATCTACATCAACAGTAATATCATTTTCAGAAGTTATAGCGAAGTTAAATTTATAATTAACCTTTTCTTTAAATCCAGTAGTAGATACTTTTATTAATGTTTTAGTAATATTATCTGTAACAGTAACATTACCATCTGAATCAGTTATACTCATTTTGATGTTTTTAAATCTTTTGTTAAACAACTCAACATTAAAATATAAAACTTTACCAACAATAAATTTATTAGCTGGAAATACTTTATAAATAGGTAGCTCATTACTAATTATATTTTCTTTAACACCGTAGTTACTATCAGCATTAGTTGTACTATGATGCATAACATAAACTATAAAGTTATCTTCTAATTTAATTTCATCTGGCAATATAATAGATGTTAAGTTATCTAAATCATATTCTCTTTTAAATATAACATCACCACTTAAATTTTTAATAATCCAAGTAGATGCTTTATGTTCACCAGTAGAACTAAACATTCTAAAATCACTAGTTTTTACCATAACATTACCATCTAAGTTATAGTTATAACTTGTACCAATAATGATAGTTGGTGTGTTAACTATAGTGTCAGATATCTTAACACCTTCTTGATTACCTTTAACACTAGATATTCTAGATGGTGTACCATATTTAATAACATCATCACCATTATTATCTTTTAATGGTATTCCATTACTATCTACTTCTTTATATACATATTGTGTAACAACATATAAATTATCATCTTCTTTAATATCAATAGTAAAGTTATTATCATAAAGATTTACATTATCAGTTTCGTTTAATATCAAATCTGTATTATAAAAATTGATTGATTTACTTATCTTAAAATTAGTAGCATAATGTACTAAATTACTCGGTAATAATGTCGGTTCTAAAACCGTTATTCTTATTCTTTTTAACATGTTTAACTCCACCATCCTAATTCTTTAGTAGTTTTAGTTGTAACTTCACTACCGTCTGTTATTTTAATTACTTCATCAAGTTGATTAAATGGTCCTAATAAAAATGGATCACTCGTATGTCCATTAGCATGTATCTGTATCTCAACATAAAATGCTTTTAAATCATAATAAAATTCACCACTACCATCTTCTTTTGGTATAGGTGATTTCCATTTAGTTAAATTAACTTCATCTTTAATACTTTGGTCTAATAAAATTGTTTTTTCTTTGTCTTTATAAACTTTCCAAGTAGTGGCATCATGAGGTCCACCAGTTCCGATATCTATAAAGTCATCAACAGTAAAAGTTGCCATTACTTTTCTCCTATAAAGGTATTCAATAATGTGTTAAATGTAATAAATGATAACATATTAAGGAAAAAGCATGTATGATTTATTTAGTAAAAAATACCTTAAACACATTCCTATTGAAAATATAAAAGGTAAGATATTATCTTATCTATTAAAAGATGATAGATTGAGTTATGAGATTATGGGTAAGAACAGAGATTTTATATTCATAACAGGATATAATCAAGAAGAAAAAGAGTTACCAGTATTTGAACATCCTATAGTTTTAGATGGACTTATGGGTAAACATTATATAGTAGTGGATTTAAGAAAATATGTTAAATCTTTAAAAGAAAAACCAGCTCTTTTATTACCAGAATTATCTAATGTTTCTTATGGTAAGTTTTGTATCATGAGAGCTATATTAACAGATATGATGTTAGAAGATAAAACTTCTATCATGGTAGTACAAGATACAGTATCAGTTTTATTTGCTATGATTATGTCAACATATATAGAAATGATAGTTGCATTAACACCTAGAGAAAAACTTTTAGTAGAAGCAATATCGTTTATGTATGCAAGTTCTTTATTTATTCCAGATTATTCTAGAGAAGAAAAAAAGAATTATTTTAGAGCTAAACTAAAAAATGTTAAATTATCATTACCAATACTTAATGAAGTATATGATGAAATCTTTACAGTTAATTTAGATACTTTTAAATTTGAACATCTATTTGAAAATATTAAGTTTATACTTGGTTCTAAAAGTCAAGTACTAAATATACAATCTTTTATTAATAGTATTTCTAATTTATGGTACGGGCCAGGACAAGTAGAAACAACATTATTATCATTAGAAGATTTACCTACTATGATAACATTATATACTTCTGCTTTATCAGATACATCTTTAAAGAAATCTAGAATATCAGTTATACTAGATAGATTTAAGAAAAAAGTAGATTTAGATAAAATTAAAAAGTTAGAATTAAATATGAAGAACTATGGTCTATAGACCATAGTTCTTACATAATTTATATTGCGTCTGTAATTCTTACAGTTGAGTTATTAACAACAACAACTTGTGAGTATTTACCTTTTTCTTCAGCAGTTAAAGTTTGTGTTTTACCTAAGATAATTGTACCATAGTTATAAACAAATTCTTTACCAGCTATTAGTAAAATTAATGTACCAGTATTAGTTGGTGAATCTCCTTCAATAACTATTTTATCAAAGTTAACTTCTGTTAAGTATTTAGTTTCACCTACATGAACAACTAACTTACCAGTTACAACTTCGATACCAGGATTTGTAATACTTCCTAATGATGCAGGATATATTAATACTTTATCAGTACCAGTATATGTAGAAGAGATTCTTAATACACTTCCATCATTAAGTCTAATAGAAGATTTATAAACATCTTCATCACTAACATCAAGGTTATGTTGAGTAACAACTTTAGTATCAGTATCTAAAATAAATACATTTTGTAATTTCATTTTAGGACCATCTACAGAAGAGTTATATAAAGTAACTTTACCATCAGCTCTTAAATATCCTTGTAAAGAATAGTAATAAGGGTCTATAGCATAAACACCAGTACCTTCATCGAATAATTCTAAACCAAATGGTAACACAGTATCGTTAGAACTATTTAATTTATAAACAGTTTGATTCTCTCTCTTCCATGTCATTTGTCCATCTACTTCATATCTATTCTCACTACCACCAATAATTAAATATTCATTAACATTTTTAGTTGGTACTAATGAAACATTTTGTTTTGCAACAAATGGTAAATCAATAGTTTTCTCAACAGTAAATGTACTATATTTAATTTTATAGATTTTTAAACTTTCTCTTACACCGTTTGCATCAAGTGCATAAGATGGAATAAAATAGATATCATTATTAGGTGTAGTAATCATACTTGTACTAGAAGCAGTACCATTACCCATATTAGGAAATCTAAGTTGATTTAATAAAGTAAATGATTGGTCAGCTGGGTTATAAGTATATACTCTAAACACATTACCATTATTAGTTGCAAATTTAGTATTATAACCAAAGTTAATAACTACTTTACCATTATACATTTTCATAATGTTAAGATTTAATATACCAATGTTTTCACTATCTTCAATAGTTAAAGCAACACCAACATAAACTAACTTACCATCTACCATTCTATATTTATTAATAGTTTTAGTAACATTGTTACCAATTAAGATAATACCATCGTCCATTTGAATAGAAGATAAGCTATTATTAATACCAGTTTGAATAGTTCCTAAAGAACTAACAACATCAGGTACTACTAATGATTCATTATATAAATATAATAAACTATCTTTAATTAAGAATGTACCAATAGTTTCAATAGGTGTAGTATTACCATTTTGTAAAGTTAAATAACCTTTTAATGTATATATTTCACCATTAACTAAGTTATTAGGTACAGCTAATCTTGGGAATACTGTTTCTTGATTTAATGCTTCAATTACAACATTACCTTGACTATCTTCTAATGTAAAGTTAACACCTTTGAACTGTGTAGTTTTAGGATCTACTTTAAGGTATGTAATTCTACCAGAAGTAAATTCTGACATAACAACAGTTTTAAAGTATGTGTTACTTAAGAAAGATTGGAACTTATAATTTAAGATTCCAGAAATAGCATCATTCTTACCTTTATATTGACAGTTGATAGTATAAGATACTTCATCTTCTAAAAGGTTAGCTGGGATTTCTACTTCATATAGATTTTCTGGATTTGTTAAGAAATGAGCAGTTTTCTCAAATATAACTTCACCATCATCTCTTACAAGTTTCCAAAAAGTATAAGCATGTTCAGTCATACTATTGAAGTCTCTAAATGCATTTGATTTTAAATATAAACTACCTTCTACAGTAGATTCATTAACAACAACATAATTTAAATAAGCAGTAACTTTTGGAATCCTGATATTAGAAGTATACATATAACCTACAAAATCAGGAATCTCATAAGCAAAACCATCAGTAAAGTCAGAAACAGTACCATCTGTAAACTTATATTGAACTCTTACAAATAAATCTTTAGATAAAAGTGTACTTTCGTCAATAGAGAAAGTAGCAGATGTTTTATTAACTGTATTAAGAGCAAGTCTTCCAACGATATAATTTTCAATAGAAAATATAGGTTGTTTAGAAACCTCCCATGCAGTAGCAAGTATAGATTTAGTAGGTAAAAATTCAGCTGGAATAATAGGATTAATCGTAATCATATTTTTTTATCCTTTACTATTTTTTATGAATTTTAATCATCTAATAGCAAGACCAAGGAGTCAATATGCATATATATTTTATAAATTTTATTATTAACATATTTAAAATATTTTACTTACCAATCATTTTACCAATCAGAACATATATAAGAGAATATGTTTATAATTATTTAATAAAAAACAAAATAATATTTTTATTTCCATATGATTTAAAAATAACAAACTTATCAACATACACCATAAATAATAATCATGTTTTTCTTAAATATAGAAAGACCAATAAGTATTTATTTTATACTTACTATTGGTTATTTTGGATATGGTATGATGATGAAACTTATGATAATATAAATTTGATTAAACTATATGAATTATGTTATAAATATAAATGGTTAGATAAGTTATTAAAGAAAGATTTAGAGCAAGTAAATAAACAAATAGATAAAATATCATTTCATAATTTATATAATGATTTCAACCCTAGTAAATATACATTACTATTATATATTTCAATATTCTATAATAATAACAATTACTACAATCTTAATTTTTATAGTAAAGTTAATAATAAGATATATACCATATTTACTGTTAAGAACTATCATTATTTATACAAAGCAAAAGAGTTATAGTGTATGGTTATACCATACACTATAACTTAATAATTGTAACTGTTAAATAAATTAAATGGTCTAGTATTATAACTAACTAATTCTCTATTAGCTTGTTCTACTAATCTATCACTATTAAGTTTATTATCAAAATCTTTATCTAATTGTCCAGATAGATAATTTAACTTATTAGTTAACATAATAATATCATAAGTACTAGAAGCTGTTTTAAGTTGTTCAGTAACTAACTCTATTTCTCTTCTAACCATATTATTTTTTTCTTTTCTAGCAACAACATCTTTTCCACCAGCATTATTAATATCTGTAAGATGTATAATAGATAGAATATTTTTATTATCTAAACCATACCAAGTTTTATTCTTAGCATCTGATAAGAACCAGAAACTTAATAACCATGCAATAACACTATCGTCATGACCGTCAGTACCATGGTCTATTCTTCCATTTCTTTTTCTTAATCCTGCAAGTTGTGTAATCAATACCGCATCTCTAACATTATTAGCAGTATAATATAATGCATTATTAAATATTCTACCGTATAACATACTTCTACTAGTTTTACCAGAACCAGATGTAGCAAATCCAAAATACTTTTTATACTTATCGTAGAATTGCATATTTCTTCTATGCATAGGAGTTTCTAATGCTTCTTTAAAATCACTATTAACATGTGCTTCATCCACAACCCAGTTAAATATTCTTCTAAATGGATCTATATTATATTGTGGTAATAATAATAATATATTTTCTATCATAGTAGAACCAGTACTTCTTTTTTCTATAACTAATGTAAGATTAGGAAAATCTACTAACCATTGAGCTATCCATTCTGAGAATACTATAGTATTTAATTCATTATAGTTACCAGCAGCTACTAACTCACCACTATCAGCATCTCTTATGTTCATAGAGATATCATCTCCACCATTAGCTTCTGATGTATCAAGACCCATGATAAGTTTTCTATGTTGAAGTTTACTTAATACTTCAGCTTTAGGAACATACCATTTAGTTATATATCCAAAATCAGATACTTCTATATAAGGATCACCAACCATAGATTTATGTATTCTTTCTAATAACTCTTTAGGTATAGGAGATTCTTCACTACCTTGTGACCATTTATTTAAATAGTCAGCTTCAGCATTCTCACCCTCAGAAAAAGCTTGTTGCATTTTCTCTCTTAACCATTCATCAGTTTTACCTAATTGTCTATGTGAGAACTCTAATAAGATACTAATATTACCATTAGGATTATTAGCTTTAATAGTTTTTCTTAAATCTTCTTCATCTTCACAATCGTATAAATGTTCTGTCCATCTTAATGCTTTGTCGTATATCTTTTCTTTAGCATACTTACCAGCACTTGTAGATAAGAATCCAGCAGTTGTAGTAAATAAGTTACCGTAAGGAGAACCATTAAGTTTAGCACTATCTACAGCAGCATTAGAAGAAGCAAGTAATGCAGGTAATGATATGTGTATATTATTAATAAACGCAATCTCATCAACATGATGTATTGCTACAGTATAACCCCTACCAACATTTCTTGCTGCTTTCTCAGAAGATTGTGGTACAGATGTAACATAGTTATTACCTAATCTATTAACTGTTATTCTTTCTGTATTATTAGCATCTTGTTTAGTTTTAAGATTTAAATAATACGGTAGTTCTTCTTGTAAATCTTTTAACCTTTGTATGTTCTTACTTCTTAGTCCATCATCTTTAGTAAATAAATGTACATTTGTTTTAACACACAATATATTAATAAGAGATATCATAAGACTATCAACTGATACTGACTTACCAGTTTGTCTTGGTTGGATAAGTAATCCAGTAATATGGTTAAAGAATAACCAGAATAAAGATATATTTCCTCTATTAGCTTCTAATGGAACTGGTTGAGTTCCTGAACTAGCAGGTATTTTTATTATCTCTCTAAATATGTACCAAGGATTTTCTTTAGCTTCTGCAACTACAGCAGTCATCTCTTCCAAACTTATAGTTGGGTCGTGTGGGTTAACACCAGCTAAATTAGGATTTATTAATGCCAATGGAAAAGCATGGTTCTTAACACCCATAGCTTTAAGCAAACCAGCATATCTTAAAAATGTTTTATTAGTAGTATTATAATCTATAATGGCTGTAGGATATTTCTTCCAATCTTTTAGAAATAATATCATATTCTCTCCTTAATCTTAGACTATACCGTCTAATATGTTATTTTCATAATAATTATTTATTTTTTGTATTATCTTAATAAGTGTAATGAATTAAAAATAAGGAGTGTAACTTGTCAACAGAAGAAAAACCAATAGTCAATGTTGGTAAAGAATGTAAATTCGTTGTACATATTCCAAAAGAAGAAACCGAAGACGGTGAAGTAATAAGACCTGATTTACATTTTGTAAAAGAAGTTGAATTTAAAGAAGATGGAACATCAGAAAAGAAACTAAGAATAATCAAAGATTTTCAAAAACCTTTTTATGTAACTAAACCACATTTTCAAAATCATGAACAAAAGAAAGAATCTGAATCATTAGATAAACTTAATAAATTCTTTGCAACTGAATCTGATATGTTAAAAGAAGTAGCTAGAAAACTAGGTGCAAGATACCAAGGTAAAAAGAATGAAAGATTTATAAAAGATAATCCTTTTATATATGGTTTAGATGTTACTGCTAGAACTTATATTAAAAAAGCTTATATAGATAAGTTTGGTATATTTACACCTTATGAAGTATGTGTACTCGATATTGAAAATGAAATAGATGGTGAACAAAGAATATCTGTTATCTCTATAACTATGGGTAAAAAAACATTTACAACTATATTAGAGGGGTGGTTAGAAAAATCACAAAACAATATAGATAAGATTAATTTACTATATAAAAATATGGTACCACAAGTAGACTATGTTCAAGATATAGAAGATGAAACTATATTCTGTAAAACAGAAGTAGAAATGATACAGAAGATATTTAAAAAGATGCATGAATGGAAACCTGATTTAGTAGAAATATGGAACTTCATGTACGATATTGGTAAAATATTAGAATGTTTAGAAAAAAATAATATAGACCCTAAAGATGTGTTCTCTGACCCAGATATACCAGAAGAGTATAGATACTTCAAACTCAAAAAAGGTAAAGTATCAAGAATGACTGAAAAGGGTGTACATAAATCTTTAGACTTCTACGAACAATGGCATACTATTATAGCTCCTTGTAGTTTCTACATAGTCGATGGTGCTTCAGCTTATTATTATATTAGACAAGGTGGGAAGAAAGTACCAACTGGTTATGGTATGGATAGTATTATAGAAAAAGAAGTAGGTAAAGACTTTAAGAAATTAAAAATAGAAGATGGTATAGCTGAAACATTAGAAAAAGCTGATTGGCATATTTATATGTCTAATAAAAGAAAACATGAATATGTTGTCTATAATAAATACGATACAAGAGGACCATTAGTACTAGATGGTGAGACTAAAGACTTAGCAGTTAACTTACCTGTATTATCTGGGTATAGTCCTTTTGAATTTTTTAATAGTAACCCAATAAGAATTGTAGAAGCATTACATTTCTTCTACGAAGAACGAGGATGGATATTAGGATCAGCTCCAACTACTAAGAATGACGATAAGCTAATGGGCCTGTCCAATTGGATTTTAGAGTTTAGTGAACGAGTAAAATATACTCGTGTTTATAAACCTATATTATATGAGAATATGATAAAGGATTTATAATGTTGTTAGAAAAAATAAAAAATAAAATAAATGTAAGATTAAATATTGATTACCCAGATTATGTAATGGATAATATTGAATATAGATTTAGAGATGGTGACAGTAATAATTTAGAGTTAGGTAATATATATTATAATTTTAAAGATAAACCTTTAGAATGTAAAGAATACCCTGGTTATTATTGGATACCTTTTTATAATAGGTTTGTTGTAAGTAAAAATGGAATAGTACTAGATTTAAAAACTAATACTTGTATATTGTTCCATAAATCAAAACCTAGTAAATCAAATAAGAAAAATATTACACATGGTTATAATAGTAATTCAAATTTAAAGGTTAAATTACATAGACTTATGGCTTTAGCTTTTGTAGATTATAAAGATAATCCTATAAGACCTTATACATTATATGTAAATCATATTAATGGTAAACCAGGTGATGATAGAATTGAAAATCTAGAATGGGTAACACCTAGAGAAAATTTAATACATGCTATCGAAAATGGTTTGATGCCTAATAGTATAACACCTATAGATATGAAGAATATTAAAACTGGTACGATATTGAGTTTTACATCTGTAGCAAAAGCAGCAGAATATTTAAAATGGTCATACGGAAAAGTATCTAAAAGATTATTACAAAATAACAAAGTCTATCCAGATATGTGGATATTTAAATATCAAGAAAATGATTGGCCAAATGTAGATAAAACAATAACAAGAATGGGTAGTAGAATGAAAGTTGTGAGTGTTAATCCTGAAACAGGTGAAATAAAAGAACATGAAACAATTATGCATGCTGCTTCTTATACTGGTGTTAATACTACAAGTATATCTTGGAATGCTAGACTTAATAATGGAAAACCTGTAAAAGGTATAGAATTTTATTTTTTAGATAATTATAACAACAAAAACAAATAACTAAACGTGGTCCCTTTATACAGCAATGTATATCGAATAAGAAATCTAACTGCGGGAACTCCTTAAAGATTTCATCTACTACTTACAGGTAGCGATACACTGTAATACCGTTAGAGTAATGATTCATAACGGCATAGTAAAAACGATGAGATATGTAACAATAGGTAATCGACGCAACGAAGCTACTCTAGAAGTAGCGTGTTCAACGACTATCTCCATAGTGAGAGTAGGGCTCAAGTGAGTGGGTATGAACTCCCTTAAATCGAAACGGTTTCTATCCCTAGTGGATAATGATATAGTCTGTTCATGTTATAGAAAGAACATATAACATCTTATGTATAGTGATATAATTATATATTCGTCTAGTGAAAGCTAGAGACGCACGTAATGGTGCTGGTGGTGCTAACAAGCTTAAGGTGAGAGATAACTTCAACGACCACACTGAACAACAAGCGTTCTACTCCCATCTTATCGTATTAAACCCAATGGTGCAAATTTGATTTCAGAATCATCATCTATCAATACCTTGATACGTCTAGCAGTAGGCGATGCAGATTAACAACTTGGTCTGAGTATAGTAGAAACACTATACAAGCAACTCTCTAATCGCAGGGAATCTGAGTATTATAACAATACTACTTATAACTAGAAATAGATTATAACACTTCTATATAGTAATGAATAGAAGTATAGTGAAAACTTGTTATATCGGACAATCAATGCAGCGAAGCACCTAAGTAACTAAGTT
>JACCEC012806316.1_pt1 | contig 22397 bp, 21 predicted proteins | sample 7450121 | NCBI WGS metagenome assembly JACCEC01 (sample SAMN15323455, study PRJNA562643) | freshwater metagenome | isolation source: river surface water | place: USA:Blue River Watershed | collected 2017-08-18 | reverse complement strand
GAAACGCGGTAACCTCCACCCGGAGCAATTCCAAATAGGCATGCGATGACGTGGCTCGCCGAGCATGCGGGTAGGAAGCTTGAGCGCCGGAGCAATCCGGCGCCTAGAGGAATGACTGTCAGGGCAGCGCAAGCTGTCATACAGAATCCGGCCTATCGGTCTGCTTCACATTTTCTTGCGCGTGAATGCAATGGCGTGTCAGTGGCCGGCGGACGATGCCGGTCTGAACTATCGCTTTCTGAACACGCGGCTGGGCTGGTAATCGAGCTTGATGATCCAGTCAGCGATCCTGCTCACCATTTCCGGTTTGGGCACGCGATCAAATTCTTCGTATTTCGATAGCGCAGAGGCGCTGATTCCCAGCTGCTCAGCCACGTCCTTGTTCCTCATGCCGCGCGCCTTGCGCAACTGCTTCAGTTGCGCCAGCGTGTTCCGGGTATCTTCGGGGATATCGACGATCATGGCCTGCCTCCTTGCTGAGTAAACACTGCCTCAGGGAAAGACTACTCCTGCAGGTGCGCAGAAAAGGGCGATGCAGCACCGGTTTGCCCGGCTATTCAGTCCACGTGCTCTCGGGTAAGCGTTTGGTCTTCACGGTAGGTTGCATGAATCCACAGATGCAATCTGCCATGAACCTCGCTTTACGGCCTTCAGAGGAAGCTGATCGAGCGCAGCTTCAGACAGAAAGCGCCCGCCTGCCGGTTGGCGATCATCAGACCGATTTGCTGTATCTGGGCAGCGGACGTCAGGGGCGGTGCCGTCACCGGTCGGCCGCGAAACACGGGCATGAACTGATCGAGCCCGAGGTCGATATCCATCCATTGATGCGACGCAGGGAGGAAATCCGCCTGATAGCTGATGCCATCGAAGGCGTCATCAGTGCGCAGCGCGAGTTTGTACCTGTGTCCGTCGCCAAGAACATGCAAGCGAATGAGTCGGCAATGCGGCGGCAGCGGCTGGCGCAGCCGGTGCCTGATGGAGGCAAATCCTCCCTTGTTTTCCAGCGAAACCACGCCTTCGAAGCGCGCGATGCCCTCGGCCTCCATCACCAGGCGGCTCTGTGACAGACCGCCCATGACGCCGTCGTTGATGGGCGTCCAGTCGTCGGGCTTGCCGGGGTCGGTGAAATTCAGGTGCGCACTCATGTTGCCAGTGTACGCGGGCAGGGGATCTTGTCGCCGGAGAAGGTTTACGACCGAAAAAACCTTTCTTACTCGAAAGAGCGGTCGCTCAGCCCGCCCTGACAGGCCTAGTGGCGGCTGAATCGTGCGCGCAACGCACAAAACACATGTGTATTACTAAAGTTCTACTTTCAGTAACTCCGCTAAGTCCTTCATTTTTCGAGCCTATTCGACGCGCAATCCGCTTCAACAAGTGACGCTAAGTCCTTGACTTCATTGGAAAAAATCTGTGTTTCATCCAGTGATATTCCTTGACCGAAAATTCTCCATCCTCTAAAGTGGGCGATAGTGTGAAAAAGTGTTTTTTTGTGGGTAGAAAATTTTCATTTCTTCCAACATTCCGGCACTTGCCGTTCCAGTGGTGTTCGCTAATTTTTAACGACAGGGGAGAGAGCCTCGGTGTATCAGGGTGCGTCTGCAATGAGCATGGATGCGAAAGGTCGGGTGTCGATACCCGCCCGGCATCGTGACGCGCTGTCTGTGCAGTGCGAGGGGCGCGTCACGCTCACTCGCCATCCGCATGGCTGTCTTCTGTTATTCCCTCGTCCGGTCTGGGAAATTCATCGCGAGCAGATCGCGGCATGGCCGATGTCGGCCCGTGCCTGGCAGCGCATCTTTCTAGGCAATGCCTCGGATGTGGAGATGGATGGCGCGGGCCGCATCCTGATCTCCCCTGAGCTTCGCAATGCGGCAGGACTGACACGCGACGTCATGCTGCTCGGCATGGGCAGTCACTTCGAGATCTGGGACGCAGCACAACTGGAAGAAAGCGAATCGCAGGCCATTGCCGAAGGCATGCCTGATGTGTTGAACAATTTTTCTTTCTGACGGCAGCCGATGAATCAACCGACGGTGCCCGAGTATTCGCACCGAACCGTGCTGCTGGACGAGGCCGTGGATGCGCTGGCGATCAGCGGTGCGCGCCGCGATGGCCTGTATGTCGATGGCACCTTCGGCAGAGGCGGTCACAGCCGCCGGATTTTGTCGGCGCTGTCCGAGCGCGGACGGCTGGTCGCGTTCGACAAGGATCCGCAGGCCATCGCGGTGGCGCAACAGCTCGCGCGCGAGGATGCGCGATTTGCGATTGTGCATGACAGCTTCGCGACGATGGATGCAGCGCTCACTGAGATGGGCGCAGAAACAATTGATGGCGTGCTGCTCGATCTTGGCCTGTCCTCTCCCCAGGTCGATCAAGCGGCACGCGGCTTCAGTTTCCGGGCCGATGGCCCGCTGGACATGCGCATGGACACCACGCGTGGCATGTCGGCGGCGGAATGGCTGGCCACCGAGACGCAGGACAACCTCGAGAAAGTGATTCGCGACTATGGGGAAGAACGGTTTGCTTTTCAGATTGCAAAGGCGATTGTTGCTCGCAGGGCAGTCGAGCCAATTACCGGCACGCGAGACCTCGCCGCGATCGTGGCTGGCGCCGTCAAGACCCGTGAACAAGGGAAGGACCCGGCCACCCGGACTTTTCAGGCTATACGGATTTTCATCAATCAGGAACTTGAAGAGCTGGAAGCAGGTTTAGCGCAGGCATACGGCCGACTCGCGCCGTACGGGAGAATGGTGGTGATCAGTTTTCATTCGCTTGAAGATCGCATCGTCAAGCGGTTCATGGCCGGCAAGGCCAATGTGCCGCAGCCCGACCGTCGCCTGCCGATTCGTGCCGCCGATCTGCCGCAGCCCGACATGCAGCTGCTCTCTCGTCAAAAGCCCGGCGAGGCCGAGATCGCCGCCAATCCCCGCGCCCGTTCTGCCGTCATGCGCAGCGCGATGCGACTGCCTTCGGGAGCGCCGACATGAGCAACCGCGCGCTCTTGCCGCTGGTCGCCTTGCTGGTGGCCTGCTCGCTGCTGCTGGTGAATTCGCAGTTCCATGCGCGCCGATTGTTCATTGAGCTCGAGCGCGCGCAGCTGCGCCAGAAAGAGCTGGAGACCGAATGGTCACAGCTGCAGCTGGAGCAGTCGCTGCTGGCCAAGCATGCGCGCATCGACAGTCTGGCGCGTACCTCGCTGAACATGGCGCCGCCCGGTCCCGGCCGTACCCAGTACATGAAGTACATGACCCTGGGAGGCCAGTAGTGCGCGCGCCCAGCAGAAAGGCGGCAGGACGCGGCGTGGCTTTCGCAGCCAGCCCTGTGCTCGCCGTCAAACTGCCTGCATGGCGCTCCCGCCTCGCGTTGTTCCTGATCTTCGCCGCGTTTGTGGCGCTGGCTGCACGGGCTTTCTGGCTGCAGGCACTGTCGACCGACTTTCTGCAGAAAAAAGGCGAGTCGCGCTATGCGCGCACGCTGGAGTTGCCGGCGGTGCGCGGCAAGATCCTTGATCGCAGTGGCGAAGTGATGGCGTCGTCATTGCCGGTGAAAGCGATCTGGGCGATTCCTGACAGCGTGGAAGCGCCGCCCGAGAAGCTGCGCCAGCTCGCGCAATTGCTCGACATCAGCTATCCCGATCTCAAAAAGAAGCTGGAATCCGACACCACTTTTGTGTATCTCAAGCGGCAGGTCGAGAACGAGATCGCCGATAAAGTGATTGCACTCGACATTCCCGGTGTGCATACCAAGAAGGAATACAAGCGCTTCTATCCTGCCGGTCACGTCGCCGCGCATGTGCTTGGCTTCACCAATGTCGAGGACAAGGGGCAAGAGGGCATGGAACTCGCGCACCAGTCGACCCTGGCCGGGGTGACTGGCAGCCGGCGTGTCATTCGAGACCGCCTCGGTCGTGTGGTGGACGATATTGCACTGCTGCGTGAACCTCAGGACGGACGTGATCTCACACTCTCCATCGACAGCAAGATCCAATACATTGCCTTCACTCAGCTGCAGCAGGCCGTGGAGCAGCACAAGGCGAAAGCGGGCGCAATTGTCGTGCTCGATGTGAAGACGGGCGAGGTGCTGGCGCTGGCCAATATGCCGACTTACAACCCGAACAGCCGTACCGGGCTGACGGGCGCGCAGTTGCGCAATCGCGTGTTCACCGATACCTATGAGCCTGGCTCGACATTGAAGCCTTTCACTGTCGCGCTGGCAATGGAAAAAGGACTGGTGTCGCCAACCACCCTGCTGGACACGCCGAACAAGCTGACGATCGGTCCGTCCACGATTGGCGATTCCCATGCGCATGCGGCCTCGCTGTCGGTCGCGCAGATCATCCAGCAGTCCTCCAACGTCGGCACCGTGCGCATGGCGCAGAAGCTGGAACCACGCCAGATGTGGGACATGTTTTCCTCAGTTGGTTTTGGTCAGCAGCCGCGATTCGGTTTTCCCGGCGCGGTGGCCGGGCGCATGCGTCCCTACAAGACATGGCGTCCGATCGAGCAGGCGACGATGAGCTATGGCCATGGCATTTCCGTGTCGCTGATTCAGGTGGCGCGCTCGTATATGATTTTTGCGCGCAATGGCGAAATGATTCCGCTGTCGTTTCAGAAAGTCTCGCAGCTGCCGCAGCCGCAGCGTGTGATCAGCGAAAAGACTGCGCTTCAGATGCGTGAAATGCTGGAGCTGGTCGTCGGCCCCGGTGGCACTGCCCCGCAGGCGCAGGTGCGCGGCTATCGCGTCGCGGGCAAGACCGGCACCGCGCACAAGCTGGAGAACGGCCACTACGTGAACAAATACGTCGCGTCTTTCGTCGGTCTCGCACCGGCCTCGGATCCGCGCATCATCATTGCGGTGATGATCGATGAGCCCAGCGCCGGCAAGCATTTTGGCGGTCTGGTCGCCGCGCCTGTGTTCGCGAATGTTGCCGCCAGCACGCTGCGTTCACTGAATGTGCCGCCGGATGCCAGCGTCACCAACGTCATCATGCCGGCCGAGCCGGTGGCGGAGAGCATGTGATGGCGGCCGCCGTGCTTGAGGCAGCAGACGTGAGCCGCTGGCTGCGCGATGTTGCGCCGTCAGCGCAACTCACGCTGGATTCACGCCGCGTGCAGCGGGGCGATGTCTTCCTTGCGTGCCCTGGCGAGAGCGGCGATGGCCGCGCTTACATTTCGCAGGCGATCGAGGCTGGCGCGCGCGCCATTGTGTTTGATGTCGCTGGCGAGTTTGAATGGAAACCCGAATGGCACGTCGAGCATTGCGGGGTACCCGGACTCGCCACCAGCGCCGGTCGCATCGCGCATGACTGGTACGGCAAACCTGACAGCGAGATGTTCAGCGTCGCCGTGACGGGTACCAATGGCAAGACCTCATGCACCCAGTGGCTGGGGCAGGCCTTGTCGCGTGACGGCTTGCCGACCTGTGTCGTGGGCACGCTTGGTGTGGGTCTGTATCGCCATGGTGAAAGCGGCGAATTTCAGTCCACCGGTTTCACCACGCCTGACGCCGTGCAGCTCGCGCGCCAGCTGGCAGCGCAGCACAACAGCGGCGCGAAGGCGCTGGCCATCGAAGCCTCATCCATTGGACTGGTACAGGGACGTCTGGACGAGCTGCATGTCGATGTCGCCGTGCTGACGAATTTCACCCGCGACCATCTGGATTTTCATGGCGACATGGCGGCGTATGAAGCCGCCAAAGCCAGACTGTTCGACTGGCCCGGCCTGCAGCATGCGGTGATCAATCTGGATGATCCGATGGGCGTGCGCCGTCTGGCGCCGCTGCGCGCGCGGCAGCCGCGTGTGGAAGTGATCGGCTACACGACCGAGGGCGCGACGGCGCAGGATATCGCAGTGCTGTCGGCCACCGAGATCCGCATCAGCCAGCATGGCGCCAGCTTCCAGCTGTCATCCCCCTTTGGCAGTGGCACCGTGCGCACGCATCTGATCGGTCGCTTCAATGTCAGCAATGTGCTGGCCATTGCCGGTGTGCTGTTCGCGCGCGGACTCGCCTGGAACAGCGTGATCCGTCATCTGGAAACCCTGGAGGCCGTGCCCGGACGCATGCAGCAACTGGGTGGCCATGAGGGTCCGCTGGCCGTGATCGATTATGCGCACACGCCGGACGCGCTCGAGCAAGCGCTGAAGACGCTGAGGCAAGTGGCCGATGCCCGTCATGGCCAGCTGTGGTGCGTATTCGGTTGCGGTGGCGATCGTGATCCGGGCAAGCGTCCGCAGATGGGGTCGGCCGCGCTGGCGGCGGATCATCTGGTGATCACCAGCGACAATCCGCGCAGCGAAGATCCCTCGGCCATCATCGCGCAGATCCTTGCCGGCACCGGGGATCTCGGCGCTGAACGGCTGCAGGTGATTGAAGACCGTGCGAATGCCATCCTGTCAGCCATACGCCATGCCGGCAAGCAGGATGTCGTGCTGGTGGCCGGCAAGGGCCACGAGGATTATCAGGAAATCAAAGGCAGGAAACTCGCTTTCCGCGACGCCGATCACGCTGCGCTGGCGCTGGCCACGCGCGCCACCCGTTACGGAGGCCACTGATGCACGCGCGCCTCTCTGATCTGCTGCATGCGCTGCCCGGCGCACGAATGACCGCAGACGCCGACGTCGTTGGCGTGTCCACCAACAGCAAGGTCGTCGCCAAAGGCAATCTGTTTGTCGCGCTGCGGGGCGAGCGCTTCGATGCCCATGACTTTTTACCGGAAGTCGTTGCCCAAGGCGCCGCCGCCGTGGTGGTTGAGCGCGTGCCCGAGGGTATTGCGCTACCCGCACTGGTGGTGAATGACACGCGTCATGCGCTCGGGCAGATCGCGAATGTCTGGCGCAGACAATTCAACATCCCCGTCATTGGCGTCACTGGCAGCAACGGCAAGACCACGGTCAAGGAAATGATCGCCTCCATTCTTGCGGCGGCTTTTGGCGAGGGTCGCTATTTATCCACGCGCGGCAATCTGAACAACGAGATCGGCGTGCCGCTGACACTGTTCAGGCTGGACGCCTCGCATCATGCCGCCGTGATTGAAATGGGCATGAACCATCCGGGTGAGATCGCGCGCCTTGCCGAGATCGCCGAACCGACCGTGGGTCTGGTGAACAATGCGCAGCGCGAGCATCAGGAATTCATGGCCAGTGTCGCTGCGGTGGCCGAAGAAAATGGTTCCGTGATTCGTTTGCTGGGGAACGACGGTTGCGCAGTGTTCCCTGCCGATGATGAGTATGCGCCGCTGTGGCAAGGCTATGCCGCTCAGCGTCGCGTGATGAGTTTCGGTCTCGACCATCGCGCTGCCGTGAGCTGCCAATGGCAGCCGCGTGATTTCGGCAGCGATCTGCAGATCAGTGCGGCCGGAAAAACCATCCAGGTGTCGCTCTCTGCTGCCGGCATTCACAACGTGCGCAATGCGCTCGCGGCCTGCGCCGCCACGCTCGCCATCGGCATCGATGCCGACAGCATCGCGCGCGGACTGCAAGCCTTCACGCCGGTTGCTGGCCGCCTGCAGCGCAAGAGCGCGCGCAACGGCGCCCTCGTAATTGACGATACCTACAACGCCAATCCTGATTCGGTGCGTGCCGCTATCGATGTGCTGGCCGCCGCGCCTGCGCCGCGCACGCTGGTGCTTGGCGACATGGGCGAGGTGGGCAACGAGGGCGTGGCGTTTCATGAAGAGATCGGCAGCTATGCGCGTACGCGCCAGATCGATCAGTTATTCACTCTGGGCACGCTGGCCCGTCATGCGAGTCTCGCATTCGGTGGCGCGGCCCGGCATTTCGACACTATGGAAACACTGAACCAGCAAATCACTGCCGTGCCCTCGGGTGCCAGCGTGCTCGTCAAAGGATCGCGCTTCATGAAGATGGAGCGCGTGGTGGAAACACTCACCGGCGCCTCGGCGGGAGGTCACTGAGATGCTGCTCTGGCTCGCCCAACAATTCCAGGACCAGCTCGGTGCGCTGCGGGTCTTCAACTTCATCACCTTCCGCGCCGTGTTCGCGACGCTGACCGCGCTGCTGATCGGCCTGTTGGCAGGGCCGGCGGTGATCCGCATGCTCACCACGCTGAAGGTGGGGCAGGCAGTGCGTACCGACGGTCCGCAGACGCATCTGGTGAAATCCGGCACCCCGACCATGGGCGGCGCGCTGATCCTGATCGGCATCGGCGTCTCGACCCTGCTGTGGGGTGACTGGAGCAATCGTTTCATCTGGCCGGTACTGATCGTGACACTGGGTTTCGGTGTGATCGGCTGGGTCGATGACTACCGCAAGGTCGTCTACAAAGACCCGAACGGCATGCGCTCGCGCGAAAAATTTTTCTGGCAATCGCTGATCGGCTTGCTCGCCGCGCTCTATCTGGCCTTTTCGGTGTCCGGGCCGACCAACACCAAGGTCTGGGAATTGTTCATGGCCTGGGTGCAGTCCGGCTTCTCGATGGACCTGCCGCCCAAGGCCGACCTGATCGTCCCTTTTGTAAAGACCATCAGTTATCCGCTGGGCGTCTGGGGCTTCATCGCACTGACGTATTTCGTCATCGTCGGCACCAGCAATGCGGTGAACCTGACCGATGGCCTCGACGGGCTGGCAATCATGCCGACCGTGATGGTGGGCTCGGCGCTCGGGCTGTTTGCCTATCTGACCGGCAGCGCGACCTACGCGAAATACCTGCTGATACCGCACATCCCCGGTGCTGGCGAGCTCTTGATCTTCTGCGGCGCGATGGCCGGCGCTGGGCTGGCCTTCCTGTGGTTCAACGCCTATCCGGCACAGGTATTCATGGGCGACGTCGGTGCGCTCGCACTGGGCGGCGCCTTGGGCACCATTGCGGTGATCGTCCGGCAAGAGATCGTGCTCTTCATCATGGGCGGCGTGTTTGTCGTCGAGACCTTGTCCGTGATGCTGCAGGTTGCGTATTTCAAGTACACCAAGATGAAGACCGGTGTCGGCAAGCGCGTGTTGCTGATGGCGCCGCTGCATCACCACTATGAACAAAAGGGCTGGAAAGAAACGCAGGTCGTCGTTCGCTTCTGGATCATCACCATGATGCTGGTGCTGGTCGGGTTGTCGACGCTGAAGCTGCGCTAGCCAGTGACAACGGATTAACCACAGGGATGGAAACGCAAGGCATGAACTTCGCAGGCAAACACGCACTGGTGCTCGGGCTCGGTGAATCGGGTCTGGCTATCGCGCACTGGCTCGCACGTGCGGGCGCGCGGCTGCGCGTGGCCGATACGCGTCCTTTCCCGGAGCGCCTTGCGGGCTTGCGCGAGTTTGTGCCGACTGCCGAATTCATTGCTGGTGAATTCACGCCTTCGCTATTGGAAGGTATCGATCTGGTGCTGCTGAGTCCCGGGCTGTCGCCGGACAAAGCGTTGGCGACGCTGCTGCCAGCCGCAAATGACCAACAGATTCCCGTCTGGGGCGAGATCGAACTCTTTGCGCAGGCGCTCGCCGCGCTGAAAGAAGAGCGTGACTATCAGCCCAAAGTGCTGGCGATCACCGGCACCAATGGCAAGACCACGGTCACCAGCCTCACGGGTCATCTGTGCCGTGCCGCCGGCCTGTCCGTCAAAGTGGCCGGCAACATCAGCCCGGCAGCCCTGGATGTGCTGCGCGAAGCGCTGGATCAGGACAGCCTGCCCGATTGCTGGGTGCTGGAACTCTCCAGCTTTCAGCTGTGGAGCACGCACACACTGGACGCTGATGCGGCCACGGTGCTGAATATCACCCAAGACCATCTCGACTGGCACGGCGATATGGACGCCTATGCCAAAGCCAAGGAGCGCATCTTTGGCGCGCACACGGTGCGCGTACTGAACCGCGACGATGCCCGCGTGATGAAAATGGCGGGCAAGGATGCCGCCGTCGTCAGTTTTGGCACCGATGCGCCGGCAGAGGCCGATGGCCTCGGGCTGATCGAAGAGCATGGCATGCGCTGGCTGATGCTGGCCGTCAGCACGGATGAAGAGGGTGAGAAAAAGCGGCGCGGCAAAGCGAAGGTCGAGACCGAACTGTTCATGAACCGGCTGATGCCCGCCGACGCGCTGAAGATACGCGGGCTGCATAACGCCACCAATGTGCTTGCCGCGCTTGCGCTATGCCGCGCGATCGATCTGCCACTCGCGCCCTTGCTGCATGCGGCGCGTCAGTACAAAGGCGAGCCGCATCGCGTGGAGAGCGTGACCACCATCGCCGGTGTCGAGTATGTGGACGACAGCAAGGGCACGAACGTGGGCGCGACCATCGCTGCGCTGGAGGGGCTCGGCGGAATGCGCGCGGGCGAAGCGCCACGGCTGATATTGATCGCGGGCGGCGATGGCAAGGGGCAGGATTTCGCGCCGCTCGCAGGTCCCGTGAAGCGCCACGCCAAAGCCGTGATGCTGATCGGTCGCGATGGGCCGGCGATACGCGAAGCGCTGAACAGTACGGGTGTCACCCTCACCGACTGCTGGACGCTGGAGCAGGCCGTCGAGCGTGCGGCCGAGATCGCGAAAGAAGGCGACATCGTGCTGCTGTCACCGGCCTGCGCCAGCTTTGACATGTTCACCAACTATGCGCATCGCGCCGAGGTGTTCATCAATGCCGTGCGCGAAGTCGGGCTCTCGCGCGGGGAGGTCAGCGCATGAAGCTGACGCTGCCCTGGTCGGCTGGCCAAGAGGCCTCTGCGAACGAAGTCCGCATCGGACAGCGTTCGAGCATGCTCGAGTACGACCAGCCGCTGGTATGGGTCACTTTGCTGCTGCTGCTCGGCGGCATGGTGATGGTGTATTCGGCATCGATCAGTCTGCCCGATTCGCCCAAGTACGCGAATTACAAGAATCATCATTTCCTGCTGCGGCAGACCATGTTCGTCGCGATCGGCCTGATGGCCGGTCTGTTCGCCTTCCGCGTGAAGATCGAACAATGGCAAAAAGCCGCACCGGCGTTGTTCATCATCTCGCTGGTACTGATGGTGCTGGTGCTGGTTCCCGGTATTGGCAAGGGTGTCAACGGCGCGCGGCGCTGGATCGGTTTTGGTGGCCTCAATTTGCAGCCTTCGGAACTCCTGAAGCTGATGATGGTCCTTTACGCGGCTGACTTCACGGTGCGCAAGCAGCAGTACATGCACAAGCTGACCAAGGGCTTCCTGCCCATGGCCCTGGCTGTCGGATTGGTCGGCGGTCTGCTGCTGCTGCAGCCTGACCTCGGTGCCTTCGGTGTGATCGTCTGCATCGCGATGGGCATTCTGTTTTTAGGTGGTTTCAATATCGTCTGGTTCAGCGGCATCATCGGCGTGCTGGGCGCCGTGTTCTCGCTGGTGATTCTGCTATCGCCATGGCGGCGCGAGCGTTTGCTCGCTTACATGGATCCCTGGGTCGAAGAAAACGCGCTCGGCAAGGCGTATCAGCTGTCACATTCGCTGATCGCATTTGGCCGGGGTGAACTGTTTGGTGTCGGTCTGGGCGGCAGCGTAGAGAAACTGCATTACCTGCCCGAAGCGCATACCGATTTTCTGCTGGCCGTGATCGGTGAAGAACTCGGACTGGCCGGCGTGCTGCTGGTGACGATCGCGTTCTACTGGATCGTGCGCCGTGCGTTCGAGATCGGCCGCCAGTCGATTGCTGTCGACAACGTCTTCGCCGGGCTCGTTGCGAAGGGCATTGGCATCTGGATCGGCGTGCAGGCTTTCATCAACATGGGCGTCAACCTCGGACTGCTGCCGACCAAAGGCCTGACCTTGCCGTTGATGAGTTACGGTGGGTCGGGAGTCGTGATCAACTGTATTGGCTTAGCGGTACTGCTCAGGATCGACTACGAGAACAGAGTGCTGATGCGAGGGGGGCGCGCATGAGCCGCCTCCTGATTATGGCCGCTGGTACCGGCGGCCACATCTTCCCCGGGCTCGCGATCGCCGACACGATGCGCGCGCGTGGCTGGCAGGTGTCCTGGCTGGGCACCACGCGCGGCATGGAAGCGGACATCGTGCCGCGTCATGGCGTGGACTTTGATGCGATCGATTTCTCCGGGCTGCGCGGCAAGGGTCTGCTGCATACGATCACCGGCGCTGTGAAGCTGGTCATGAGCTTTTTCAGCTGCCTGTCGATTCTCCTGCGGCGCAAGCCGGATGTGGTGCTCGGCATGGGGGGCTATGTGACCGTGCCCGGCGGCGTGATGGCCAAAATCTGCGGCGTACCGCTGGCCCTGGTGAATGCCGATGCGGCACTGCTGATGTCGAACAAGGCACTGCTGCCGTTCGCGAAAAAAGTGTTGTTCGGATTTGCGACACAAGGGGACGAGCCGGACAGCAAGGTGCTGGTCACCGGCAATCCGGTGCGCCGAGAGATACGCGAGTTGCCTGCGCCGGCACAGCGCTACGCGGCACGCACCGGTCCGCTGAATATTCTGGTGATAGGCGGCAGTCTGGGCGCCAAAGTGCTGAATGAAACGGTGCCGGCGGCACTCGCGCTGATCGATGAATCCGAGCGGCCACGGGTTGTCCATCAATCCGGCAAGCAGCACATCGCCGCACTGCGCGAGATGTACGCAACACATCGCGTCAATGCCGAGGTGGTGGATTTCATCGATGACATGGCGGCGCGCTATGCATGGGCCGATATCGTGATCTGCCGCGCCGGCGCGATCACGGTGTCTGAGCTGTGCGCCGCTGGCGTGGCCAGTGTGCTGGTGCCCTTCATTGCGTCGACCACCTCGCACCAGCGTGACAACGCGCGCTGGATGGCCAGCACAGGCGCTGCCATTCATCAGCCGCAAAGTGAACTGAATGTGGATGCGCTGGCCTCCCTGATCAAGACAATGACACGCGAGCGCTGCTTGCATATGGCGGACGCTGCATACCGGCATGGCAAGCGCGACGCCAATGAGGCGATTGCGCAGGTGCTGGAAAAGTTGGGTAATACATGAAACACAAGGTCAAACACATACACTTCGTGGGCATCGGCGGTTCCGGCATGAGCGGGATCGCCGAGGTGCTGCTCAACCTCGGCTACACCGTGTCGGGCTCCGACTTGTCGAGCAATGCGGCCAGCCGTCGTCTGGCCGAGCTGGGCGCCTGCATCCGCATCGGTCATGCGCCGGAGAATGTCGACGGTGCGGATGCGATCGTCACGTCCACAGCCGTCCAGCCGAATAATCCGGAAGTCATCGCAGCGCGTGCGCGTCATATTCCGATTGTGCCGCGTGCCGTGATGCTGGCTGAGCTGATGCGACTCAAGCGCGGCATCGCAATTGCAGGCACGCATGGCAAGACCACGACTACCAGTCTGGTCGCCAGCATTCTTGCCGAGGGCGGTCTGGATCCGACCTTCGTGATTGGCGGTCGCCTCAACAGCGCAGGCGCGAATGCGAAGCTGGGTACTGGTGAATTCATCGTGGCCGAGGCCGATGAGTCGGATGCCTCCTTCCTGAATCTGTCGCCGGTGATCGAAGTCATCACGAACATCGATGCCGATCACATGGAGACCTATGACCACAGCTTCGCGAAGCTGAAGCAGGCCTTCATCGAATTCACGCAGCGTCTGCCGTTTTATGGCGTGGCGATTTTGTGCCTTGATGACCGCAATGTGCGCGAGATCATGCCGTTCATCTCCAAGATGGTGATGACCTATGGCTTCCATGAAGAAGCCGACGTGCGTGCGGTGGATGCGCGCGCGGTGAATGGCCACATGGAATTCACGGTGCTGCAGAAAGACTATGCGCCGCTGCCCGTGCGACTGAACCAGCCCGGCATGCACAACGTGCAGAACGCCTGCGCAGCGATTGCGATTGCGCGCGAGCTGGACATCGCTGACGAACACATACAGAAAGCGCTGCAGAACTTCACCGGCGTCGGCCGTCGCTTTACCAAGTACGGCAAGTTGCCGCTACCGGACGGCGGCAGCTTCAGTCTGGTTGATGACTATGGTCATCATCCCGTGGAGACGGCGGCCACCATTGCGGCGGCGCGAGGTGCCTTCCCCGGTCAGCGTCTGGTGCTGGCCTTCCAGCCGCATCGCTACACGCGCACGCGTGACCTGTTCGAAGATTTCGTGAAAGTGCTCTCCACCGTGGATGTGCTGGTGCTGGCCGATGTGTATCCGGCGGGCGAGCAGCCCATACCGGCGGCTGATGGACGCTCGCTGGCGCATGCGCTGCGCGTGGTGGGAAAGACCGAGCTGGTGTTTGTGGAAGATATTGCCGACATGCCGGAAGTACTGCTGAAGATGGCGAAGGAGGGTGACGTGGTCATGACGATGGGAGCGGGCTCGATCTCGAACGTGCCTTCAGCGCTGCAACAGCTGACCGCCGGTGACGCGCGCAAGGAGGTCGCATGAGCGCGAACCTGAAAGCCGAATTCGGCAAAGTCGGCGTGTTGTTCGGCGGTCGCTCCGCCGAGCGCGAGATTTCTCTGATGTCGGGCAGTGGCGTGCTCCAGGCCCTGCAGTCGCAGGGCGTCGATGCGCATGCGTTCGATCCGGCGCAGCGCTCGCTGGCCGATCTGGCGGCAGAAAAATTTGATCGCGTGTTCATTGCGCTGCATGGTCGCTATGGCGAAGACGGCACGCTGCAGGGCGCGCTTGAGCAGATGGGCATTCCGTATACCGGCCCCGGGGTGCTCGCGTCCGCGATTGCGATGGACAAGGCGATGACGAAGCGGGTGTGGTTGTTCAATGGTCTGTCGACGCCGCGTTTTGAAATGCTGTCGGCGAACAGCGACTGGCAGGGCGTCGCGGCCAAGCTCGGTCTGCCTCTGATCGTCAAACCCGCGCATGAAGGTTCGACGCTCGGACTGACCAAGGTGACATCGGCCGATCAGCTGCCGGCTGCTTATGCGCTCGCCGCGAAGTTCGACAAGGCGGTGATGGCCGAAGAATTCATCAGCGGCATGGAGCTGACTTGCCCGGTGCTGGGTGCTGGGGATACCGCGCGCGCATTGCCGGTTGTGCGCATCGTCGCGCCCGAAGCCAACTACGACTATCAGAACAAATATTTTTCGGATGAGACGCAGTACCTCTGTCCGAGCCAGCTGCCGGCCACGCTGGAAAAGCAGGTGCAGCAGCTGGTGCTGGACAGCTATCGCGCGATCAACTGCCGTGGCTGGGCCCGAGCGGACGTGATGATCCGTGAGTCGGATGGGCAGCCTTTCCTGCTCGAGATCAATACCTCACCGGGCATGACTGGCCATTCCCTGGTGCCGATGTCGGCCGCTGCATCGGGCATGCCGTATGAGCAGCTGTGTGTCGAGATCTTGCGGATGGCGGCGCTGGATTTGCAGGTATCGAAGGACTGGGCACCGCCCGCTTCGGGCTGACCGCTGACAGAGTAAAGAAGGAAAAGCAAGACGAGAGAAGAAGCTAAAGAAGTAAAGCAATAAAAAATAAAGAGACAAGAGGAAAAACAGTATGTGGCATGACATCAGGACATTGAACAACATCACCCGGGCCATGCTCGGTGTGCTGGTGTTGTGCCTGCTGTTTGCCGGTTACCGCTGGTTGTCACTGCAGCCTTTCTTTGACCTGCGTGTCGTGAAGGTGCAAGGGGTGAACGGCACGCCGCTGCGCTATGTGGACGCAGCCACGGTGCGCAGCGCGGCGCTGCCCCGCATACGCGGCAATTTCTTTACGGCCGATCTGGGTGCCGTGCGTGCAGCGTTCGAAACGGTGCCCTGGGTGCAGCGCGCGTCGGTGCGCCGCGAGTGGCCGAACAAGCTGATCGTGTCGGTGGATGAGTATGAGGTGCTGGGCACCTGGGGGGAGCAGGATGATCGTTTGCTGTCGGTGGACGGCTATCTGTTCACCGCCAATCTGGATGAAGCGGAAGCCGAGGGCCGGCTGCCGCAGCTTGCCGGGCCCGATGACAGTGCCCATGAAGTGGCCGGGCGACTGATCGATCTGCGCACCTGGCTCGCGCCGGTAAAGCTGACGCCGCGTGCGCTGACGCTGTCCAAGCGCTATGCGTGGACAGCGAGGCTGGACAACGGTGTCACGCTGAAGCTGGGCCGGGTGCATGACCGTGAGGCGCTGAAGCGTCGCGTCGACCGTTTTGTATTGGCGTATCCGCGGCTGGCGGCGCAGCTGGCCGGAAGAATAGAGAGCGTCGATATGCGCTACCCGAACGGGCTCGCATATCGGATGCGCGGCCCGTCGGCGCCCGGCACGCCGGCTGCCAGGGAAGAAGAGGCCGCGTAACCCCTGAGCGCAGATGGCCGCATGAATGCAGGGACACGTGAATAAGCAGTAAACAGGAATACCAACTTTGAAAAAGCTATGACAAAAGACGCGACAAACCTGATCGTCGGACTCGATATCGGCACGTCGAAAGTGGTGGCCGTAGTCGCTGAAGTGCTGCCCAACGGGCGGCATGAAGTGATCGGACTCGGCCAGCACGACTCCAAAGGCCTGAAGAAGGGCGTGGTGGTGAACATCGAGGCGACGGTGGAGTCGATTCAGCGTGCGCTCGAAGAGGCCGAACTGATGGCTGACTGTCAGATCCGCAATGTGTGGACCGGCATCGCGGGCAGCCACATCCGCAGCTTCAATTCCAGCGGCATGGTCGCGATCAAGGACAAGGAAGTCAACGCAACGGATGTGGCGCGCGTGATCGAGACCGCGAAGGCGGTCAATATCCCGACCGATCAGCAACTGCTGCACACCGTGCCGCAGGAATTCATCGTCGACAATCAGGAAGACGTGCGTGAGCCCATTGGCATGAGCGGCATCCGGCTCGAGGTGAAGGTACATATCGTCACCGGCGCGGTGTCGGCGGTGCAGAACATCGTCAAGTGCGTGCGCCGTTGCGGCCTTGAAGTGACTGACCTGATCCTGCAGCCCATGGCCTCGGCCGACTCTGTGCTGACGGCGGATGAGAAAGAGCTGGGCGTGGTGCTGGTCGATATTGGCGGCGGCACGACCGATGTGGCGATCTTCACCGAAGGCGCGATACGTCACACGGCCGTGATACCGATCGCTGGCGACCAGATCACGAACGATATTGCGATGGCGCTGCGCACACCGACGGCCGAAGCCGAAGAGATCAAGGTCCGTTACGGCATCGCCAAGCAGGTGCTGGCGGATCCTACCGATGTGTTCGATGTACCCGGTCTGGGCGATCGCGGCGCGCGCACGCTGTCGCGACAGGCACTGGCAGCGGTGATCGAGCCGCGCGTGGAAGAACTGTTCTCGCTGGTGCATCAGGTCGTGCGCGAATCCGGCTACGAAGAAGTGCTCTCGTCGGGCATCGTGCTGACCGGCGGTAGTGCGCTGATGCCCGGCATTGCCGAGCTGGCGGAAGACATTTTCCTCAAGCCCGCGCGGGTCGGCATTCCCGACTACAGCGGTCAGCTGGCCGATGTCGTGCGCAGCCCGCGCTACTCGACGGTGCTGGGCCTGCTGATGGAAGCCAAGCGGCAGTACCTGCGTGGTCAGGTCGTGGTACGTCAGGGCGGATCGGCAAAGGCAGTTTGGCAGCGGATGAAGGAATGGTTCCTGGGGAATTTCTGATCAGGGGCCAGTGAACGAAGCAGTGAATAACGTAGTGAATAGCGGAGTAGAAAAAGCAGCATGCAGCAGTGCGGTACAACGCGGCAGATAGTCAAGGATCGCGTACCCGCACAGGAGACGAAGTTTTGTATCAACGCGCAGTTGTCAGTTGCTAGCCGCCACGCCATGTGATGGCTAACGACTGGAAACTGCATCACCAAGGGAGCAAATTATGGAAATCGATATGCTGGAAACAACAAAAGGCACGATCATCAAAGTGGTGGGTGTCGGTGGTGCGGGCGGCAATGCCGTGCAGCATATGATCAACAAAGGTGTATCCGGCGTGGAGTTCATCGTCGCCAACACGGATGCGCAGGCCTTGCACAATTCGAAGGCGCACAACGTGATCCAGATTGGCGAATCAGGCCTTGGTGCTGGCATGAAGCCCGCGCTCGGACGTCAGCTGGCTGAAGAAACCCGCGACCGCATCGAAGATGCGCTGCGCGGCGCGCACATGGTGTTCATCGCCGCCGGCATGGGCGGTGGTACCGGCACTGGCGCGGCGCCTGTCGTCGCGCAGGTCGCGAAAGAGCTGGGCGCGCTGACGGTGGCGGTCGTGTCCAAGCCTTTCACCTATGAAGGCAAGAAGTGCATGGACATCGCCAACGAGGGTCTCGACGAGCTGGGCAAGCATGTCGATTCGCTGATCGTGATCTTGAACGAGAAGCTCGAAGAGATCTATGAAGACGACAGCATGGTCGAGTGGCTGCAGCATGCGGATGACGTGCTCAACAACGCGGTGGCCGGCATTGCCGAGATCATCAATGTGCCGGGCCATATCAACGTCGACTTCAATGACGTCAAGACCATCATGGCCGAGCAGGGCAAGGCGATGATGGGCACGGCCGTGGCGTCGGGCGTGGATCGCGCGCGTATCGCCGCCGAGCAGGCGATCGCCTCGCCGCTGCTGGATGGTATCGACCTCTCCGGCGCGCGCGGCGTGCTGGTGAACGTGACCGGCAGCCGTTCGCTCAAGGGCAAGGAGATCAAGGAAGTCATGGCGACGGTGCGCGCCTTCGCTGCAGAAGACGCCTCGATCGCGCAGGGCATTGCCTACGATGAATCCATGGGTGACGAGATCCGTGTGACCGTGGTCGCCACCGGCCTGGGCCGCGCGCGCCGCACGCCGCAGTTGGTATCCAACCCGGTCGCGGTGCAGCGCACGGGTACGTAGAACGAGCCCGTCTCCGGCGGCGACGCCGTGCCGGGTGCCAACCAGACCTTTGATCCCATCCGCACACCGGCGGTCTGGCGTCGCGAATCGGCATCCGAAACGGTGCGTGCGATGGAGCGCAATGGCACGGAAACCTACGATATTCCGGCGTTTTTGCGACGTCAGGCGGACTAAAGCCTCACCTGTCTGCAGAAAAATGGCGGGCAAGGCATACTAGGGACCCAGAAACCGCGTCCGATGGCAACATCCGGGCGCGGTTTTATTTCTCCTTGTGCCATTTCCCCATCGTCTGTTAAAAAAAGGAATAAAAAAATGACCATCAAAGTCGGAGACTCTCTGCCCGAAGGCAAGCTTGCCGAGTTCATCGAGACCGAAACCGAGGGCTGCTCGCTCGGGCCGAACACCTTCAACGTGTCGGATCTGGTCAAGGGCAAGACCATCGCCATTTTTGGTCTGCCCGGCGCGTACACGCCGACCTGCTCGGCCAAGCATGTGCCCGGCTATGTGGAACATGAAAAGGCCCTGAAAGCGAAGGGCGTGGACGAGATCTGGTGCATCTCGGTCAATGATGCGTTCGTCATGGGTGCCTGGGGTCGCGACCAGAAGGCGACAGGCATCGTGCGCATGATGGCCGATGGCAATGCCGATTTTTCGAAAGCGATCGGCCTGTCCGCTGACTTCAGCCAGTTCGGCATGGGCACGCGCTCGCAGCGTTACTCGATGCTGGTGAAAGACGGCGTCGTCAAGCAGCTGAATGTCGAAGCGCCCGGCAAGTTCGAAGTCTCGAATGCCGAGACCCTGCTGGCTCAGCTGTAATTGTCAATGAAAGCACGCGCAGGCCGCCCATGATCAGACAACGCACCATCAGCCAGACCGTCAGCACCACCGGCGTCGGGCTGCACTGCGGCACGCGCGTCGAGCTGACCTTGCGGCCCGCGCCCGTGGATACGGGCATCGTGTTTCGCCGCGTCGATGTGAATCCGCCGGTAGAGCTGCCGGCGAATGCGACGGGTGTGGGCGACACGCGCATGGCCTCGGTGCTCGAAAATAACGGCGTGCGCGTCTCCACCGTCGAGCACCTGATGTCGGCCTGCGCCGGCCTGGGCATCGACAATCTGTACGTCGATCTGACGGCCGAAGAAATTCCGATCATGGATGGCTCGGCCGCCTCGTTTGTCTTCTTGCTGCAGCAGGCCGGCCGCAGCGAGCAGGAGGCCGCGAAGAAATTCATCCGCGTGCTCAAGCCGGTGGAAGTGCGCGAAGGCGAGGGTGCGAACGAGAAGTGGGCACGTCTTGAGCCCTGCCACGGCTTTCGTCTGAAGTTCTTCATCGAGTTCAATCATCCCGCGGTCGATGGCAGTGGTCAGACCGCCGAAGTCGATCTGTCCTTCGAGTCGTATATTCAGGAAATCGCGCGCGCCCGCACCTTCGGTTTCATGCAGGATGTGGAAACTTTGCGCGGCATGGGTCTTGCGCGCGGTGGCTCACTCGAAAATGCGATCGTGATGGACGAATTCCGCATCTTGAATACCGGCGGTCTGCGCTACCGGAATGAATTCGTGCGTCACAAGATACTCGATGCCATGGGCGATCTGTATCTGATCGGACATCCGCTGCTGGCCAGCTACACCGCCCACAAGTCGGGCCATGGGCTGAACAACAAACTGCTGCGCGCCTTGCTGGCGGACAGCACCTCTTACGAGATCATCACCTTCAATAACGCCGCCGCCGCGCCTGCCGCGTACGCTTCCCAGCTTGAACAGGAATGGGCGGCTGCCTGAGCGCGAGCCGGATGCGTCGCGTTTCTTGTCCCGGGATGTCGCCGCCTTGAGCGATCTTCCACCTTCCCATCGCGAATCCCGCTTAGCGCTGGCCTCGCTGCTGACAGGAAGCGTGATCTGGGGCTTTACCTGGCTGCCGCTGAAGTATTTCGCGGCCACCGGACTGGATGGGCATGCCGTGTCGCTGACGGCCTATGTGCTGGTCGCACTGGTGTCGCTGCCGTTCATCTGGCGCGAACGTCCTCAGTGGCGCAGTGAAACGCACTGGCTGCTCCTGATTGGCCTGTGCTTCGGCGTGGCGAATGTCGGCCTGACGATTGCGCTGATGTCCGGCTCGGTCGTGCGCGTGATGCTGCTTTTTTTTCTGCTGCCGGTCTGGGGCGCGCTCGGGGGTGCCCTGTTTCTCGGTGAGTCGCTCGACCGTCGGCGTATCGCCGCTGTGGTGCTGTCCCTGTTGGGCGTGTTCGTGATCGTTGGCGGGCTGCGCGCGCTGGACGAGCCGCCTTCGGTCGCTGATCTTGCCGCGCTGATCGCCGGTATCTGCTACACCGCCGCCGGCATTGCGAACCGCAAGGCGCGATACATACCGATAGCCAGCCGCACGCTGTCCTCATTCGCCGGTTGCGCGGTGCTGGCAGTGGCAGGGCTGGCCGTGTCCTCTCCCGCCATTCCGGAGTTGCCCGTCATGACCTGGTCGCTGCTCGCCGGGTTTGCATTCGTCTGGCTGCTGGGCGCGGGCTTGCTGACGACCTATGGCGTCACTCATGTCGAGGCCAGCCGCGCTGCGGTGTTTCAGATTGTCGAGCTGCTGGTGGCGGTGGTGTCAGCGGTAGTGATCGGCGGCGAAATGCTGACCGTGGGCGATTATGTCGGCGGTGCGCTGATTCTTGCGGCGACGGTCATCGAGGCCTGGCCCAGACCGGCGTCCCTGGTTCACGCCTGATCAGGACACCCGGCGTGCCAGCAGGGAGCGCAGTGCCTCGCGCAAGCCTTCATTGCGCGGGTCCGTGTCGAGCGAGGTCTCGAGCGCGGCGAACGAGGCCAGCGCAGCGTTCGGAAGCTCACGCTTTTTGGGTGCCGGCGGCGCGGGCAGGCGCTCCGGCATCACTTGCACTTTCAGCCGGATATCCTCGACCGGCCATCCTTTTTCTCTGAGACTCGCCGCCAGCCGGGGCAGCTGCTGCCGCAACCGGGTCGCGAGCGCGGCGTTCGGCACGGCGATCTGCAACAGCCCATTGTCCAGATGGACCACCTTGGAGGAAGCAAAGACCTGCGGCTGCAGCCGTTCGCAGGCTTGCTGCAGCTGCGCCAGCCGGCTGGCCGTGGGCAGCAAGGCGCTCAGCTTGTCGGTGGCTTGCAAGAAATCCATCGCTTCGCGCGCATCGGGACGCGACTCCGGGCGGCGAAAAGGCGTGAAATTCGGTGGAAATCGGGACATCGGGCAACGATAGCACAGGCGATTTTGCTCCGGTGAGCGTAGTACGGTTGACAAGAGGCTGCGTGATAGAATCGCGCCTTTGGCTGTCGGGCACGCGCCTGCAGCCTGCCTCCTTTTCCCGCAAGCCAAGCATGTCCCTACTGACTAAAATTTTCGGCAGCCGCAACCAGCGACTGCTCAAGAAGCTGCAGAAGACTGTCCGCGACATCAATGCCCTCGAACCCGCGCTGGAAAAGCTGTCGGACGAGGAGCTCAAGGCAAAGACTCCCGAGCTCAAAGCGCGCATAGCCGCAGGCGCTACCACGGACGAGATCCTGCCCGAGGCCTTTGCCGTCTGCCGCGAGGCCAGCAAGCGCGTGCTGAAGATGCGGCACTTCGATGTGCAGCTGATCGGCGGCATGGTGCTGCATCAGGGGAAGATCGCCGAGATGGGCACGGGCGAGGGCAAGACCCTGATGGCCACGCTGCCCGCGTACCTGAACGCGCTGACCG
>JACCEC012759306.1_pt1 | contig 22416 bp, 19 predicted proteins | sample 7450121 | NCBI WGS metagenome assembly JACCEC01 (sample SAMN15323455, study PRJNA562643) | freshwater metagenome | isolation source: river surface water | place: USA:Blue River Watershed | collected 2017-08-18 | reverse complement strand
CCCCGTGGTCTTGGAGCGCGATTTTACCTTTGGCGTGCGGAGTCGCGTAGGCCCATTTCGTAAATTTACTTTTGGCCAACTGCGCCTTCCAAGCGTCGCCACCGTACTCGTATTCAACTACTTTTACGCCATTGACCCAGTGTTCGATGTGATTGCCGTCAATCACAATTTTAGCTTTATTCCACTGACCTGCAGGTTTTGCCACCCACTTGCTTGGAGCTTGCATATCGTAGTTCGCACCCGTTTTTTGTTTATCGTTGATTTTCACCATTTTACCATTGTCATTAAATGGCGGATACCCTTCATCGTCAATCACTTGAAACTCTGGCCCTGAATAATAAGGTGGATGTTTGGGGTCTTCAATGACTTTGTACATCACACCACTGTTCATCTTCGCTGGAATTTTAAATTCAAACTCTAGCTCAAAACTTTCAAATTCTTCATCGGTGACCAAATCACCCGATTTTCCGTGGGTCATCAACGAACCGTCCATGACCATCCAGCCCGTCACTCCTTGTTTTCCGTAGGTATGCCATCCTTTGGTCGTTTTTCCATCAAACAAATTTTTCCAAGGGCCTGGCTTCGTAGCCTGCACAGTACCCCCAACAATCAGGAGTGAAAAGAATAATGCAATACAACTCTTTTTCATCTTTTGTATGAATTGGTTTTAGTTTTCTGATAAAGCTACTACTGTTAGTTCTTTTACTCATAACGAAACCACGGAATCCAATACCTTTTTCTTTCTTGGGGAACTCCTTCAAAAAACTTTTCGGTGGCCATTCCCATCCAAAAAACGAAGACTGCGACTATCATTATTTCGGTGCCATTGTTCCGTGGGAGATTGCCCATGAACATCACGATAAATACGAGGCCCCGGCAAATAAAAAATACCCCAATAATCGTGTCAAAACATCTTCAATACTGTTTGTCAGAGATTTCATAGGTTTTTATCTGTCCCACCACCAGCTCATAGTTTTTTTCTAAGGCTTCAATGAGTTTTTTGCTGCCATATACCAGCCAAGCAAACGGCCCAAAAATAAAGGCAAAAATCAAGAAAACGAACATAGATTACTTCTGTTTACTCACAGCCACCCCGATTTTTGAGTCGGCTGTACCGTAATATAAAAACCATTTTCCTTTAAACGACGCCAACCCTTCGACAAAGCACACTTGGTTGACCTGTCCCGCAATTTCGTACGGTTTATCGGGTTTTAAAAAATAGTTTTCCGAACGGTCTTTCAATTGCGTTGGGTTTTCGGAATCAAACAAAAATTGCCCTGCGGCGTAAGTGCCTTCGGGCAAGCTGCCGTCTCCCGTTTGGTTATAATTCATCCCGTTGTAAATCAATACAATACCATCTTTGGTTAAGAATGCAGGTGGCCCCGATTCCAACAAACGCGAATCGTGCTTGCCATTGCGGGTAGTGGCCACAGCTACGCAATTGACATCCGAGACATCCAGCGGTTTATAATCGGCTTGAGAAAATCGAGTAACGGGGTACCAATTCAGCAAGTCGTCAGAAGTAGCCACGTACAACCGAGCTTGGTCGCCCCAATACATCCAATACCTACCGTTGATTTTGGTCGCAACAAATTTATCTCCTACTTTTCGACACACAATCGCCCCTGATTTTGACCAAAAATCGCGGTTTGATTTGATGAAATTTCCAAAAGCTAATCCATGTTTTTGCCAATGCATTAAATCAGCAGATGACGCCACGCACAAACGAGCCAAATTGCCATCATATGAGGTGTAGGTCATCACATAACGCCCATCTTCGGTTTCAACGATACGCGGATCTTCGCAGCCGCCTTCCCATTCGTACTTTTTCATAAAATCGTTGTCGGGATAAAAGACAGGCTCAGGCATCCGTTGAAAATGAATACCATCGGTACTAACGGCCAACCCCAAACGCGACGTACCTGCATATTTACCCACTGTATCTTCGGCTCGATACAGCATATACACTTTACCATTGCGCACCACCGTTGCGGGGTTAAAAACATCCTTTTCTTCCCAATTGACCAGGTCGTTTCGCACAGGACATTTAAAAGTCGTACCTGCTTTGGCTTCTAAAATCGGATTAGCTGCATCCGCTTTTTGGAAAGGGCCAATCATCCATCGTTGATTGTTTTGGGCAAATGACAGTGAGCTTGTTAGGCTCAGAACAAGCAATAGCTGTTTCATGGTTTTTTGTGTCGAATAATCGTGCATCAGATTGCTCACAACCTGATATTTTCACAAATATAGTCTGCAAATATTTTTACCCTATTGAAAAACAAAAACCCGAAACAAAAATCAGCTTACTGACTTTTGTTTCGGGTGTAAAAAAGTTATTAAAGAAAGGCTTGCTTAATCGAAGCAAAGAGAGGCAGCGCCCAGAAGGCCCGCATCGTTACCCAACGTAGCACGCTTAATCGTAAGGTCTTTCAAGTAATACGGCGTCAACCAGTAGTTGAGGCGGCGCTGTACGGCAGGAAGGATGTAGTCAAACGAAGCCGACAACCCACCACCAATCAAAATCAACTTAATGTCCAAAATCCGCACCATCGCCACTAAACCATCGCCCAACATTTCGCCCACTTCGTTCCATATGTTGAGCGCCAATTCATCGCCTTCTGCGGCAGCGGCTACCAAACCAGTGGTTGAGATAGCGCCATCGCCCGGAAGCTGAGTTTCTCCCGAATATTGGCTACGCATATCGTTAGCAAGGTCGAGCAATTCTTTTTTACCAATGTTGCGCTCCAACACTTTACCGTTCCGCGACGGAATGTGTCCAGGCTCCATGGCATTTCCATCACCACCCACAAATACCTTACGGTTGATAATAGCTGCGCCCCCTACCCCTGTTCCGAGCGTAATAAAAATATAGTTTTCGTCAATTTTTTCTTCAGCAAAATAAAACTCTCCGAGTGCGGCGGCATTTGCATCATTTTCCAAGAAAAACTGTACCCCCTCAAAGCGTCCTGCGAGGTACTCCACCAACGGAACATTGTCAATTTCGGGAATAGCCGTAATTTCAAGAGGGACAGTACGCTTACGGTTAATCATCCCAGGAAGTCCTATACCTACTTTTTTGATATTAGGGTATTCATGCAATTGAATCGCAATGGCGTCACCTAAATGTTTTTCGAAATGCCCAGTTTCCCGCCAACTTGCCGTATCATGGCTGTAGAAATTAGAAATTCGACCAGTTTCGGTGTCAACAACGCCCATTTTAACGTTGGTGCCACCAACGTCTATACCCAAGTATTGTTCCATCAGTGCGTGTAAATCGTTATCGGTGAATGATAATAAAAAAGGAGACTAAGTGCGCAAGTTACCAATTTTCGACCCAAAGTTCCTAAAATCATCCAATATCTCCTAATTGTGGGCGTATCAAAATCTCTTCTACCACCGCTCCAGAAGTTAGGTTGTAGGCCGACCAAATGGATTCTGCAACGTCTCTGGCTTGAATAAAGCGTTCTTTGGGCAATTCTACTCCTTCCCAACTTGCCGTTAGGGTAGCTCCAGGCAAAATTGCCGTCACTTTTAGCCCGTATGGCTTAAGTTCTTCGCGCAAAACTTTGGTCATACCATAAAGTGCAAACTTCGAAATACAATACGAACCGCCGTTGGTATAGGCGGTGATACTTGCCGTAGAACAGAGGTTAAAAATATGTCCCTTCTTCGCCGCAATCATCTTTTCAATCACGCCACGCGTCAAGTAATAGGCACTGTATAAGTTAGTATCAATCATGCTTTCGAGCATGCCTTCGGGTTCGTTATGAATCTGCCCAGGGGCAAATAAACCCGTGTTGTTGACCAAAACCGCAATGGGCCGTTCTAGACCATGAATATACGCCACAAACGCCTCTACTTCAGACTTTATGGCCATATCGGTCATTTTATAAAACAGTTGTTGTTGGGGGAATTTCGTTTGAAGTTCATGCTGGAGTTGAATCAAATCAGCTTCCCGACGCGCACAGGTGACCACGTCAAACCCTGCTTCCATAAAACGCTCGATAGTCGCTTTTCCGATTCCTTTTGTTCCTCCACTGACAATTACAATAGGGGTCATCTTAAAAAAATGTTATTTTCGTTAAACAAAGGTTAAGATAAAGTTTTACTTTTGTTGGCTTTTTTTATAATAAAAAGCAATATTTAGCTCATAAATACGATTTCGATTCAACTTAAAAAACTTACACTTGTTTCATGAATTTCTGGCACGTGTGTTCGGCCTTTGTGACCGCTTACCTGTTAGGCTCTATTCCTTCTGCTATCTGGTATGGTGAAGCGTATTTTGGGATTGATGTTCGGAAATTTGGTAGTGGCAATGCGGGTGCCACCAATACCTTTCGAGTGCTGGGAAAACGCGCAGGCATCATTGTCCTTTTGATTGATGTCTTAAAGGGTTGGACAGCCACAATGCTTGCTAACATTCTTTTTTTCTTAGGGGTAATCGACAGTTCCCAAATTCTAACATTCAAGCTTTTACTCGGTGTAATGGCAGTTTTAGGCCACCTGTACCCCATTTTCACGCGTTTCAAAGGTGGAAAAGGAGTTGCTACTTCTTTGGGTATGGTACTTGCCATCGACCCGCAAGTGGCTTCTGTTTGTATTGCCATATTTGTATTGGTCTTGTTGGCCTCCAACTACGTTTCTTTGAGCAGTATTGTTGCCGCTTTTGCCTTCCCAATGATGTTAGTATTAGGGGTATTTGGGCAAGCCAGTACTCTTTTAATCGTTTTTGGGTTTCTTTTGTTTGCAATTGTGGTTTTGACCCACCAAAAAAACATCGTTCGCCTCTTCAACGGCAGCGAAAGTAGGGTCTATCTCTGGCGACGTCGCAATAAATAACGAAACATTGGCGGTTTACGGCAGTTCCATTATGTTTGTGTTGTAATGGTATCAATTTCAACACCTTTTTGAACTACCCTCGCTGTAATGTCGCTTACTATTGTCATTATTCTTATTTCTGTCGGCCTAAGCTGGTACGCTTGGCAAAACCCTTCATTGCTCGACAAGTGGGTTTTTAATCCTGTTCGTGTTTCTAAATACAACGAATACTACCGATTTCTTACTTCGGGCTTTATCCATGCCGATGTAGGACACCTCATTTTCAACATGTTCAGCCTTTACTTTTTTGGCGAGGCAATGGAGATGTTTTTGCAGGGGTATTTTGGTAGCAATGGTACTATTTATTATCTCCTTCTCTTTTTGGTAGGAATCGTCGTATCGGATATTCCCACATTTTTGAAACACCGCCACAACAGTCATTACAACTCCCTTGGCGCTTCGGGGGGCGTATCGGCGCTTCTGTTTGCGTTTATTCTTTTGGCCCCGCTCCAAAAAGTGTGTCTGTATTTCGCGATTTGCGTGCCAGGCTTCATTTTTGGGGGAATTTACATGGCGTATTCGTTTTATGAATCTCGCCAAAATCGCGGTCGTGTCAACCACGATGCCCACTTGTACGGCGCGCTTTTCGGCATCGTATTTATGGCTCTCCTTTTACCCGAATCTATCCCTAATTTTATCGACCAAATCGCCTCGTGGAGATTATGGTAATTGATTTTTAAATTCATCCAAACCAAAACCATGACCAAACTTTTTTTAAAAGCATTGCCCATTGCAGCACTGTGCTTTACGCAGGCAATTGCCCAAGACGCCTCTACCCAATTTGCCCAAACCATCACAGCCCAAGACCTCGAACGCCACTTGAGGGTCATTGCGCACGATAGCCTCGAAGGACGCGATACAGGCTCGCCAGGGCAGAAAAAAGCGGCCAATTACGTCGCTAATTTCTTCAAATCCGTCGGCCTACAACCGATTGTTACCGCCGCTGATGGCTCAAAATCGTATTTTCAGCCTTATGCCCTCTACCAAAAAAGCTGGGGCGAAGTGTATTTGGCCACCGAAAAAGAACGCTACGAACTCCAACATGATTTTTACCTGAACGGCATCATTAATGTACTTTCAGAAGAAAAAGTCCCCGTTGTTTTTGCAGGCTACGGCATCGAGTCAGACAAGTACAACGATTACGCTAACCTAGACGTGACGGGCAAAGCCGTGCTGATTTGGGAAGGCGAACCCAAAGACAACAAAGGAAACTTTTTGCTTTCGGGCGACGATAAAGCTTCCAAATGGAGCAACGATAACATGGCTTGGCAACGAAAGGCCAACCTCGCCAGCAGCAAGGGAGCCAAATATGTACTGATTGTTTCGGAACTCACTGGTGACGAATTTACCAAAGAACTCAACCGTCGCACTTTGATGAGTCAACGCTTCAACCGCCTTTCGATGAAGCCTTACACCGAGAAACCAAGCAGCTACGCCAGTTTCACTATTTCTAAAAAAATGGCGCTTGATTTGTTGGGAGTGAAAGAGAAAGAATGGTCAAAAATTCAGCAAGGAATTACGAAAACGGGTAAACCACCCGTGAACGCTATGACTGAAAAAAACATCCGCCTCAAAGCTGAACGTAAAGACAACGTAGTGATGACTGAGAACGTCCTTGGGTTCTTGGAAGGCACCGACAAAAAAGACGAGGTCATCGTAATCTCAGCGCATTTAGACCATATCGGCATTTCTTCGGATGGACAAATAAATAACGGCGCCGACGATGATGGCTCTGGTACGGTGTCTATTCTTGAATTGGCCGAGGCGTTTTCTAAAGCCAAAGCCGCAGGAAATGGCCCTCGCCGTAGCATTCTATTTATGACCGTAACGGGAGAAGAAAAAGGACTTTGGGGCTCCGAATATTACACTTCAAACCCTGTCATTCCGTTGGCAAATACCGTTTGTGACCTCAACATCGACATGATTGGCCGCGTGGATGTCGCTCACAAAAGCGACCCGAAATACGTGTATCTGATTGGTTCTGACAAACTTTCGTCGGAGCTTCATGCCATTAGCGAAGCCGCCAATGAAAAATACACCAACTACAAGCTAGACTACACCTACAACAACCCCGCCGACCCCAATCGCTTCTATTACCGCTCTGACCATTACAACTTTGCCAAGAACAAAGTACCCGTGATTTTCTATTTTACAGGCGTTCACGAAGACTACCACCGCCCTGGCGATGACGTCGAAAAGATTATGTTTGACAAGCAGTCGAAAATTGTCCAACTGGTTTTTCATACCGCGTGGGAATTGTCTAACCGCGACGAGCGTATCAAAGTCGATAGTAATAAACCTTAAAAACACATGCTTATTTTTGAAAACCTCGCCGCATTTCGGGCCCACGTAGGTCAAGAAATTGGCACAAGTGAATGGGTGACAATTACCCAAGAAATGGTCAACGATTTTGCCAAAGCCACCGGTGACCACCAATGGATTCACGTAAATACCGACATGGCTACCAAGTACTCTCCGTTCAAAACGACCATTGCCCACGGCTTTTTGACCCTCTCCTTGGCACCTAAGTTTATGTATGAATTGTACCAAGTGAAATCGGCAAAGATGGGACTCAATTACGGTACCAACAAAGTTCGGTTTACGTCTCCCGTACCCACAGGTAGCCGCGTACGAATGCACGCCACCCTCAAAGAAGTCGAAGACCAAGAGCCCAACGGCGTAAAATCAACCATGGCGCTTGTCTTTGAAATAGAAGGACATCCCAAACCTGCGTGTGTGGCAGAAATGATAAGTTTAACCTTTGAATAATTAACCCCAAATTATTCGTCATTTGCCTCTCAGTAAGCGATGTTTACCTAAAAACTCCTTCTTACCTCCTTGATTATTATTTACTTTGTGGCAGCTCATTTTTACAACGAGCTGCCACTGTTTTATTCAAACTAATCACCTGCTTTTCTTCAAATGTCACGTTTAGCCAACAAAGTTGCCATCATCACGGGAGGAGCCCGTGGAATCGGTAAAGCTACTGCCGAAATTTTTACGCGCGAAGGCGCCAAAGTGATTATCTGGGATATGCTCGATGCAGGCGAACAAACCGCCCAAGAGCTCCGCGACAACGGCTTTTCTGCCGAATTTACCAAAATCAGCGTCACTGATGTACCTGCCATCGAAGCCGCCGCACGCGATATTTACGAACGCTACGGACAAATTGATATTTTGGTCAATAACGCAGGCATCACCCGCGACAAATCGTTGCTCAAAATGTCGTACCAAGAATGGGCACAAGTCATCGACATCAACCTCAACGGGGTCTTCAATTGCACCAAAACGATTGTTCCGTACATGGTAGAACAAAAATATGGCCGAATCATCTGTACTTCGTCCGTGGTGGGTCAAACGGGTAATTTTGGCCAAACCAATTACGTTGCCACCAAATCGGCCATCATCGGGATGGTGAAAACGTGGGCCAAAGAACTTGGCAAATACAACATTACGGCCAATGCCGTAGCGCCTGGTTTCATCAAAACCGAAATGACCGACCTTATCCCCGAAGAAGTCCGCAACCAAACCGTCGCGGGTATTCCAGTTAAACGAATGGGGCTTCCCGAAGACATCGCCAATGCGTACCTCTATCTTGCCTCCGAAGAAGCGGGTTACGTCAATGGCCACACCCTGAGTGTCAATGGCGGAGTTGCCTAAAGGTATGCTTGCATACTATTTTTCAAAATTGTACATTTGAGCCAAAGTCAAAACAAACTCTTACACTTCACAAACAGTAAAGCACGATGGTATTAGAAGGACTCAACTTCAACTTAACCGAAGAGCATTTAGCCGTAAAGGAAGCAGCCCGCGATTTTGCTCAAAACGAGCTCCTACCAGGGGTCATCGAACGCGACAATGAACAAAAATTTGACCCAAAACTCCTCAAACGCCTGGGTGAATTGGGCTTTTTGGGAATGATGGTTTCGCCCGAGTACGGCGGAGGTGGAATGGATACGATTTCGTACGTGTTGGCAATGGAGGAACTATCAAAAGTGGACGCATCGGCCTCGGTGATAGTGTCGGTCAATAATTCATTGGTATGCTATGGTTTAGAAGCCTACGGTACCGAAGAGCAAAAACGAAAATACCTTACTCCACTCGCTTCAGGGGAAATCATTGGGGCATTTTGCCTTTCTGAGCCCGAAGCAGGTTCTGATGCAACCTCTCAGCATACTACCGCCAAAGATAAAGGCGACCATTATCTTCTCAACGGTACTAAAAACTGGATTACGAACGGCGGTATTTCGTCGGTGTGCTTGGTGATGGCCCAAACTCACCCCGAGCTTAAACACAAGGGCATCAACTGCCTGATTACTGAAAAGGGATGGGATGGATTCGTAGTGGGTAAGAAAGAAGATAAAATGGGAATCCGTGCGTCGGATACCCATTCGTTGATGTTTACCGACGTAAAAGTTCCCAAAGAAAACCGCATCGGCAACGATGGCTTCGGGTTTAAGTTTGCCATGAGTACTCTCAACGGTGGCCGTATAGGAATTGCTGCTCAAGCCCTCGGCATTGCCGCAGGAGCATTGGAACTGTCTCTCAAATATGCCAACGAGCGCAAAGCCTTCGGAAAATCTATTTTTGAGCACCAAGCCATTCAGTTTAAGTTGGCCGAAATGGCGACCAAAATTGAAGCGGCCCGTTTATTGGTCTACAAAGCAGCCCGCCTCAAAGACGAGCACAAAGACTACGTACAAGCTGCGGCTATGGCCAAGCTCTTTGCTTCGGATGTAGCGATGTGGGCTGCCACCGAAGCCGTACAGATTCACGGAGGATACGGATACGTGAAAGAATTCCACGTAGAGCGATTAATGCGCGACGCAAAAATAACTCAGATCTACGAAGGTACCTCAGAAATACAAAAATTGGTGATAGCCCGAGAATTACAAAAAGCCTAAATAATCCAATTTTAGGGGGTTTTTCAAAAAAAAAGTGCGCGTTTCCTTGCAGGATTCGCGCACTTTTTTTTATATTAAAAAAAATTCCACACTTGTATTAGATTTGTACAATTATTAGTTTTGTACAAATTTTAAGAAAAACGCTTAATTTTGCATTTACTTAAACGGGAAGTACTTAACCCATTTTCAAATGGAAGATTATAATAAAATCATCGAATCACTGGGTGTGAAGTTTATCAAGGCTCGTCACATTCGGATGTTACAGACTATTACCATTAAAAACTTTTACGACGTAGAGAACTCACTCATGATTCTATACGACGGAGAAGTATCTTTTGGCAACGAAAAAATCGACGTTGGAGACATGCTTTTTATCCCTGGAGGAAAGCATGCGACGGTAACGTACAGCAGCGGAGATAACGTACAGCCAAAGGTAGTAAGCAACGAAGAGTTCTTGACCCGTCGTGAATTGTATTTTGATACCCTCCGTGACGCCTCCCAAGTGGGCAAAATCCCCCACTCGTTTGGTCTTGTTGCCTTCGATGCCAAGGTATTTGACTCGGTCAACTTCTTTACGTCGTTAGATATTCCGCCATTTATTATCAAAAACAGTACCTATCTAGGGCGTTTGATTGGCGAAATCTTGCAAGAAGATTTTAACGACGTAGCTGGACGCGGACGTATCATCAAAATCAAAACCGAGGAGCTTGCGATTGAGGTCATTCGTTATATTTTGAAAAACCGTCTGTTTGTAGAGCAGTTGGTAACCAACAGTACCTACTTCAAAGATCCCCGTTTGATTGATATTTTTGCCTACATCAAAGACAATTTGGGGGGTGATTTGTCGAATAAAGTTTTGGCTAACGTGGCCAACGTATCGGAAGATTACGTAGGTCAGTACTTCAAAATGTTGACCCAAATCAACCCACAAGATTACATCGAGTACCAACGCATGGAAGAAGCTGTCAACTTACTTCGTACGTCAAAGAAAAGTATTCGTGCCATTGGGGCTGAGGTTGGCTACAAAGACACGGCCTATTTCTGCCGTCGTTTCAAAATGATGTTCGGAATTCCAGCGGGTAAAATGCGCCGCCGCGAATCGCTCATGAACGTCTAATTCTCAAAGCGTTTTTAATCACTGACGCTACAAGTGAAAAAATAAAGTACTCCTTAAAGCAACTTTCATTCGTGAGAGTTGCTTTATTGTTTCTGGGAGGTTTTGGGTTAACTTTGCTCAAAATAAAAACCCTCTCACTCGTATGAAAACACTATTTCGCTTCTCTTGCTGGATGTTAGGTATGGGCCTTTTGCTAAGTTCGCCCACCTTTGCTCAATTAAAAGGCGCTTGGCAGCAAAAAAGTGACGACGGAACTCTCACTTCGCTCATTTGTTCAGACGCCTACTTGATGCTGACACGTTACAAAGAGAAAGAGTTTATCTACACCGAAGGCGGAACGTACAAAATCACCAACGGAACCATTGCGTACAAGAGCGAATTCAACTCTGCGGATACTTCCAAAGTAGGTAAAACGTTAAGTCTCAAAATAACGATTTCAGGGAAAAACTTATCGATTGAAAATGTAGGTGAATGGCAGCAAGTAGATGATGGTAGCACACCTGCTTCGGCTTTGTACCGCATCACAGGACGTATGGGCAACGACGGCAACATTTCTCCTATGCAACGAGGTGCGCGCAAAACCCTTAAAATGCTCACAGGAACACGTTTTCAATGGGCAGCCATTAATCCCGAAACCAAACAGTTTTCGGGTACGGGAGGTGGCAGTTATGTTATCAAAGACGGAAAATACACCGAAACGATAGAGTTTTTTAGCCGCGACAATAACCGCGTAGGTGCTTCTTTGACATTTGATTATGAACTCAAAGACAGCAAAGATTGGCACCACAGTGGTCTAAGCAGCGCAGGGGCTAAGATTTACGAAATCTGGAGTAAGGAGCAATAATCAAAAGGCAAATGTGCAAAAGGAAAGAAGCAAGAAGCAAATGTGCCGTGAAGAGGGTTTCTTAAAACCCGACCCTTTTGTTCAGCAATTCTTGTTTTCTAAAAACATAAAATGAAGTTAAACTCAAATGACGATTTCTCAATTATACGATTGCTTTTTGGCCTGTAATGGCGTCTCAACCGATACTCGACAAATTGTTGAAGGTTGTTTGTTTGTAGCCCTTCGCGGCGATAAGTTTGATGGAAATGTCTACGCCAAAGATGCCTTAGAAAAAGGAGCAAAATATGCCATTGTGGATAACTTCGACTATGCTGTGGACAACCGTTTTTTATTGGTGCAAAATAGTTTAGAAGCGCTTCAACAATTGGCCAACCACCACCGTCGTCAACTCAATATACCAGTAGTAGGCTTAACGGGTTCCAACGGTAAAACCACCACAAAAGAGTTAATTGCGGCAGTTTTAAGTAAAAAGTTTCGCACCTATGCCACCAAGGGCAACCTCAATAACCACATTGGGGTGCCGCTTACCCTGTTGGCCATCGACAAAAGTTACGAAATGGGTATCGTAGAAATGGGTGCCAACCACCAAAAAGAAATTGCCCTACTTAGCAGCATAGCCGAGCCTACCCACGGCATGATTACCAACATTGGCAAAGCCCATTTGGAAGGTTTTGGAGGAATCGAAGGAGTGCGTAAAGGTAAAGGAGAGTTGTTTGATTGGCTTTCGATTTCGGGCGGAACGGTGTTTATCAACGGTGCAAACGCAACCCTCCACGAAATGGCCAACGAGCGTACCTTCCACGAAAAAGTCTTCTATCTATCTGATGCTAACGCCCCGCAGCTGTTGGAAGATGCCCCTTTGGTTATTTACAAAGATGCCCACCAACAAACCGTCCACACCCATCTGACAGGTCGATACAATTTTGAAAACATTGCTGCAGCGTTAGCGATTGGCGCTTACTTTGGCGTTTCGGCTCAAGACGCCAACAACGCTGTAGCAGAGTACAATCCAACGAATAATCGCTCGCAAATCCTTCAAAAAGGAAGCAATACGGTGATTATGGATGCCTACAACGCCAACCCCTCCTCGATGGCTGCTGCTATTGAAAACTTTGGAAAATTGAAAGCTGAGCGTAAAATGGTGATTTTGGGAGACATGCTCGAACTCGGCGAAGAATCGCCTGCAGAACACTTAGCACTGGGAAAATTAGTAGCGGCGCAAAAATTTGATGTCGTCATTTTGGCGGGGAAACTCATGCAGGACGCTTTACCTGCTTTACCAAAAGCGTACTACTTTCCCGACAAATTTTCCCTTCACAACTGGATTATTGACCATAATCAGCAAAATACGCACGTTCTTATCAAAGGGTCAAGAGGTATGGGTTTGGAAACTGTAGTACCGTATTTGTAATCACTGATAAGCAACATACCAATAAACACACTTACCTGACGGCTCCATATCTGGCATAATCGTCAGGTTTTTTATTGTATTTATCTCCTAGGTTTTTATATTTTTCAACTTTCTTAAAAATTAACACGCGGTTTTGGAATCTGATTTCTTAACTTTGCGTTAACAATCCGTCACACACTTCATACTCCCTGATGAGCGACGTAATCAAGCACGAATGTGGTATTGCCCTCATTCGACTCCGTAAGCCGTTTCAATATTATATTGATAAATACGGCACACCCCTATACGCAGTTTACAAATTACACACCTTGATGGAAAAACAGGTCAACCGAGGCCAAGATGGCGCAGGTGTAGCCAACATCAAGCTCGAAGTTCCGCCTGGACACCGCTACATTAGCCGTTACCGTTCGGTCGACCAACAACCCGTAGCAGAGATTTTTACGAAAGTCCAGAAGAAATTCAAAAAGGCTTTCAAGGAACTCAAAGGAGACGACAAAGACCTTCGCTACGACGCTAAGTGGCTACAAGAAAACGTGGCATTTACGGGCGAGGTTTGGTTAGGTCACCTTCGCTACGGTACTCACGGAGCCAACGAAATTGAGAACTGCCACCCCATGCTTCGTCAAAATAGCTGGCGTAGCCGCAACTTGGTGGTAGCAGGAAACTTCAACATGACCAACGTGGACTCGCTGTTTGACAAGCTTGTTTCGCTGGGACAGCACCCTAAAGACCGCGTGGATACGGTGACAGTGATGGAGAAAATCGGACACTTCTTGGACGAAGAAAACCAACGCGTTTTTGACCGTTTTAAGGGAATTTACGAAAACCCTGACCTCTCAGACGTCATTGAAGACAACATGGATATGGTGCGCGTATTGCACCGCTCATGTCGCGATTTCGACGGTGGCTTTGCCATGTGTGGCATGACAGGCTCAGGACAAGCGTTTGTCGTTCGTGACCCATCGGGTATCCGTCCTGCGTATTTTTATGCCGACGATGAAGTCGTAGTAGTGGCTTCCGAAAAACCTGCCATCAAGGCCGCTTTCAACGCCAACTACGCCGATATTCAAGAAATAAAACCTGGTCATGCGCTCATCATCGACAAATATGGCGAGTACGATCAGCACCAAATTTTAAAGCCGCTCGAAAAACGTTCTTGTAGTTTTGAGCGGATTTATTTTTCTAGGGCTTCTGATCCAGATATTTACCACGAACGTAAACAACTTGGTCAGCTTCTGATTCCGCAAATTTTGCAGGAAGTAGATTTTGACCTCGAAAATACCGTTTTCTCTTACATCCCGAACACTGCCGAAACTGCTTTTTTGGGGCTGATTGAAGGTTTGGAAGATTATTTGGCCAAACAACGCAAAAAAGCCGTTGCTGATAGTAACCTTTCAGCGGAAGAATTGGACAAAATTCTTTCGTTCCGTCCACGGATTGAAAAGTTAGTATCGAAAGACGTCAAACAACGCACCTTCATTACAAGCGACGAAGCCCGCGACGAAATGGTATCACACGTATATGACATGACCTACGAGGTAGTGAAAAAAGGCGTCGATACAATTGTAGTCGTAGATGACTCTATCGTGCGGGGTACTACACTCGAAAAAAGTATCTTACGTTTGCTCGACCGCCTTGGCCCCAAGAAAATTGTTATCGTATCGTCGGCACCGCAAATCCGCTACCCCGATTGTTACGGTATCGACATGTCGAAGGTAAAAGACTTTGTAGCCTTCCGTGCGGCTTTGCAATTGCTCAAAGAACGCGGCCTCGATAACCTTCGCGAAGAAGTATATGCTCAATGCGTGGCCGCATTGGAAACGGGTAATGCTTCTCACCAAAACTATGTCAAAGCGCTTTTTGATCAGTTTACGGACGAAGAAGTGTCGCGCAAAGTAGCTGAAATTGTTCGTCCCAAAGATCTCAAGGCCGAATTGTCGATAATTTTCCAAACAGTCGATAATTTGCACAAAGCCTGTCCCAACCACAGCGGTGATTGGTATTTCACAGGAAATTATCCAACCCCTGGCGGAAACCGCGTTGTGAACAAAGCCTACGTCAATTTCTACGAAGGACGCGGCGTGGTGAGAGCTTACTAACCTACTTTAAAATAAAATACCCTCCCCTGTTCGCCACAGCGAATGGGGGATTTTTTTATAGTAGTTTAAAGCCTTGACAGTCTTCTTGATGTATGTCTCCGCTTTCACGTCGCCGATTTTTACAGTCAGCTGGTGGTTTAGCCAGTATGACTTTGCTGCCTTCTTTTCGGATAGCCGCACGGCTTTTGTACCTTGGTGGCCCCATTTTTTTAAAAAGCGAAGACCCTGTCGAATTGGCCAAAGAACATCGGCGTTTGGGATACAGTGCGGCCTATGTTCCCAAAGTAGAGCTAAAAGATAGCGCCCGCATCACGGCCTTGCGCAAAGCATTTGCCGAACAGAATGTCATCATTTCAGAAGTAGGGGCATGGGTCAACATGCTCGACCAAGATGCCGAAAAACGCAAAAAGAACAGGGAATACGTTACTGAACGCCTCGCTTTAGCCGAAGAAATTGGCGCGTTGACTTGCATCAACATCGGAGGTTCTTATAATCCCAAACAATGGGATGGCCCCGACGCCCGCAACCTTACCAAAGAGTATTTTGACGCAACAGTCGAAAATTGTCGTGCCGTCATCGACGCCGTTAGACCCAAAAAAGCAAAATTTGCCCTCGAAATGATGGGATGGAGCTTACCCAACAATGCTGATTCCTGCCTAAAATTCATTAAAGCCATTGACCGACCTGCTTTCGCGGCGCATATCGACATTGCCAACATCATCAACTCTCCCGAACGTTTTTATCAAAATACCCAACTTATCAACGATACCTTCAAAAAACTGGGAAAATGGGTGGTATCTTGCCATGCCAAAGACGTGGTAGGAAAAGATGTGCATTTTGCCGAAACCATGCCTGGGCGCGGTGGCATGGACTACGTAACTTACCTACGCAATGTAACAGCGCTTCCGCGCACCGTTCCGCTCATGCTAGAACACCTCCGCACACCCCAAGAATACGATGAGGCGCGGCTGTTTATCATAAAAATCGCCCAAGAAACAGGGATTCCATTGGCCTGATTATCAATCCTCCCGCACGTACCTACTGCGGTTAGAATCAATGCAAAGGTTCAGAATAAACGTATTTTCTGACCATTCCATGTTCCAATTTGCACAACCAACTCAGTGTAGCGGTTTGGAATTGTTCGTTTATCCAATCCCAATACGTCGTCAAACTATGGCAACAAAATGAACAACTTAAATCGCTCTTGGCTTGTATTACCATTAATTCCAAAAGACTACGTCCCCAAAAGGCACCACTCGTCCCAGGTCTTTTTTCGTTTTTAGCGTAATTTCCTTTGCTTCTTTTAGCCTTCCTCGCCGCTAATCAAACTCTTCTGCTTTTTGGTACCAGCAGCTTGGTTCAGGCGGTACATAACGGTAAGGTTGATTTGACGAGCACGCATCCCAAACGTCCCTTCCGAATAGAAGTTTAAGCCTTCAGTAATGGTACGCATGTAGCGCGAGTTAAACACGTCGATGACGTTGCAAGTAAGCGTGCCTTTGCCTTTGAGAATTTCTTTGCTAAACGCCAAGTCAACAAATGTACGGGACTTACGGCTTCCTTGCGGAAGTTGCTGAGGTGCTTCATAGTTGGCACGAACCTGCAAATCAGTGCCTTTGCTCAGCGTAAAACGTGACGTTTGGCGGGCAAACCAGCTGTAAGTATCGGCTTTGAAGGTCGCGTCGAGGTTTTGTCCGTTGGTAATGGCGCGGAAAAAATTGAAGTTCAGGTCCAGTTTCCACCACTTAAACGGCGTGTAATTGCTCGTAAATTCAGCCCCGTACGCATCTTCCGTTGCCAAGTTTTCGGGACGCGTATTTGAAACACCCTGCGCGTCCACCCGACGAATACGGAGTACTTTTCCGTTGGTATGACGGTAATACACCGACGACGTAAACGACCCTTTTTCAAAATAATAGATGTGTCCTAAATCAAACGAATTGGTAAATTCAGGATTCAAATCGGGGTTTCCTGAGAAAAAGTTACGTTGGTCCGACAAGGTCACGTACGGGCTTAAATCGTTGTAAGTTGGCCGCCGCACCCTACGGCTATAGCTCACCTGAAACGCATTATCAGGATTGAGATTGTAGGTAAAATGTGCACTTGGAAATAAGTTGCTGTATTTACGAGGGTTGATTTGGTTGGTTTCTCGTAAAATCGTCGTTACGTTCGTAATCTCGGCCCGTAAACCAGCTTGGTAGCTAAATTTCTTGGTTTTATTTCCCAAAATTCCGTAAACCCCGTGGATATTTTCTTTGTAGATGAAGTAGTTATCCAAGCCTGGCAAAGCATCAAATCCCCCTTGGGCGTTTTGTTGGGTCACGATGTAGTCGTTGACCATATCGCGAAAACTAGAACGAATCCCTGTTTCAAATTTGCCATCTTTTCCGATAGGCTGCACGTAGTCCAAGGTGGCAATGAGTTGGTTTTCGTACTCATCGTTCAGCGACTTTTGGAGCAATGACCCTTGTTTATTCGGCGTTCCGTTGGCAAATCGGCTGTTTTGGGTATACGTTTGGTCGGAGCGTTCCCAATACGTCAAATAGCGCACATCCGCAATCAACTCCTGATTTTTGCGATTATACGTTTTTTTGTACGTCACCGAATACTCCGAATAAGGTTCGGCTTCGGTTTCACGCTGTTGGCGGTCGGTAATGGTTCGCAGGTTCGACAACGAATTAATGTAATCTTTGTACGTATTGTCGGTAATCCGCAGTACGTCCGTCCGACGGAATTGGTACGAGGCCGTCAGGATGTTCTTCTCGTTGAAAAAATAATCCAATCCCCCACGGATGGTATTGGCAATGGTTTTTACCTGTCCGCTGGTGTTTTGTTGCAAAATCGCCGTAGTATCCTTGCCATACACCTCTTGGTACAGCCGTCCTGCCGAAATTGGTACGCGGTACGCAATTCCGTAGTTAAGGAAGAAATTAAGCTTGTTTTTGCGGTAGTTAATATTGGCCGCTACCCCGTAGTTAGGTCGAAACCCCGTCACCACTTCAAACGAACCATTGATACCCTGTTTACGCTCTTTTTTGAGAACAATATTGATAATTCCCGACAACCCTTCGGCCTCATACCTCGCCGATGGGTTCGTAATAATTTCGACACGTTCAATCTGATTTCCTTGCAACTGCTGCAAACCTGCCCCTCCCTTAAAACTCACTAACCCTGAGGGTTTTCCATCAATCAAAATTCGTACGCCATCACTTCCGCGTAGTTTCACATTGCCTTCCGTATCGACCGACACCGAGGGCACATTGCTCAAAATATCAATCGCCGTTCCGCCCGCGTTTGCCAAATCTTTACCTACGTTGAATATTTTTTTGTCCAACGCCAGCTCCATCGAACTCTTTTCGGCTTGTACCACCACTTCGTCCAACGTTCGGGCCGAGGCAGCTATTTTCAGCGTTCCTAAGTCGTACGAAGATTGTTCTTTGGAAAGTGTAAATGTGCTGGTTTTAAACGATTTGTAACCAATAAACTCGACAATAGCATAAAATTGCCCATAAGGAACATCTACAGTAAGATGCCCTTTGTCGTCGGTGATAGCTCCCGAAATAAGCGTACTGTCGGTACTTTTTAGGATTCGGATAGTGGCGTAGGATAAAGGCGCATTGGTTTGTGCATCGGTGACGATGCCCTTGACTTTCGCCTGTTTTTGGGTATTCTGGGCTTGTAATGAAGTAAAGCCTAGCAAAGAAAAGCCCACTAAAACAACAAATTTTGTAAAAAAGGGCGTGGAGACAATCATTTTCATCATACTGTACTAAAGAAAAAGCCAAAGGTTTTGTACTCATAAAGAAACCTCGAAAATGTGATTTTTCGAGGCTTTAAGGGGACATCACAACCGTTTTTTTAGATGTTTTTGCGCTATGGTCGGGTTATGAGCAGCCCGCCGCACGGTGGGTATCCCAACGCACGGCGCTTACTATTTCCCTTGTGGACGACGCAACACGAGGCTATCGGCAGGGTACTGCGCTTTGAGCGAATCCATGTTGGTTTGTGCCCAATTAATAAGCGTTTGTTTTTGCACTTCGGTCAATTTAGCCCCCGAATGCAACCCAAAATAAGTGTAAGATTCCAGCGGCATTTCACCTTCTTTAATCATTTCGATGGTTTCTTCAAACTTATGGTTTTGGTACGCTACCGAGCGCGATGTAAAGTTTGAAAAATTGAGGTGGCGCTTTCCGTCGGTTACGTGGTGGTCTAAAAACCAAGCTACGGGCTGAATGTTTGAATACCAAGGATACTCGGTTTTATTACTGTGACAGTCGTCGCAGGACACTTTCAACAAGCTTTTTACGTCTGCAGGAACGGCATATTTGGTGGAGACGTCGTACGTGCGGTCGTCAGAAAGGTTTTTCGCTGGTCGGATAAATTGGATGAGAATCAAAACTGCCCCCAAACCTATTAAGATTTTATTTTTCATAACGATACGTAGCTAAATTTTAAGCTGTTTTTACCATTGGCTTGTTTTGCTTCGTAAGCCATTACCAACTGATTTCCAAGAACAATTCCCGTTGAATTGGTAGCATTGGTAGCATCAGCTATCCACGTAGTTTCCGACACTTGTCCTCCCGCTATTTTACGATAGGCTATTTGAGTTGGCGCTCCTTCCGCTTTACTCTGTTCCCAAAGCATCACTGCCAAATTGCCATCGCTGGTCAACGCAGGATTTTTGGCCGAAGCCTCGGTCAACACAAAGAATTTCTTTCCTTCTCTGGTCGCTAAACGAATCCCTTTTTCTTGCTCTGAACCCGAAAACCACGCCAAGAGCTGGCTTTTACCATATTGCGTAGAAATCGCACCGCTGTGAGGACAACCCATGATTTTCCAGTTGTCGTTGTAGACAATTTCTGACTTTGAGAACGTAGCCGCGTTATCCGTCGAAATCAAACGCGCCATATCACGAATGTCGTCATTATTATCGCGGTATACTACCGTAAACGCTCCGCTTGCATCTACCGACAAATTGATAGGGCAGCAATCGCACACTACGGCATCCAATAAGCGTTCGGGCTGCATTACGCCACCTTTTGAGACAACTAAGCGCAAATCTCTTTCTTCGTGCTTAGTGCTATTGGCTACATCTTTCAAATAGGCCACGGCCACTTCGTCGTTTGGCAAAACTACCGCATCAAAAAATCCACGCACTATTCCTTGTTTAGGGTCAGAATCTACCGACTGTGGCGCTGTCCAGGTAGCTCCCCCATCTTTGGAAACACAATACACAATATTAGAAGAACGACCACCTCCACCTCCTGAAGCAGAAGCTGCACTTACCTCTCCACGGTTGGTAAATACGGCTACAAAGCTACCGTCCTTTTTAGAAAGCACTTTGGCACGCATCATACGGCTATTGCCAATGCCATTTCCGCTAAAAATGGTTTTCTTTTCACCAAAAGTTTTGCCTTTATCTTTCGAAAACGCCACACAAAATGATGTCATTCCTGCGACGTCTTTTTCAGTCCAAGAAAGCATCAATTCTCCTTTGGACGCTTCGGCCAACAGAGGCATTGAATACGTTTTCGTCGGGTCCAAATCAATGGGTGAAACCCCTACAGTAGAAGTGGTTGGTGCCCAAGAAGTAAACTCAGGTGTACTTTCACCGTGACAAATGACAATATCAGAAGAAACAGGAGTAGTTGTTGGAATGAAATTTCCTAAAATACCTACCAAAACAAGAGGAAGAAATGCACCTAAATTCATTGTACTAAACAGTTAGGTTGATTAAATATGATTGTGCAGATACTCTGAGAAGTACCCTGAAACGAAGGTACTTCTTTATGAGTAGGATTAAAAACATACTATACCGACTGCCCATTTTACTAGATGGCTTTCTTTTTTTGATAGATAAGCGCGAAAAGTCTATATCCAATGTTTTCGTTTGAAGAAAAACCACATGGCAGCCATCGAAAACACCATCAGTAACAGCGAAAACCAAAAGCCAAACGGGTGCGTGCTACTAGGTAAAATGGTATAATTCATCCCAAAAATGCCCGCAATCAGGGTTGGAGGCATAAAAATGATGGTAAAGACCGTAAAAATCTTGATAATTTGGTTTTGTTCGAGATTGATAAGGCCCATAAAGGTATTTTGCAAATACTCCAGTCGTTCAAAGTTGAAAGTGCTGTATTCCAAAAGCGAGCTAATGTCTTTCAACACAATACGAAGACGCTCTTTACGGTCGTCGGGAAAAAACTGACTTCGTAAAATGCCCGACAAAACCCGCTGTTTATCGATAATGGTTTCGCGCAAGAGCATGGTATTTTCTTGCATCATGTTAATTTTCAGTAGAATTTCTTGTTTTGCTTTCTGCTCTCGGTTAAGGTCTTTGCTAATAGCACTAATGTCCCGCGAGAGCCCTTCAAGCACGTCAGCATCGCTTTCGATACGGGTTTCGAGCAAAAGGAGAAGAATATCAACTCCATTTTGGAAAGTCTCTTGGCTCACTTTCATTTTCCGAACCGTGTCAGCAAAGGTCTTTGAGTCGCCGTTGCGGTAGGTAAATAATACGCCTTCCCGAATCAGGAGCGAAACGGGGTAAATCGCGTAACCATCTGCATTGATTTTCAAAAAATTAGAGTTAGCATTGATGGTATCGTTTTGTTCAAAGTACCGCGAACTGCTCTCAATCTCAACAATTTCTTGGGGGGTTTGGAAGCTAATATCACACTTAGTCTCGACCCATTCTTCTTCTTCTTGCGTGGGAGACTGCAAGTCCATCCACAGAATGTTTTTAATGTGCCCAATCTCACGGACGTCGGTTTCGCGTTTGATTTGCTTTCCTTCACGATAAAAAATACGTACCATACCTCACTCTGCATTTGTGCCAAAGTTAGTGATTTGGTTCTAGGATTTTGCTTAGATTTGATAGATACTTGCGATTGAGGTGGTCCATTTTAGACGGACAGTTTACTTTGCAGGATTAATAATTCATTTTGGTTGTAAATTTGTTCAAATTTTTCGGGACTTTCATAGCCCAAAGCCGAATGTCGGCGAATACGATTATAGTACACTTCAATATAGTCAAACAGTTCTGTCTGAGCATCTTCCAAACTATCAAAACTGCCTTTTTCTAACATTTCACGTTTAATCGTTGCCCAAAGAGATTCTGCATGCGCATTCTCATAAGCTGATTTGTTCCCTGCCATACTTTG
>JACCEC010856877.1_pt1 | contig 22417 bp, 20 predicted proteins | sample 7450121 | NCBI WGS metagenome assembly JACCEC01 (sample SAMN15323455, study PRJNA562643) | freshwater metagenome | isolation source: river surface water | place: USA:Blue River Watershed | collected 2017-08-18 | reverse complement strand
GGTTTGGTCGAGCGCACCTTTGGCCATTTGATTGATTTGCCAGGTCATAAAGAAAATGACCGAGATTGCAGGCATGCCCAGATCCGCGAGCGTCATGATGGGACCCAGTGTAGGCATCCCCGCACCCGCGAGAAGAATCAGATCTGGCTTGTGTTTCAACAATTTTTTAGCAGCACTCAACACTGAATCATTGCGCATCATGTATATGTTGTGAAATCCTCCTGGTGTTTCAGGAGCCTCAACCGCACAAATCTCGACATTGCAGCGTTTCCAATATGCGACACTTTTTTCAGTTAACCACTCTGGGTATGGACTCACGAGTCCAATACGTTTAGCACCCAAACAGGTAAAAGCGCGACGTATGGATTGCGCTGCGGATACGATTGGATACCCATAGCGCGCGCTTAATTGCTCGAAGTGCGCGTCCTCTTGAGCGGGTGTGAAGTGATAGGTGGATCCGGTGATCAAAAATCCCAAACCGCTGAGCGGTGCGTTGGCAAATGTGGAAATAAACCCGTCCATCCCACTTAAGAAGTCTTGAAGGCGCTCTCTCATCTCGGGCTGCGGGCTTGTCAGACGGCCAGTCAGTAGTGCAATATCCGTATCAAGCATCGCCTGCACTTCGGGTTCAGCAGTGGTGTTGGCCTGGGGGACAAGTAAACCTAGCGTTCCTCGCGCACCATATTCGACTTCATCAGTGATTGCAGGCATTTAGGAGACTCACAATATGAATAAAACAATACGATATTTTGCTGCTGCGATTGGTGCACTATTACTAAGTACATCCTTCGCACAAACTTGGCCAAGCAAACCCATCCGGATGATCAATCCTTATGCCCCCGGCGGTTTTGGAGACACCATCGCCAAACCGATGTTTGATCAGCTTGGACAAGCACTCGGTCAACCCATCATAGTTGAAAGTCAGGCAGGTGCCAACGGAACGCTTGCGTCCAATGTCGTCGCAAAAGCCAGTCCTGACGGGTATACGCTGCTGATTGCCAATCTCGGTCCGATTGCGATGAATCCCGTCCTGTACCCTGCGACGACTCAGGATCCATTAAAGGCATTTGTCCCCATTACTCAACTGGTTTCGGGTCCGTTAGTAATTTTGACGCACCCGGAGTTTGCAGCGAAAACTCTTCCAGAGTTGATGCAGTATGCACGCTCCAATCCAGGCAAAGTGACCTATGGCTCAGTCGGTCCTGGCAGTACGACTCACCTTGCGGGGGAGTTGCTCGCACTCAAAGGTAATGTGGATTTGTTGCATATTCCTTTCAAAGGCGCGGCGCCTGTCATCACGAATCTTTTGGGTAAACAGGTCGATATCGGGATTGTGAATATTTCCCTTGCCAAGCCTCACATTGATGCCGGCCGTTTGATTCCGCTTGCAGTGACGACGGTTAAGCGCTCAAGCATTTTGCCAAATGTGCCTGCGGTTGCGGAGGTCGTGCCTGGCTTTGAGGTCAATCCGTGGTGGGGCTTGATGGCGCCAGCAGGAACGTCGCCAGAGATTGTCGCCCGCATTGAAAAAGAGATGATTCGGATACTCCAGATTCCTGCGATCGCATCAAGATTGCGCGAGAGCGGACTTGAGCCGGAGGGGACAACTGCGTCAGCGTTTGGAAAGACTATTGCTTCCGATCTTGATCAGTGGCGCGAGGTTGTCAAAGCAAACAAAATCACGCTTCAGTAAATAAGCGTGTTCAGGCGGGTCGTGTCACCTGCCTGACAGGCTTGATTATTTTTTATAGTTATTGATGACGGCCGCATCATCGAGACGACCCATGCCATGGCCGCTGGCTTCGATGAATTGCAGGAAAGCCGCATGCGCCATCGGTGCGGCAAAAGTACTTTGTCTCGCTGAATCAAGCACAAGCCCCAAATCTTTGACAAAAATATCGACTGCCGACAGGACATCGTCGTATTTTTCCGTCACCATCCGAGGTCCGCGATCACCCAGCATCCAGGATGAGGCAGCACCGCTTTTGAGGATTTCAAGCGTCGTTTCCATGGGTAAGCCATTTTCACGGGCCATCGCCAGGGCCTCGGCTGCCGCCGCGATATGGACACCGCACAGTAGCTGGTTAATGACTTTCATTTGACTACCTTTACCGTGTTCGGTACCGAGAAAAAATAGTTTGGCGCCGAAGGTTGAAAGTACCGGTTTGACGCGTTCGTAAATCGCTTGTTCTCCGGCAATCATGACTGTCAGTGAACCCTTTTCAGCACCGACTTTCCCGCCTGTGACGGGTGAATCGATCAAGTGGATTTTCTTTTCTGCCAGGCGGGTGGCCAGCTCTTTGACATATTTCGGGGGCAGGGTGCTGCAGGCGATAAACACGGAGTCAGGTTGCATGACTGCCGCTAGACCATTCTGACCAAAAAGAACTTCTTCGGTTTGCTTGTCATTGACGACAAAGCTCACGATGAACTGACATTTGCTTGCCATCAGGCTCGCATCCTGGCATGCGGTGCCGCCAACTGACTCTAACCATTTCAAAGCCTCGGGGTTAACATCCCGTCCCATCACTGCAAAGCCTTTTGTCAGCATGTTCTGAGCAACGCCACGTCCCATTGCACCTAAACCAACTAAACCAACTGAAGTCGCGGTTGCGACAGCATTGTTTTGTGTCATTTTTTTCTCTGATAAAGTCGCTATTACTGCTGTTGATAAATGCCAGCCGCTTTCGCGACATCATTCCACTTTTTACCATTAATAGCGATGCTCTTCGCCATTTCATCCGACCAATCTGGCTAAACTATCCGTACTCGCTCCTGCCACATAAGGGACAACCAAGGTGATGGGTTTTTCAGGATAAGCTGCGTGCGCACTGAACGTACTCATCATCAATAAGCCTAACAGAATTAAAGTTTCTTTGATGATTGATAGATTTAAAGTTTTCATCGCGACCAGTCTCCAACGTCTTCTTAATATTATCGCCAGAGTACTGAGAATGAAAGCTCAGTCATTCACGTTGTGGACTAAAATCGGTCTTTAACGATGAAGATTAAAAATCATGCTCAGATTGGCTGAATACCTATGAGTATCCATGCACTCTACGAGGCCGTTATTGACGCGGGAAGTAGCGGAACTCGAATTTATCTCTATCAAATTACGCTCGGGTCTTGTTACCCCGAAGTCAATCTTGTTGTGCAAAAGGAGTTTTCTACAACACCTAGCGGCAAAAAAGAGGATGGAATCAATAACTATATCCATCCAGAACAGCCTGAACTTGTGCATCATGTGTGTGACGAGGTGATTGAGCCTTTACTGAACAGCCTCGATCCTTATCTGCAAGACTTGGGCGTATCAAGAGCAGATGTCATCGTTAATTTGTTTGCAACCGCAGGAATGCGGTATGCAGAACGTCACTTTGGTTCCAATGCTGTCATTGATTTATATCGCTGCATACAGGACTTTGTTGCCCAAGCTGGCTTTCGAGTGGGTGAAATTCGAACAGCGGATGGCAATAGCGAAGAAGGCATCTGGACTTGGGTAAATTTGAATGATGTTCATCGAGATATTTTTAATACCGGCTCATCTCCGCTTGGAGTGATCGAAGTCGGTGGATCTTCAGCTCAATTAAGCTTTCCTGTGGACGATGATCGTGATGATGAGGATGTTTATTCAATTAAAATCAATGAACGAGAGTATCGCGTCTATTGCAAAACTTATCTCGGTCTAGGACAAGATGACGCACGCAAAATGATGCGTCAATCTCTTGGACCACTCGGTTCAAATGTCTGCTTTCCAAGAGGATTTCCCAGTCACCGCGATTTTGGGGATACCTTGGATGGTTTTGGGAGTCTTCAACTGGGATGCGATGGCAGTTATGAATTTGAGGCGTGTTTTGATTGTTACGTCAAACTGATTGCTGAAGTCACCAAAGATCGTCCCTTGCCAAATATCCATGCGCATGCCGTCGATTTTGTTGGAATCGATGGCGTTTTCCATGTATTGAATTTTTGGAATATTCAGGACACGCCGACTAAACTGATTGATCAAATCAAAAACAGGGTGATTGACTGCAACGATTTCGAAAATATTTTTGAAAACGAATATGTTCAAGCACAAAGCGCAAACGCGACTTATGTTCACGCACTGCTTTATGGCGATCACGGTTTGTTGAGAGATCATCCTCAGAAAATGATCTCTGCTCTCCCGAACAGAACAGACGATGGAAAGATGCTGACCTGGACGAGAGGGTTTTTATTGCTCAAGTATGCGAATTCTTGATTGGATGGGTATTTTTGATGCCGAATCTGTCGAGAATGTGGGCTGTCAAACCCTTTGCTAGTTCATTTTCGCCCAATAGTACGGTTCCGAGACTTTCGGCTTCCATGAGTCTGGCTTCCTCTTCGCTGTGCGCGGTCAAAAGCACGTTGACAGCAGGGTTTAGGGTGCGGGCGATTTCAACCATTTTTCTTGCGGCGATCGTGTCTGGCGTTGAGATCACGAGCAAGGCAGCACGAGTAATGTGGGCCTGGATTAAAACCTCTGCTGTTGTGGCGTCTCCACTCACGGCGGACACGCCTTCGTCCCGAAGTGCCTCGACAACAGCTCGATTTTCCTCGGCCACTACAAAAGCGATATTGTGCTGACGTAATGCGATCGCGATACGTTGTCCAACACGTCCGTAGCCAACCAAAACCACTTGTCCAGTCAGGGAGGTTTGTGGAGTGGACATCGGGAGTTCTGTTAAAGGATCGTGCCTGAGTTCGAGTTTTCTCGCGATCGCAGATTTTTTAAGAAGCCATGCGTGCAAGGGAGTGATACCGCTAAACAAGGCAGAATTTAAGGCGATGGAAATCAAGGCAGCTGCCAAGATCAGACTCTGTCCTTCCATAGGTAAGAGTTTCAGAGAGATGGCCAGACCTGCCAAAATAAATGAAAACTCCCCAATCTGCGCCAGGCTTGCTCCCACAGTGAGCGCAGTATGCAGGGGGTAACGAAATAGCAATACGATCGCGATAGCGGCAAGAGTCTTGCCGAAAACGATGATCAGGACGACAAGGAGTAGCTTGAGGGGCTGTGTCCAGATGACACTGGGTTCGAACAGCATGCCGACCGATACAAAAAACAGAACAGCGAATGCATCTCGAAGGGGCAAAGACTCTTCTGCGGCGCGATGGCTATATTCTGATTCGCGCATCATCATCCCGGCAAAAAAAGCGCCAAGCGCGAAAGAGACGTCGAAGAGTTTGGCGGCCCCAAAAGCAACGCCTAGCGCGCATGCGAGTACCGTCAGAGTAAAGAGCTCGCGTGAACCAAGACGCGCCACTAGCCAAAGTGCGCGGGGCAATACGCGTCGCCCAACGACCAGCATGAGAGCGATAAATGCGGAAACCTTGGCAAGTGTCCAGCCGATTGCAATCAATAGATCTTTGCGTGAGGCTTCAGTCGCGATTTCTGTGCCTTCTGTCGAGGTGAAGTTTGTCAAAGCCGGAAGTAGCACTAACGCCATGATCATGACAAGGTCTTCGACGATTAGCCATCCCACCGCAATTTGACCCGTGACGGATTTCAGAATGCCTTTGGCTTCAAGAGCTCGCAATAAAACCACGGTACTGGCAACAGACAGACAGAGACCGAACAAAATAGCTTCAGTTAATTTCCACTCCCAGATTAAGGCAACCGCTGCACCTAGAGAAACGGCAACAACGATTTGAGCGATTGCGCCGGGTATGGCGATACGCTTGACTGCCATCAGGTCAGTCAGAGAAAAATGCAAACCAACCCCGAACATGAGTAGCATGACACCGATTTCTGCGAGCTGCATGGCTAGGCTCATGTCCGCAACAAATCCGGGTGTTGCCGGGCCGATCAAGATACCCGCGACTAAATAGCCGACCAGCGGAGGCATGCGCAGGTAGGCTGCGATGAAGCCGAAAATCATCGCCAGTCCAAAACCTGCGGCGATCGTGGCAATTAAATTGACGTCATGTGGCATAGGCTAAATTGTCGGTCACGATTGAGTCAACTCCGATGCTTATAAGTGAAGATGCGGTATCCGCATCGTTCACTGTATAAGCCACAGAACCTAGGCCCAAGTAGCGGATTTGCTCAATTAATGCGTTGTTGTAAAGGGGAAAGTGACAGGCTACTACTTTGCATTGCAGTGATCGTACAGCTTCTCGCCAGTCGAAAGCGAGTTCATGCATCAATAATCCTCTGACAAGCTCAGGCGCTGATTGAAGGGCGCCGCGCAGTGACTCTCGTTTGAAAGAGGTCAGCAGTGGTGGGACAGACTGTCCACTCCAAAGCCGACGAGCCTCTTGCGCGACGCGTTCTCCCGTAATGAAATCAAACCCCGGTGAAGGTTTGATTTCTATGTTGAGCTGGCAGTTTCTTTGAATACAAAAGTGGGCGAGTTGCTCAAGTGTCGCCAGACCGATACCAGCATACTCTTTGCTATGCCAGCTGCCTGCGTCTAGCTCCTTGAGCTGATCCCATTTGTAAGTGTGCGCCATTCCTCGGGCATTTGTTGTGCGATCCAGTGTGGCGTCATGCAAAAGAAATACAACACCGTCGGCGCTCAATTTGGCGTCGCATTCGAACATCCTGAAGCCGGCGTCATAGCCGAGTTGGAATGCAGCTAAAGTGTTCTCAGGCGCGGATGTCCCAGCGCCACGGTGTGCGATGAACTTGGGGTAAGGCCAAGTGACTACCACCGACTCAATCAATCTTCATATTGGAAGATTTCACGATGCCTGCGTACTTCGCCACTTCTTCACGAAGATGTTTGCCAAAAGCATCAGGTGTGCCACCAATGATTTCGATGCCACGCTCGGCCAGATTTCTTTTGACGGCCGGATCTTGAAGCGCCTTGTTAAAGGAGGCATTCATCGTATCGATCGCGATCTTGGGTGTGGAGACGGGGGCGATGATTCCATACCATGAGTCTGTTTCGAAATTGGGCAAACCCTGTTCGGCGATCGTGGGGATCTCGGGTGCAAGCGGGGCACGAGTCAGATAGGTTGTACCGAGTGCTTTGATTTTTCCGCTACGGATATGGGGCATGAAGTCAGGCAAATTACCGAACATCAGATCAATATTTCCGGCGAGCAAATCGGTCAAGGCTGGGCCTTGTGCTTTGTAGGGGACATGCACCATATCGATGCCAGCCATCGACTTGAGCATTTCACCCGCGAAATGGGGGGTCGTGCCATTACCGAAGGAACCATAGGAGAGCTTGCCAGGGTTTTTCTTGGCGTAGGCGATGAGTTCCTGAAGGTTATTGATCCCTAAACTTGGTTTGATCGCCAGAACGTTAGCCGTTTTAGCGAGCAAAATGACGGGTGCCAGATCATCCAGGGTTTTATAGGGTAGATTTTTGACCAGTGTCTGGTTGACGGTAAAGCTGTTGGCCACGCCACCAAAGGTGTGGCGATTGGTTGCTTTGGCGACCGCATCGACTCCAATGACAGTGCCTGCGCCGGGTTTGTTTTCAACAATGACAGGCGTCGCTAATTCACGGCTGACCTCTGCACCGACCAAGCGCACGACTGCATCAAGCGTGCTGGCTCCACCAGGAAAGGGAACGATGAGCTGGATGGGCTGCGTCGGCCAGGCTTGAGCGGGAGCTGTCTGGGCCTGGGCTGAACCTAAAAATGCTGAAAATAAAGCGAGTGAGGCGATAAAAAATCTGTTTTTCATTGAATTCCCACCGTATAAAGAGAATTGACTGTATGGATTGACTGCGGTCAGAACTTAGTCAATTTACCAGTTTAGTCAGGGTAATTGTTAGTATGAAGGAAGCGCTCAAAGAAAGCGACTTTTTAAATGGTTCTCAAAGGAGGAGACATGTTTCCTATTGCTATGCGAGTGAGATTCGAGGCTGCAAATTTTATTCATTCGGCTGCGACTATGCTCTTTGGATGTTGCATTTCCATGCTCACCTTTGGTGCGCTGGCGGCAGAGGTATTCCCTAACCGCCCAATCAAATTCGTTGTGCCTTATGCGGCAGGTGGCGCGACCGATACGACAGCGCGGCTGATTTCCAAAGAACTCACTGCCATACTCGGACAGCCCGTCATCGTTGAAAATAAAGCCGGGGCTGGCGGTAACATTGGTACGGACTCGGTCGCCAAGTCAGCGCCAGATGGCTACACGATGCTGCTGGCGTATACGGGACCGATGGCGATCAATCCCTCTCTTTACGATTCGCTCCCCTTCAAGCCAAAACAGGATTTCGCGCCTGTGACCCTATTGGCCCAAGCACCTCAAATCCTTGGTGTTCATCCCTCCATTCCGGTAAATACCGTGGATGAGTTGATTGCTTATGCAAAAGCGAATCCTGACAAATTATTTTTTGGTTCATCCGGCAATGGAGGCGCTGATCATCTCGCGGGTGAGCTCTTTAAAATGCGCACGGGTACCAGGATCACACACGTTCCATATAAAGGTGGCGCACCCGCCTTGGCTGACCTTGTGGCTGGACGCACGCAATTACAGTTCATGACCATACCCGCCAGTATCGGTCATATACAGTCTGGACGGATTAGACCGCTGGCAATCCTCAGCAAAGAACGTTATCCACTTTTTCCGGATGTACCGACCATTACACAAGCGGGTGTGAAAGACTATGACATCAACAATTGGTATGGTGTTGTCGTCGCGGCAGGAACGCCTCCAGATATTGTCAATAAACTCAATGTTGCGTTGATCAAGGCCTTGCGCTCAGAGGAGGTTCAGACTCGCTTCAATGGATTGGGTCTCATACCTGTTTCGAACAGTCCCGAAGAATTCAAACTTTTTATTGATAAAGAAACTGACCGCTGGGCGGAGATCATTCGGGTTTCCGGAGCTTCGTTGAAGTAGTCTTGAGTTCGTGGTCAACATTCAAAGGCTTGACATCTCAGGATCCCTGACCTAATGTGGTCGGAAGCTACTTGCATCGATAGATGATGGGATATGTTTGTTTGTGTGAGCCGGCCTATAAAAACATACGGAGAAGACAATGAAAGTGATGAATCGATTGATTAAATCGGCTCTTGTGGTGGCGCTGTCTCTATCGGCTTTACCCTTGGTCGCCTCGGCGCAAAAGTTTCCTGACAAACCAATCAAAATCCTCGTTCCGTTTCCTCCAGGCGGTGGAACCGATTTTGTCTCCCGTATCGTGGGCGCCAAATTAGGCGAATTAACAGGCTGGCAAGTCGTGGTTGAAAACAAGCCCGGCGCGGGTGGCAATCTTGCGATCGAATTCGCCTCGAAAGCGCCAGCGGATGGTTATACGTTAGTGATGGGCCAGACTGACAACATGATGTTGGGTCCATGGCTCTTCAATAATTTGACTTACGATAGCGTCAAGAGTTTTGCGCCTGTTATTCAGGTCTCTGTGACTCCGGCAGGTATCGGCTCTTCGCCTACGTCGGGTATTAAAACTCCCCAGGATCTCGTGACCAAAGGTAAGACAAAAGAGGGCTTGCGCTGGGGAACAGCCGGACTCGGGACGCTCGGCCATATCATTGGCGAGGATTTTAAAAAGCGTGCCGATATCAATCTCCTACAGGTGCCCTATAAAGGCGCCGGTCCTGCGATTGTCGATGTGATGGGTGGTCAGGTTGATGTTTATATCGGAACGCTTGCATCTTTGGCTCCTCACGCCAAGAGTGGAAAGCTTGTGGCGGTCGCAGTGTCCTCGGCTAAACGATCCTCTGAATTTCCCGATGTAAAAACTCTTGATGAGACTGTGGCCAAGGGTATGGATTTCAGTATCTGGACGGGGCTTTTCGCACCTGCCGGTACGCCACCCGCAACGATCGAGATTTTGAACAAAGAACTCAATCGGGTGTTGGCCTCACCAGATGTGATCGCAAGAATGAAAGCAGGCGGTGTGGATCCGGGAGGCGGCACTGCAGCTGCGTTTGGTGCTTTTGTGGCAAAGGACTATGCCAACTGGGGCCGAATCATTAAAGAGTCCGGTGTGAAGATTAATTAAATCAATCGATCGATCTACATCTTATTCATAAAAAAGCCTGCTTAAAGCAGGCTTTTTTGTCGGATCAAGACACCTAGTTTGTGTTGAAGTTCATATCCTTGAGGATTGTGCTCCACTTCACCGATTCGCCTTGAATAAATTTGGCGAAGTCTTGAGGCGAGGAGGGTCTTGGATCCATTCCCAAGGCAATCAGACGCTCCTTGAACTCTGGATCATTCAGAGTCTTCATGAGAGCATCGCTGAGTTTCTTTTGAATCTCGGGTGGGAGATTAGCCGGTCCAACAAGGCCATACCAAGTAGACATATCGTAGGTCGGTAGACCACCTTCGGCGATGGTGGGGATCTTGGGCGCAGCGTTCGAGCGGGTGTTCGTCGTGACGCCAAGTGCCCGCAGTTGACCTTGTTCGATCAGGGGGATCGCCGTTGGAAGATTAGGAAAGGCCAGATCGACGGTGCCGGACATAAGGTGGGGTAAAAGTGAACCAGTTCCCTTGTAGGGGATGTGCACCATATCCACTCCGGAGAGTTGTTTAAAAAGCTCCCCGGACAAGTGAACCGAAGAACCCACGCCGGAGGACGCAAAGTTGATTTTGCCTGGATTGGCTTTGCCGTAATCGATCAGATCTTTGAGTGTTTTGAACCTGGAGTTGGCGGGGATCACCAACACATTCGGACCAGCCAGTACCTGGCCGATGGGCGTGAAATCCTTCACAGGATCGTACTTCGCCTCTTTATAAATCAAAGGATTGGTGACGTGTCCGATGGAGGTGTAAAAAATCGTATAGCCATCAGGTGCGGCGCGACGCACAAAATCTGTGGCCAGGTTGGCATTGGCGCCGGGTTTATTTTCAACGATGACAGATTGACCAAGAATTTTGGTGAATGAGTTGGCAAGCTGTCTACCCACTGCGTCAGTACTGCCTCCTGGGGTGAAACCGACAATAATTTTGATGGGCTTGTTTGGATAGTCGTTCGATTGAGCGACCGCAATATTGGCTGCGCATGATGCCATCACCAGTGAGGCGAGGACGGGTAGTTTTTTTTGTAAGAAATTCATTTTTTAGTCTCCAGCAGTATGTGAAAATTTTTGATCTTTTTATCTGGTTTTGGCTCTGCAAGCTGCTTTCATATCAGGGTCGCGAATGAAGCCGCACTGACCGGAGCCGCCGCCAGTCTCGGCGCGACACATGGCTTGCAGGTCGTTATTTCGAATAAAACCGCATTGTCCAGAACCACCTCCAGTCGTGGCGCGGCAATAGGCCTGTCTGTCCGGGTCTTGAATAAATCCACATTGACCGGAAGCCCCGCTCGATGCGCTGCTTCTTTTTTGCGTACTCGCGCGACAGGCTGCCTGCTTGTCTGGGTTTCTGATAAAGCCGCACTGACTCGAGCCACCACCTGTTTCTGCGCGGCAGCGCGCCTGAAGATCGTTGTCGCGGATAAAGCCGCACTGACCTGAGCCACCACCATTGATGGCCCGACAGTAAGCCTGTTCATCAGGATTTTGTATAAACCCGCATTGGCTGGACTGGGCTTGAGCAGTGGGTGATACAAACAGTGCAAGCAACCACGCCACGCACAAAAAATGACGAAAACAATCAATTCTCATGTCGAGTGCTTAGCGTGGCTGGTCGGTGGGGACTTTTCGAGTCGAGGCTCAATTTGAAGTTGAAATTCCTGCATTTTTAATGACAACACCCCAGCGGTCATATTCACTTTTAATGTAAGCCTGAGTTTGTGCAGGTGTGCCGTAGACCATCTGAGCGCCTCCTGCCTCAAGACGTTTTTGCGCGTCTGTACCTTTGAGACCCTCGACGAGCGCTTTGTTTAAACGATCGACAACGGCTTGGGGAGTTTTAGCAGGCACCATGGGCATGTACCAAAGTGAGGAAATCATTTTGGGATAGCCGAGCTCTGTAAATGTTGGCAAATCCGGAGCCAGCGCATTACGCGTGGGGCTGACTGCAGCGATGGCGCGCAGTTTTCCACTCTTGATATGTGGCATCAATGAAGGGAAACCGTCGAACATGATGTCGACTTGACCACCCGCGACGTCCACGACAGCGGGGGCGGAACCTTTGTAGGGGACGTGCAGCATTTTGATGCCCGCTTCAGTTTGAAATAGTTCGCCAGTCAGGTGGGGCGCGCTTCCGGATCCTGCTGACGCAAAGCTCATCTTGCCGTCTTTTTGTTTGGCTAATGCGATGAGTTCTTGAAGATTGTTCACCGGCAGGTTCGCATTGACCGCGAGCACGAGTGGAAACTCTGCGATCACACCCAAAGACATAAAGTCCTTTAAAGCATCATACGAAGTCTTTGTATAAAAATGCGGACCAATTCCATGCGTTGAAATAGCGCCCTGCAGCAAGGTATAGCCATCAGCCGGTGCTTTGGCGACATAGGCTGTGGCGATCGTACCGCTCGCGCCAGCTTTGTTTTCGATCAGAACTGGCTGTCCAATCTGTTTGGAAAGCGCTTCTCCCATGGTGCGGCCGGCAAAGTCAGCGGCACCGCCAGGGGGAACCGTCACAACCAAGGTGATGGGCTTGTCTGGAAAGTTGGTTTGAGCTTGTGCAGTGAAAGAGGCGAAAGGAATCACCGCGGCACAGGCGAAGCCTGCGGCAACTTTAATGAATGTACGGGTTTGCATGGTTTTAATCCGGTAGTGATTTCGTGTGAAAATCTTATTTGAAGGTGCTGCCTGGCACAACCCCGTCAGGCAGGCTGTTAATGTGATCGTAGATTTGTCCGGGCGTCGCGAGCCAGATTTGGTCTCGATGAGCCAAAATGTGTTGCATCACTCGTCGTAATTGCCGCAGCCGATAAGGCTGTCCCAAAATGAAGCTGTGCAGCACAACACTCATGACGAGGGGGCGCTTGGCCGACTCCTCAAGCATTTCATCAAACTGATCGATCAGATTTTCACAAAATAGTTGTGCCGGGGTGCGACGCGAAACGCATTCGATTGAGTCGTTCAGATCATGGGAATAGGGGATGGCCAATAGTCGGCCGTGCTTGGTGCGAAACCAGACGGGTTGGTCATCGAGTGGCCAGTCCATCATGTATTTGAAGCCTTGTTCTTTCAGCAAGTCAGGCGAATCATAAGTCTGGGAAATATAGGGGGCTAACCATCCTTTAGGTGCCACACCTTCGTGTTTCAGGATCGTTTGAGCCGCTTCGCGGATGCAGGCACGCTCTTGTTCGAGGTTCATGTCGACTTGACGTTCAGCATTTGTCCGGCCGTGACCGACAATCTCATCTCCACGCTGACTAAAAGCCTTGATCATTTCTGGGCAGTAGTCATAGAGCTCGGTATTGACCAGTAGCGCATAAGGAAAGTTGAGATCGTTCGCAAGTTCCAGCAAGCGCCAGGCACCGACCCGATTGCCATAGTCTCGCCATGCAAAACTGCGCGAGTTGGGTTGTGGATGTGGGACAGCATAATCATTGCCGAGTCCTTCCCCAAAAGCGAAATGCTCGACATTCAGACTGAAATGAATCGCCAAGCGCTTGCCTCCCGGCCAACTGTAGTCTGGACGATCTGTAATGGCGGAGTAGTCATAACGATTATGTGATTTCAACATCTGAACCGTGCTCCCAAAAGAACTTGAAAAAGTGATGTAATCGCGTTGATAGTATCTCCAAATCCATCGGAATATCCATGAAAATCAAACTTGCTGAAAATTTCAGGGCTGTTTTTTATGCTCCCTTCTATGCTACGTACGCCTCTGGTTTATTTAAGCAAGAAGGTATTGAAATTGAGTTGATCGATTCCCCCTCTCCAGGAAGTGGGATAGCGGACATGTTGGCAGGAAGTATTGACGTGGTCTGGGGTGGGCCTTTGCGTGTGATCAAACAGCGTGATCAGGAACCAGACTCGGAGAATGCGCTGTTGTCCTTTTGTGAAGTGGTTGGCAAGGATCCGTTTTTTATCGTTGGTCGACCCGGACAATCATCATTTCGTCTGACCGATCTCGTGGGTAAAAGAATTGGAGTGGTGACGGAAGTTCCAACGCCTTGGCTATGCTTGCAACAGGATTTGCGCGACGAGGGTATTTCAATCAGCTCGCTGATCGTGAATGAGAAAAACTCAATGGGACAGAATCTTGAGGCGTTGAAGGCCGGAGAGATTGACTACGCACAATATTTCGAACCATTTGTTTCGCAGACTGTTGTCTCCGGTGCGGGGCAGGTGCTCCACGCTGCGAATAGTCGCGGCCCAACTGCCTACACGACTTTTATTTCCACAAGAAAAATCATCGCTCAGAAGCAGGCAGCGTTTGAGGCGATGATTCGGGCAATTGAAAAAATGGGTCCTTGGATTGCCCAACATTCCGGGCAAGAGCTCGCAGCGTTAATCACGCCTTTTTATCCCCATGTCGCGCCCGATATTTTGGTCCAGGCAATGGAGCGCTACAAAAAAGCGGGTCTGTGGTTTTGCAAAAAAACAGTCACGCGGGTTGGATATGATCGATTGAAACTCAGTATGAGAAACGGTGGTTTTATCTCCAGCGATCCTGCCTACGAGGATTGTATTGCTGCATTTTCTCAAGAGTAGTGCGTCGATCAAACTAACCTGACCATCCATTTTCTAGTATCGGGGGCTAATCCATACTGGATGTCAGTGAGATGTTTACGCAGACTCAATGTCACCGGGCCTGCTACCTGTGATTCGTTGCCATAGGAAAAGAGTTCGCTTTTTAATACACTGATTGGAAAAATAAGTGCTGCAGTGCCGCAGGCGAACATTTCAGTGATCTGTCCAGAGGACAGGCCATCCCGCACCTCGTTGATGCTGATGGGACGCTCTTCGACGTGGTGACCATTGGCGCGGGCCAGCTCAATGACGCTTGCTCTGGTGACGCCGGGCAAGATACTGTCGGAAAGTGAGGGTGTGACTAAAGTTCCATTTTTTTGTACGACAAAAATGTTCATTCCACCCAGTTCCTCGAGGTATTCGCCGTGTTCGGCGTCCAGAAACAGAACCTGAGGGCAGCCGTTGCGGCGCGCTTCCTTGAGTGGAGCAAGAGAGCCCGCATAGTTGCCAGCGCATTTCGCATAGCCTGTGCCTCCTCTTGCGGCTCGAGTGCGTTGCGTCGATACCCAAATAGGAACTGGCGTGACTCCGCTTGCGAAATATGGTCCCGCTGGACTGCCGATGACGTAGTAGGCGACCTGATCCGCTCCGCGGACACCCAGGAATGCTTCATTCGCGATCATGAAGGGACGAAGATAAAGACTGCTTTCTGGCGCGCTTGGTACCCAATCGCGATCGGCTTGAACAAGTTCTTTTAGGGATTGAACAAACAGTTCCTTGGGAAGCTCAGGCAATCCAAGGCGTTCGGCGCTGTTGATCAAGCGTTGTGCGTTGATTTCAGGTCTGAACGTCCAGATCGAGCCATCCGGATGCCGGTAGGCTTTCAACCCCTCGAATACTGCTTGCGCATAGTGCAATACGAGTGAGGCAGGATCTAAAGTAAGCGGTGCATAAGGAACGACGCGGTGGCTATACCACCCTTGGTGTACATCCCAGTCAATCGCCACCATATGATCAGAATGGTGTTTTCCAAACCCTGGATTGTTGAGAATGTTCTGACGTGTCAGAATGGGGGCAGGCGATGTGGCGCGGGTGAGATGAAACTGCGTGGTCGTAGATGCTGGCATGGCGAGAGTTCGTTCCCTGTAAATTTTTCACATTCCCGGAATTTACATTGCTTCTGTTCAACGTGCAGCCCTTCAATAAAATGATCTACTTAAAGAGATACTCATGAAATATTTTTTAATCTCTATTCTCACGGTGCTTTCGACATTGACGTCCGTGTCGTTCGCCCAAGGCTATCCAAATCGCCCGATCAAGTTAATCGTGCCTTTTCCGCCTGCTGGTGGCACGGATAACGTCGCCCGAGTGTTTGTTCAGGAAGTCTCGCAGCAGCTCGGTCAACCAATCGTCATTGAAAATCGGGCTGGCGCCGCAGGCATGATTGGCGCAGACCTTGCCTCGAAAGCCGAGCCTGATGGTTACACGCTTTTGATGACGACAAATAGTACGCACGTCATCGGGCCACTGCTCAACCCTAAGACACCCTATTCACCAGTGAAGAGTTTTACGCCGATCATCTACCTTGTGCACTCGCCTTCGATCATGATTGTGCCTTTGTCGTCACCTGCCAAGTCTGTGTCGGAGTTTATTGCGATGGCTAAAGCCAATCCTGGCAAACTGAATTTCGGTTCGGCGGGTATTGGCGGGATTCCTCATTTGTCCGGCGAGCGCTTTCAGGCGCTGTCTGGCACGAAGATGACTCATGTCCCATATAAAGGCACAGCACTGGCAGTACCTGATTTGATTGCGGGGCGTCTAGATGTGATTTTTGATAGCTTTTCAGCCGGATATCCACACGTCCGTGATGGCAAAGTTCGTGCTTTAGGCGTTTCTTCCGCTGAACGTTCTCCGCTCGTACCTGAATTACCTGCGATTTCTGAACAACTTCCAGGGTTTGTATCCTTGACCTGGTTTGGCGTGCTTGGACCTGCAGGATTACCTGCCCCGATAGTTGAAAAGCTGAATGCTGCGTTTAATGTCGCAGCTAATAATCCTAAGATTCGTGAACAACTTGCAGGAATGGGTATTGATGCTGTGGGTGGGACACCCGCAGATTTCGTGAAACGTATGGCGGACGACACTGCAGCATGGTCCAAGGTGATCAAGGACGCAAATATCGTACTTGAATAAAGAGTCGTGTTTTTGAAGGAAAAAAGCGCCATTTATTTAATATGGCGCTTTTTTTGATCTTATGAATTGAGTATGAATCGAGTGTGAATTCAGTTCTGAGCTTGACCATCCTTATAGAAACGATCTACCTCATTAAATAGACTGAATCTCTCAATTTCATTCATGATTCCGTGGGTGCCTTCACCGAGTATGACGAGTTTTTTGTTTTTGGAATTTGTGAGAAGAGGGAAAAGTGTCTCGGCCATGTATGGAGGCGTATCAGCATCCCATTCGGCCAAAATCAGCAAGGTTGGGACCGTAATAAGCTTTGGGTCATAAACAGGTTTTCCAGCGCTCCAGTACAAACGGCTATCCTGCACGCTGCCATTTGGGGCACGAACAAATTTTGGATTGGCATTTTTGCCGACAGGATCGCTTTCAAACGTCGCAGCGGCCCATGCCTCGAACCAAGCTTGTGGCTGTGGATTTTGACCGGGTTTAAGTCCTGTCTCTTTGCGTTTGCGCGCGGCGTCGATTGTGACTGTGCGATAGGCGCCTAACGCACCGCCCGAATCGGTCAGTGAGGCTGTTTTACGCAGCCAGACGGGGGCAAACAGAACCAGGCGATTGACTTTATCCGCATGGCGCGTCGTGTAGAGTGCAGTGATGACGGTGCCCCACGAGTGACCGACTACGTTCAGCTTATCGATTCCCCGGCGATTTCGCACCCAATCGGCTGCGGCGGCGTAATCTTTCGCGGCTGTATCAGAGTCGGCGAAAGGTTTGTTTTGGGAAGCGGGTTGATCCATGATGGCAGGGCGTGTTGATTTTCCATATCCTCGAATATCCACCATGTAGACGTCATAACCTTGCTGCGCCATGACATCCATCCATGACAACCCATCTAGACGAAGATCAAAGCCAGTTTCAGACGGATAGGTTGCACCATGCACGAAAAGTACGACATTGTCTTTGTTGAAACTTGTCGTAGACTTCAGGCGTTTGTTCCGAACGTATAGGCTGATTCCTGGATCGCCGCTGGGTACCATGAACTCTTCTGTCACAATTTGTTCGTTCGCAGCGACAGAAATTTTAGGTCCGTATGAGCCAGTTTGTGTGGCGCAACCGGCGAGCGTCACCAGGGCTAGCCCAGTGATTGCATAAGCAAAAAAACGGCTAATTAGACGAATAGAAAGGGTTTGCATGATGTCTCCAGCGTGGATGTGTTGCTCCCAAGATCTATCGCCGCGGGTAGCATATTCGTTGTAAGCGTTAAACGACTTTTAGTCAACGAGTCTTGTTTTTAACGGATCTGTGTGCTGGGCTTTGCTGGTTTGCTTGTGACTATTTGTAAGAATTGGTTGGTTTTTAAATAATTTATCAATTCTATAATCGTTATAACTAAACCAAAAATTTTTCATGGGGTGGAGCTCAGATGAAAGTCTTTCAGAAATTCCTGACGATATCGAGCATTGCGTTTTTTGTGGCAATGCCGGGTTTTGCCAATTCTTCTACTGATGCCCCCGCACCTTTGAATGCGATCGTTTTTAAAAACGTCGATGTGTTTGATGGTAAGTCTCCTAAACTTTTGGAGAATGTTTATGTTCTTGTAAGGGGAAATCAGATTGAGTCGATCACTGACACTCCCCCTGTCTTACCCTCCGATTCGAACGTGACTCAGATAGATGGCAAAAGGCGAGTGTTGATGCCCGGTCTGATTGATAACCATTACCACACTGCTTTTGCCTCGGGGAAGATGGTTTCATTTTTTTCAGGCGATCCGACGGTTGCTTATTATCGTGCTGCGAAAGAGGCGCAAGCGACATTAATGCGTGGCTTTACTTCGATCCGGGATTTAGCGGGCGGTATGTATGGTTTAAGGCAAGCGATTGATGAGGGTTTGGTGAATGGTCCGCGGATGTGGGTGTCTGGCGCGGGCATCTCGCAGACGAGTGGGCACGCCGATTTTCGAAATCTTAACGAGATCCCTGCTGCTGAAAACAATGCTCCAAATTTTTTGGCACGTAACAATCACGCGATTATTGCCGATGGTGTTCCAGAGGTTCAAAAACGCGTGAGAGAGCAACTGATGCAGGGCGCGAGTCAAATTAAAATCATGGCGGGTGGCGGCGTTAGCTCTCTGTATGATCCGATCGACGTTTCTCAGTACTCCCTAGCTGAAATAAAGGCGGCAGTTGATGCAGCTGACAGCTGGAATACTTATGTGACTGTTCACGCCTACACACCCAAAGCTGTTCGTATGGCGATCGAAGCGGGTGTCAAGGTAATTGAGCATGGTCAATTGCTTGATGAAGACACCGTTAAATTCATGGCCGATAAGGGGATCTGGTGGAGCTTGCAGCCTTTTATGGATGATGAGGATGCTAACCCAAAAACGGGAATATCTTTAATCAAGCAACAGATGACACAAAAAGGTACAGAGCAGGCATATCGACTTGCAAAAAAATACAACGTTAAAACTGCCTTTGGCACGGACATCATGTTTTCCCCTGACGGTGGCGTCAAGCAAGGGAAGACTTTGGCAAAGCTAATAAAATGGTACACGCCAGCTGAACTGCTTAAAATGGCAACCCACGATAACGCCGAGCTCTTGGCGCTATCTGGCCCCAGAAGTCCGTATCAAGGCAAGCTAGGAGTTATCGCAAAAGGTGCGTTAGCAGATCTGATCTTAGTAAACGGCAATCCAATTGAAAATATTCAACTGATTGCCGATCCTGAAGAAAATTTCAAAGTGATTATGAAAGATGGGAAGATTTATAAAAACACACTTTAAGGTGTTTTTATTGATTTTAATCGTACCTATCACACAGTCATGCGCAGCACGATCTTGCCAACGTGTTTGTTGGTTTCCATCATTTCTTTGGCTTGCTCAAGCTGGTCAAATGCGAACGCCTGATCGACGAGTGGTTTGATGCGACCATCAGCAATAGCAGGAATGACTTCAGCTTTGAATTCAGGCAGGAACTCTGCGCGTTGGGCAGGTGAGCGAAGTTTGTTGGAGACACCGAAGAGCCGCAAGCGCTTGGAATGCAGTGCGAGCAAGTCGAGCTCAGCTGACAATACGCCATCGACGTAGCCCACCATCGCGAAGCGACCTTCAAAGGCCATGCAGCGAATGCTTTCAGCAAAGACAGAACCGCCGACAGTATCAACGACGAGGTTGGCGCCTTTACCTTCGGTGACCTTCATCACGGTTTCCTCGAAGCCCGAACCTCTGAGACAAAGTGGGACATCCAGGCCGTGCTCCTTGAGTCGGGCGAGTTTTTCCGGCGAACCAGAGGTCCCGATGACCTTGGCGCCCATGGCTTTGGCAGTTTGCAAGGCAGCGACACCGACGCCTGAGGAAACGCCGTGAATGAGCAGCCACTCATTAGGCTGGAGTTTGCCTTGGAGAGAGAGCATGTCGTGAACGACGAGAAAGGTGAGCGGGACACTAGCAGCTTGCTCAAAGCTCAAGGTCGCGGGGATGAGCATGGCTTCGACTGCGTCCATGGCTGCGTACTCAGCAAAGGCGCCACGGCAGCGACCCATGACCTTATCGCCGACTTTAAGGCCTTTGACTTCCGATCCGAGTGCTTCGATCACACCGGCACCTTCCATGCCAATTGCGCTCGCCTGGCCACCTTTGTGCAGACCATGGCCGATGACGAATTCACCGCGATTCAAGCTGGCCGCGTGCAGTCGCACCAGCACTTGTTGTGGACCTGGTGCGGGACGTTCAATATCACGCATCTCTAACACAGTCTTGTTGCCAACTGTTTGCATCCAATATGACTTCATTTTTTTACCTTGTGAATAAGTGATTTTTAGCGACTTTACTGCAATTTGCTCAGTGCAGGCACTTTCAGAATAATCCACACCATCAGTGCGGCGGCGCAAATGCCGTAGGCGCCCAGCGCGATTTGGACGCCGAAGCTTTCCGCCACGGCACCAGCGAAAAGATTGCCAAATGGCAGGCTGATGACAACACCGGTTCGTAGCCCCATGACTCGGCCGCGCATTTCTGGGGCGGTGTTGCTCAGGATTAGGGTGGCGATCAATGTCCAGGTGATGGCTTGAGCCAGGCCTGCAAAAAACACAATGCCCAAAGACAGGTAGTAAGAGTCTGAGAGGGAAAACATGAATAGAGTGGCCGGCCAGAGTAAGCCGCCTATGACCACAAACAACCCGCGACGTTTGAAGTTGCCCAAGGAGACGACCAATAATCCTGCTGTCAATGCGCCGAGTCCTGCAGTCGCGGTCAACATGCCGTAGCCAGTTGGACCCGCATCCAATACGTAGCGGGAAAACAGAGGCAGAAAGGAGTAGCGATAGGGCGCGACAAAAAAATTGAGCATGAAAGCGATCAGAAGCAGCACGAAGACAGTCTGGTGACTCCACGCATAATGAAAGCCTGCAATCAGACTTTTAAGAGGCGGTTCGTGCTTGCGGGGAGGTGCTTGCTCGATCGGATGCTTGGCATGTTTTAGACGCAGCCGTGCGCCAAGATCCAATAAATAGATGAATGCGATCAAAGCGTAGGCGCCGCTCATACCAAAAGCGGGGATCAAGAGACCGCCAAAAGCGGGTCCGATGACCACAGTCATTTCTGTCGCCACCGCATTCATCGCGACGGCATTGGTGAGATCGTCTTTGCCCACGAGGTCCGGAGTAAAGGCTTGGCGCGTCGGGTGATCGAGTGCCCACGTAAGACTGCTGATGAGTGACAGGACAATCAGATGGCCGATGCTCAATGAGTCGGTCAGCAACAGCACCAGCATGGTGAGTGTCACGCCACCGCTGATCAGTGAGGCCATGATGAGGAGCTTGCGTCGATCCATGCGGTCGGCCAGTACGCCCATCATGGGTGCGAGCAAATAGCCGGCCATTTTGCAGCCCGTGACGATCCCGACCATTAGGGGAGAGTCGGTCAACACAAGCGTCAACCAACCCACCACGACAAGATCGGCCCAGCGTGCTGTCGAGGACAGCAGCGTGGCGATCCAGAGTATCCGAAAATTTCGGTGGCGCAGAGCGCCGACTTTGAACATTAAAAAACTAAACCTCGATGATCGCGCCCTTGCGTTCGACAATCATGCCGTAAGCGTGTGGCTCTCTGTGCTTGGCGAAATTGAACACCGAGTTTTTATAAGACAAGGTCAGATCCAGATCGCAGCGCGCGATCGCCAACTCGTCACCGAGGGTGCTGCAAGCGCCGACGATCTCGCCTGATGGGGCGACGATGATGGAGTTGCCGATTTGATCGACGCCTTCTTCACAGCCGCCTTTGCCCACGCCAATAATCCAGGAGCCGTTTTGATACGCGCCTGCCTGCATCACAAGCTCGTTGTGGAAGTGGGAAAGGTTGTCGTGCTCAGGTGCTGGTGGATTGTGTACGGGCGTGTTGTAGCCGATCAAAATCATCTCAACACCCTGTAGTCCCATCACGCGATAGGTTTCAGGCCAGCGGCGGTCATTACAGATCGCCATGCCGATAATCCCGCCAAACGCGCGGAAAACAGGAAAGCCCAGATTGCCGGTTTCGAAGTAGCGTTTCTCGAGGTGTTGAAACTGTCTCCAAGGCTCGTGCTCGGCGTGACCAGGCAAATGAATTTTGCGGTATTTGCCGATGATCGTACCTGTCTGATCGACCAGAATGGAGGTGTTGAAACGACGTGTGCGACCTTGTTCTTCTGTGAGCTCTGCATAGCCGAGATAAAAGCCGACTTTAAGTTTGCGCGCGACATCAAAAAGATCTTGTGTCTCG
>JACCEC012676116.1_pt1 | contig 22423 bp, 23 predicted proteins | sample 7450121 | NCBI WGS metagenome assembly JACCEC01 (sample SAMN15323455, study PRJNA562643) | freshwater metagenome | isolation source: river surface water | place: USA:Blue River Watershed | collected 2017-08-18 | reverse complement strand
TGTTGAAGATGCACCTGTGGTTGAAGCACCTGTTGAAGATGCACATGTGGTTGAAGCCCCTGTTGAAGATGCACCTGCTGTCGAAGAGGCACCTGTTGTTGAAGATGCACCTGTTGTTGAATTCCCTGTTGAAGAAAAATATATAGAAGAAGAAAGTATAATAATAGAAGAACCAGCTACTCCTCAACCACAAAGGAATGGCCCTCCAAATCGTAGAAGACTAACTCCTAAACAAAGACAAAAACAACAACTTCGTAAACGTATTTTAGGAAGACGTTAAATTAAAAATATTATAATATCAATTATATACCATGCAAAAGTATATAATCATTCAATTCACATATAGCCATGTATATCTTCTCCATTGAAAATTGTTCAATAAATTCAAGAAAATTCATATGAGGTATTAACTTTTGTAATAATTGATAATCTTTTGATAATATAAAATATAAATATTCATGTTTATATTTTTTAAATTCACTCCATATATCTATTTTTCCCTCATCTTGTGTAAAAAAATGATGACGAATAAATACTTGTACTGGATGTGTCTCTCCTAAATAATAATGCATCATCGCTAATAAATAAATCATGTCACTCTCAAATCGATATGGAGATTGCAAAAATTCATAATAATTAAATTTTTGTTCTTTACCCGAATCTATTAAGGATTTACCTAAATTCACATCCGAAAAATCAATAAATATCTTATTTTCTTTATATTCAATATAACTTAAACCAAAATCAATTAATTTAATATCTCCATTCTCCATAATGAAAATATTATCAGGTTTTAAATCTCCATGAACAAATTTGTATCGAGTATAAAGGTCTTCCATTAATTGAATTATTTTTAATAATGCCTGTGTTATCAAAAAAGATTTCTCTTTATTCGTCATTAAAAAACTTGAAAATAATTTTCCTCCTCGAATATATTCCATATTAAAATAATAATCCAATGTACCAAATCCTCTCTCTATATAAATACGATGAATCGCAGGTACTATCTTCTTCTCATTATCTTCATACAAAATATATTGAATAAGCGATTCATTATGTAAATCTAATAAATCTAACATAATTTCATGTGTTTTAATATTTGTTTTCTCTGTCCTTTTACATACAACACCTGCATATGCTGTCTGATATACATTACCATTGTTTGTGGATAACTTCTTCTTTAAAAAGTTTTTTGGATTATCAAAAATTGGATCCAAAAAATCGGACATCTGAATAGTCATTAATATCTCCGTATCTTGACATTCACTTAAATCTACAAATGGATTTGTAAGTCTCTCTTCAATATTACTTTGATATTTCTTCCATAATTTTTTAAATTTATTACTAAATGACAATTTTGTTGTACATTTTACTAAAAAAGTATTGTGAAAATATTCAAATGATGTTGATTCATCTTCCACTTTTTCTTTCTTCGGACTTTCAAATGTTTCTTCCACAAAATCCATTGTTTTTTTTATCTTAAATCTTTTTATTTAATCTCCCTCTTTAAATATTCAATTTTTTTCTTTATATACGTTCATTCTTTTATTATTTACGTCTGATAAGTATACCATAAAAGAAGAGCTCCTATTAATACACCAAAATGGAATATCTGATGGGAATATCCGAAGATATCAAAGAACTTTTCACAAAATCTTTCTGGTACACATGTTATTTTAAATACAACTGTCGCATATCCTAAATAAGTAAATAATATTAATATTAAACTTCTCTTCATCTCCTCTGTCAACTTTTTATCTATTAAATAATGTATCAACCAAGCAATAATTGTACTTAAAGAAAAGATAGATATCATAAAAGTTCTCCAATAAAGGTCAAATGAATTTTTAACTTCACATACTACTTCATCTGTCTTCACATCTTTATGGCATTCATATAATGACTCTTTTATCGTCAATATAAAATATCCAGTAAAAGCAATACTTAATATAAAAAAGATAATAAATGCATCTTTATATCCTTTCTCATACAATTCATGAAAGGCTGTATATATACCACTCCCCATACAAACTAAAGATACACCAGACCAATCAAAACATTGACACTTATTTGCAATAGGTACACTATGTCCTATTGAAACATGATATGAAGTAGATACAAACATCAATGCTAAAATACAAAATAAATATACATAATTTGCTATATTCTTCATCCAAGATGACTGACGACTCTTATATATAGTCCAATATATAATTAATCCCACAAATATGATAAATCCACCTAAATGACTCCATATATTCACTGATTCATTATGTAAATATAAAATTGTTTTAACTGTTTTCATATTGTCATTCGTTGGAGTTCGATATCCAGAATATACAAATGGATTGATATGATGAATAAATCCAGTATCTTTTTGTAGTAATTCTTTATCTGATATGAGTGGAAACCCTGGTCTATCCTCCATTCTCTTATTTATTATTTTTTTTCAATTTATTAAAAAAAACGAATATACATTGTTCTTAAAAGAATATAGCGCTTAAAACCCGTTGAATTTTATGAAAAAAAATAAAAATATTAAATTAGGAGAATGAGTGAATTTGATAAAGAATTATTTGAGATGGAAGAGAAGATGGAAAAACTCTTATTTATTGAAAAGAATGAGGAGATACAAGAGGATGAAAATGAATGGAAAATAAAAGAAAAAGAACAATGTTATAAATTATATCAAAATTTTCTTGTTTATTCTACTCAATTTAATCATAAGTTATGTACGGAATTATTGAAAGAAGAAATTCTAAAAAATCCAAGTTTACAAAATTCAATATATCTTGAAGAATGGAAAAATTTGATATGTAAACATATTATTTATGAATCCATATATGACCATCTAAATAATCTTCATGGTTATCATTTAGAGATTATTTATGAAAATGAAAAAAATATACTTATCTTATATGATGAATTTATAATAGAGACAAATCAACGAAAAATGATGATTGAATTCAATAATATTCAAATGGATAATCGTATTCAACTTACCTCTTTACTAACTGAAATCGAAGAAGATTTAATAAAAGAAGTTTTTATCTAAATAATTTTTCTCCACATTATTATAGAATGTATGAAAATTTGAATGATTATATTATAAAAAATAATTTAAAAATTACAGAAGGATGTTGCGATAATGTACCTGAAGAGAAAGAAATGTTAAAAAAGTATTTGGACTTAGTAAAACCAAAAACAATATTAGAAATTGGATTTAATGCAGGACATTCATCTGAATTTTTTTTACAAAATTCAGAAGCTACTATAATTAGTTTTGATTTAGGAGAACATGATTATGTTAAAGAATGTAAGAAATATATTGATATGCAATTTTCCGGTAGACATACTCTTATTTTAGGAGATAGTACTAAGACTTTGAAAACATTTGCTGATATCAATCCTTTAAAATTTGATTTTATTTTTATTGATGGTGGTCATCATTATAATGTTGCTTTAAGTGATGTTATTCAATCTCAAAGATTAGCTCATTCTGAATCGATTGTTTTAGTTGATGATGTTGTAGATCAACCTCATTTACAAAAACCACATACTCAAGGTCCATCCAAAGTTTGTTATGAATGGGTGAATAAAAAATATTTTCAATTTATTGAACAAAAAAATTTTGATGTTGGTAGAGGACTCTTTGTCGCTAAATATACCTTTTCATTTACTCCTTCTCCTCAAATTAAAAATAAAAATAAAAATAAAAATATAAAAAAACATAAACAAAACCTTAAAAACAAAAAAAAATTACAACATCATAAAAGAAAATCAAAATAAATGGTTATCATTCCACTCTAAAAAATAATTTTATAAATAAACATTTATAAAAAAAATATTATAAAAAAAAAGATTTTTAATCTATTCATCTTCATTCTCTATATTTATAGATAATAAACTATTTGCTCTTATCATATATTTAATATGAGTCATTCTAGATATTAATGAAGATATTTCAAATACAAATTTATATTTATTCTCAGGTGGTTCAATAATTTGAATATCACCATCTTTCACATCCATTCCTATCTCCCATAACTTTAAATATAAAGCAACAAAAGTATCCAAATAAACACGTGAATAAATTAAATTCTTTTTTCTATTTTTTATTAACTCTTCTTCTGATAAAGTTAATGTTGGTTTTTTTGACATCGTCCATAAAGATAAAGATATATCAGGATTCAATGAAATCGTTCGAGGATGTGGAAAACTATCAGAGATCGGATTCGATGTCGGTCCAAAGGTACGCATTAAAGGTTGTGAATGAAATTCTTCTTCACTATACATCTCATCTATCTCTTCCATTGTAAAAATATATTTATCATATACTTCCTCTCCTTCTACTGTATTGGTATAATAACCCATACATAATAAAATAAAAATATTCTTACGAATCTCCTTCATATAAGGTTTAATCGATTCTTCAAATTCTTCATAGAATTCTTTTCGTAAAGAATTCTTTGATGGATCTTCAACTTCCATCTCCACCATCTTCTCTTCCGGTATACTCTTATATACATCAAAAATGTTTTGACGTAATTCTTCCAAACGTTCAACAATATGTAAAGGGTTCATTGTAGGTTTTTTTTTTTCTTTATTTGATTTACCATCTCTTAACACCTTTTTTTCAATTTTTTTATTTTTACGCTTGCCATTCTTCATCTAACTCCTGATACATAAACTCTATTCTACGTCCATATGTCGCTATATTATAATTTTTTGATCTCCCTAATAATTCTGTTATAACATATAATATCATACTTAATTTTTCTATACCACCATGTTCATGCATTAAACCCGATAATCTCATCACTTTTGAATCATTGTCCAAATTTTCATATATTCTCATAATAACTTCATAATAAACCTCAGGAAAATAAACATCTTCTCCCTCTTTTTTTTCCATCATTTTACGTATATATTGATAACGAGGAAAAGGATTCTTCTTTATATATCTTCTCAAAATCTCTTTCATTCTTCTTGTTTATCTTTTTCTATTCATTCTTATAATTTTTTCTTTAAGTTCGTTTTTAAAGATGGTGACGTAAAATAATATCTTTCATCTTAGCACGAATAATATTCGATTCTACATCATTTACAACAGCATAAAAGAGGTCTTTCTCTTCATGATAAAATGGAAAATGAAATGAATATTTTTCACTATTCATTATTTTTGGTTTAGTTAGATGCTCCTCTCTCTTCATATAATCAATACTTCCTGGTTGTGTGGTAATCGAACCATCACTATATATATGATAAACACGCATATTGAGTGGCATATATGCATATTCAGGTTTATGTCTTCTTCTTACATAATGTTGGAGTTCATTCAATTCTTCTTCTAAATTTAAAGACGTAGAATTCTTTAATTTAGTACCGTTCGTCGGAGATACACTTCCATATCGTGGTGATGGCAAATTTGTAATATCTGTGAACATTTTTTATTTTTCATACTATATTCTTTATATTCATTCATTCTTTTATTCATTTTTTATATTTTTACGTTCTTTTTAACAAAAACTGATATATTTATACCATAGTTTGTTTTTAGTTTAAGAACATAGTCAACAAACAACCAAATACAAAAATGTCAATCATAAGCTACCAAAAGGATTCCATGTTTCCTAATTTTCAGGAAAGACAATTAACAATATTAAAAGAATATGATGAAAGAATAAAATCAGGAAAAGATATACGATTTTCAATTCATAACTTTAAAGGTCTTGAATATTATCTCTTTGTTATTTGTATAAAGTATCAATTATACTCCATCGCTACATGGTATTTTAACAGAAGTATTGAAAAAAGTCATAAATTGAGATTTGAATCAGTTCCAGTAATGAAAAATTCACATACTATCTATAATATTCATATTATAGATTTTTTAAACCTACATATGATTTATCCTGAAAAATTATTATTGATAAAAACGATTCTTCCACATTTATCTGAGAGATTCATTAACATGATTTTTCATTCAAAATTTGTAAGAAGAGATGATTTTTATTCTGTCCCTCTTATCCAACTTTTTATGGACTATAGTCTGTATGATATCGTAATTGATTTAATTCAAAATTATCCTCTTCTTCAAAAAAAGATGATTATTAAACAATCTCATAGATATCAAGAAAAAGAATATAATGTATATTATCAATTTATCACTACTTTTCTTCTCTCTTCTGAAAAAAATATTCAAGAACATAAAGAATATGTCTATCCTTTTATCATTGAGCACATTTTACCCATGATATCTGATTTAGACAAATATTTATTAAATGAAATATTTCGACTCTGTATTCAGGCAGATGATTTAACACTTTATGAACATTTATCCAATATGTATCCTGATATAATGTATAATAATGATTATTTATATTATCATTTGATCAATCGTATTGTTAAAGAAGAAGTTTTATATGAAAAGTATCGTACTCATCTATTTGAATATATACCCACTAAATGTACAAATGATTATCAATTCATTAAAATCATCCAAGTTCTATTTTTTTATGAAAATAAGATGCCATTACATGACTTGAAAAATCTATTCTTATCTTTACTTCAAACAGTTCACGAAAAATTAACAGAGAGAATATTCTTCTCTTTTCACTTTATTCGTGAATATTTTGAGAAGAATCCAAATGAAGAGTATTATGACAAGATATATATTCAAGGTTTAAAGATGTTATTCTCATACCAAATTTTGAATTCATATGAAGAACCTATCTATGATTATCTACCCTATTACTATTATTTAATAAAGAATGAATCTTTGTCAAATAAAGAAAAGATGATAAATCTCTGTATTCATTCTTTGAAAAAGACGTATCCACTCTCTCTTCATTTAAATGTATATCATCTTATTTTACAATATATTCTTGATATATGAATATATATAATTATAAAAAACTGCTAATTCTACTCTTCTTTCTCTTTAGGGGAAAAACAAGATAAGAGATAAAAGAATGGAAAACAGAATACACTACAATAAATAGCTCCCTTATGTTCCTTTACAAAATTCTGATATCTTCTCTCATCCCTCTCTCTCTCTCTTACTCTCTCATACTCCTCTATACGTTGTGGACTTATTTTATGTTTTCTCATTTACGTTATCTATTTGTATTTTTTTATATTATTTTCATGTAGAAAGAATGGATAAAGAGATAAAAATCATTCACTTTTTTTCAGATGAGGAGATAATGAAGAGTCAAAAGAGAGGTATTGTCAATCTATTTAATATTGTTGCAAATGACCTCGTTCATTATATCTATTATAATATACCCGAAAAGTTATATTATATCAATGATAGAAATACAAAAATTTATGATATCTTTTATGAACATAATAATCCTTTATCTAAATATCAAAAGATTATTCAAATAAGAGATAATCCTACATTAACACAAAAAGAAAAATGGATACTAGTTCGTGATATTTTATTCACTTCTTCGTAGTTATTTTTTTCTTAATACTCTTTTTTTTACCACCAAATGTTGGTGGATTTCTAGGTAAACTCATATTCATCACTTCAATTTGTATATCATCTACACTCTTTAAATCCTTTTTCTTTAATGGAAGTTGACCTGGTACTCTCGGCATATTTAATTCTAATGCTATCCTTCCCATATATGCTTCATTTCTTTTATTGATAAAACGATTATCCAATAAAACATTATTACAAAATTTATATAAAAAATAAATCATAATAGCATTGAAAACACCTCTTAATGTTATAATCTGGTCAATCGTCTCAGGTGTAGCTATAAATGGAGGAGTAAAAGAGATTAATAGATTTAATTTTTGTATTATTGTATTTATAAACTTAAAAACAATACGATTTACAAAAATATTTCGTTGCATCTCTGGTTTTAAACTTCTCTCTTCTAACATATTCAAATATGCTTTATCAATCCATGTTTTTAATGATCGTCTTGTTCCATTATTTGGAATAGATCTATATTCTTGAGGTACTTCACGAGGTATATTATTACGAAGTAAATTTGAACGAATCAATATGTTAACCATATCTCTATTATTATATATATCTTCAAATAATACCTTAAATGCATCTTTCACATCTGGATTTATATCGATTTTAAAATTTGATAATATCTTCTCTGCCATATTTAAATCAGAAGACGAATATCTCTGTCTTGAAGATGCTAATTCATGAGTACTTCTTCTTAAACCTTCAAGTGATACATTCATTGGAGATGCATATTGTTGAAAATATTTTACATTTAAACCTGGATTCGATGACATACCTAAATATAATATATATAATATTATATATAAAAATAAAAAAAATTATTTTTTTTAATTATAAGCTTTTGTTGCTGCAGTCGCAGCCTTTAAACTTGTTTTTACTTTCTTCTTCTTAGAAGCAAATCCCTCTAAAAATCCATAAGATTCTAATAAATATAAGATTCCTACGAAAATAATCGCATGAACAACTGCAGATGTGATAGATGTCTCTCCTGACATCCAAATCTTTTTACCTACAGGAGGTATAGTTAATAAAATTCCAGGTGATAATAAAACAAATAATATAGCTAATACAATATACATCATCCTTTTCTATATATGTAGATTCGATTTTTTTATAACTCGTTGAAAAAATAATCCTTTAAAAATAAATTCATATCTATTTTTTTTAAAAAATGACTAAAAGATAATATTCCTCTTTTCATCTCTTCAACTTCTTTCTTATCCTTTTCTTCTTCTGTTAAACCCTTTTCATATATAGGTACATATAAATGTGTATATATTCGATAATTTCCTTTTTTATTATTACCAAATAAAATCTTCTTCTCATCATTTGTTAATGTTTTATACTCAAATAAATTATACATCATTGCATAATCCAACTTTGTTTTGTCAAAACACCCCTTTCTCTTCATCTTTTTTATTGTATCCTTGTCTAATAATCTATTATTTTCATAATGTAAAAAATATGAAGTATTCGATTTATATGAATAATTTTCAATCCATGGTCTCTTTATCTTTATCTTTAAATATATCTCACCATCCATATCTCGAAATGGATATTTTTCATCATATTCCCATTCAAATAAAACTTTTTTTATCTTATATTTTTTCTCTTTACCCATATCATCTTCATCTTCCTCTTCATCTTCATCTTCATCTTCATCTTCATCTTCATCTTCATCTTCATCTTCATCTTCATTTTTTATTTTAAATTCAAAACTTATTTTTCCATCATCTGTCTCTCTTCTTTTTTTTGTGATGATATCATAAACTTGAAAATCAAAACCATCTAAATAGTTAAATAATTCTTCCTTCTCTTTTGATAATTGACCCTCCTTCTTCTTCTTCATCTCTTTTATTAACCATTCCATATCAAAGTCATTCCCAAAAGGAAATGATTTATATAATTCAAAATGTTTATATATTTTTACATAATTATCTATCCATTCTTTATCTATCACTTCCATCCTCTCTCTCTCTTCTTTTTTATAATTTTTTTTATATTCTTTTTTTAACTAAATGAATAACAAATATTTTCCCAACAGACCATTTCAATTAAAGATGAATAACAAGTGTTCTTCACAATTCTTCCATCTATCATTGTGTTCTTTTTGAATAAATCAAAGTTTTCCAAAAATATATTATGTAAAATCTTTTGATTGATTTTACTAAAATATGCATTTACTAGTTTCGATGCTGTTTTTTCTATTATTTTCAATCGAATCTCTTCCATAATTCTTTCCAATTCTACTCTTTGAACCTCATCCATCTTCTCATTTTTTATATAATCCTTTAAAAAAATCATTTCTTTGAATGAATCCTCATATACAAGTGGATATTGTTTTGATAATTTATCATATTGATATGAAAGATATAATAGAGACATATAATATACAAATAATTCTGAAAATGATGTAAAATCTATCATTTCAAACATATTTTGAAGAAAAATCCACTTCATCTGTATCGTCTGCCCGGAATACATAAAATTAGATATCGCAAATATACGATATCTACTCGTTTTATGTTTACGTTCATCTATAATAGGTTCTATTATTGGTTCACAATGGATTCTTTTTTCTATTGAACGTGGAGACATTAAATTTCCCATTTTTAGTGTTTTTTTTTATATTCAAATACTATTTTCAAAATGAAAGTACAAAATATTCATTTTTTTCATTTTTGTACTTAAAAAAAAATGATTAATGAACACACTATATGAAAAAAATATTGAATATAAAGAAAAAAACAACCGTAAATAAATCAATTTCAATTACAGTATGGATAGATTATCTCTATCAGAACATATAAAAGTACAAATCATGAATTATTATCATCCTTTACACACGATATGGGATAATATAATGGATTCATTAATCTTCTATCATAGAAAAAAGAATTCTTCTTATATATCATATAAACTTATGAATGATTTATTGTATTATCATAAAGATAAAATGATTCATAAATATAAAACTGATATTGAAGATAAAAAATGGAAAGATATTATTATTAAAGAACTATAAAATTTTTTTCTAAATAAAAAATAAAGATGGAAAAATATATTATTTTAGGAATACTCTTTGTATTATTATCTCCTGGTATCTTATTCAATTTACCTCGTATTCAAAAAGAATGGTGGATGACTGAAAAAACATCTTATTTATGTGTATTTGTACATATGATATTATTTGTTCTTATTTATAAATGGATAGATACTTTAAATATCCAAGAAGATTTTAAAAAAAAAGCTATTAAAAAAGTAACCTTTAAAAAAGCAGGTCAACCTTGTCCTAAATTCTGTCCTATTAGTTTTGGTTTAGGTGTTTATAATTCAGAAGGTAAATGTGTTTGTTAAGACAAATCAATAAATTTCTCACTAATATAATGTAATAATTGACCAAAATAATGAAGATGTGATGAAGTATGTAAAAATGTAGAAACAAATTTTTTTGTTTCTTTTATCTGATTACGAATTCTATTTTTATTCTTCTTAGTCATCTTATTTAATTTTTGTATCAAACTATTTAATTCCTCTGGAGAATTAAATTCATAATAATGTAAGTCTTTTTTTAATAATGGATAATACCAATTCATATTATCCGATCTCTTCTTTAAACATATACAATTACTCTTCATTATCCAAACCATTCTATCCCATGAACATGTGTTACCATCTATATCAATTATATAACTATATTTTTCTCTCTGTTCTTCAATTGTTTTATTCTTATTTAAAATAAATTTTGAATATAAAGGATATGTCTGTTGAATTTTTTCCAAGGGAATTTGACAAATATGATTTAATTCACATTTAAATAATGAAGGATTATTATGACTATAATTGGCATATATTAATCTATCATTCATTAATGGGTCTATATTTCCAGTAGATGTACCAATAAAATATCCTCTCTTATTTTTTTTAAAAAATGATTTTTCATCTTTTTTTTTTGGTATTTTTTGATAAAAATTCATTGCATAACCATCTGGCATAAGAGATTTTTGTGTATTTTTATTCTTTGAAAATACAATCTCATTATTATTATTGTTGTCTGACATATCTCCCAAGAAAAATATAAAATCACCATGAATTCTATATTTTTTATCTTTTAAAACTGATTTGATAAAAAATAATAATATTTCACATCTATTTAAAAAAGTTTTACCATCATTCTTTTTCTCAATATGAATTATTATATTATCTCTTATTTTAAAATAAACTTGCTCCATATTTAATTCAAAATTAGATTGATTGGGATTAAAATATACTGATTCTTCTTTTGCTATCTTTGATATTAAATCATATACATCTTTTTTACTTTTTAAATGACTCATCTTTTTTTTTAAAAATTTTCTATTTTTTTGATATTTTTTTATATTTTTTATTTTTTTTTGGTTTCTTTTCATCATTTCTATAAAAAGAAAATATATTAAGTTAAAATTTATAAATTAAATTATACATTTTTATTAATTTAATTTAAATCGATGATTGAAGTAAAATGGGATGATGAAAATAAAAAAATTGAAGATTTTTTAAATATAATACCAGAACCTTTACATAAAATAATACCTTATGGAATTCTATTAACTGCTGATTCTTCTCATTTTATCTCTTCTGTACTTCTTCTAAAACAACTCCAATTTTTAAATAATACTCTCCCAATTGAATATTATTATTATGGAGATGAGTTATTCCCTTTTCAAATTGAATTTATTCAATCTCATTTTCCAAATGTTCAATTATTTAATTGTATGGATCTTATTCCTTTATGGTTTCCATGGAAGATTGAAGAAAAACATATTAAAGGTTTTATGATAAAGTCTTTTTGTATGATGGTATCAAAAATAAAAAATATCCTCTTTATTGACCCTGATAATATACCTTTTATACCCATTGAAGAACTTTTTCAAAATAATTATTTTATTCAACACCAAAATATATTCTGGTATGATATTGAATTAAGTACGAATGAAGAACAAAATTTAATTTCAAAAGATAATAATAAAAATTACCAATACCTGAATGTAAATCTCACTTTAACTAAAAATATTTTACCCATTGAATCAGGACAAATATTAATGAATACCCATTTCTGTTGGAAAGCCATTTGTTTAACTTATTATTTTAAATATTTTTTCCATATATATGATTCATTCTTTCAATATGATAAAGAACTCTTTTTTGTTGCATTTCAAAAAACAAATACTTTTTACTATATAAATGAATTTAAACCTTTTATATGTTATCACAAAAATCATGAATTCGGTAAATTATCCAGTATTTTTCATCGAGACCCTTCTTCTGGTAAACCTATTTTTTTACATCATATCAAATCAAAAATATCCATAAATCAAGATAATTCTCTTCAATTTATTTATCCAACATATTATCCACTTTTAAATGAAAAAAATAATTTATCTGATTTTTATTATGATTTCAATCATCACCTTAATACTACTTTTGTTCTATCCATTTTTAAAAAATTAAATATGAATGAACTTCAAAATCTCATCAAAATTTTAAATTTAAAATTTAATCATATCATTATTTTTGTTCAAAATATTGAAATTAAAAATATTATTTATAAAATGATAAATACTGGTAAACTTTTATCAAAAATTGATATTATTTTGATTCCCTTTCATGAAATACAATCATTATTATCAAAATCTCAGTATTATTACTCTAATTTAAACCAATATATGTCCAATGATATTATGAATCAACACCTTTTCTTTGACTTATTTCAATATATTGAAAATAATCATATAAAAACAAATTCTTATCTTATTTTTTATTCATTATCAAAAAAAAATATAGATCTTTTACAAGAACCTTTTTTCCTATTATCTGAATCCTCAATAGATACATTAAACTTTAAATGTGGTCTTTTTGAAGATCATTTAAATGAATTAATTATCTTACCTACTGAAAAAATAAGTTATTATTTTCATTTATATCATCAATATTTTATTCAATTAAAAGCATCTCAACTTTTACAAGACCCTTCCTCCATCTTTAAAGATTTTATCTCTCAACATCTATCCGAATTTACTCTTTTTAAAAATGATTCAAAATCACCCTCCGAATTAAATATTTTACATGATTATTCTTTAAAATATCAGAATAATATACCATCTTATGTATCTACTTTTTATCATGATGTTTATTATCCATTTATAAAAATAATGAAAGATTTATATCATGATCCCCAAAAATTAGATTCTTTTAAAAATCATGCAACACATCTTATAACTGAATCTAAAAAAAAATTATTTCAAAATAATCTTATCATAAATGAAAAAAAATATCAACTTTCTATCGAATTTATGAATCAATTTATGAATCCTATCGATCCTTTTTTTATTTTATCTCAATTTGAATTTGAACTTTATCAAAATAATAAATCCTCCATCTACATTTTATTTAAAATTATCCTAAATAATAATTATCATAATACATATAAAGATATAAGAGAGATTATTTTAAAATATATTCATTGTATTTATGAAAAAAATACTTTTACTAAATTTATATCTTATTTTGATGATCTTTATTTTTTTAATCTTGTGATTCGATTACAATGTTTTAATACTATTTCATTAAATGAATGTATTGAATTTTTAAAAAATCGTATACATCATCCTTTTATATTTGATATGATTTCAATCTTTGAAAATATAAAAAATAAAGATATTTTACTTGAAAAAATCAATATCGTTATCAATTCTATTCAAACAAAAAAATATGGTGAATTAAATTTTATTCGTCCCTTTTATTTTAATCAATTCTATTTTTTAACCTATCAAAATCAAAATAATTGTATCATTCGAAAAAAAGTAAGTCAACTTCATCAACTATTATTTCCATCTATTCATTATTTAGCTGATTTTAGTAAATATAAAGAACCTAAACAATTACCATCTAATCAATTCGAGATTAATAAAAATAGAATTAAAGTTGGATTTATCTCTTTTTTCTTTAAATCTCATTCTGTAGGAAGAGACCGCATTGGTATTATACGTGGTTTAAATCCTGATCTCTTCGATATCCATATCTTCCATTTTGATAATATTGAAGGTGACTTTTATCGTTCTCTCTGTTTTCAAAGTAATATTCATAATCACTTTATGTTATATTCGTCTCTCGAAGAATATCGTAATCATATTGAAAAACAAAAATTAGATATTCTTGTATATGCTGATATTGGTATGATCGAAGAGACTTATCTTCTCGCTCATTCTCGTCTCGCACCTATTCAAATCAATACTATTGGTCATTCTGAAACTTCTGGTATTGATACTATCGACTATTATGTTTCTAGTATTTTATATGATGATCTTGAAGAATCTTTTACACATTATTCAGAAAAATTAGTACTTACTAATTCTTTAAATACATTTTATTATCGTGATTTTTATAATTTATATGAAAACTCAAATGTAAATAAAGATTATATACTCCCCTTATCTCCCGATAAAATTTACCTTTCTTATCTACAAAATTCTCTCAAAGCCGATATTGAAGATCTCCAACTACTCTATCAAATTCTTGATAAAATACCATCTATCAATATTGTACTTATTAACCTTATCGAAAATTCTCTTGAAGATGATAAGATGAAAAAACATCTTAAACCCTTTTTCGAACAAAATCGTGTCATTCTTCTACCTAAATTATCCACAAATCACTTTTATACTCTTATTCAAAAATCTTATCTACTTCTCGATGCATATCCTCATGGTGGTTGTAATACCTCTTTAGAATCTTTCCACTTCGGTAAAATTATGGTCTCACGTCCTTCACCCTATTTACGAGGACGTTTTACCAAAGGATTCTATCAAAAAATGGGTATTACTGATTGTATTGTACAAACTCCTGAAGAATATATTGAAAAAATACAATATTTTGTCAATCATCCCGAAAAAAAATTAGAAGTTGAAGAAAAAATTAAAAAACAATCTCATCTACTCTTTCATGATTATCAAAGTATTGTTGATTGGAATTATATGTTTTTACAACTCCATCAAAAATAATCTATTATTTTATACCATATCTCTTCTCTCATTCTTATAAATTTATATCTTTCTTGAATCCTCTCCATCATGATTCTTCGTAAATGATATTCCTCATTCTTTTTATAAAACTCCTCAAAATAAGAGTTCCAGATCCAACCTTCATTCACAAAATCCTCCACTCTCCTCTCCTCTACTATCCTCCTCATTAATCCATACCATCCATATTTTGAATATTTGTACAATATATCCATACTCTCATCTCTCATTCTCCTATTCGAATGCTCCCATATTTTTATCATTAAATCCTCTATCTCCATATCCTCCCTACTCACCAAATCTTTCATCATATTATACTCATAATTCATACTCTCTTCCATCTCTAAAAATAATTCTATCACATCATATTGATAAGAGTATATTAAATGTTCTATCATCGTTCGCATATAATTCGATCTACCCCTTATTAACTTCTTCTGATAATCTTTTTCATTCTCCTTATCCAAATCCTTTATCAACCATCTTATCACTTTCCTCCTCTTCGTCTCTACTATTCGTTTTATATTTAATTGAATTGTAAATGGACTCGTCCATAGTTCATATTTCGAATGTTCTAAACAATTTATTATTCTATCATCATCTATACCATTTCCTTCTTGTATCATACATTGAGGTATTAAAAATATATTTACAATATATTCTGTGTTCATCATCTCTATCTCAAAATCTTTACTAAATATATTTGGATAACTCCATATAAATTGAATTCCAAAATCATTAAGACCTTCGTCGTTATTTATCCTCTTCCTACTCTTTGAATTCTTCATAATTATCCTACTTATCTCCATCCACCTTTCATCCTTTATTGTATTCTTCATTGCTAAGGTTAAACCCGAATACCAATCACCATTCTCATTACTCTCATATCGATAATAATCTATTTCCCTCTCCTTCTCATCTTCCTCCAATATCCTCTTTATACTTTCTATATCTTCTTCATTCTCCTTTATTATTGTATATAAAGAGATACTCATCATTCTTTTATATCTTCTTCTTTTTTTTAAGTTCAAAATTTTAAAATAAATGAAAAATAAATTTAATCATACAATATAGAGGTAAGATATGTTTCGTTTATCTTATGGAGACTTATCCAAAAATGATATCAAAATTACTCATTTAAAAAAACCTTCCAAAATCAAATATAATAAAAAACCATTTGATGATTTTGAAAAGAGTCAAAAAGAATATCGTGAATCTATTCATCAATTATACAATAAAGAAAAAAATAATAAAATTTTAAGTTTTCGTGATAAAGAATTATTATTCCAAGAATCACTCAATTATTATTTAGATACACTTAATTATCATGTACATTTTCTTCATGAATATGAAAAATTTGAAAGACCCTATTATTTATTAAAAATAAATAGTGTAAATACAAAAGATCCTGGTTTAGGAATTGAATGTAAAAATAAAGAGATCGAAAAAAAAGTATGGAAAAATCCATCCATGTTAAAATTAATAAAAGATAATCAAAAAAAATATAGTTATGTATATTCAAATACTCATGGACCAACTTTGTATAAAAAAGTTACAGGTAAACCTGTTTGTAGTAAAGAAGAGATAGAATATAAATATTTTTTAAATACAATTCATACTCTTTTTGATATCCTCGAAGAAGGTGGTGACGCTACTCTAAAAGTCTTTTCCACTTGTCACTCTCAAACTATTGAAAATATATACTTATTATCTTCATTATTTAAATATGTTTTTACAATGAATGGTCGTACTTATTCTTGTTTTCATTTTTTACCAAATTATCGTATCTCTCAAAAAGATGTATATAAATGTATGAAATCACCTTTTTATAAGATTGAACCTAAACCCGATCTTCTAAATTATCTAAAAACGATTGAAAAGATCGCTACTTCTGCTTCTTTATATTATAGTCATTCTGCTTATTTTAAAATGGTTTATTGTTCCTATTTAAACCTTGATATCATCTTTGCGTATTCTCCCATTGAATTCTTCAAATTTAAAAATATTACACAATATCAAATCCTTTTCCTACAAGAGACACTAAAAAATGAACCTCTCTCATTCTTCTACAAGACAAAACAATTTACTTTCTTTCAAAATTATATGTTAACTCTCCATCAACTATTTCAAAAAAAGACTTTTAAACATATTCTCGAACTTGATATCGGTTGGGGTATACAATCTCTCTTCTTCCTTCAACAAAAATCCACTCAAAAACATTATATCATCGATTCTTTTGAAGAATTCTTCTATCACAATCAACATTATCAATTCGTTCTAAATCATCTTAATCCATCACAAAAGAAAAAATTAAAATTCTCCTCCGATAACTACCTCTTTATCCTCTCTAAACTCTTCGACTCTTATCAAGATTCCTTCTTCGATTTTATCCTTTTGAATAACTTTACCACCGAAGATGATTTCCTGATGAAGTTCTTCTATTGTGATAAACTTATTCAAAAAAATGGTATGATAATGATAAATAATATTTCAAATTATCGTTATGTTCATTTTATACCCCTCCTCTTACAACAATACAAAAATTATTCCATCTACCAACAATACTCAAATTCTATCCTCCTTCAAAAATTATAATTTTTTTATTTTTTTTATATTCATTTCATTTAGAAGAAGATTAAATGATCTCATATCGAAGCGTACAGATGGATAAGAAGAAGAGTATAGAGAGAATATTAACAGAAGATTCACCTGAGAGAGAATATACACCTGGTTTAGAGAAGTTTTTTAATTGTCATGATGGTCAACGAAAATTATTATGGAGTGAGATTGAATTTTATACTCTCATCTCTCAACAATATCATTTAAATGAGATTTTAGTTGTCTATGCAGGTAGTGGTGAAGGTCTTCATATGTCCATTATCTTTGACCTCTTCCCTCAACTTGATTTTATTCTCATCGACCCTACTCATTCTCTTTGTAAACACCCCTTCATGAAAAATAAAGAAAAAGTCATTCAACTTAATGAATATTATACCGATTTAACCTACAAAAAGATTCTATCTCTTAATACCAAAAATAAAAAAATCGTCTTTATGTCTGATATTCGTGAAGATACCGATGAAAAAGCCATTTGGGAAAATATGATTCAACAACAATTATGGTGTATTCAACTCGATTCTATCGCTTATCTTCTCAAATTCCGTTTACCTTATTATTTTCCTGGACACGACCCTTCCAAATACCAATATCTTTTACCTCTTTCTAAAGATAAAGCAAAATACCAATTTAAAAAATTAAATGATAAAGAAGTCGTTTATTTAAAAGGTGACATCTATCTTCAAATCTATGCTCCCGCTAAATCTACCGAAAATCGTCTCCTCTATATCCGTAAACCCAATGAATCTTTTACTTTTCATTCATATGATATTAAAAAATATGAAGATCAATGTTTTTATTTTAATACCTATACTCGTCACGAAAATTTTGAATATAAAGAATCCCAAAAATGTAAATATAATCTTCTCGGTTTTGATGATGGTTATGAATCAGTATGTGAATATTTTATTTTATATCAATATATTGATATTTTTTATGATAAATTAAAGAATGAAGATTTTGTAAAAGAGACTAGATATCGTGATATTTTAAGAGATGATACAAAGAGTATATCTGATAGAACTATACAATTATTATATCAGATAGATCAATTATATAATTTATTAACATATAAAAATTTAATAGAATGTTCTTTCCGTACAACATTGAAGAGAGGAGCTGTACCGAATGAACCGAAAGATGAAAAAGAGAAGATTCGTATTAATGATTATGTCGAAATTGTCAAATCGAAATATTTAGAGATTATTTTCTCCATGAAATATCAGATTGAATCCTTTCAAAAAAATAATATTCTCAAACGTTCCGAATATGATAACCAAATTCAATTAAGTAAAGATATTTTATCCAGAATCAATCACTATATGCACCAGATTCTTTCCCGAAAATATCTCAAAAAAGATGAAAAATATTTTATTACTGAAAAGATTATCGGATTTAATACCAATGTTTTATCATCCTATTTAAAATCAAATAAAAAAAGTATGATATTATCAAAAGAAGAGTTGATGATGATGAAAGATACGAAGGATGAATCTTTTCAAAAATTAATGGATGTTAATCATAAATATAAAAAATTAATTGAAGATCTTGAAGAGATTCAATCTTTCAAAAAAAAAAATGTCGATTCTTATTTCCTTTAAAGAGTCTATGCTGTGAACTACAACGTACTTTAAGTTTTTTTTAAATTTATTTGAAAATAAAAAGATGAGTTATGATGAGATGATTTTTTTGTGAATAGATTAATAAATATGAATCCTATTTATTTTTGTAAGTTATTTATCTCTTCATCTGGTTTATGTAATCAATTATATTCTTTAATTGCGGGTATTTTACAGGCGATAGAAGAGAAGAAGAATGTAGTAGTGATAGATTCATTTATGAATGAGATTCAAAAGAATAAATATTCACCCATCTCTTTTATTTTAGATTTACCCAAAATGAATGAATATCTTCAACAACGTTTTAACTTAGTTTTAGTTGATTCTTCTTTTTTAGAATTTGAAATACTCGATATTCAATATGGAGGTGATAAAGAAGAGAGTCGATTAAAGATAAAAGAACCTATTATGTCTCAATTTTCAAAGAATCCTTTTCTTCTTCGTATACCTAAAACATATGATTTGAAAATGTGGAATTCATTAATCTCTCCACATATTGTTGAAAAAAAAATATATATACGTTTTCAAATAGGTGATTATGTGATTGAAGTTGATTATCCAGAAAAGAGAGATGAAGATATCATCTTTGACTTACAACAACCTCTTTATAAATTATTAGGAATTTGGAGAAATAAGGGTAATGAACCCGTCTTTAATGAACTTCTTCAAAATATTATCTTCGCTCCCAATTTATATCCCTATGCCTTACAATGTGTAAATACTGTTAAAGAAAAATATTTTTCAGATATAATTCATGTCATTCATCTTCGTATTGAAGATGATGCGATTGAACATTGGTCAAAACAAAATAATCTTTCACCTCAAGAATTCAAAGAGAAAGTAGAGAATAAATATATTCATATGATTCAAAAATATATACCTAATAAAAATGTACCCATTATTTTATTAACTTATTCTTTCCAAAATCGTGTGATTCAATATTTACAGACAAATCAATATAATATTGTTATCAATAATAAAGATAAAGAGATTGGAAGAGAAGTAAATGCTATAGTAGATTTAATTATAGGGGAACAATGTAATGGTATTTATATGGGTCCTTATACATCCACCTTTACTCAAACCCTCTATTATCGAATGAATATGGTAAAAGAATCACATTATTTTAATTTAGATAGAATGGATTTAGAAGACTTCTCTTTTCCCTATCCAAAGATGAATATGCTTTAGTTAGATTGACATTAGTCAATCTAACACCTCGCCATAAGGGCGAGTGTGCAAGTTGGACTGCGTCCAACACATGTCTGCAGGCATGCATGTTTTTATAATACGTTTTGGTCATTATCCATAATCAAGTATTGATGCGGTTTAAGTCTTAATCGACTTAAACCTATCAAACATATTTATTATATCTATTTACCAACACGGTGTGTGTTATTCGTCAAATTGTTTTGGTCAATTTTTTATAAACCTATTTTTTTAATGTATTGATAGTTTAGAAGACTATTAGGTCTTCTAAACCAAATCAAAAATAATTTTTTATCAAATGTCACCAACAAAGTCCCGAATCCAAAAGTCTCACCCTTGCGAATTTTAAGGAGGATACATTACTGTATTACTGTAGTTCTCTATATTTTATATAAGTTAAAAAATATACAAGACTGAAGTCTACCATAAAATTCACAAAAGGAAAAGATTCAATATATAATATAGGTATCTTCATTTGATAATCTTTTTTTAATTCTTCTATATCATATCTTCTCTCTTTAATCTCTTGTCTATCTCTCTCTAAATAATTTATCTTTACCCCTGACGAATTCCATATGTTTAATAGTCGACTCGATGCATAATTGACTCTCCTTATTAAATCCTCTATCTCTTTTACATTATAACATAAATGATATATCCTCTTTAAATCAAATCGGTCTTCTTTATTCGTATATTGAAGAATTAATTCATTCATTCGATTATAAACTCTCGGAAAACTATGTAAATAATAGGGTGAATGAATAATTCGATAAATCTTATCTATTTTATCCATCAATTTTTTATTGATCTTTTCACTATATCCATAAAAATAAAAATCATTCCAACATTTTATACCCACTAATCCGATTGCACCCCATAAATATATCTCCCTCCGATTCATCTTCTTTTTTATCTCCCCTTTTTCATCCCATTTTTTTTATATTCAATTCATTAAGTTAAACTTCAAAAAAATTAAAATAATAAAAGAAGAGAAGAATGAGTTTAATCGCTTGTGTATCTAGTATCTATCTAAAGAATTTTTATCGTATCTATGAACAACAGGTTGAAAAAAATCGTGAACCTTTGTATGTCATTGGTAATGGTTGGTCTTCCTATTTTTTTCTCAAAAATATTAATAAACGCCAATACCGACCCATCGTCATTAGTCCAAATGAATTTGGTTTAAATACATCCAAATTAGTTGATTCTCTCGACTCACCTGATAATAACTCTTTATATTTACCAAAAGTCCAAAAAACTCTTTATATTTGTGATTCCTTATCTAAAATAGATGAAAAGAATCAATGGATATATACGAAAAAAGGAAGGAGTTTTCCATATAAAAAACTAGTATTAGCCATCGGTTCTACTGTAAATGATTTTGGTGTACCAGGGGTACTTAAAGAATCCTTCTTTTATCGTTC